>Ga0209933_1000080_pt1 | contig 315247 bp, 332 predicted proteins | sample ThiBiot_300_biof_FD_183944 | JGI IMG/M metagenome (GOLD analysis project Ga0209933, IMG submission 183944) | Wastewater bioreactor microbial communities from Cape Town, South Africa - Thiocy_cont_300_biof (SPAdes) | ecosystem: Engineered > Bioremediation > Thiocyanate > Unclassified | place...
CCGGCCACCAATCCCGCCATACCGGCAACCAGGATCGCTGTGTGGGTGGCTTGTGCCGAGGCAACACCCAGCACGAGGCTTGCGGTCGAAAGAATCCCATCATCCGCACCCAGGACAGCCGCGCGCAGCCACCCGCTGCGGCCGATTCTATGTTTGTCAGAACTCTGCAAGGGCATTTGTGGTCATTCTCCCTGTTGGCGGCGCTTTCTTCATTTCAATGAGGGCCAATATGGATGCATGTCATCGATGACGTACGGATGGGCATGCACATGCCCGGAGGCTACTTCGCCTGACGTCAGATGGGCATGATCGAGCGGCAGATCGTCGTGATGATGGACGAGCACCTCGGGATCCCGGGACGGCCACAGCAGGAAACCCGCAACCACCGCCATGACCACAATGACCGCCATCAATGCAGCGCCCCACGCTGGCGATGACAAGGTACCCAGCCAACCTGCCAAGGGGTACATCAAGAGCCAGCAGGCGTGGGACAGGGAAAATTGCGCGGCAAACAAGGCCGGTCGATCCTCGGCGTTGCCCGAACGCTTCAGCAACCGGCCGCCCGGGGTGAGAATGGCGGCGTAGCCAGCGCCGATCAGCGCCCATGCGGCGACGATCAACCATCGACGTTCCGCCACCGAAACCAGCGAAGCGAGCGCCGCGAAGAACACCAGACCCAAGCCGGCCAGCACGGCGCCACTCAGCATCACGCTGCGATCGGGCCAGCGTTTGAGCAAGCGTGGCAGGCTGAGCGCCGCCACCATCGAGAAGCCGCCGAACACCGCGGTGGTCAACGCCACGTCGCGATTGTTGCCGCCCAGCCAGTCACGCACATAGATGACGGTGTTGACGATGACCAGTGAACCGGCGGCCGCCTCGGCAAAACTCAGGCACAGCATGCCGCGCAACCTTGGCGTGGCGAGGTAGCGGCGCATGCCGGCCAACACCTTGGGCCGCACCGTCGCAAGCGCGAGCCGGCGTGGGAGTGGAATGGTCGCCACCAATGCCGCGGAACTGACGAAGCCAAGCAGGGTGAATCCGAACAATCCACGGAAACTGATCACGCCCAGCAGCAGTGCCGCCAATAGCGGGCTGAGCAGGTTTTCCAGATCGTAGGCCAGGCGCGACAGCGACAGTGCGCGGGTGTACTGCGCCTCATCGGTCAGCACTTCGGGAATGGTGGCCTGGAAGGTCGGGGTGAAGGCCGCCGAGCAGGTCTGCAAGACGGCGACCAGCACATAGATCTGCCACACGGCACTGACCCATGGCAGGCACAGTACGAGGACCGCCCGGATCAGATCCATGCTGACCAGAAACGGTTTGCGCGGCCACCGCGCGGTGTATGCGGTGGCCAGCGGCGCGACCAGCACATACACCGCCATCTTGATACCCAGCGCCGTGCCAAGCACCACCGAAGCGCGGTCACCGGCAAGGTCATAGGCCAGCAGTCCCAACGCCACCGTCATCACACCGGTGCCGATCAGCGAGGTGGCCTGTGCCGCAAACAGGTGCCGATAGACGCGATCGGTAAGGACTTCAAACAGCATGCATGGCTCCAGTGGGTCAACAAGCTCGGCGCAGCCGGATTGCACCAGGCAGAAACGGTCGATCTTCTGGACCTTCATTCGCCGGATCGGTCCGTCGTGCAGCTTACTCGTGCGCCAGCCCCCAGATTTGGTGCGCATCGATGAGCAGGCGATAGTAGGCACGCAGGGCGGTAACGCGCGCGTCAAGAGCCGCTTCCGAGGCTTCCAGCGATTGCCGGCGAGCTAGCAGCAAGGTCTGCACGTCGGCCTCCCCCAGCGTATAGGCGCGCTGGGTCAGCCGGGCGGTATCGGCCGCATGGCGCGCGCCTTCCGTGGCCAGTTGCCAGCGCGTGTGGCTTCCGGTGGCATCGGTATAAGCCTCGGCAATCTCGGTCGCGATAACCCTTTGCTGGCGATCCCTCGCGGCCTTGGCCGCGTCCACGGCGGTCAATGCCTGCCCGAGGCGTTCACGGCGATAACCACCAGGCAAAGGCACCGACACGCTGACCCCGAGGACGCGCTCGCGACCGAACACCTCCGAGGCGGTGAACAGCCCAACCGTAGGATCGGGCAATCGGTCGGCACGCGTACGCGCGGCCTGCTGCTCAGCCTTGCGGACTTCAAGTTCGGCAATGCGCAATGGGTCGCTGCTGGCAACCACGCGCTCGCTCCATTCCCGTTCCGGAATGTCGACGGTTTGCGGCTCATTGAGTGTTGGCGGCGACGAGGGCATGTCGGGGAAGCGGATACTCAGTCGAGCATGGGCCTTGACCGCTTCGGCAGTGGCCTCGGCGAGGCGTTGTTTTACTTCGGCCAGATCGCCAGCGGCGACGTTCGCCTCCAGACGCGAGGCATCACCGGCGCGTTGTCTCGCTTCTGCCGCTTGCAAGTTGGTCCGCGCAAAAGTGACCTGTTCCGCAATCAGCTTCTTCGTGCGCTCCGCCTGCACCCATGCCATCCAGAAATCCAGCAGGCTGCGAGCCGCTTCATGGATGGCCTCACCCAAGCGCGCCTGGGCCAACTCAACTTCCACATCGCCGAGCTGGCGGTCGATCGCCTTCTTGCCGGGCAAGCGAATTGTGCGCTCCAACTGCGCCACCCATTCCCGGGACGTCGGACCCACTTCGTAACGACGTTGTTGCGAGGTCGCCTTGACCGTCCATTCATGGGGAGACGCACGCAACATGCCGGCCGCGTGATCGGCACCGGCCCTGTCGGCCAGTGCTTCCTGCACCGCAGGATCCTGTCGCAGCCAAACCTGTGCGGCTTCGGTGGGAGGCAAATCGGTGGGCGTGGGGACGTCGACTTCCTCCGCGGAGACCGAATAGGAGGCCATCCCCAACACGAGCAATAGGCACCAGCGCTTCATGTGAGTTCTCCTTCCAGCGAAATCGGCGACGCCCAGTAACGAATGCCGGTACCGGCAAAATCCGCGTGCAGCAGTTGCTGCAAAGACTCGGTTTCGGTCTTCGTCAACAAAATCTGCACGTACACCGAGCGACCGCGCCCGAGGACTTGCTCCAGCGGATTCAACAGGCCGCCGGCGGTTCCATGACTGAAGGTGGGCAGGCTGAAGAACACCTCGTCACCAAAATTGAGCAGCAACGTGTCGAGGAGTTTTTCTTCGATATCCGTCGCACAAACCAGGGAAAAACTGTATTTATTCATGACGCACCTCCGCGGTTGCATGGGCGAACCGCAGGTAAAGGATGGGAAGCAGGATCAGGGTCAGCGCGGTGGCGGTGACCAGGCCACCGATGACCACGATCGCCAGCGGCCGCTGCACTTCGGAGCCCGGACCGCTGGCGAACAACAGCGGGATCAGGCCGAAGGCGGTGATCGAAGCGGTCATCATCACTGGGCGCAGACGTCGCTCGGCACCCACGACGACGCATTGCAGCCGGCTCAATCCTTCGGCATGCAGCTGGTTGAAGTAGCTGACCAGCACCACGCCGTTGAGCACCGCGATGCCGAGCAGGGCAATAAAGCCTACCGATGCGGGTACCGAGAGGTATTCCCCCGTCACCCACAAGGCGATGACGCCGCCCATCAGCGCGAACGGGATATTGCTCAGCACCAGCAACGATTGGCGTACGGATCCGAAGGTGGAGAACAGGATCAGGAAGATCACGCCGAGCGCCAGCGGCACCACCAGCGTCAGCCGTGCCGCCGCCCGCTGCTGATTCTCGAACTGGCCGCCCCAGCTGATCCGGTAGCCGGTCGGCAAGCTCACCGCCTTGGCGATCTTTGCCTTGGCCTCTTCCACGAACCCGACCAGGTCGCGGCCGCTGACGTTGGCGATCACCACGCTGTAGCGGCTACCCATCTCGCGATCGATCTTCACCGGGCCGCCATCGCGGACCAGCTTGGCCACACTTTCCAACGGTACGCTGGTGCCATCGGATGCCGTGATGCGCAGCATCGCGAACTCCGATGGCGACAGTTTCACGCGCTCCGGACCGCGCAGCACGATCGGCACGCGCTGGTTGCCTTCGATCACCAGACCCGCGCGCTGTCCTTCGATCTGTGCGCGCAGCGCATCCTGCACGTCCTCCACCGACAAGCCGAATCGGCCAGCCGCCAGTCGGTCCACGATGACCCGCAGGTATTGCACGCCATCGTTCTGCACCGTGTAGACGTCCTGGTTGCCCGGGACGGTTTTTACCTGCGCCTCGATCTGGCTGGCCAGACCATTCAATACCGCAAGGTCGGGGCCGAACACCTTGATCGCCAGGTCGCCGCGCACGCCGATGATCATTTCCTGCACGCGCATGTCGATCGGCTGGGTGAAGCTGTACTTGATGCCCGGCAGTTCGTCGAGCACGCCGCGGATTTTGACGATCAGCTCGTCCTTGTTACTGACTTGCCATTCGTTGGTGGGCTTGAGTACCAGAAACGTGTCGGTCTGGTTCAAGCCCATCGGGTCCAGGCCGATCTCGTCCGAGCCGGCGCGGGCAACCACGCCGATGATCTCGGGGACCTTCGACATCAGTGCCTGCTGAATCTTCAGATCGAGCGCGGCGCTTTCCTCCAGACTCACGCTGGGCAGTTTCTCGATACCGACGATGAGGTCGCCCTCATTCATGGTCGGCATGAAGGTCTTGCCGACCATCATGTAGACACCAATCGTGACCGCCAACATCACGCCCGCGGCAATGAACACCACGCGTTGACGCCGCATGGCCCATGCCAGCGCAGGGCGATAGGCGGCCAGCAGTTTGCGCGGCAACCACGGATCGTCGTGCGGAACCTTCCTGAGCAGGAACGACGCCAGCACCGGAATCACCGTCAGCGACAGCACCAGCGAGCTGGCCAGCGCAAACGCGATGGTCAATGCCACCGGCACGAACATCTTGCCTTCCAGATCCTGCAACGTCAGCAGCGGCAGGAATACCGTGATGATGATCAGGATGCCGGCCGTGACCGGCACCGCCACTTCACGTACCGCGCGAAAGATGATGTGCAGACGCGGCAGCTTGCCACCGGCCTTGTCGTGGCCCAGGTGCTGCACGATGTTTTCCACCACCACCACCGCGGCATCGACCAGCATGCCGATCGCAATGGCCAGACCACCGAGGCTCATCAGGTTGGCCGACATCCCGCCCACGCGCATCAGGATGAAGGTGGCCAGGGCCGCCAGTGGCAAGACCACGGCGACCGTGATCGCCGCCCGTACATTGCCCAGGAACGCACCCAACAGTACGAGCACCAACAGCGTGCCTTCAATCAGCGCCTTCGAGACCGTGCCCACGGCCTTGTTGACCAGGTCGGCGCGGTTGTAGAACACCTGTAGCTTCACGCCCCCGGGAAGGCTCGGCGCCAGCTCCGCCAGCTTTTTCTCCACGCCACTCACCACGTCGCGGGCGTTGGCGCCGGCCAGGCCGAGCACCAGGCCCTCGACGGCTTCGCCTCGCCCGTCCTTGGTGACGACGCCATAGCGCGTCAGCGCACCGATGCGCACTTCGGCGACATCCCCCATGCGCACCGGCACGCCATCCTTGCGGGTGACGACGATGGCGCGCAGGTCGTCCAGATGGCGGATGTTGCCCTCGGTGCGAACCAGCAGCACCTCGTCGCCCTCGCTGAGCCGGCCGGCGCCGTCGTTGCGGTTGTTGGCACCGATCGCCGCTTGCAAGTCATTGGTCGAAAGGCCCACCGCGGCCAGCTTCACCGGGTCGGGCACCACCTCGTAACTGCGCACCAAGCCACCGAGCGCGTTGACGTCGGCGACGCCCGGCACGGCGCGCAGTGCCGGCCGGATCACCCAATCAAGCAGGCTTCGACGTTCGGCGATGGACATGTTTTCCGCTTCCACGGTGAACATGAACATCTCGCCCAGCGGTGTGGTGATCGGCGCCATGCCGCCGCTGATCCCTTCCGGCAAATCGGCGAGGATGCCGTTCAACCGTTCGGCCACCTGCTGACGCGCCCAGTAGATGTCGGTGCCATCCTGAAAATCGATGGTCACGTCGACCAGGCCGTACTTGGACACCGAGCGCAGCATGCGCTGGTCGGGAATGCCCAGCATCTCCACTTCGATCGGGATCGCAATGCGGGTCTCGATCTCTTCCGGGGTCATGCCTGGCGCTTTCATGATCACCTTGACCTGGGTGCTGGAGACGTCGGGGAAGGCATCGATCGGCAGGCGCTGGAAGGCGAACCAGCCGGCGGCGGCCAGCAAGGCGGCAGCCAACAGCACGAACAACCGTTGGGCGAGCGCGAATTGAATCAGGCGATTGAGCATCTCATTCGCCTCCGCTCTCGCCGAGCCAGGCGGCCTTCAGCGCGATCACGCTGCTGACGGCCACCTGATCGGCGCTCTTGAGAGGACCTTGCACGCTTACCGATTGCCCGGCGCTGGCGACCACGGTCACCTGGCGCGCCTCGAAGCCTTGCGCGGTCCGAACAAACACGTAAGCCTGCTCCCCCTGGCGAGCGACCGCCGCCAACGGCAGCGACCACGCTTTCGCGCGATCGGCAAACGGCACCTGTACCTGCACGGCCTCGCCCGGTCGTACGCGATCGACCCCGGCGGTGACTCGCGCACGCAGGCTCACCGTCTGGCCTTCGCCCACCACGGCTCCGGCCTGCATCGGTCGGGCCGTGACGGGGCGCCCCACGACGGTGATGTCGCCGTCCTTCGCCCAAGCATCGGCGCGCTCGGCCGGAATCTGGATGTCCAGCCACAGTTGGCTCGGATCGGCAATGCGCAGCAGCGGGTCGGCGGCAGCGACGCGCTGGCCCGGTTTGGCCTGCAGATCGACCACGAGCCCTGCGCTGCGCGCCTTCAGCGTCAATGATTCCTGCAAGGCACCCGATCCGATCAAGTGAGCGACGGCCGGGGCGTCCAGCCCGGCCAGGCGCAGTGCCGCGCTGGCTTGGCGCAACCCGGCCTTGCCATCGCTTGCCGCTGCCTCGGCTTCGAACAGGCGCCGTTGCGGCACGATGCCTTCGGCGAACAGCTGCTTCTCGCGCTGCAATGTCTGCTGCGCCAGGCGGTTCTTGCTGGCCGCTTCCAGCGCGGCCAACTGCAGCTCACCGAATTCCGGGCTGGCCAATCGCAACAACGGTTGGCCGATCGTCAGTCGTTGATGTTCGGTCACCAGCAATTGATCGACGACACCCGCGACCGGCGCGCTGATCACCACATCCTGTTGCGGCGGCAGGATCACTCGCGCCGGATAACTCAGGCCACGGATCGCGGCTGGTTTGTCCAGCCGCTGCACGGTAACGCCGAGGGCGCGCATCTGTGCGGCGGATACTGGAAACGTGTCGTTGGCGGCTAGAGCAGCCAACGGAAGAAGCAAGGCACCAACCAGCACGCTGCGCGTGCCAGCTCGCCACAGGCGACAACTCATGGACAGGACTCCAGAAAAGGGAATGAATCAGGCGCGCTTGTGCCCGCAAGACAGCGGCACAGCGAGACCTTGCATCGAGCCAAAAGCTCAGACGCCAGCAGGGGACGAGAACGGAAAAATCCAGTCGGGTTGCCCGTAGCCACAGACAAGTCCGACCCAGCTGCGCACGGCAGCCGGCGAGGACAACACAAAGAAGACACCAGCGTGCTCCGATCGGATCGGGTCAACGAAAGGCCGTTATCGGCCGGTCAACGTCGCGATCAGGCGATGGGAGGGCGGTGCGGCGTGGCGAGCAAGCCTTGCGGCGTCAGCGCATTACGCCACGGCGGGCAGTGATTGCCTGCCGGGTTGAGCTGATGAAGCTGGCCGAACAGCGCGGGCAGCATGAAGGCTGCACCGGCAAGGTAATGCACATGGGTGTGTGAAACATCGGATGGCGCCTTGTCAGGGACATCGGAATTGACCACATGATGCTCGACGGTCTGATCGGCCGTAAGCAGGAACCCGGACGCCTGGTTGCCGTCGTGGGCATGGACCACCCACCGGGGCATCGTCGACAACGTCACGATGGCCAACACCAGCAACAGCATCCACCGCACCATCGTGAGATGGCGTCGATGCAGTTGGCGGAGAGTTCGAAGGGCGGACATGGGAACTCAGCATGCGGGGTATGGAAGAAACAGGCAAGCCATCGCGAAAAATTCAAGCGCGTGTTCGATGGCAACTATACTATAGAGGGGTATATTATTGCCGTCTACCATCACGATGTTTGCCCGCAAGGAGGGTTCATGGGACATCTGGCGAAGGACAACAGCAAGTTGCTTGGCCGCGTGCGCCGTATCAAGGGCCAGATCGAAGGCGTCGAACGGGCACTGAACAACGAAAAGGACTGTGCCGAGATCCTGCGACAAATCGCCGCGATCCGCGGCGCGATCAACGGGCTGATGGCCAAGGTGATCGAGGGCCATATCGACATGCACGTGGCCCACCCGGACATCACCGATCCTGCAGAACGAAGGCAAGGCGCGCAAGAACTGATCGACGTGATCCGCACGTATCTGAAGTAATCAAGTTTCCAGCAACCGAGGAATTCGTCTTGACCGCACCCCAACTTCGTGCCGACACGGATCTATCGGCGCAGGCAACGCGGCGCACGATCGCGCCTGCGGCCGAGCCGCACGATCACGATGACCACGAACACACTTTCGACATCCCGGAGGCGTTGCGCATCGGTGCCGTGGCGCTGGCGGCACTGGCGGTGTGGTTTCACTGGTGGGAACCGTGGCCCCGATTCAGCGTGATCGGCGTGGCCGGATTGTTGATCGGCGGCTGGCCGATCTTCAAGGAGGCGATAGAGAACCTGCTGGCGCGGCGCATGACGATGGAATTGTCGATGACCATCGCGATCGTCGCGGCGGCCGCCATCTCGGAGTTCTTCACGGCGCTGGTGATCACCGTGTTCGTGCTGGTGGCCGAGGTGCTGGAGGGCATGACCGTGTCGCGCGGGCGACGCGCCATTCGCGATCTGCTGGATTTCCTGCCGCGCGAGGTCTCGGTTCGCCGCGATGGCGCGATCCGCGAAGTCGACAGCGCTTCACTCGCGGTGGGCGATACCGTACTGGTCAATCCAGGCGGCCGCATTCCCGTCGACGGTCGCGTCGTCGACGGGCATTCGTTTGTCGATCAGGCACGGATTACCGGCGAATCCATGCCGGTGGAAAAGACCGCCGGCACCGAGGTGTATGCCGGTTCCATCAACCAGTCCGGCGCGCTGGAAATTCTGGCGCAACGGATTGGCCGCGATACCAGCTACGGCAAGATCATTGATGCCGTGGAAGAGGCGGAGCGTTCGCGCGCTCCGGTGCAAGGGCTGGCCGATCGCATGGCCGGCTACCTGGTCTATTTCGCGCTGGCCGCGGCGCTGCTGACCTACCTGATCACGCGGGACATTCGCGCCACCATTTCCGTGATCATCGTCGCCGGCGCCTGCGGCATCGCCGCCGGTACACCGCTGGCGATCCTGGGTGCGATCGGTCGCGCGGCGCGCGGCGGTGCCATCATCAAAGGCGGCCTGTATCTGGAGCAGCTGGGGCGGGTCGATACCGTCGTGCTGGACAAGACCGGCACGCTGACTTACGGCGCGCCGGAAGTGCAGTCGCTGGAGGTCGCCCCGGGCGCCGTCGTCGACGATGTCCTGTGGCTGTTGGCGTCCGCCGAATTGCGCTCGGAACACCCATTGGGCAAAACGCTGGTGCGTCATGCGCGTGCGCAGGGCGTGACGCCCGTCGAGCCGGAGGCTTTTCAGTACACGCCGGGCCTCGGCATTTCCGCCACCGTCAACGGCGAGCGCATCCTGGTGGGCAATGAAGCGCTGTTGCGCAAGCGTGGCATCGCGCTGCCCGAGGAGCTGCTGACGCAACAGCCGGCGGCCGCCAAGGTATGGCTGGCCCGTGGCGATGCGTGGCTGGGCATGGCCATCGTCGCCGATACCGTTCGCAGCGAATCGCGAAGCGCGCTGCAGGCAATGCACGCCATGGGTCTTCGCACCGTGCTGTTGACTGGCGATACCAAGGCCGTCGCCCAAGCCGTGGGCGCCGAGCTGGGCATCGACACCATCGTGGCCGACGTGCTGCCGGATGCCAAACTCGCCTACATCGAACAACTGACCGCCGGCAAGGCGGTGGTGGCCATGGTCGGGGACGGCATCAACGACGCGCCCGCCCTGATGAAGGCGCATGTCGGCGTGGCGATGGGCTCGGGCACCGATGTCGCCCGCGAGAGCGCGGACGTGGTGCTGCTGGGCAACGACCTGCTCAAGTTCGTGCAGACACTGCAGCTGGCACGGCGCACGCGCCGCATCATCTGGGCCAACTTCGTGGGCACGGTGGTGGTGGATCTGGTCGGCATCGCGCTGGCCGCCGCCGGCTTGCTGAATCCTTTGCTTGCCGCTTTTATCCATGTCGCTTCGGAGATGACCTTCATCCTTAATTCGGCCCGATTGCTGCCGGCCGTTGAGTCCAAAGAGAAACCCGGTGCCGTACGGCTAGTTGCAGAGCATCACTGACATGGCGCTTGCGTCACCTTGCGGCGACGTCTGTCGCTTCAATCGAAAAGCCGACGTGTGCGTTGGCTGCTTCCGCACGACAACGGAGATTCGTCAGTGGCGGAAGCTCACCGATTATCGGCGGCGGGAGATTTTGGCGGATCTTGCGCGACGGGCTCACAAGCTGAAGGGCGGTCGCTGATTTCAAGGATCGCCTGGCCAAGGTGTAACGGCGCGCCGACTGCACTGCGGAAACACCGAGTTCCAGCCCTCGCCGCTTAGCGAAAACTTCTTCCTACACCATCCTGTCGAGCCACCACCATGCCGTGGAGCATCACCAAATACCTCATCACCGCGGCTGTCGTAGTAGCCGTCTCCGAACTGGCCAAACGCAGCGATCGGTTAGGCGCCTTGCTTGCATCACTTCCGCTGGTGACGCTGCTCGCGCTGACCTGGCTCTATCTGGACAAGCAGCCCGCGGAGAAGATCGCGAATCACGCCTGGTATACGTTCTGGTATGTCGTGCCGACGCTGCCGATGTTCCTGATCTTTCCGCGTCTGTTTGCACGCTTCGGTTTCTGGCCTGCATTGGCACTGAGCGCAGTCATTACGGTGGTGTGCTTTGGCATTTTTGCGCTGGCCGTCAAGCCCTTCGGGATCAAATTGCTTTAGCTTCTTCTTTTTTTGGCGGCGGCAAGCATGTCGCACCGTGGATTCGCATGAGCACGATTCAGGACACTGCCTATCCCCAATTGAAGAAGGATCTCAGCGCCCGTGAACTGGCGGTCATATACACGCCCACGGCCGATGAGTGCGCGTTTGCCATGGGAGTTTCCGCACGTAAGCCCACCCAGGCATTGCTGTTGATCCAGCTAAAAATCCTTCAGCGCTTGGGTTACTTCGAGTTGCTGTCGACGCTGCCGCGTGTGATTGTCGATCACGTATGTAGCAGTGCCCAGATGCGTGTTCCCACCATGCGCGAATTGAAGGTTTACGACGCGTCGGGAAGCCGCTCGCGACATCTGCAGAAGATCCGTGACTTTATCGGTGTGCAGCGGTTTGTGGAAACCGATTGGTCCTGGCTGGATCAAGTTGCCCGCGAGGCGGCCTCGACCAAACAGGAATTGGAGGACATCATCAATGTCCTCATTGAAGAACTCGTTCGGCAGAAATTCGAACTACCCGGGTTCACTCAGCTTGTGCGTGCCGCGCGGGCGGCGCGTAACGCTGTCAACACCGCAATCTTCAAATCGGTCACGGAGCAGTTGTCGGCCGAACAGCGCCAGATGCTGGACGACCTGATCCTGCAGCGGCGTGGGGTCACCCTATGGGATCAGCTCAAGCGTGAACCGAAAAGGCCCACCGTGCGTGAAGTGGCAAAATTTCTTGAGCATATCCGCTGGCTCAAAAGCCTGGGTCATGGATTACCCGATACCCGCGAGATGGCTGTGACCAAGCGCCATCAGTTGATGTTGGAAGCTCGGGCGTTGGATGCGAAGGACATCCGAACCGTCAAGCTGATCAAACGTCATACCCTAGCCGTGCTGCTGATCCAGTCGCAGTTGGAGAAAGCCACTGACGACGTAGCGAACATTTTCATCAAGATCATGCATGGCATCGACAACCAGGCCGAGGAGCGGCTGCGCCAGTATCGCTTGGACCATGCCGAGCAGACCGATCGTCTGATTGGCCAATTTCGCGAGGTGCTGGCCGCCATGCAAGAGGGCGAGTCGGCCAAGAAGCGCGTGGCAAATATGGAACGGGTGCTGGGCGATGATCCGGAACAATGGATCATCCAATGCGATGAGCACGCCGCCTTCGCGGGGAACAACTATCTTCCCTTCATGTTGAAACCCTACGGGAACAAACGTGCGTTGCTGTATCAATGCCTGGACGTGCTCGAACTTCAGTCCAGCTCACAAGACGATACGCTGGTACGAGCCATCGCCTGGATCCGAGAGTGTCGCACGGCACGCCGCGAACACCTCGATCTAGCGGTGTTGCCCAAGGGCATCGATCTGAAGCGTTGGCTGCCCGACGCCTGGTATCGCCTGATCGCAGTGGTGTCGCCAGAAGACGAACCACGTATCCATCGAAAATACCTCGAATTGTTCATCTGCATGTCGATCATGAAAGACCTGCAGTCCGGCGATCTGTACTCGGCGCACAGCAACGACTTCGATGACTACCGGGAACATCTGGTGTCTTGGGATGAGTACGGCGGGGAACTGAGCCGCTACTGCGATATCACCTCGCTGCCCAAGGATGGCGCGGGTTTTGTTGCACAACTCAAGGCTGAGATGTCGACGCTGGCCAAGCAGGTGGACGACAGCTTTCCCGAGAACGAGTTCGTACGGATCGGTGACAACGGTCTGGTCATCCAGCGGCTCGACCGCAAGCAGGATCCACCGGAGTTGGCTCTGTTGGAGGCACGACTCAAGGAGGATATGCCTCCCGTCAACATACTGGACCTGCTGACCGAGTCCGAGCAGTGGCTCGACCTACATCGATTGTTCGGACCATTGTCCGGCTTTGAAACCAAGATCGACGACCCACGAAAACGCTTCATCACCACCTTGTTTTGCTACGGCTGCAACCTGGGCCCCACGCAGACAGCGCGCTCGGTGCAGGGGCTGAGTCGCAAGCAGGTCGCGTGGCTCAACCTTCGCCATATCACCGAGGAACGTTTGGACAAGGCGATCGTACGGGTGATCAACGCCTTCAACACCTTCGCCTTGCCCAAATTCTGGGGCACCGGCGAACACGTTTCGGCCGACGGCACGAAGTGGAGCATCTACGAGCAGAACCTACTATCGGAGTACCACGTTCGCTATGGCGGTTACGGTGGCATCGGCTATTACCATGTCTCGGATATGTACATCGCGCTCTTCAGCAACTTCATTCCGTGTGGCGTGCATGAGGCGGTTTATATCCTCGACGGCCTGATCAAGAATGAATCTGATGTGCAGCCGGACACGATCCACGGTGACACGCAGGCTCAGAGTGCACCCGTGTTCGGCTTGTCGCACCTCTTGGGCATCCGTCTCATGCCGCGTATCCGTGGCATCAAACAGCTGGTGTTCTACAAGCCCGACCGGAAGGCCAAATACGATCACATCAACAGCTTATTCACCGAAGCGATCAACTGGGAGCTCATCGAGCGGCACTACCCGGACATGCTGCGCGTGGCCATCTCGATCAAGGCAGGGCGGATCACTCCCTCAATGATCCTTCGGCGCTTGGGTGTGGCCAGCCGCAAGAACAAGCTGTATTTCGCGTTCCGCGAACTCGGTCGGGCGATTCGAACCCGGTTCCTCCTGAACTACATCAATGATGTTGAGCTGCGCCGCGTGATCCACCAGTCGACGAACAAGAGCGAGCAGTTCAACGACTTCGCCCAATGGTTGCACTTCGCGAATGACGGAATCATTGCGGAAAACATTCGCCACGAGCAGCGAAAAGTCGTGAAATACAACCACCTCGTGGCCAACATGGTCATCCTGCACAACGTCCATACGATGTCGCGGACGCTGAAAGTTCTTCAAAAGCAGGGCGTTCCGCTCAGCGAAGAGCTGCTGAATCGGCTGTCGCCATACCGGCGAGAGCATATCAATCGGCTAGGCCACTACTCACTGGACTTGGATCGGTACCAGAGCGCCATGGCCAAAGACATCAAATTTGTCTTGTAGCCTCAACGACTTATTGTCTGTTCTGCGAAAATTTCCAGAATCCCGGCCGAACCTCCACCCCGTCGTCGACGCTCGACGCGATCGGCAAGGAACTGGATGAAACCTATCGCGAGGTAGCGTCCCGACTCCCGGACAATCCCGCGGTACGCTTCGAAGGCGAGAACGACTTGGTCGTCAGCTCCCTCGACAAGCTCGAAGAACCGGCGTCCTTGCTGGCCTTGCGCCAAGCGGTCAATGAGCGTCTACCGCGCGTGGATATCGAAGAAGTGTTGCTGGAGATCGGGGCGCGTACCGGCTTCACCGACGCGTTCACCCATCTCACCGAGCGATCTGCGCGTGCCGCGGATCTTCCGATCAGCCTCTGTGCCGTGCTGCTGGCCGAGGCAAGCAACACGGGCTTCGAACCCCTCGTTCGTGCGGACATCGCTGCCCTGAAACGATCGCGCCTGTCGTGGGTCGACCAGAACTACATCCGCAACGACACCCTTGTTGCGGCCAATGCCATCCTGGTAGCGGCCCAGAACCGGTCGGCCCTGGCCCATCAGTGGGGCGGTGGCGACGTGGCGTCAGCCGACGGTATGCGTTTCGTCGTGCCCGTGCGCACCGTGCATGCGGCCGCCAATCCGAAGTACTTCGGCCAGGAACGCGGCGTGACGTGGTACAACCTGATCTCCGATCAGTTCAGCGGCCTCAACCACATTGCCGTGCCGGGCACACTGCGCGACAGCTTGATCTTGCTGGGCGTGGTGCTCGAACAGCCCACCGAATTGCAGCCAACCCAGATCATGACCGACACCGGCGCCTACAGCGACGTGGTGTTCGGATTGTTCCGGCTGCTGGGATACCGGTTCTGTCCCCGATTGGCTGACGTCGGTGGCACGCGGTTCTGGCGCATCGATCCTACGGCCGATTACGGCGACCTCAATGCCGTGGCCCGCCAGCGGGTGAACCTGTCATTGATCGAGCAGCAGTGGGACGACATCCTGCGACTGGTGGGCTCGCTGAAACTGGGCCGCGTACCGGCCAACGGCATCATGCGGACCTTGCAGATCGGCGACCGACCAACCCGTCTGGCGCAGGCCTTGGCTGAATTCGGAAGGATCGAAAAGACGCTGCACACGCTGACCTATATTGACGATGAGGCGAAGCGACGCAGCACGCTGACCCAACTCAACCGTGGTGAAGGGCGGCATAGCGTCGCCCGTGTCATTTTCCATGGGAAGCGCGGCGAGCTCCGGCAGCGCTACCAGGAAGGGCAGGAAGACCAGCTGGGAGCCCTTGGCTTGGCACTCAACATCGTGGTTCTCTGGAACACCATCTACATGGAGGCGGCATTGGACCAGCTACGTCAGGGGGGTTTTCCCGTGCACGACGAGGATGTCGCGCGGCTCTCGCCGCTCATCCACGACCACATCAACATGCACGGCCGATATTCCTTTGCCGTGCCCGACGTCGTAGCCCGTGGAGAACTCCGCCCGCTACGAGACCCCAACGATAGGGAGGGCGATTGAGACGGACGGGTTTCGGAAAGAGCGCCTGCTATCCATTTGGTTTATATGGATAAATCAGCCTTATCCCGGTTTTCAGTTCCATTGCTCCCCAGACCCCTACCTCATAGAGGGCGAGAGCCTCCTGTAGCAGGCTGTCCGGTTCCCCCATCGCGATGATCCCTCCCTTGGTGACGTCACGCCGCGACGCGCCGCGTCGCTTGGACAGAGTACCGCGCGGGGGAGCGACTCATCCGAAGGGGGGGACGACCACGTCGCGCGCGGCGGCGCGTGCCTGACGTCGCGCCGCGCGACCGGCCGCGCGCCTCGTCGATCGAGCTCGGGCCGAGGGTGGCGAGGTGGGCGGGCGGCCTCACGTGCGCTTGCTCTTGCCGCTCGCGGGGGCGGGAGGGCGCGGCAGGGCGTCGTGGAGCTGGCGCACCAGGGCGTCGAGACGGTCGCGTTCACGGGTCACCGCCTCGAGGCCGGCGTGGGCGCGCTCGAGCGCCGCGCGCTGGCGCGCGGCCGTTTCGCCCAGTTCGGCCAGGCGGGCATTCGCCTCCGCGACCATCCGCTGAGCCAGCGCCTGTGCGTCGGCCTGCGCATGCAGGCGCTGCTGTAGCTCCGTGAGCTCGCGTTCGCGATCGCCAAGGCGGGCCCGCGTGTCGGCCAGCTGGGTGATGAGATCCTGCCCCGCGGACTTCCGGTGTTCGACGTCCGCCAGCGCCAGCGCCAGACGCTGGGCCAAGTCGGCGGCCTCCGCGGCGGCGCCGGCGGCGGCCTGGGAGGCGGCGAGGCGCTCGGCGGCGAGGGTCTCGGCAACGCTGGCACGGTCGGCCAGCAGTTGCTCGAGGCGGGCGGACAGGGCGGTGCCGTGCGTGGTGGCTGCGTGGAGCTGCTCGTGCAGCGCATCGCGCTCGGCGGTCAGCCTGGCGACGTCCTGCGCCTGGCCACGCTCGACGTGCGTCAGGGACTCGATGCGTTCGCGGGCTTCAGTGAGGTCGGCCTCGAGGCGCACCAGGGCACGCTCGCGTTCCTCGGCGGCGGCGGCGAGCTGCTCGCGCTCGCGCGCCAGGTCGGCCTGCGCAGCGGCATGCGCGGCTTCACGGGCAGCCATCGTCGCGTTGAACGCCTCGCGCGCGTCGTCCAGCGCGGTCTGGTCAGCACGCTGCTGCAGGGTCGCCTCGCGGCGCGCGATGTCGAGCACGCGTTCCCACATCTCCTGCGCCTCGCGCGGGACGTCCGATGGCGGCGCCGGGATGAAGTGGTTGTCGAGGAGGCCGGCGTAGAAGCGCTTGAGCAACGGATGTATGTGCGTCGGCGAGCCGCCGCCGGCGACGTCGCGAATCAGCTCCATCGTCGGCTGCACGCCCAGCTGCAGCGCCCGCCAGGCGATGTCGTCGACCGCGGCATCCGTGAGGGTGGTCCGATCGGGGTTGGCCCGTGCGTACTCCGCCTTCAGTGTGTCGCGGGCCTTCGCTTCCATGACGCGGCGCGACTCCGTTTCGGCGTCCGCGTCGGCTTTCGCGAAGCGCGTACGCAGGTACAGCGGCAGCATGATGGAAGGGCGCATCGCGAGGCTCGGGTGGGCCTCGTGGAGGCCGCGACCCAGCGGGCAGCCGACCGCGACGTAAAGGGCGCCGCCGCCGAGGAGGCCGCTGCGCCATGCGACCGCCGACTCGCTCACCGGCGTGGCCGACAACAGGAACACCGAGTCGAGCAGGCCGTGCGCGTGCCGGATGAAGGTCAGAGCCGGCTGGGCCACCGCCAGTTGCGTGTCGCCGATGTTGAAGTGCAGGGCGCCGGTCTGGGTTTGGACGCGGACATCGCTCAGCTCGCCCATGCGCCCGCCCTCGGCGACGTCCCGCGCGAACAGGACGTCGCCCGTGGCTGGGCTGCCACCAGCGTCAGCGCTGGCCACGCCGGTAGCAGCGAGTCCCGCCAGGATCGCGACGATCTGCTCGAGGTCAGTGATCGGCTCGTTCTCGAGGGTCGTGGCCGGCCGCGCTTCGGCGACGGCGTCGACCCAAGGCTGGGCGCGCTCGAGGGCGGCGGCTCGATTTTCGGCGTTGGGGGTCATCGAGAGTTATGCAGCATATTGTGGCGTTAGGCCATGTTTTACGCCGTTTAATGGTCATATGCAAGTCACCAGATATTTCGTGCGTATACTTGCAGTATATCGTCGCTGTTCCAATGGACAATAATTACAGTTATAGGCTAATAAGCACTATCTTCATTATCTGTTTAATCCTCTTGATAAGTGACCTAAGGCATCGCATCATGGGAGTGCGGCGGCCCGCAGCCGCCCCGAACTGGAGAAGGCCCATGGCCACGCTTGCCCACGTCCACGCCGCCCGCATGGCGGTTCACGCCCACGGTGGCCCGCCGGAATACGACGCCGTATCGATCCGCGAGCTCCTGAAGAGCGCGCACCAGCCCCACGCCACGCCCAGCGAGCCGGTGCTTCGCGTGTTCGGCGCGAGTCCGTGGACGAAGGTGACCCGGCCCGTGCAGGACGCGCTGGATCGCGTCGTCAAGGCGCTTCTCTGGCCGTCTGCCGCCTCGCGGGCGGGTAAGGTGTTGGCGTCCACCTGGGACGCCGACGCCGAGCGCCATACGCTCTGGTTTCTCTTCAACGGCGACCACGACCCGCTCCGGCCGCTGTCCGTCCAGGAGGTCGAGGCCGTCACCGAGCACTGGTCCCGGCTCAACCCGCCCCGCGCGACGGACTTCCTCGTGGAGGTTCGGCGCCCGGCCGAGGCCGCGCTGACGCGCGTGCTGGATGAGTTCAAGAAGTCGGTCACCCTCTACGCCGACCCCGCCGAGGTGACCGCCACCGCGCATGCGGGGGCGGTGCGCATCGTACCCGCAGCCCAAACGCCCACCGCGCCCGCCGATCCGGCGGCCGCGGGCGCGGTGCTGCGCGAGGAGCTGCTTGCCCTCGACTGGCCAACCTCCGAGACCGTTGGCCGCTACAACCACAGCGGGGCGAACAACCCGGCGCAATGGGCCGCGGCCAAGCGCGCCAGCGGCGAGCTGCTCGGCGTCTGGTCGCCGCGCGACCGGACGTACCGGCACCCGAGCTTCCAATTCCACCAGGGCCTGTTGAGCAAGCGGGTCAAGGACCTGCTGACCGCCCTGAACGCCCTGCCCGGCTTCAACGACGTCGACGACGCCGGCGGCTGGCGGCGCGCGTTCTGGCTGTACGGCGCAAAAGCCGCGCTGGCCGGCAAGGACGGCCGGCCGCGCACAGCCGCCGAGGTGTTCCCCATCGATCCGGAGCGCGTGATCGCCCTGGCCCGCGCCGAGGCAGAGGTCGACCCGAATGACCACTGGTGAGGCGGACTGGCTGCTCGACCGCGTGCGGTTCGATCCCATGCCGCCGGGGCTCTACGCCCGCGTGCATCCGGCCACCGTAGGCGACCCGCCCGTGGCCACGGACCCCAAGGGTGCGAACCCGCATTCGCGCGCCCGGCTGGCCCTCGGCCCGCACCTGGTGCCCGGGGCGCCGGCGCGGGGCATGGTGTACTTGTCGACCACCCCGGCCGGCGCGCTGTTCGAGGCGCTGCTGCGCCAGGCCGACTGGTACGGTCCGAAGCGGCTCGGGCTTCCCGCGTACCGGCTCGCCGGCCAGCGCCTCTCCCTGCTCCGGCTGAAGCGCGAGCTGGCTGTCCTTCCGGTCGACCTGCCGGATCGCCAACGGATCGCGGATCCCGGCTCCTGGCGCGACGCGCGCTGGCGCGAACTGCTCAGCGTGGACGACCACCGTGACACCCATGCCGCCGCCGCGGCGGTCTACGACCAGGTGGTCGCAGGCGGCGACGTTCATACCGGCCTGACGTGGGGCTCGGTGCAACAGCGCGGCGCCACAATCTACCTGCTCTACCAGCCGCCCTTCGATCCGGCCGACTGGAATCACGAGGACACCTTCGAGCTGGACACGCCCAAGGGGCAGCAACGCATCGCGGACTGGCTCGCCGCGGCCGGCTACACGTGGCTCGGCGATCCAATCGCCGGCGTCACACCGATCTCCGGTGTCCTATGACGACGGACCTGCTGGTGGTGGACAGCTTGAACGGCCTGGTGCGCGCCGAACCACTGGGGCCGACGGCCGACGCCCGCCCTGCCCCAGCCTCAAAGGACGCGCTGATCGAGCGGCTGGCCACGTGGCAGCAAGACTTCATCGCCGGCATGTCCGCCGCCACCGTCCGCGCTGTCCGCGCCGACTGGGCCCAGTACATCGCCTGGTGCGAGCGCATGGCGCAGCCGCCGCTGCCGGTCCCGGTCGAGCGGCTGGAGGCTTTCGTGCGGGACGCCGTTGTTCAGGGCCGCAAGCGCGCCACCGTGCAGCGCTACGTCTACACCGTGGGCCTTGTCCACACCGCCGCCGGCCTGCCGAGCCCCGCGAAGGATCCCCGCTGGCGGGCGAAGTGGAAAGGCTTGCTCAAGGAGATGAAAAGCCGCGGCCAGGTGTCTGCCACCCAGGCCGGGGCGCTGCAACGCGACGACGTGCGCACGATCCTGGCCAGCCTCGGCACGTCGCCCCACGACCTTCGGGATGCCGCCATGGTCGCGCTGGCCTCCGACACGCTGCTGCGCGAGTCGGAGCTGGTCGCCGTCCGTGTCGAGCACTTCGCCTACAACCGCACGCGCGACGCGTGGACGTTGCACGTCCCGTTCTCCAAGGCGAATCAGGACGGCCAGGAGGCCGACTTCCGGTTCGTCAGTCGCGACGCCCGGGCGCGGATCGAGGTCTGGCTCGCCGCCGCCGGCATTACGGCGGGTTACGTGTTTCTGCCGATCGGCGGCCGGCCCAAGGCGCCCAAGCTGGATCCCGACGACGTCCTGCTCTTGACCAGCACCCCGGCCCAGCGGGTCAGCGACGACGCGACGACGCCCACGGTACCGTCCGCGCCGAAGCCGCTTGCCGCCAAGGAGGTGGCGCGGATCTTCCGCCGGCGTGCCTTGGCCGCCGGCCTCGACCACGCGCCAACCATCTCCGGCCACTCGACGCGCATCGGCACCGCCAACGACCTGATCAACGCCGGCAAGACCACCGCGCAGATCCAACACGCCGGTGGCTGGCGCAGCGCCGAGATGGTCACCCTCTACACCCGCCGCTCGCAGGCGGGCGTCAATGCGGTCGCCGAGCTCGCCGCCATCGAGCCGCCGCTGCCGCCGCCACGCCGGGGTGGATAATGGGCTCGACGCACCACCCCGTGCCACGCCGCCCCGCGCGCTGCCGCGCCTTGTTGACCGGTGCGAGCGCGCTATCCTCCCCGCAGCCCGACGGCGCGCGATCGGCCATGCGGCCGTTCGTGGCCCGCCGCGCCACCGCGGCCGCCAACCACCGTCGCCGACTTCACCGATCGAGAGTGCGTGACTGCCGATGGAATTGACTGCTTCCTACCTTCGCCCCTTTCCAGGCCTGGCCGAGGCGGTCGCGGCCTGCAGGACGACGCCGCAGCACACCGCCCTGCTGGAGTGCCTCCGACGCGTGCCCGCCCTCGAGGCCGCCAAGCTCGCTACGACACGCGGCGACATGTGGCTTCACCGCCGAATGGTGTTCAGCGCCGACGGCAGGCGCATCGCCGAGGATCATGAGGCGTGGCTGGCTGAGGAAGTGGCACGCGATGGTGGCGACGTGGCCGCGACATGCACGCGCCTCGATGCCGCCGGCTACCGCCTGAGTAAGTGCCACATCACGAACCTTTACATCGTCGTCGCCGGACACGGCGGCGACCCCTCCGACTTCCTGCAGATCGAAGTCGCCATGGAGGACGAGACCATGGACCTTGAGCTCCGGCCTGGCCAGGCCTGGCGGAGGCCACGGACGCTCGAGGAACTCCAACGCGAGGCTGATCAAGGCCCCCCGCTCCCCGACGACGAACGCGTGCTGCTGGTACGCCCGCGCATCTACCGGCTGCGCCGCATCGTCGACGTTGGCGTCTGGCTGCGGGTAGCCGACGCCATGGAAGACGTCAGGCGCGAGGAAGTACGGGGTCGGCGCTACCGCGTGACGTCGTCGACGGTGGGCTCCACGATCCAAACGGCGGACGAACTGTTTCCGGACTGGGATCGTTTCCCCGCCAAGCACCGGCGCTTCTTCCGCGACTGGCAGCGCTCCAGCGCGGCGCCGTACCGACTCTGCGACCAGTGGGTGCTCAAGCTCACCGACTGGACGGATCCACGGGGGCATCGCACGTTGGACATGATTCCGATGTGGGCCTTCAACCGCCCGCTGGCCAAGGTCAACGCGGCGAAGGGCAGCGACTATGAGTTCTACGGCAGACTCCAGAAGCTGGATCGGCGAACGGGCGTTCCCTTCGGCTGGTTTTTCTACATGCTGCACGGCAACCGGGTGGACAGCGATGCCGCCGAGCGCGTCATTCGGGCGGCGGAGGCCGGAACGATCGTCATGCCGGAGTGCGACTACCGCGTCCTCAAAGAGTGGCAGGACTCGCCCTATGGCTTCTGACACCCGACGTTGCGGTTCCACCGCGCGCAATTGCTCCGGTAGTGCTCAAGCACCTGCTGGTGCAGGATGGCCAGACCAAATTCGAGGATGGCTCCATGGATGAGACCGATACCCTTCGCCAGATCACTCGCCGATTGACACTCGCGGCCAGCTCCCGCGGCTCGGCCGCCCTTTTGGTCGAGGCGAAAGCACTCCTCGGCGTTCTTGAGGGCCAACCGGAAGGCGTAGTCAGCGATTGGCTATCGGGCCTCCGAAATCAGCCTGGAAGTGTCCACGCGCTTTGCGCAGCCGAGCGGGCGCTGCTGTCGGACTCCTCCCACCAGGGACGTGCCTCCTTGGGCGAAGTGCTCGAAGCCTGGACCGACATCGATGTCCTGGACGGGGTCGTCCGCGCTGATGAAGAGGCCGGCGCCTATACCGAAGAGCGCGCACCCGATCGGCGCAAGCCTCACGTCGTGCGCATCTATGCTCCAGGCCATCCGTCGTCCGAGACGTCGATGGTGCAGTTGCGGATGCGCATCCATCCGAACCCCATGGCCGACTCCATGCTGTGGAGCGAGCGTGCGATGGGCGACTCCGATCCGGTCGCTCTCGCGGTGGCACTCGCCGCTATCGACAACGTCGTTGAATATCTCACGCTGCCGCGGCCGGCTCAGCTGCGGACCGGTCCGTTAGACCGGTTCCATCCAGAGCGGTTCATCACGCAACACCCGTCCGCTCGGGCACTGGGTTCGTTGGCACGGGCGCGGACTCGCGACAAACAGTCCGGCCTCACGATGGACGACTTCAATCGTGTCCAGGAAGCCGTCGCCAAAGACGCGCAATCGCAGTTGTTTGAATTGCCTCTCGCCGTGCGCCACAGCCTACCGGCGCTGGGCTCGGCGCCGATCGCCCAAGCGGCAAGTCTCGCCGCTCATCTGGTGATGTGGATGACGGCCGGCCGCCAGATCTACGACTTGCCTCCTGCCCTTGTCGAACGCTTCAAACAGACCGACGTGGACGACGTCCCCCTTCCTCTGCTCAAGTTTCCATACGAGGGGCTCTACCTCTATTGGGGCCCCCAGGCAGACCTTGAGCTTGAGCCAGGCTGGCTGATCGATGGCGCGTACGTGATGACGGGTGTCCCCGGCGTCCTGCAGCTGGTCGTGACGGCGGCACCGACCGACCCCGTGGAGGGCGCGTGGTGGTCCGTGAAAGGCGAGCCCTACTACTTCCAGGCCTTCGAGCAAGACACTCTCGGGATGGACGTTGGCACGGCCGTCGACACGGTTCTCAGCAAAGAACTCGCCGAACTCCGGCAGCGCATCGCGAAACCGGCGATGGATGTCGACGCCACCCTCCACGAACTGGTGGCCTCCGGCGAGGTCGATCCCGCACGCGCACCCAAGCACGTCGAGGATGTCTCTGCGCGAACCGCCACGCAGGAATGGGATCGCGTATCCCGCCGCCACGCGGTGTACGTCGCATCGCTCAAGCTCGTGGTCAACGCCTTGTGCTACCTCACAGCCTATCCGGAGGATTCGATCGCCGAGTTTCCTACCGGCGCGCCACAACACCTCGTCAAGTCCGCCGAATCAACCGATTTCAAAACGGCCAAATCCGCTCGGGGCAGATTGGCGGAACTCGGTTACCTTCCCGTGCATCTGTGCGGCAAGGAGTTGGCCTCCATGAACTCGATGCCCGTGCCCGAAGGTCACGTGCGCGCACACTGGCGCCGCGGTCATTGGCGCCGCCAGCCCTATGGTGAGGGACGTGCCCTGCGCAAGCTGATCTGGGTGATGCCCATGCTGGTAGGGGCCGGCGATAAGGACGAGCCGCTGGGACACCTCTACTTGGTGAGCTGATCTGGCAAAGCCGAGACCGCATCGCCAAGAACCAATGGTATGCGCGACAGGCACTTTTCACGACGCGCGTCGGCGAGCTTCTCCGGAGCGCGACAATTCTCCATAGGACAGCACGAAGTGAAGGACACACCCATGAGCTACCGCGAAGACCGGCCTTGCCGCGCCGTAGCGCGCCTAATCCTCCGCGGATCGGTCAGCGTGCACCTGCGCCGCGGCGACGTCCCGCGGCTGACGGTCGTGGCCACCGATGCCAAGCATGCCGAACAGGTGAGCACGAGGTGGGACGCCGACGCGCTCGAGATCACTGGCGAGAGCGGGACAACCATCGTGATAGGAGGCGGAACCCGGATCGTGGCATCGGGCGGTTCCATCGCCTGCGCGGGCGATCTCCACATCAGCCACGGGGGCCGGGTTCACCAGCATTTTCACGGCCCCGTGCACGCGGTTGTCGGCGGCGACATTTACGTGGACGGAAAGCGCGTTGATCCCGACCACAAAGGTGCGATTGTCTCGGCGCCGGGACCGCTTCGGGTTGAGCTCGAACTTCCCGCGATTCCCGCCGTGGTGCTACGCGGGAGTGGCGACCTACGGATCGACGACGTGTCTCAGGACGGGCTGCACATCGCGGTGATCGGGTCGGGCGACGTCGACGTCGCGGGCCGCGCCACCCATTTCACCCTCGAGCTGTCCGGCTCCGGCGACGTCGACGCGCGCGACCTGCAGGCGGAGCACGCCGATGTGAGCCTGGTGGGCTCCGGCGACGTGCACGTCTACGCCGCGGCGTCCATTCGGTGCACGCTGGCCGGCTCCGGGGACATTGTCGTCCACGGCAACCCGCCCCAGCGAAGCGATCGCGTGCGTGGCAGCGGCGATATCCTCTACCGGCCGAAGTGATGGAGCTGGCGACGACTCGTAGGCCTGGCCTGGAATGGCTGAAGCCCTCAACCGAAAAAGGACTGATTGGGATGAAGATCGAACTCCACGCCGGCGGTCGCGTTCAGTTTCTCGGCCCGCAACAGCGCTGGAACGCCGGGCCCCGCGACGAAAGCAAGGGCGTGCTCGAGACTGCGCTGTACGCCGGCCAGCAGATGATGGCCATCACCGATGATGCGGGCGGCTTCGAGCTGCATTATCTCGGTTTCGCGACCGTTGGTTTCCGGACAATGGACGTCGCTAAGCGAGCGGCGCCGGAGTTTGCGCGGCGTGTCCTCGATCGCATGCGCGAAATGGTCGCCGACTGATGATGGATGCCGACACGGTTGCCATGGCCAAAGCGCTCGCCTTGCGCGCGCATGCTGGCCAGGTCGACCAAGCGGGCGCCCCATACGTTGGGCACGTCGCCAGGGTGGCGGCCCGAGTCGCGGGCGATCCACTGGCGGAAACCGTGGCGTGGCTCCACGACGTCCTCGAGGACTGCCCAGCGCACGCCGCCGAAGTACAAGCGTTTCCGAGGGATGTCGTTGCCGCGGTGTCGCTGCTGACCCGAACCGCTGAGGTCGCACCCGAGACATACTACGAACGCATCCGCCACTCTCCGGTGGCCTTGGCCGTGAAGCTCGCGGATATCGCCGACAACGCGGCTCCAGATCGACTGACCAAGCTGCCGTCGGCCGTTGCAGAGCGCCTCCGCGCGAAATACGAGCACGCTCGCGCCGCGCTGGGTCAGGCCTCGGGCTGAGGCGAAGCGGCGTCCGTTCTACATGGCCGCCACGCGGATCACGCGGCACGAGATCAAACCGTGCCGTCGAGGACCAACCGACTGCGGATGGCCACGATGTCGCATCGTGCGGCCTGGGCGATCTGCGCCCCCACGTGTTCGAGCGCCTCCGCGTCAGCGCCGGCCTGCGTAACGTCGTCAAGGCCGGTAAGGAAGGCGCCTTCAAGGGCGAACCAGGGACCAAAGGCGGCAAGGATGTTAGGAAGTACCCCTCGGCTGACTTTACGTTTTTGGGGGGTTGGGCAAACTTAGCCAAGTCGCGGTTAGTCTAGGGTTCAGACGTCGGTGCTGGCCACGGTGCGAGCATCCGCGCCAGGCGCTGTTTGGACCGACGCCGATCTGCGATACAACAGTCTTGTCCATCGTCAGCGAATGCGACCTCATGCGCCTACCCAACTTCCACCGCATGCTAGCCTCCGCGCCTTCACCCCTGGATGTACTTGAAGGCCTCCCGCGCGGCGCGGTCCGGGCCTACGCCGACGCCCACGCCCACCGGCTGGCGCTGATCGATGCCCGTGTGGCGCCGCTGGTCGAGGTCATGAACGTGCCAGGTGTCACGTGTACCATCGCCAGCTGTGAGGGCCACCGGAACTGGTCCGGCTGGTGTGCCAGGCCCTACGTCGCGTTCAAAGCACCGGTGGCACTGGCTGCTCAGCTCACGCACGTTCTTCGCGACGGTGCCTCAGCGAGCCGATCGCGTCTTCGCCTGTATTGGGAAATCACCGGCCACTTCGATGCAACGAACGCGCTGGTCTTCCGGCTCACGGCAGCCGTCGATCAGAGGCGTTGGTTGCGCCCTGTTCGTCGCGGAGACGTCGATGGGGACATCATCGCCCTGCGAGGGATACTGGCCGACGCCATCGTTGGGTACCAGCAAACGATGCGGTCCCCAGCCACTGCCGCAGTCGTGGCGCCATGACCAAGTCGAACGCCCTGCCGGCGCCTTCGCGCTCCAGCGATCACAACCGGGACCTACTCGCCGCGGCTCCAGATCGACTGGCTAAGCTGCCGGCGTACGTTGCGGAGCACCCCCGAGCGAAATACGAGCACGCGCCGCGCTGGGTCAGGCCTCGAGCTGGGCCGAACCGGCGTCCGTTTTACCTGGCGGCCATGCGGATCACGCGGGACGAGATCACACCTAGCGGTCGACGACCAACCGACTGCGGTAGGCCACAATGACGCGTTGTGCGGCCTCAGCGATGGCGGTAAAGGTCGCCCGGAGCTCCGCGCCGTGCGCCATCGAACCAGCGGAGGCCTTCAGCTTTGCGCAAGCGTCCAGGAGGGCTTCGCTCCCAGTGGGAATCACCATGTTCTTGAGTGCGTGGATCTGCTCAAACCCAGCGGACACCGGCGCCATGGCATCGTCGATGGTGCACCGGGCGATCGCCTGCTCGAGCTCCTTGACCAGCGAGTCGGCGTACTGTATCCCCGCTGCGCGGTTGAGGTTGGCCAGGGTGTCCAGCTGGGAGTCCGGGAGGACGGCCAAGTTGATGCCGGAAAACTCCATAACGATCTAAAGCGTCCTTCCAATCCAAGACGAAACGGCAACAGGGGTATCCGAAATGGTAGTACCTCGATGGTGTCCTTGCCGTGCAGTCGATCGCGGTACGCTGGCGTACGGCCACGCTGCGCGGTTACGGTATGATCGACAACTAGTCGACCGCCGGGGGGCGAGCGACTTAGGCCGACCTCACAGGCGATTCAGCGCGGCACCAAGCACGTTGATGCCGACTGGCTTGTGGAGCACGGTCACGGCACCAAGGTTTCTCACTTCGTTCTCAACGTCGGGCGATGTGTCCGCCGTCATCACGACGACGGGGATCGCCCGAGCGGAGGTTACCAGCTTGGCCTGTAGTGACGTCAAGAAGGCAGCACCGTTGATCGTCGGCATGTGGAAGTCAACGATGATGCAGTCGAAAGCCATCTGGTCGAGAAGTGCCAAGGCCGCCACAGCGTCATGTGACACCACGGCCTTATGATCCAGCGATTTGAGCGCTTCGGTAATGAAAAAGGTGTTGGATACTACGTCGTCAATCACCAAGACCCACATAATTCGTGCACTCGTAGTTGAGTAAAGCGATCACGATCCGGTAACCACCGTTCAACGCGACGAGCTATGGAATGAACATTTTACGCCAACTGGAAGGCAAGGTCTGCATCAACCCCGATCGCCGCGAGCTCAGCCAGGCCTACCTTCGCGTATTCATCTTCGTCGGGTGCATGGTCTACTGCTTCGCACAGTACGACACCACCTATCTCCGCGACATCACTTTCTTCGCCTTCCTCGCCACGCTCTTCTGGCTGGGGATGGCGTGGCGAAAGGTCGGGCCGGACAAGGTTCGCCACGTCGGCGCCCTCGTGTACGACTGCGGGATCATCGGCCTGGTGATGGTCGGCTTCGGCAGCGGTATGATGGGCATGTTCGCGGTGCTTTTGTGGGTAAGCATTGGCTACGGGCTGCGATACCGGTCGCCGCTCTATCTGAAACTGGGAATGATCCTGACCAGCGCGACCTTCATCGTGTCCGCGATGGTGACTCACTGGCAGGAGCTGGCGGTCTTTGTGACCTTGCTTGTGACCTTGATCATCATCCCATTGGCGCTCATGCGCCCAATGACGGAGATGATCAATCTTCTCGAGCGTTTCGCATCGACGAACAAGATGCTGGACGAGGCTAACAAGACAAAAATCCGCTTCATATCGGACGTGAGCCACGACCTTCTCACACCGGTAAGCTCGATTATCGGATATTGCCAACTCGCCCAACCGTCCATTGAAGGCATTCGCATCAGCGCGATCCAGCTCACGCGACAGATCCGCGCCATCATTGGCCGATCCGCGGCCGAGGACCTCAGTTTCGACGAACCCGAGGAGCCCTTCATTCCGGCCGAGCTCCTGAAACAGGTGGCCGCGATCGTCAAGCCGTTGGCGGAGAGCCGCGGTATCCGAATCGAAGTCGTTAACCGCGCCAGGCTGGGAACCTTTTTCGGCGGCTACGACTCGCTGTCGATCTGCCTGATGAACCTCGCCAACAACGCTGGCAAGCACTCCAAGGGAACGCAGGTGACCCTCTCGGTTTCCGAAGAGCGCGGGGGCCTGCTTTTTGAAGTCGCCGACGACGGTGTCGGCATCGCGCCAGCTCAGCAGAAGCGGATTTTCGACCGTTTCCACCGTGGCGCGGCCAGCTCGGACACCGACGGCCTCGGGCTCGGTCTCGCCATCGTCAAGGACACCATCGAGCGAATCGGCGGCCGGGTTGAACTGAGCAGCGGCCACCTCGGCTCGACCTTCCGGCTCCACGCGCCGGCCACCATGGTTGACCCGCCGGCGAATCCACCATCGCCCCCCAAGAACACGCAGGCGCGGCCTGTGGTCACGGATCTCGCATCGATCCTATTCGTCGACGACGAGTTCCAGAGCCGCGCCGCGTGGTCCGGCGTGCTTCGCGAAGCCGGCTACAGCGTGCACTCGGCGGCGTCGGGTACCGAGGCGCTGGCGGCGATCGATGCCGGCAACCGTTACGACATCTGCGTACTCGACTATCGGATGCCAGGCATGAACGGCATCGAGCTGGCTACCGCAATTCGCGAGCGCCAGCCGACCATGCGCCTGGTCGCGATTAGTGCAGACAAGTTGCACGACAAACCATCGGTCTTTACCCGTGCCCTGGATAGCCGATTGTTGGATGCTGCACTACAGAAGCCACTTCACCCCACTACCCTGCTTTCGATGGTCGAGCAGCTTCGGCCGGCATAGCGGATTCCGTGATCTTCCAACCACCCAACCATTCTCCGAGTCCTTATGAAAATTCTTGTCACTGGTGCCTCCGGATGTGTCGCCGCTGCGCTACTTCCCTTGTTGACCGCGCAGACATTCGTTGAATCGATCACCGGCGTCGACCGGAAGGCCGCGGCCTTCACGGACGACAAGTACAAGCACGTGCAGCTCGATATGCGTGATGCCGCGCTGAAGGACGTGATGGCCGGCCATGATGCTGTCGTCCACCTGGGTTTCATCGTCGCCCAGGAGAAGCTCACCGAGGCCGAGATGCGCGACATCAACGTGGATGGCAGTGCGAACGTCGTGAACGCTGCCCGTGCCGCCGGCGTGCGCAAGTTCGTGAACATGAGCAGTATCTCGGTCTACGGTTCCGGGGAGAACATGGACGAGTCTATGACGCCGCAGCCGCCGACGTGGTTTCCGTACGCCCAGCACAAGCTGGCCGTTGAGCAGTACATCCAGCAGAACATGCCCGAGGCCATCCAGTTCCGTGCGCACCTGATCGTCGGCGGCCGCGCGAGAAAGTTTCTCCGTGAGATCTTCCTTCTCCCCGTGTGGCTCGACTTCGGCGCCCATCCGCCCAAGCAGCAGGTCGTGCATGAGGACGACGTCGCCGATGCCGTGGTCGCCGGCCTGCAGCAGGACGTCCGTGGCCTGTACAACCTGGCCGCGCCGGACGTCATCCAACTGGGCGGAGACTACATCCGCAAGGGGATCGAGGAAGGGCGGAAGATCCGCCGCATGCGCTTCGGGGTCGTTCGTGCCATTGCGAACGTCGGCCGGCTGTTCATCCAGAAGGATCTGCTGACGCTGATCTCCATGTTGGACACCACATCGACAGTCACGTGCGCCAAGACGACGCGCGACCTCGGCTGGCAGGCCAAGCGGTCGGCATGGGACGCCAGGAGAGACGCACTGAAATCCCTCGGCAAGGCCTGAGGGAAGTCAACCAACCAGGGGCGGTAGCGAGCATGAGCACAGCGGCCACATCGGAGCGAAGGGTGCCCGTCGTCGCAGGACGAACGGAGGCAGCATGGATCCTGTAGGGCTTCACAAGCTCTGTGGCGAGTTTTCCTTCGTGGTCGCCGATGACCACCCTTCCGTATCGCATGCCGTCTCGCAGATCTGCCAGAGCTGGCTTGGCGTTGATGCTGGCCGCTTCGTGACGGCGCACTGCAGCCACACCCTGCTCGAGATCTGCTCCAAGCCCAGTCCGCTCCCCCGCATCATCGTTCTCGACCTCGTGATGCCGGGCGAACTGAAGCGGGCCGCCCTGGTGCGTGCGGTACGTCGCGAGGATCCACAGGCCCGCGTTCTCGTGTATTCCGCCGACGAGAGCGCGTTCCTGGCCAAGTCCGTCATGGGTGCTGGCGCGAACGCCTACGTCTCGAAGAGCAGCCCTACCTCCGAGCTGGTCGACGCGATCGTCGCGGTGAGCGAGGATCGCGCCTACATCGACGCGAGGATCGACTTCAGGACACTGCGCGACTCCCCGTGGGCCTCGTTGACGGAAAGCGAGCGGGCGGTCCTCCTGGCCTTCTGCCGCGGTGACAAGCCCGATGCGATCATGGCCAGTACGGGCCGTTCGTATTCGACGGTCACCACCCACAAGTACAACGGGCTCAAGAAGATCGGCCTGAGCGACGGCAGCGAGCTCCTTCCGTACCTCTATGCGAACGGCCTCATCTGCGAGCTGGACGACGACGGCACCCGGCCGGAGTGACGCGTAGCCACGCGGCGATCTAGCCGCCAGCCAGCACAGCGCAAAAACAGGATGCGACACCGCGATCACGCGGTTAGGGCCACCTCGGCCACCTCGGCCACCTTGCGCGCCAAAAATACACGCAGATGGATGCCTCGCGAATCGAGTCACGACTGGCACGATCTAAATCGCCGCGGCGGAACCGGTTACATGGCGCTGTACCGCCGTTTCAGGCGTTTCAGGGCCTCTTCGCTCCGGTGGACGTTTCCAGCGCAGGAAGGCGCCATCTCGTAATTTTCCCAATTTTCTTTCGCCCGCGCTGCGTCTATCGTGCAGCTCGCAATAGGTCGACGTGCCGGCGTCTCATAGTAGGTTCGCCGGGTTTGGGGGGTGTTGTATGGCCCCTAACGAGCTCGCCAGGCGCTGCCGTGGCGAGGGGTAGCAGTCACCAGGGAAGACCACGGTATGGACGAGCACAGGACGAGCTTCGGCGATGGATCGCCATTCACCACACACTCGCCGCGCGCGGCCCTGACCATCGGACCGGGCTCGACCACAAACCTCGCAGGGGAATGGAACGTGGAAATCAGCATCGAACGCGCGCCGTGGACGGACGACGTCCTGCCCTACTTCGATGAAGTCCACGTTCCTGCTGCCGCATCGAGCACCGTGGCACGCCATGCCACCGTGCTTGGCGTGGTGGCTCTCCCATGGGAAGCCGCGATCGCCCGTGCGCCTAGTCATTCGCCGCGCACGGAGCCCACGCTGGTCGACTGCCCTTGCTGTGGGCGAACTCATCTCTCCGTGCAGCAGTACCGCCCGTGCGCTATCTGCCGCCTGAACGCGGTTGACGCGCCTATGGCCGCCGCGGCGGCGGAGCCGACGACCCGGGTGCGGCGGCGCCATGTGCCTCGCGGGCCGGCCTACGCCATCGAGAACGTGTCGTTCGCGAGCGATTCGAACCGCGTGTACTGACCCAGGAAACTCAGCACCACGGTGTCAGTCGGCCCGTTGCGCTGCTTGCCGATGATGATCTCGGCCTTTCCTTTGTCCGGGCTGTCCTTGTTGTAGTACTCGTCGCGGTAGATGAACATGATAACGTCAGCGTCTTGTTCAATGGATCCGGATTCGCGCAGATCCGACATCACGGGGCGCTTGTCGGCACGCTGCTCGACGGAGCGGTTGAGCTGCGACAACGCGATCACTGGCACGTTGAGCTCCTTCGCCAAAGCCTTCAGGCTGCGCGAGATTTCCGCAATCTCGGTGGCGCGGTTTTCCTTGGTACCGGTCACCTGCATCAGCTGCAGGTAGTCGATCACGATCAAGCCCAAGCCACCGTCGTGTTCTCGGTGGATCCGCCGCGCGCGTGAGCGAAGCTCTGCCGGCGACAGGCCTGCGGTGTCGTCGATGTACAGGCAGTGCGTCTCGGTCAGCACGCCGATCGCGTTCGTGATCCGCGGCCATTCCTCTTCTGAGATTTCGCCCGTCCGGAGGTGCTGCTGGTTCACGCGTCCAACGGACGAGATCAGGCGAACCCCGAGCTGGCTGGCCGACATTTCCATCGAGAAGACCAGAGTAGCCACCTTCGAGCGCAGTGCGGCGGCCTCGGCAAAGTTCAGCGCGAGCGCGGTCTTGCCGATCGACGGCCGTGCGGCCACCACGATGAGATCGCCAGGCTGGAGTCCGGCGAGCAGGCGATCGAGATCGGGGAGGCCGGTAGAGACGCCCTGCAACTGGCCCTGATTCTGGAAGCGGCCAGCGATAACCTTGAAGGCGTCTTTGACCGCCTCCGATATCGGCATCACGTCCTTGCGCCCCTGGGCTGACGTCGTCGCAATGCGGAACACGCGCTGCTCCGCGCTCTCAAGGAGCGCCTGGCTATCCGGGCCGCTTGGATCGAGCGCCTCGTCGGCGATCGACGTTCCCGCGAACAGAAGCTGCCGCTTGATAGAGCGGTCGCGCACGATGTCGGTGTACGCAGAGATGTTGGTGGCGCTGGGGGTCATATTAACCAGGTCGGCCAGGTACGTGCCGAGCTCTGACGGCACACGCTCGCGTGAGCTGGCGAACCAGTCCCCCAGCGTGACAGCGTCGAAAGGTTTGCCGGAGTCCGCCAGGCTGCGAATCGCGCGGAAGATCTGGCGGTGATCGCGACGGTAGAAATCCGACTCGTGCAGGCGGTCGCCGATACGCTCGAAGGCGTGCGGGTCGAGCATCAAGCCACCGAGCACGGCCTGTTCCGCCTCGATCGAGTGCGGCGGGATGCGGATATCGTCCGACATGGGCCGGACAGCGGGTAGAGAGGACATAGGCTTCCCTGCATGGCTCCCGTTGATGATGGCGGCTCCGCGCAGGCCGTCCAAACGCGCTCTATGCACTCCCGCCGAGTCGGACGATAAGAGCCCGGTCCACCAGGGTGCGGTAGGCCGCCAGCGTCAGGCGCCGCCGGTCGGCGCCGTGCCCTTCGCCACGTGCAGAGACGGCGACGCTGACGTGCGCGCGCTCGACGTGAACAACGAGGACGGCGCGGCCGTCCCTGAGGCCAAGAAGATCGTCGCCGCGAGGCGCCGTCCGTGGATCTCGCGCCGTCGCTTCCTCACCGCCGCGTCGCTGGCCTCCGACGCCGTCAGCCACGGGCCGACACGAACTGCAGACCCTTGGAGCTGGTCAGCATCAGCGAGCGCACGATCTCCATCACCGGGTTGGAGAGGTGGAAGGCCACCTTGTCGCGCCACAGCGTGACTCGGATGTGGATGCCACCGTGCTGGTCCTCCGCGTGCCGGTACTGTCGGTGGTTCTCCTTCAGCCGCCGCACCAGCTCGTTGCCCGCCTCGGTGATCGCTGCCGCCGCCTGCTCGTTGCCGGCCATTACGCAGGCGGTTCCGAGCGCGAGGAAGGCCTGCTCCACGCGCACGAACTGGTCGTGGGTCAGGTTGTAGGGCTTCTCGCCTTCGTGGCGCGTGAGCCGTATGAACACCGTGCTACCGAAACTGTCTTCGGCGTGCGGGACGATGATCATGGGCGGAACGTGAACCGCGAACGATGCGACTAGCTCCTGGAACACGTACTCCGACGCTCGTTCGGGTACCGACTCGGGCGAAATGCGTACCACGAGACGCTCATAGAAGGCATGGATGGAGCGGGTGCGAGCGTGAGCGATGCGAGCCAGTGCAAACTCGGCCGCGGTCATGCTGCCGCGTGCCGGCTCCTCGGTAGCGCGAAGAAGGTCGTCGTAGCGGACATCCTTACGCATCCCGCGTGGATCGAGGCGCGGGCGCTCACGGCGCACCAGCACCTCGGCCAGATCCTTGAAGACGTCCTGCGGCGACAGCGCCCGATCGGGCTGGTAGTTGATGACCTGCGTATCGGCGCCGGCGTTGAGTGCGCGCTGGAGATCGGAGTTGATGCTGGCCACGCCCGTGGTCTGGTTCTCGAGGTGGTCGAGAATCGCCTGGTAGGCGGCGTCCAGATCGGTGAGCAGGGCGGAGGCTTCACCGACCAGCACGGTGACCTTGCGCTGGGTCGCTAGCTCTGCGGCCTCGCGCGCCGCGCGGTCGGCCTCGGCCGCCTCAGCAGTCGCCCGAGCAGCGCGCTCAGCGGCTTCCTTTGCCCGGGCCGCCGCGGCCTGGGCGCGCTGCGCGGGATCGTCAGCGTCCGCCGACGCCCCGAGCTCCGGCCCCTGTGCCGGCGCGATCATCTGCATGGTTCTTCCTTGCTGGCTGTATGCCACGGACATCTGTGTCCATGACTCGAGCTCACTATAGGCGACCAGCCGACACGCCCACGCACGGAAACTAGGCCGTTATTCGCCTATTTACAGGGCCGCTTCGTTTGCCATCGATCGAGCGGTTTGCCGCAGCATCTTCGCCAGGTCGTCCTCGACCATTTGCCTGCGATCCGCCTCAGCGATCGCCGCGGCGCGATCGAGGTGATATCGGCGCCACGTGCGCGGGGTCTCCCTCTGGAACATCCGCTCGAGGGACGGGCTCTGCTCTACCAGCCGCATGAGCTTGATGAGTTCGTCGCTGTCCAGCGGGCGTGTCCGAACCCACGCCACGAGGATCAGCGCTGCGAAACCGCCGACCAACACGAAATCCAGCAGATTCATGTCTTCCTCCTTCTCTTTACGATCCCTGCGCCGGTCAGTGAAGTCGACTGGCCCGGTGAGATTGTCCTGTCCCGAGGCTTAACCGCGGCACCCGATAGGGTAGCCCGACCCTATTCTCTGCGTTGACCGATATGGTGTCTCCCAGCGTGTAACCGACGTCGCTGGCAACGATGCCCACGTAGTCGACCGCGTGGATCCCCCCGACCTCGGCGAGGTGCAGGCAGAGATGCGGTTGATCCCGACCCGCAGCGACGCCGCCCGCAGTGCCCACGTTGATGTAGGCGGCACTCACGATGACGATGGCGGTCGCCCCCGCCTGCTCCAACATCTCCACCAACGATTCCAGCGTGCGATCGCCGGAGTGCTGGTAGAAGCGATCCTGTCCGTCCGGTACCCGAGCGAGGACGAAACCGACGTTCAGTGGCACCGGTTGGTCGTGCACGAGGATTTCGACGATGGCCTGTGCGAGCGCCGTGGCGCGGCCCAGCAGGGCGCGCCCCTCCGGGCTCGGCGACTCCGGGGTGATCGTGACTGCCGTAAGCATTCCGTTGCTCTCCTGTTGCGGATGCCGGCGCCCTGCGAGTTCGGGCGTTCCGACAGATTCTAGCCGTAGCTCCGTTGCTGGCCACCGCCCATGTTCCGTGCGCCCTGATCGCGGCTTCCCCGCGCTTCGTGCTTGGCCAGGTGCATCCGGGTCGTGACCAAGCAGCGACCGCGCACCTCGTCCTCGCGGCACCCGCGAAGCAACGCCATCTGCTTCAGGAACACGTCCAGGATCTCGCCGATCGAATTCTCGTCGACCTGGCAGGTCCGCGGCTGGAACTCCGTCGCTTTACCTTTTCCCAGAGTGAACTTGATCGTGCCGGCGTACTGCCCGGTCTGCCAGTCGGCGCTCAACCATTTGTCGTCGTGGTTGGAAAACCGCACGCCATCGAGGTCGTGGTAAAGCAGCGACGTCATGAGCTCGAATTCGTTACGCGTCAACTGGAACCGGAGCTTGTTCTTCCAGTCGTAGACCTTGTTGGAGCCCACGGCCGCCTCGATGCAGACCGTCGGCTCGTTGTGCCGATTGGTCGTCGCGTCGAAAGTGAGCGCGGCCCGGCCGCCGTGCGCCTTCGCCTGCAGGTACTGCCGCGGACTCGAGTCGCCGTCCTGCCGCTGCTGCTCCGATGCAGCACGCCCCGACCCCGACCGGGACGGCGCCGCACCGCGATACTGTCCCGGGTCGTCGTTGGAACGGTGCATGTGGCGCACGTTGTCCGGCATCCGCGCGTCGTCGGCTCGGTCGTCCTCTCGTTCGCGCACCGGGGTTGGCGCCGGCTCGCGGCGCTGCGCAGCGTTCGGGGGTGGCAGGTTGCTGCGCGCCATGCTCACGGGCTGCGTCGCGTGGCGCGCCGGGGCGGCCGAAGCCCGCGGGGACACCGTGGGATTGATCGGCGTCACCCCGGCGCGTTCCACCTGACCCGCCGTGCGCGGCGGCGGGCTGTTCGCGGGCGGCTGCGGCGAAGCTGGCGCCTCACCAGACTCCTGCAGGGGTTCCTGGTCGGCGGCCTCGCACAGCCACTGGCTCAACTGGCGACGGTGCATCGCATCGCCACGCACCGCGCCACTTACCACTCCACGCACCTTGTCCAACCCCTGCGCGCGAAGCACGCTGGCCGCCTGGTCGTACGTCGTCCCGCGAAGGCCGCAGCGCGTCAGCTGCGCGAGAAAGCCCGCCACTTGGCCGTAGGCCCGCAACGCGCCCTGCGCCGCCTGGTTGTCGGCGCTCGCCTCGTCGATGGCTCGCAGCACGGTGCCAAGTCCCTTCCGAGAAACCACCGTCTCCAGAGCCTTGTGGTCGAGCACCATGGGACACTTGATGCTGGCCAGGGCGGCATTGAAGGTTTCGAGCGTGAGTTCCATAGGGGTGTTCCTTGATCCGACCGCCACCGGTTTCGGGGCACAGTTCAGCTATAGCACTCGCTGAACGCGCGTCCAACCGGTCACTTTGCGCCTACGGACGGATCAGCGAGCACCACCCGTGGCAGGCAGGCTGGCACCCTGTCGTCTCGCATCCTGAGACTGTCCGGCCCCGTGCCGTGCGTTCTGGGCGCACGCCGCGTCGCCGAACAGGTGCCAGCCATTCTCGTCGTCCAGCACGGCGCTGAAGAGGACACCCGTCTCGACGTTTTCAACCTGGTAGATCGGCGCGTGGTACTCGGTCACGACCCGGCAGAGCCCGTAGGCGCGGTGCATCACCTCCGCGCCGATCGTCGGCTTGAAGCCCCTCGGGATTGTGGCGCCGGATGCCTTTATTGCGGCCCGGCGCGTCGCCTCGGCAGCGGCCTCGGTCGACAGGTCGATCAGGACGTGCTCGGTGCTCGTCAGCTCCAGGTAGCGCTCGGCGACGTCTCCGCGGCGCGCCTGAAGGGTACAGGGCTCCCCGGCCTTGATCGCCTGGTGCAGCGCCCGGGACAAGCCCAGTTCCGCCTCGTAGAGGAACGGGCTCGCGTTGCCCTGGCTTTTCACGACCCAGCCGAGTTCGGTACGCGTGCGCGCGAGCAGGTTGTCCTCCGGATGGAACAGCACCAGTTGCTTGATGGCCCGAGTGATGCCGACATAGGCCAGACGGCGATCTTCTTCCAGCGTTTCGATGTTCCCGTCCGGGAAGATGCCACGCGCCAGCCCGACCACAACCACCAACGGCCACTCCAGGCCCTTCGAGCGGTGCAGCGTGGTCAGCCGGAGGTGGTCGCCCTCCGGCGGCTCGTCTTCCTTCTGCGCAACCAGTGGGCTGAGCACGTCAAGGAACTGTCTCGCGGTGCCCGACCTCTCCGCCAAGCGTACGAAGGCGTCCAAGGTGCCCAGCATTTCATTCGCCTGTTCCGGCGTCGCCGCGCTGCGATGGATGACCTCGCGCATACCCGTCATGCGGATGTAGGCATGGACAATCGTGCCGGCGGGCTTGTCCACCAGCGCACCGCTCGTCAGTAGCCGCACGGCATCTGCCCGTTGCTGGAGGTTGGAGGCCGCGCTGCCGCGACTGCTCGGGATCTGGCTCGCGGCGTCGTAGATCACTGCGGCGAGGCCGGCCCTCGCCGGGCCTGTGCAGATCGGCTCCATGGCTTCCGCGATCCTCTCAAGGATCCGCGCCTCGACAAACGGCGCCGGCGTCGTCAGGAGACTGTAGAGAAAGTGAAAGCGGTCATCCTCGGGAATGATCCAGTGGTCGGCAACAAGGGACACCGCGCACACGAGCGCCGCGACCTCGGGAAGGAACAGAAGGCCGACGCGGCCGTACACGTGGTAGGGGACACCTGCCTCAGCCAGCTCGATCTCGTAGGGCACCAGGTGGCTGAAGTTCCGGGCAAGAACAGCCGCGTCGCGCAACGTCCCGTTCTTCCAGCGCGGCGTGACCAGTTCGACAATGCCGCTGGGCTGCTTCGCCCTGACCTCGATGGTTTCCACCGTCGTCTCGGGATTCCCGTCAGCCGCCAACACCAACGACCGGCCGCGCTCGTGGTTGTTCGAGATCAGGTGGTTGGCCAGCAGCGCAAGCTCCTGTCCGAACCGAAACGTAAAGCTGAGGGGGAAGTGCTCGCACGGCGAAAACGCCCGACCGAACTCCTCCGCCTGGATGGCCACGCGGCTGCCACGCCAAGCGTAGATGCTTTGATTGACGTCCCCGACCCCGATCACTCGGGCCCGGCTGCCCGCCAGACCACGCATCATGTAGAAGCAAACGTCGTTGATGTCCTGCAACTCGTCGATGAGGATCTCGTCGTAGCAGTCTTCGAAGTACTGCCACAGGCTCGGATCGCGCGAGAGCGCGATCATCGGACGGTAGATCTGATCGTCAAAGAACATGATCTTCTGGTCGGCCTGAGCCTCCAGAAACAGGTCGAAGGCCTTCACATACGGGCGGCACACCACCGCGTAGGAACCAGCCTTCCAGACCTCCTCGGCCGGCTGGAGCTGCGACTTCACCAGCGTGATGAATTGAAGGAATTCCTGGAACTGCTCCTTCGATGGCTGAGAACCCTTCCCGTGGATGCTGACCCACGCGTCCTTGAGGCTGTTGCGGGCCAACCGCTCGAGCGTCTTTCCCTGCTGCAGACGGCGGGCATCCAGCACAGCCATGGTGACCAGGCGCTTGAGGATGCCGAAGCCGACGGAGTTGAAGGTACGGACGTCCGGGAGTTCCTTCTCGCCGCACGCACGCCGGAGGCGGGCCACAAACCCGAGCTGGGCATCCTTGTTGAACATGACCGCCAGAATACGCTTCGGATCGCGGCCCAAGCGGATCAGGCGCCGCAGGCGTGCCACAAGCACTGTCGTCTTGCCTGACCCGGGCACGGCTTCCACCAGCGCATGGCCACCTTCGTGGTTCACCACCGCCATTTGCTCGGCTGTGAGTGTCCGGGCGGGCTTACTGGTATCGGTCATTTCCTGAAGTCCGTATCTGTGTCGGAATCCCTTCTTGATGCTACGCGTCGGGCAGAAACGTCCAAACGAGCATCTTGAACACGGCGCCCACGCGGGGAACAACGCGGCACACGGCGTCATGGTCGCACTGACCGACCATCGAAAGCGCCAGAAAACCCGCCAATAAATGGCGAATTTCCCCGCTTTGGACGTTGGAATCGCGTGGTATTTCTATTTCTGCGCGCGGCCAGACCGGTCGCACACGGTTTGGCAAAGGGACATCAGGGATGGCCGAAACGACTGAAATCGCCTGGTGTGACAGCACCTTCAACCCGTGGATGGGTTGCACGCGCGTCTCGCCAGCATGCGACAACTGCTATGCCGCCGTGAGCACGCCCGCGCGAACCATGGGTGTTCCATGGGGCGCTGGCCAGCCACGCCGGCGTACGTCGCCGGCGAACTGGAGTATGCCGCTACGCTGGGAACGTGAACACGCCGCCTTCTTTGCCGAGCACAGTCGTCGCCGTCGCGTCTTCTGCGCTAGCCTCGCCGATGTTTTCGACAACGAGGTCGATCCGGCCTGGCGCGCGGATCTGCTTAGGTTGATCGCAGACACGCCGAATCTCGATTGGCTTCTGTTGACCAAACGCATAGGCAACGCCGGCAGGATGATCGCCGACACCTTGCGCACGATGCAGGCCGATCCATTGGCTCGCACGCCACACTGGCCTTGGCCGAACGTCTGGCTCGGTGCAACGATCTGCAATCAGGTCGAGGCTGACCGGGACATCCCCAAGCTACTGGCTGTGCCGGCAGAGGTGCGCTTCCTCTCGATCGAGCCGTTGCTAGGTGCGATAGACGTGCGCCGTTGGATGGGCATCGCCGTCGGCGGATCAACTCATCAGCTCATGGGGGAAGATTTCTATCGCTGCGACCTCACCGGCGCCCCGCTTGAGGGTATCGACTGGGTGATCGCTGGCGGCGAGTCGGGTCACGGCGCTCGCCCAATGCATCCGGACTGGGCACGATCGCTGCGTGACCAATGCGCGGGCGCCGACGTTCCGTTTCTCTTCAAGCAATGGGGCAACTGGGTCGTTGACGAAATCGCTCGCTCTCCCGCGCGATCGGCAATGCCAGGCGTGGATCCGAAGCGTCGCTGGCTGGAGGTCGACGGCAGCACGTACGCACGGTCCACCCTTGAACGCACCAAGGCTTACGCAATGGTCAACGTCGGCAAGCGACAAGCTGGCCGGCTGCTCGACGGGCGGACGCACGGTGCCTTTCCCGCAGTGAACGCGACACCTACATACCCGAAGGAATCACGCTTATGAAGATTGGACTTCTGCCTGCCGCGCTTCTCGAGATCGCCATTGCGACCTACCTGGGACTTCCGCCATCGGTGTCCGTCGGTATCGCGACCCTCATGGTCGGTGTGGGAACCGCCATCATGCTCAGATCCTATCGGACACTGAAGATGGCGGGCGCCGCTGTCCTACTGCTCATCGCTCAACAGGCAGTCGCATCGTTCGGCTTGCCATCCATCGGGTGGTTGTCGTGGGTCACGAGCCCGACTCTTCCGTTGATTTTCTGCGCCGTCACGATGGTGCTGTGCGCACTATTGGCCTTGTTCGATGCTCGCGATCCGTCGGAGGGACCAGACTGTGTCTGATCGAAGCTTCGTAACGGGCCCCGGGTTGTATCCCGCCCCATGATCGCATTGTCGATACTCCAGCCCTGGGCATGGCTTATCGTGAACGGCTACAAGGACGTCGAGAATCGGCGCTGGCACACCAACCGCCGCGGCGACATTCTGATCCATGCCGGCAAGCGCTGGGGCGCGGAGCAGCGGGAGGATCTGGCGTTCGTTCGAAACGCCTTTCCCGAGATCCCGCTGCCGGACAGGTTCGATCTCGGAGGCATTGTGGGTGCCGCCACCCTCATCGACTGCGTGGATACGTCGGAGAGCTTGTGGTTCTCGGGCCCGTTCGGATTTGTTCTCACACGAGCCCGACCATCGCCGGCGTTTTCGCCACTCCGCGGGCAACTCGGTTTTTTCAAGGTCAGTTCGGCCGAGCTGGGTTGGTAGACCGGCCATCACGCCGTTCCAATTGGCTAGCCGGCGCGCGTGCCGGCAGTCCTCATCCACCAAGGAGGCATTTCCATGGAAGGTATTCTGTTCTGGCTCGTTGCACTCGTGATCGTCGTCGTGACCATCTGGTACGTCGCCCGCGCGAATGGGAGAAACGAGCAGACGTCGCCCGCCACGGTGACACAGCGCACGACGGATCGCGCCTACGGAATAAGCGCGAGCGCCACCCAGGCCGTCCGGCGTAACCCCGCCCATCCTGAATCGGTGTATTGCGACGATGACGGCGACTTCGCAACGAGCGCGGCTATCGGCCTGACCACCGGAAGTGCCGTCGCAGGGACGCTGCTCGGGGGATCCTTGTCGGGCGCGATCCTCGGCGCCGCACTCAGCGACGACCTGAGCACGCCGTCCCAGGATGATTGCGGCGCACCGTGCGAAACGACGCCAGATAGCGACGCGTCGGAGAGTTCGCCTCCCGAAGACTGCAGTACGCAGGATGTCGACGTCAGCGACACGGATAGTTACGACAGCGGCGATGCCGACAGCTTTGATGCTGGCGACTCTTCTGACAGCGACAGTAGCGACTGGTGACCCATGCCTGCTGCCACGTCCACGCTCCTCCACCGATCTGCCACCATGACCGACAACCAGCACCGCGACCTCATCGAATCGATGAATCATGAACTTCTACGCACGCTGTCGCGCTTACCTCCAACGCCACTCATTGAGCGGTACGGTCGCGCGATCGCAGCAATCCAGCAGGAGGTCGGTCTAAGCCCAACGGGGCTTCGCTCGATCATGCTGTGCGCGCCCGCTGATGCCGACTTAGCCGCTATCGGCACGCATCGTTGTGCCGAGCTTCGCAAGTGGGTGACGAAGTACCCGTGGTATGCCTTCTCTCTGGTGATCGGTCTCGCGCAAAATGACGAAAACCTAGCATGGGGTTTGGCATACGGCTGATCCACCGCCCGGCGCATCATTGCTCGCGACGGCCAGCGGCCCGATGCTTCTTGGAAGGGTCGAAGGCAGGGGCGCATGTGGTCGAGGTCAACCAGTCGATATGGGACTACGTCAACGTTGAGCCTCGCGTGCGTCACGCGACGTGGCGTCTGGATCAGGCGGTGACACAGGCCATCGAAGGACGCCGGCGCGACTGTGCCCGCGGCGCGGAGACCGGTCGCCTAGCCGCGACTCTCCTGCAGAAGGAAGCGACCGAAATGCTACGCGGTGCCGAAATTGTTCTTGAGGCGTTGGAGTTTCCGGCTACGTACTGGAGATCCGCTGTAGGCGCGTCGAGGACTGCGGTCGATGAGGCGGCCTCCGAGCTCGATCCCAATTGGCGGGCGAAGCAGCGAGCGCGTTGGGCCGCAAGGCCGGCCGACCTGAATTTATAGCCGTACCGGCCGGACGACTGCCGCGATCAGATGCGTCACCCCGTCGACATGCTCCATGCGGCCGTCCACCACGACGGCCCCACTTGAGCGCAGCACGAGTCGGCATTGTTCAGCGACATCCGGCCAGACGACGACATTCAACCAAGCTGTCTCGTCCTCCAGGGTGACGAATGTAACCCCGCCGGCCGCCGGCGGGCTCTGGCGCATCCCGATCATGCCGACCACGCGCAGGCGCCGGCGGTGCGCCGCGCGCCCAGCTTCGGCCAGCGTTGCAAAGCCATTGGCGCTGAGCGATGCCCGGATCAACGCCATCGGGTGGCTGGCCGGTGACAGGCCCAGCGACGCGTAGTCCGCGGCCATATCCTCGCCGGCGGACGGGGCGCGCAGCGCGATTGCGGATTCACCCGTGCTACCGAACAGCGGCAATGTCGCCTCGATGCCGCTGGCGACCCAGCGCGCGACGTGGCGATGCCCTGCGAGTCCCTCGAGTGCGCCGGCGTCGGCGAGCAGCGGCAGATCCCGCTGATCCAGCGCCGCGCGGCGTGCGAGATCGGAGACGTCGCGGAAAGGTGCCTCTCGGCGCGCCTGCAGGAGACGCACGGCACTCTCGGCGCGAAAGCCGGATATCTCGCGCAGGCCAAGCCGGATGGCTGCGCGTGGCCCAGCTCTTTCCAACTGTGTCTCCCATCCACTGACGAGCACATCCGGTGGGCGGATCGCGATGCCGTGGCGCCGCGCGTCCTGGCCGAGCTGATCCGTGGTGTAGAACCCCATCGGCTGAGTGTTGAGCAACGCGGCGAGGAAAGCGCTCGGGTAGTGCGCCTTGAGGTAGGCGGACGCGTAGGCGATGAGAGCGAAACTCGCCGCGTGCGACTCCGGGAATCCGTAGGCCCCGAAGCCTCGGATCATCTCGAACACCTGCACCGCGAAGGCCTCCGTGTATCCGCGCTCGGTCATGCCGGTGAGCAGCCGCGTGCGGAAGTGCTCCAGCGTGCCGTGCCGCTCCCACGCGCCCATCGACCGGCGCAACTGGTCGACCTCGCCCGGCGTAAAGCCGGCGGCGACCACGGCCAGTTGCATCACTTGCTCCTGGAAAATCGGCACCCCCAGGGTGCGCTCGAGCACGCCGCGCACCTCGGGCGACGGGTAGCTGGCCACCTCCCTGCCCTGCCGACGCCGCAGGTACGGATGCACCATGCCGCCCTGGATCGGCCCGGGCCGGATGATCGCGGTCTGCACCACCAGGTCGTAGAAGCATGCCGGCCGCATGCGCGGCAACATCGCCATCTGCGCCCTGCTTTCCACCTGAAACACGCCTACCGTGTCGGCGCGCCGGAGCATCGCGTACGTCGCCGGGTCTTCGGCCGGGATGTCGGCCATCGACAGCGACACCCCGTGGTGGTGCTGGATGAGGCCGAACGTCCGGCGGAGGGCGGACAGCATGCCAAGCGCTAGGAGGTCGACCTTGAGCAGTCCCATTGTTTCAAGGTCGTTCTTGTCCCACTGAATGACGGTGCGCCCTTCCATCCTTGCGGGCTCGACCGGCACCAGCTCGGCGAGCGGCGCGGCGCTGATGACGAACCCACCGACGTGCTGGGAAAGGTGCCGCGGCGTGCCGACCAGCTGCATGGCCAGCACCAGCAGGCGGCGCATCGTCGGTGTGTCGGTGTCGATGCCGGTCTCGGCCACACGCGCTGGCATCGTCGCGGCATCGCCCCACCCGTCCATGGCACGGGCCAGGCGGTCGATCAGCTCCGGATCGAGGTCAAGCGCGCGGCCCACGTCGCGCACCGCACTGCGTGGCCGATACGTGGTGATCGCCGCGGTCAGGGCCGCGCGGTCGCGTCCGTAGCGCGCGTAGATGAATTGGATGACTTCCTCCCTGCGATCGTTCTCGAAGTCGACGTCTATGTCCGGCGGCTCGGAGCGCTCACGCGAAAGGAAGCGCTCGAACAGCAGGTGTCCGCGTCCGGGGTCGACCTCGGTGATGCCCAGCGCGTAGCAGACGACGGAGTTCGCGGCCGAGCCGCGGCCCTGGCAGAGGATCTGGCGCGATCGCGCGAAGGCGACGATGTCGTGGACCGTGAGGAAGAAGGCTTCGTAGCCAAGCTCGGCGACCAGCGCGAGTTCGTGGTCGATCTGGGCCGCCTGCGGCGCCGGCACGCCGCTCGGCCAGCGCCGCGCCGCGCCCTCGGCCACCAGCGCACGCAGCCACGCCGCCGGCGCCATACCGACCGGCACGCTGTCCAGCGGCGGCCTGCATCCCAGCGTGCCGAGATCCAGCTCGCAGCGCGCGGCGATGCGCAGCGTCTCGGCGATCAGCGCGGGCGGATACAGCGCGGCGAGATCCGCTGGCGCGCGCAGGTGGCGCTCCCCGTTCGGGAACAGGCGATCGGCGATGCGCGCGACCGGCGCGGCGTGCCGAATCGCCGTTACGGTGTCCTGCAAGGCACGCTGGCTGCGCGTGGCCATGTGCACGTCGCCGGCGGCGACCAGCGGCAGGCCGGTGGCATCGCCGATCGCGCGCAGGGCCGCCAGTGTTTCCGCATCGCGATCGCCGCGGTGCAGCGCGACGGCGAGCCAGGCACGGCCGGGGAACGCATGCGCCACACGCTCCGCCCATGCCGCCGTGCCGGCGGGCACGTGGCCGCAGTGGTCGGCGCCGCATAGAAGGGCGAGCAGCCCTTCGTGGTTCCCGATCGCGTCCTCCCAGCGTGCCGCGTAGCTTCCCTTCGCGGCGCGACCGCGCGCGGCGGTGATGATCCGGCAGAGGTTCGCGTGGCCGGTGCGGTCGCTGGCCAGCAGCACCAGGCGCGCACCGTCTTCCAGCACGAGCTCGGTACCGACGATCAGCGGCACGCCGGTGGCGCGCGAGGCCTCCAATGCGCGCACGATGCCGGCCAGGCTGCACTCGTCGGTGATCGCCAACGCCTGGTAGCCCAGCGCGGCTGCGCGTTCGAAAAGCGTGCGCGCGCTGGCCACGCCGCGCAGGAAAGAGAGATCAGAGAGGCAGTGAAGCTCGGCGTACATCAGGCCTCCCCTTGTCCGCGCTCGACCGCGACGCGTGCTACGATCCACCTCGGCGCTGGCCAGCGCCCGCTGCTCACCGATGGCAAACCCTTGCGGGATGGCTTCCACCTCCCATTCCCTGATTCCCCTCTGCAGGCGAATCTTGGCAGTGAGCACCGGGCGTTCGCCTCCAGCGAGGAGTCAGCGTCATGCGTTTCATTCCCACCACGACCGCGAAGGTCGAAGCTCTCAAGAAGCAGGCCAAGCGCCTGCAGCGCAACGGCGGCGGCAAGCACGCCGACCTGTTGAATCGTGTCGCGCGCACGGCCGGCTACGAGCACTGGCACCACGTCACGCTGTGCTTGCGCGAGACCGAAGGCGTTGCGAACGAGCGGACACTTCAGTCCACCATCGACCACATCCTTGCCCTTGAGGCGCGCGGCGAGGCGGCCATTGTCGGTACCGGACCGGAGACGTCGACCACTCAGCCCTTCCTTCTCTTCTCGACGGGCCTCGGCGACGCGTGGCTGTTGGATCCGATCGGCCGCCATGCGTGCTGCCTGATGTGGCAGGGCCAGCAGCAGTCGCCCACGATCCGCGATCTTCCCGACCAGCTGCAGATCCTCTGGGAGGGTAGCTACGAGTTGCGCGGCGCCTTCTTCGAGGTCGACCTCGAGCATCCCGCCATCGGCCACCGCGCCATCGCCGGCTACCCAGTCGACGCCCTGCGGGAGTTCCTGCTGCCGGAGCAACCGACCGAGGAGACAATCGCCCAGGTGTTCGGCCAAGTGGATACCGTGCCCATCACGCCCGACGTCGTCCAGCGACTGGTAGGCGAAGGCTGGAAGGCGGAGAAGCTCAACGCGGCGGCGCGACAGGGCGCGCGCTATTCGCCGGCGCGGAATACCGTGCTCTTCCCGCCGATGCGGGAGTCGGAGTAGTGGCGCACCCACGGCGCTACCCGAACCACCCCTGGACGAACCAGGCGGCCGTACGCATGTCCTGGTACACCCACAGCGTCTCGCCAGCGGCGCCGCGCGCAATGTAGTAGTCGCGGCGGGCGTCGGTGTCCCACCAACCGGACTCCAAGCGCTCCGGGCCGGCGAGGAGCCGAGCGCGATCGCCGCACCACGGCAGGGGTTCCTGTAGCAGCCAGGCCGGCCGGCGCCGCGGCGTCGCCGGCACATCGCTGCCGCCAGTGGACGCCACGCGGCGCTGCGCCCGCTCGGGTCGTGGATCGGCGACGGTGGCCAGGCCGTAGACCGCCTCGCTCCCCAGTCGAGCGCGCAGGCGGTCGAGGAGCGCGGCGGCCTGCTCATCCCCGGCGTCGTCGAACAGGCGGCCCACACCGGGCGCGTCCCTGGTCGCGTCAAGACGGAGGTAAAGGGAGACGACAGGGCCGGGCCAAGATGCGCCGGCCAGCCGCGCTGTGCTAAGCGAAAGGAGCTGGGCCGGATCCGCCGAGCCGGCGGCGGCCGCCACAGGAACCTCCACTCTTTGTCGGCCCTCGGCCACCAGCATGATCGACCAAGCCGTCGCGCGCTCGCTGCGGCACGCCACGTGCGCGGCCATGTCGCCCAGCAGCCGGCGCAGCGGGAACTGCAGGCTCTCCAGGCCAGCCAGCGGATCGTCCCACTCGATGGTGCGCTCGAAGCGCAGTGGCGCCGTCCAGGTCTCGCGTGGGTCCGGTCGCTCGCCAAGCAGGCGTTCGAGAGTGGTCACCGCGGCGAGCCCGAGGCGGCGCGCCAGGCCCGCGCGCGGCAGCGCCAGCACGTCCGCGATCGTGCGCGCGCCGATGCGGCGCAGCAGTTGGTACCCGGCGGGTGGGAGCGGGAGCGTCGCCGCCGGCAGCTCGGTCAGCAGCGCGCGCAGGCGCAGGCCCGTGGTAACCACTGTGCCTGGCCGGTGTATCGCCAGCAGCACGGCCGCCGCCGGCGTCGGTGCGATCGCCGCCTGCCAGGTGGTGCCGCTGTCGGCCAGCGCCGACCGGACCGCGCGGCGCGCGCCGGCCAGGCCGTCGAGGATGCGCAGGCTGCCGCCAAGCTCACCCAGCAGCGCATCGGCCGCCGGTTCCAGCACCACCTGCGATGTCAGCTGCGCTAGCCGCGGCGCGAGGTCGGTCAGTGCGGCGTGGCGCCTGGCCGCGTCAACGTGGCGGATCTCCAGCGGCGAGATCAGTGCGCGTGCGGTGGCCAGGCGCATGCCCGGCATGACGCCGGCGGCGCGCGCCAGCGGGCAGGCCTGCGCAACGACAGCGCCCTCGACCGCGACCCGCGCCACATCGGCGGCCCCGGGTGGCGCTTCAAGTGCGAGCAATGGGAAATGGCAGGCTAGCCAGAGCATGGCTTCTCTCCACACGCACTGGCGGCGCCGGCGGGCCGCGGCGTTTCAGCACGTCCACGCGCAAGGTCGCGCCGTCGCTCCGGAGGCCGAGGCGCAGCGGCACGCTGTTGGTTCGAGTGGAAGGCGGGCCGAAGACGAAGCCGAGGCCGCCGCCGGCGGCAATCGCCAGGCTCAACCGGCGCGCCAGCCGGTCATCCAGTGGCGCCGGCGACCAGAACAACACCGCGGCGAATGCGCCGCTACGCGCCAGTTGCTCGGCGGCCCAGCGCCAGTCGCGAGGCGCCATCGAGCGCGTGACGGTTATCGACCTGGCGGCCAGGCCAAGCGCCTGCAGCGCCGCCACGCCAGGTTCCGCTGGCGGATCGAGGAATGCGACACGCCCTGCCCGGTCGGTCTGGGTCAGCGCACCGCCGAGCAGCTGCAGCTCACCGACACCCGGGTTGGCCAACTGCATCTCCACCAGTGCGCCGCGCGGCCAGCCGCCGCCGGGCAACACCGCATCGAGGGGAAGAAATCCGCTGGCCACCGTCCCGCGCGGCTGCGCCGCTACCTCGCCGGCACGGCGGACGCCGGCGGCGCGCAGGCCACCGTCGAGCGGAAGAAGATGGGCGGTGCTGGCCATGGCCGCGCCTCACCCGCGCAGCGCCGATCGGCCGCGCCGGCCGAAACTGCCGATCACCACGCCGAGGATCTCCAGCGAGTGCTTCGGGCGCAGCGGCCTGTACTGTGGATCGGGGTTCGCCGGTTCGAGGTATCGCCCCGCGGCGTCTTCGGCCAGGATCTTCAGCGTTTCCGCACCGTCGATGACCGCGTAGACGATGTCGCCGACCCTCGCTTGCGTGCCGGCCTCGAACACTGCCATGTCGCCGTCCAGCAGTCCGACCCCGATCATCGATTCGCCACGGATGGGCACAAGGCGCGTCGCCGCCGGGCGCGGGGCAAGCCACGCGTCGATCGAGCGGCGCTCCTCCGGCGCTGCCTCGCCCGTGTCGGGAATGCCGGCCGGCACCGGCCGGCCGATCGGGAATCCGGAGAACCCGGGGCCAGGCTTCAGCCGGCCGGTGGCCCCGTGGGTGAGGGCGAGAATGCCAGCCTCGACCAGGCGGCCAATGATCCAGGACAGGGTACCCTTGCTGGTGATACCACGCGGCTTCAGCTCGGTCAGCAGCTCGCTCAGAGTGGGCAAGATGCCGTGTTTCGAGTGGTACGCGCGCAGCGCCTCCTCCACCACCGGGACGGATGTTTCGAACGGAATGGGGGCTCGGCGGGCGGATGCCATGGTGCTCGGTCAGCTTGAACGGGCGTTCAAGGTACTCCGGTCCGTACCTGACTGCCAAGTCCCTGGTAGCCGGCCGTGGCCGGCGACGCTCCGGGCGCTAGACCATGCGTACCAGAGCGGAAGGCGCATCGAGTGGGGGCGCTACTTGGCCAGGCGGTGCTGGTAATACGCACCAATCGGGTCATCCAGGATGGCGTACTGCTCCGCGAGCTTTCCGGGCACCGGATCGAGCCAGGCATCGAGGTTCTCCGGCTTGATGGCGATGACGCACCGATCGTGACCGGCAGCGGCGACCTCGGGCGGCGGGTCGCGGGTAATGGCGGCGAAGGAGTAGAAGTCCGGTTCATCATCCGTCGCTTCGGCGTAGCGCCAGAGGCAGGCCAGGAGCAATTCTTGGCGGGGCTCCGGTTCGAACACGATCTCGACCGGAATATCACGCTCGCCCAGCGCGAGATCCCGGTGCTCCAGGCGGTGGAGCGACACGCTCTCATAGAATCGGCTGGCCACGACCACGCCGTGGTTCGTCCCGAACAGCTGGCGCCACACGGTCGAAAGCTTGTCCCGCCGCGCGTTGTACGTCCCTGGTTTCTCCAGCTCCTTGGCCCGGGTCCATCCCGGAAGACGGCAGCGGTATCGCATCGGGACGATCTGCCGCTCGCCGGTCGCTGGATCTCGAATCAGAACGGGCGCGTAGTGCCCAGGCCAGATGCGATCGAACCCGTCCGACTGCGCTGCCACGCCGAGATCGTCCAGCTTCTCCTTTGCGGCCGCGATTTTGTTCGACGCGATCCGCTGATCGTTGGCGGCCTTCTTCGTGGGTTTCGGTGAGGCGAGTACCGCCTGTGCCTTGGTGAGGCGCTCCGTCTGCTCGGCTATCTCCTGCTCAAGGATCAGAGAGACGTTGCGGTAGGCGGCGAGCGCTGCATCCTTGGCGGACTTCTCCTCGGCGTTGCGCGGCTCCATGAAGCTGTCGCGCATGCCCTTTGGAATCACCTTGAGCCAGTCGCCGGCCTTGCTGCGGGTCCAGAAGAGCTTGGCGAAGGCGTCGACGGCAAGGGTGCCGCCCAAGCGTTCGTACAGGCGCCAGTCGCTGATGACCTCGGCGGAGTAGCACATGGCGATTTCCAGAAGTCGGGAGCCGACTAGAGCCGGCCAGGCCGTTCATGCTGCCCCATTCTTCGGTGGAGTGCCACGCAAGCCTCGCCGATCATGGCGGAACTTCTCCGACAGAACCGCTCCCTACCGCGGCCGCGTGCCCTTGATGTCGCCCAGAATGCGGCGGCGTGCGGCCGGCGTGAGTTCGACCATCCGGGCGGCGCGCCGCACCTTCTCGGGCAAGGTCTTGGCAGTCAGCTTCGTCACGTGCTCGCCACGCCCCTGCGAGAGCTCGAACACCAGGTAGTCCCTTGTGGCGACGGCAAGCGCCCAGAGACGACAGATCACGTCGGAATCGACGCACTCCTCGCTGCGCAACGGGAAGCGGAGAGTCTTTCCGTACGGGACCGAGGAGGCCTTCGCTTCGAAGAACGCCCGATCGCGCGAGCGCCAGTTGAACATCACGCCCGGCCGTCCCGTGCGAATGGCTTTGTGGTCGCGCTCGACCTGGTCGGTATGCCTGAGTGATCCTGCCCTGCGCATCGCTTCGCGGCGGCGCACCAGCTCTGCAATCGCTTTGACCAACCCGGATGCCGGATCACTTGCAGAGAAGTACTGCTGGCCAAAACGCCGGACCGCGAAGGTCACGCGCCACATGCGTGCGTCGCGCATGTAGGAAATGCCGATCGGCACCTGGTGCGTGATCCCGTCCGCCGATGTCAGCTCGCGAAACCGGTCTCTTTCCATTGGCTGCCTATCGCCTCTTAAACCTTCTTGCTGATAAAGGAGCGCTGCGGTGGTGTTAACCGGCCACTGGCAATATCCAGTGCATTCCATTCAACGCACCGCCAAGGGCGTACCTCATCCAGATCCAGATAGCCGGCGTCCCGGGTACGTTGCTGCAGGTTCCGGTAGGCGTCCGCATCCACCGGATCGTACGCGGCCAGTTCCTGGTCAATCAACGCCCCCCAGCTTGTCGGGTAAGTTCCACGGCGCAGCAAAAAGATCCAGGTTGCAAAGCCAATCAGGCAAGGTACGAACTTGATCCCGGCGCGTACCGACACGGGAACATCCAATGCCGCCCAAGCTCCGACTCGGTCTAGCAGCATGGCGAGTCCAACCAGTCCAGCCGTAACCCAGAATGCCACCGACACCGCGTGAGCGCCGCGAGGGCCGGAATGGGAATGCCGGGCGTGGAGGGTGCGCCGATCGATCGAGCGAAGTTGCTTGTACCGTCGCTTCAGAGCGGCCGGCGTTAGGCTGCTGCTGGATGCCTTGCCACCGTTGATTGCATGGAGTTTCATCCGACTTTCGACCTCGAAGGGTTGTTACGACCGGCACGACGGTAGCTTTGGAAACGTGCTACCTCAGTCGAACCGCTCATGTGGCGATGGGCTTGGACCAGGCCGGCGGTCGCGGCGCCCGGTGCGGGTACTCCGGCAACTCGCACTCGCCGAGCACCTTCGGCCGCGGTCTAACGAACTCCCCCGTATCCGGCTGCGGCTTGCCGTACCCAACGTCGTCGTTGGGCCACACTCCATGCGTCAGGTGATACAGCCGCATCAAATAGTCGTCTTGAGTGGCCATGTGTCCGGTGTGCCAGAAATCCGCGAACAGATCTGTCTTTGAAGCGATCGCCTCGACGGTTTCACGATGTTCGTCCAGTCGCTTTCCGACCGACCGCGCGAAATGCAACTCCGACTTCCGCACGTAGCCCAAGCGGTTTAACAGCGAGTCGAATATCACAGCGATTCCCCCTCCGCCTCGATCACCGCCTGTTTCCTGAGATGCCGTAGGAAGCGACGAGCCCCAATCCAGGCCGCGCAAACGAGGCTGCAGACCAAGCCGCCAGCAAAAAAAGACATGGCTGGCGATTGCATCTTGAAGGGGTTCCATAAAATCAACCCCGACACCCACGCCATGGCCCATGCCAAGCGCAGGACCGTATTGGGGAAACTGTGGTAGTCCTTTTCCATCTCACCTCTCCTTGAAGAATTACCGCATCGCAAAATGCAGGCCGAGCGAATCAAACTTCTATGCCGACACTACGGGAACCTGCCTTTGCAGACTTTGAGCACGCGCTCCGGCATGTCCGGCTGGCGAGGGTAATCGCCGTCCGTGTAACTGCGCTTGGCATCGATGATGTTGGCCGCAAGGGTCAAGCATTTGCCTTTGACGTTCTCGCTGAGCCCATCGACAGCAAGCAGGCCTGCGATCTGCGTCGGGTAGAGGTACCCCGTGAAGGCACATGGGAAGTCTTGCTCTGGTGCTTTCCTTCCATCAGGCATTTTTGCGTTACGCAGTTCGCTACAAACCGTGTCGTCGAGTACAACGTGCTCGGCATAGCCTGAGCCATACGGCAGAACAGGGTGCTTCTGCGTGATGAAGAATGCCGCCAGCAACGCCAAAACGGCAAACCCGATTAGTACGCGCCTGCTGAGCCGGGCAGCGGCTTCGGCATCGAAAGGCTTCGGCTTGGTGGACATCACTCTGCACCTCGGGGGAAAAGCGCACTCGCTGGCCCGACCACACACCCGCGCAGCAGGTCATACAGCCCACCGAGCTGAATCCGTGCAATGGCGTCAGTCGTAGCGGATGCATTCTCCGCCGGCGGTTGCAGTATCGCGCGCAGCGTCATCGCGTAGTAGCCGGCGGAGTCGCCGCGGATGAAGACGCCTGGCCAGTCCTCACCGAACTGAATCGGGCCATTCTCGACACGCTGATCCTGAGCCGGCAGCACCCTGATCGAATTCGCCGCCGGCGGTCTGGCAGGCATATCGCGAACCCGCCGCTCAACCGGAACCGCCGCGCCAAGCAACAACGCTATGCGCTCTGCGGCCTGATCCAGGCTGGCGTTGTTCGTGTAATGGTGGTCGTATCGAAACGTGCAAAAGCAATGCGACGCCGCTCCAGGCGCCTTGCTCTGGATCATCACGTGGCGATCGCCAAGGATGTCGCTTTCGATCCAGACCGCATTGCCATACACGTGCGTGACCTTGGCCAGCAACACCGCCGCTTGGTCGCGCAATCCCCGCACGCCGCCTTGATAGTCCGGGCTCGACAAGGCATTTGCCGCAGCAGGGGCCACCGATGTGCCAGCGCCGAGCGGTGCCTCTCGCGGCTCGCCTGCGCCGCGCGTCATCCTCTCCAATGCCTGAGCCACCAACACGATTCCTGCCACGTACATGATGAGGCACAGAACCAGGATGACGATAATGCTGAGCGTGTGTAGCATGCTCGTCCGCTCAGGAAGCCAGCGATCCAGAGCCTCGGCGAACGGTACGGCCACTCGTGCTCTCGCAAGCCAAAGCGATACCAAACTTGAGGCAACGCCACCGATCACGAAGATGAAAGCCGAGTTGCTACCATCGAACCGTCGCGCAACGAAGAAGCCGCCAATGGCGATTGCGAGGAGGATGCCTGCCACAGTCAGATGCAGCATGATTGTTCCTGGAGATGGGGGGCCACAGCGCGAAGCCAGTCGCCGACACCTGTCTCGATGGCATTGAGCACGGCCTGCTCCGACTGAGACGCATCGATGAGAAGGAACCTCGACGGATCGGTTCGCAAGCGCGCCTGGTACCCACCCCGCACACGCATGGCGAAGTCGACTCCACGCTGCTCGATGGCATCCTGGGCGCCTCGCTTCTGCTGGCGGCCCTGTGCCACCAGAGGGTCGACATCCAGAAGAATCGTGAGGTCGGGAAGCAGTCCACGGGTCGCCAGATTGGTTACTACGTCGGCGTCCGTCTCAGGGATCCCTAAGCCATGCACTTGGTACGCATAGGTGGAGTCGACGAATCGGTCGCACACAACCGCATCGCCGCGAGCTAACGCGGGACGAATCACGGTTTCAACTACCTGCGCCCGGGCGGCGGCGAACAGGAGCAATTCCGTCACGGGAGTGCGAGCGACAGGCGACACCAGCAGCGTCCGGATCTGATCGCCTACTTCGGTACTGCCGGGCTCGCGCACCAGAGCGACACTGTAGCCACGTGCATGTAACACCGCGGCAACCACAGCGGTCGCTGACCGCTTACCAGCGCCGTCGACGCCTTCGACTGCGATGAGGATGCCGGTACGATGCCTTGAGCTCGCATTCCCAGCACCTGCCCCTCCCCGGGGTAGCCCAGCATGCTCTATATCCACCCTTCCCTTCCTTGATCAGCTCTGAAACAGATGCGGTACCACAAAGCTAGCCAGCATTAGCCCTACAGCAAGTGTCAACCATTTCAAGGTCCGGCGCTGGCCGGAGCCGGTGTTCCAGAGGTACCCCGCACTAGCCAAGAACCCAACGACAACGCCAAAAACGACAATCTGCAACAGGTTCATGAGTGACCTTCTCCAAATGCCTGCCGGCTTCCCTCCTGGCATGTCACCTTGGACTCAAGCTGCCAAACCATGCGCTTCACAGCCATCGTATTGACCGCGGCCGGGGAGTCCAAGAGACCGAACTACACGTCTTTGCATCGCATCGAATTTGCGATCACGCAGACGCGACGCACGCACAGTAGTCCATGGGTTGCTACGCGAGTTCATCGCCAAATACGTGGTAACCGTCGACAACGCGCGAAAGAACGATGGATCCTTCAGCCGCAACACCACAATGTTTGCGGACAGCAGTGCCAGTAGCCTCGTCGAATCGGTTGATGAAGCCGAAACGGGACAGTCCGAACGTCCAGTGGAACGCGACCGACAGGCCTGTCGAAAAGATCAATAACGCTACAGCCGATCGTGTAGCCTGCCTGATGGCTTCCTCAGAGGCACCGTGGATCGCTGATAGCACCGTGCCCAGCGTCTCAGGCGAGAACACTGCGAGCGCCGCGCCGACCCAGAATAGGCCGATTGGTACGGCACGGAGGCAGTAGTCACACGAATTGACGGCTACCCTCAGGATATTAAGCGCCTGAGCGACGTGCACGTGTACGTCGGTAGCAACCCGCCTCTGGATCAGCGCGTAATCGCGGTCAAAAATCGACCCGACCTTGACCTGGTTGATCGCGACATCCCACGCAATGGTATCTGTGGACTCAACGCGGGTATTCAGTCCGCGCGCGTACCGAGCATGCAGATAGACTGCCCCAGCGACCAAAGCGATTGAGACGACAGCAGCTATGAAGGGGTTGCCAACGAACCACCAAAGCAGAACGAACACCGCCCAGAAGCCCGCCTGGCGATAACGTGATGCTTTGAGGTTCTGCCAGGAGAAGAGACTGGCAAGGTGCCATCGGCGGCGGTTGAGACTTGATGTCATGGGTTACTCCCTTCTGAAACGGTTTCGCAAAGCGCCATGTGTTCGATTACCGGCAGTCGCCCGCCCAGTGCCCAGAGGCGGTGATCTGCATCGTCATGGGCTGTGGCCGTGTCGCGTCGTCGCTCAGCGTGGTGCGGATGTTCCCGGCCAGCGTGATCGTCCGCCCGTCCTTCCCTGTGGTCACGTCCAGGGACTCACTCAATGCGTGGTCGCTGCCGTCGTCAGTCGTCACGCAGGACATCGTCGCGAGGTATCCCGTCGCGGTCGGTTTCGCCGCCGGCGCCGTGCACTTCGTAACGGCCTGGCCCTCGGGCTTGATCATCGGTGGCTCACCGTCCGCCTTCAGGCAGAGCTGCCATTGTCGTGGCATGGCGGCAACCGGCTTGCCCTCGATGGCGACGTTCACCTTGCCTGCGTACTCCCACAGGCCCTTCTTCGCGGTGGGCGGCGCGCTGGCCCCGGGCGGCGCGGTCGCCGAGCCCGGAGGCGCGGGTGAGTTGCACCCTGCGAGCAGGACGCTGGCGGCGAGCACCGTGGCCACGGATAGGAGGTGCATGTTCATGACGGCTTCCTTTGGGGCACCTTCAGTGGTGCTTCACGAACCAGAGGACGGCCAGGCCGGCGAGAACCAGCCAGGTGACGAGACGGATCGACTTTCCATGGGCCTGCGCCCAGGCCTCGCCCTGGTTTGCCGCGCCTACGACGCGGATGGCGGCGACCTCCTTTGAGCGTGCGGCGACGTTGCTTTTCGGATCCATGACGCGGAACTCCAGTGGGCTCAAAGGGAATGAAGGAGGTGGATGGCATAGGCCCCGCCCCCAAGATGCGACGCGGACCAAAGCGTCGATGCGGCAATGTCCGCAACGACGAACCGGCCGACGTGCAGGCCACTCATGCCGGCGACCAGCGGCATGACTGAGCGCATCGGTGGGCACAGCCTGCCGATCAGTACGCCAAGCTCGCCGCGCCAACGCACCAGACGCTTGGTGCGGTCGATCCATGCCGCGTGGCGCAGCAGGGCCGGGCGCGCAAGGAACTGCTGGCCGCGGGTTCGGCCCCATCGGTAGGACAACGTGTCACCGGCGATAGCGCCGGCGGCCGCACACAGGATCAGCGGCAACAGCATACTCAGAGAGTGCGAGCTCGCCGCACCGACTGCGATCAGGATGGTGCTGCCCGGCATGAATGTCCCCACCAGGGCCAGGCCTTCGACGAACGCGATCAGCGCGCCCGACCAGGTACCGTGCGCGACAATGAAATCGGCGAAGGCCTGCAGCATGTCCGTCTCCGTGCGAGGGCGATGGTGCGTTCGTGCGCGGTCGCTTAGCGGGTGAGGCTGGCGAACTGCCGGATCGGAACGGTGACGTTGTAGGGCGGGAAGCACACGAGGGGGTCGGTGTGGTGGCACCCGCCGACCTCGACCTTGAGTGCCGGGCTCGTCGCGCCGTCGGCGAGCGTGTAGGGCACGCTCATCACGAAGTGGCCCTCGTACACCGCACCAAGACCGAGACTTGGATCATCGGCCATGTAGCCGGCGGGCAACGACAGCGCACCGATGCGCACTTGGGCATCGCTGGCCGCGACCTTCACCCGGTCGCGATAGATGGCATAGCCTGGCGCTATCGACCACGTGAGTACCACTCGGTCCGGCGACTCGCGCACCGCGGTGATCTGGAACGCCTGTGACGGGTCAAGGAGATCCTGCGCCGACGCGGGCGATGCAGCCACCGCGAGGAGCAGGAAGGCCAGGTGGAGAAGGATCAGCTTCATGCGGCTACCCGATCGGTGTCGTCTGGGGTTGGGGAGGAAGTTCCGTCGAGCCGGTCGCGCAACAGCGTGACGATGAGCCCTGCCTCCGCGAGCGCGTCGGGCGGCGAATGCCGCACGGCACTCCGGAAGGCATTGCAGAGCCAGTACGACTCGTCGTCGTCTCTGAGCAGGCCACGGACGTTGAACATGGGCGTGCCCGGGTCGAGCGCGCGTTGGAGCGCCTGTGCATCCTTCAGCGCCCGTTCGCGCGGTCGCCGCTCCCACGCCAGCATCAGCCAGTAGCGGAACCAGCCGGAGCGCTCAGGGTTGGCCATGGCGGCGCGATACGCCGGCGTGTCGCCGCGCTGGGTCGTCACGACACACCTCCCTGCGCGAGCACCTCGCGTTCGCGCTCGGCGAGCACCGCGGCCAGCAACTCCGCATCCCGGGCCGCGTCTAGCGGATCGCGCGCCAAGGCTGAGTGCAACGCGTCCTTGAGCCAATGCGAGACGGCCGGATCGCTAAGCAGGGCATCTGGACTGGGTGGCATGCCCACGTCCCAGTCGCCGTCAGGCGGCGGCGGATTCTGGGGGCGAACGGTGTGCGGCGAGTTCGGTTCCATGGCCAAAGTCTAGTGATCGGGTCAGGGCGCCCGAGCACGAAACTGGCCTATTTCCAGCCCCTTTTCTCGGACTCATCGCACCGACCCGCCGACACGAGCTGCGCTCAGCATGACGACTGCTCGGATCGCGCGCGGCGCACGCTGGCGCTCCCTTGCGGTGCGGATCGCACCGCCTATTACGACTCTGAATCCGTCCAGCCCATCCGCTGCAGTCGACGCCGGTTACCGGGCGTCATGCGGTCAATCTTCTGCTTGATGCTCCACATGATGCCGGCGCGGACGCCATTGCGACCGATCACCTCGCTGGCACCATCGTCGGCCTCGAGTTCGCGCCGCGGAAGGTTCGCCCAGACCATGAGGCCGAGGGAGCCGAAGCCAATCACCAAGCTCAGGAGGCTCGATCCGGCAATCTGCACCAGCAGGGTCATGGCGCCGGTGCACAGCACGATGCCGATGGCCGCGAGGGGATGCCCATGGCTCACCCGGGCCCACAGCCGGCTGAGGATGTACTGCCTCGCGTAGAACGGGACGTGGAGCAGGTCCCGCCCCACCACGACCCAGCCCAGCCAGAGGAACACCCCACCGTATAAGCGCGCCACCCAGGGTGCGACAAAGACGAGCTGCGATGAAATCCAGCGACCCCAGCGAGTCGGCGAACCCTCCCGCAGCCGCGCGTAGTCGGCCTGCCAGTCGGCCTCGGCCTCGGCATCCGTGCGAAGTGGCCGATCCGTCATCCTGGATCCCCGCCTGTTCGCTCCCGCATCGACACGACGTCCTGCGTCGCGCCCTTGCCCTGGTTCTTCCACGCACCACTGGTGTCGACCACGTCCTCGGTCTTCGCCCGCAGGGCCGCCCGCTCCTCGTAGTCAAGGCACGGCAGCCCGCCGCACAGATGGCCCTGGCCAAGCCAGATCACGCCATACCGATACCACGTGAGGCCGCGCGCAGACGCTGTAAACACGTCGTGGCCGGCAGACCAGGAAAACTGCTCCGGCGTATTGAACAGGAGCACGCGAGAGGACACGTAGGGAAGTGCACTGCGTTCCTTCCACGCCGCCTCGAGCAGACCCTCCAACACCTCGACCGGCCGGGTGGCCAGGGCCGCGGTCACGGCCTTGACGACCTCCTCCGTCTGGTACAACGCCCGCATGTTGCCGCGGTGGCCCGACTCCACGAACTGCACCACGTCGCGCAGCAGGTGCACCGAGTAGACGGCCATGGCCTCCAGCGCAACGTGGAACTCACCGAATTTCGGTGACGCCTCCGGGAATTCCCGTTCGCACCGGAAGCCGGTGACCATGGAGGCGACCGGCCACAGCATCATCTCCATGCGCTTGACCCGGTCGTCCGCCGGGTAGCCCAGGCGCTGGTAGGAACTCCGAAGCAGAGCGAGGGGATCGCCCTGGTTCTCGGCGACGTCTCGTAGCGCCTGCCGGAACCGCAGCCCGAGCGACACCGGCTGGCTGCCCAGCATAGCGTCAAGAATCAGAGGAACGGCGGGAGTGTCCAGCATCGGCATGGTCAGGTTCCGGCAGGCTGCAGATCCACTTGGATCGTGGCGTAGGGGTTGATCGTTGCCGAGCCCGTGGGCGCCGACAGAGTGACGGTGAAGGTCTTGGACGAAGTGCCGCCAAAGGCCCGGGTTGGAATTGTCACGGACTTCTCGCTGATGTCACCGTTGCCCCAGTAGAGCGTGTTGTTTGAGCCGGTGTAGTTGGCGCCATCGGCGGCGGTTCCCGCCGTCGTCGTCTCGTTGACCGTGACCATGCCGAGTCCACCGTTGCGGGTCACCGTGAGCACGACCGGCTGGCCCGAGGTCACCGATAGGTAGCCGGTGCTGAAGCTGATCTGGCCTGGGCCGGTCGGCGTGCTGGTGGTCGCGGTTGGCACCGCGGACATCGCCTCGGCCTCGATCGACGACGAAGCGGCCGCGGGATCCATCTTGCCTACCGTCGACGCCGTGCGATCGCTCGCGATGAGGCGCGAGGGATCACCGATATCGCTACCACTTCCGGTGTACTGCACCTGCCCCGCGTTCCCGCTGAAGATGTCCGCGGGCAGGTAGCCACCCTCCTCCATGCGACCAATGATCTCGGACGTGTCGGTGTTCGTGAGCGCGCCATTGGCCATCGCCTGCAAGGAGATGCCCTGGCAGTTCCAGTGCTTCGCGGAACCCATGTCACCGATGCCCTCGGACAGCAACTTCTCGCGCAGGATTCGGCTTGTCGGCGAGTTGAAGCAGCAGTACGACTCCTTCTTGATCAGGCAGACGCCGAGAACGTCGGTCGAACAGAAGGAGCCCAGGTAGTGGCATTCGCCCAGGTTCTTGCCCACCGCCGTCTCGAAATCGGAGTTGTCGCAGTACCAGCCAAGGTGCGGCTTGACGTTCGCGTCCTCGTTCGCCATGAATTGGTCGTTCATGGTCTGCAGATCGCCAGACTGGGGGGAATTCGAGGGTGGGCCGCTGCCGCCGCCGTTGATGTTCTCGTAGTCGGACGTGAGCGGCTGGTCGAGGGAAAAGCTGTCCGCCCCGCCCTGGATCTGCGACCACGCGCCCTGCACGTGCGCCACGACCTGCGCTTGGTTCGAGGCGTTCGACTGGCGCTGTGTCTGCGCGTACTGCTTCCACCACGCCTGCTGCTGATCCGGGACGGCGGCGCGACAGCACTTGAGCAGGCTTCCAAGGATGTTCCGGCACGTCAGGTGGCGCCCGGCGAGAAACCGGAGGTTCTGGTACGTCGACGCCGAGATGGCCTGGGTGAAGCCCATCGGCTCACCGTCGCCGGCGACCTGCTGGTTCGGCAGCAACCATTGCATCGCCTGGGTCTTCGTCCAGCCGGCCGGCGTCGCCGGGGTCGGGTTCGTCGGGTTGCTGTATTGCGGCGAGGTCTGTGCGACGGCGACGCCGCACGTGGCTAGGGCTGCGACGAGCACCGCCCGGTGGAAATTGACCCGCATCACGGACATCCATGTCATCGTTCTGGCCTCGTTCGTCATTGGGTTGCAACGCCTGGCGCCTGCACCGGCTGCGGCTTCGGCGTGGGCGCAGGCACCGTCGGATGCGCCCCCTGCCACGTCCAGTCGTTGGAGATGGTCTGCACAATCACCTGCTGGGCGATCGACTTGTTCCTGTCGCTGGTCTCGGCGGGCCGGCTGGGCGGCGTGCAGGTGCCATCCAGGCACGGCTGCGCGCTCGTGCAGTTGGTCACGGTCGTCGTGTTGCCATCGGGCACCTGGACTTCCGTCACGCAGTCGTAGTCGTACGTCATCACGTAGCAGAAGCCATTCGCATCCGTTGCGCCGTCCGCGCAATCGCTGGTCTTGAGGATGCAGGACTTGTTGGCCTCGAGATCCTGGCAGGTGTCCGGCGGCGATCCGCTCGGCGGAATCGTCGTGCACTGCGTCTGCCCTGAGTCGTTCGTCCAGCACACCTGGCCGCCCTGCCCGTCCCACACGCCCGTGCAGTTGTAGTCGAGCTCGGCCTTCATGCACGTGCCGCCGTCGCCGGTGAAGAGTGCGGGTTGGCCCTGAATCACCGAGGCGGGTACGAGGATCCCGTCGATCGTGACTGGGGCGTTCTCGTCGCATTTCCAGACCACGGAGCAGAAGCTCGTACCAGTGGTGCTGCAGTTGCCGCTATCGACGATCTGGAACTGGTACTGCGGCGCCCCGTTCATGTTCCACGAGAGGTGGACTCCCGGGCCGTTCGCCGGCGGCGTCGACCAATCCGTCCGCGTCGTCTGGAAGATGGCGACCCACTGGTTCGCCGCCGACGGCGTCTGCACCAGCGACACGTTCACCCCAGCCACCGGCGCTGTGACCTTCCACGCAAACCCGGTGATGGCCGTGTCACCAGGGTAGATCTGGTCCGCAATGGACACAGACGTCGTGGTGGCACCCGTGCCGCTGCAGGTCTCCGCCAGCGTTCCGCTCAGGCACGTAGCCGAGCCGCCCGGATACAGGGGCGATGGGTTCGGCGCATTCACCGTGATGCCGTCGATGGTTTGGGGTGCGTTCGACGTGCAGCTCCATGCCATGTGGCAGTACGGGTCGGCAGTCGTCGCGTTGCAGTTTCCGGTGTCCGCGTAGCCGATCACGATCTTGTTCGGGCCGGCAACCTGCCAGGTGAGGTGGACGTGCGGAAGGGGCGGCGCGGCTCCGCCGTTGTATTGACGGGCGACGCTGAAGGTGGCCGTCCAGCCGTTGGCCAGGGTTGGCGCCGACACGAGCGTGACGGTCACAAGGGGATTGGGGTTGGTGACCGTCCACGCAAAGTTCGTGATGACAGTCGTACCTGCCGGGAGCAAGGCGCCGATCCCGACGGTCGTGCCAATGGAGCTCGACCCATTGCAGACGCGGTTTAGCTGGCCAGTCGTGCAGGTGTTCGGGGCGCTGGGAAACAGCGGCGAGTAGGCCTGCGCCTGCGCGGCCGAGATGGCGTACCCGTTGATCGTGGTCGGCGCATTCTGGGTACACGTCCACTTCGTCGGGCATGCGGTGCTTCCCGTGTCGGAGCAATTGCCGGTGTCGCCCGTACCGAACTTGACGGTGGTCGTCGCAATCGTCCAGCTCATGACGATGTGCGGCTTCTGTGGCACGTAGCTGAAGTCCGTGCGCGTCACGGTGAATCCCGCGACCCAGCCGTTGGCGGCACTGGGCGTCTGCGTCAACGTCACGGTCACGCCGTGCTGGGGATTGGTGACAGACCAGGTAAAGTTGCTGAAGCCTGTGCCCGGCGACGTCGCCGCGTACGCGCTGGGGATGATGCCCTCGAAGATCTTCTCCGAGAGGGGCTTCGCGCGATCCGCGTCGCCAGTTGTGCCCGGCGGAATGCTTGGTGCGATGCTGATGCTCGACGAGGTACTGGCACTGCCCTTGCAGACGCGGTTTAGCGTCGCCTTCGCGCACGAGGATCCGGCGCCGGGAAACAACGGCGACTTCGACTGGGCATCCGCGACCGTGACTGTTAGCCCGTTGTAGGTCGTGGGCGCATTCGCCGTGCACGTCCACGAGGCCGGGCAGTTTCCGGTACCAGGGTCGCCGCAGTTACCAGAGTCCGATACGCCCACCGTGTGGCTTGGCGCCCCGTATGCCTCGAACTCCATGTAGCCGATCCAGCCGTTGAACATCACAGGGGCGAGGTGGCCGGCCCCGCCAAAGCCAGGTTCCAAAACGCTCCCCAACGGCCCCCCGCCACCGCTGCGGCAGTTTGCGGCAAGTTCCGCGACCCAACCATTGGATGCCGACGGCACGCTAATTACCCGGGGTTCGGGGTACCCCGTATTTTGCGTCGGTATGAACGAGAGCGGTCCAATCGTCTGCGTGCCAGCGGGCAGACTCGACCCGACTGGAAAATCTCGCTCCTCCACGGAGCACTCAACGCCTCCCGGCGTCGACACCATGACTTTCACAAGACCAAGGGCAGCCGGCGACCCGTTCGCAACCGTCACCACGCGCGCGCACGACTGCCCGCCGGACTCGGTGTTGATCGGCAGGTCGCCAGAGGCTGACCCAGAGGTATTGGTCGTCGTGAGCGACGCGGTGATCTGGCGCGTGCACGACAGCCCGCCCGTCTCGCTCGTCAGTTGCAGATCCGCGTCGTCCGCCTGGTTGATTGTTGTGGGGTATTGGGTGACCGTGGTTGCGCGCGTGCACTCCGTCGCGTCGCTCCCCTTGTCTACGAGGAGCACGGCGTCCTTCTCGCCCGGGAGAATCGTGTAGGAGGCGTTGCCTGTGCGCGTGCGCGTGCAAGCGGGCCCGCCGTTGCCGGGAATGAGTACCTTGTTGCAGGTCTCGTCGTTGTGGATCGTGCCGGTGCCCTGCGTCGGCGAGCTAACCGTCTTGGAGCTGCAGGCGGCGAACACGTCGCCCATGATCGCGCCGCCCTTGGCGTTGTTGATCACCGTGGCAGACGAATTCATCGTCGAGTCGTTTGCGACGCTCTTGTCGGTGTAGACGCGGTTGGCGGCAGAGTTGTTGACCGTCGTGGTGGCGTCGGTCGTGACGTCCGTACGAGAATCGTCCGCCGCGGCCTCCTGGTCGTACATTGCCTTGAGACCGAGCAGGTCCTTCCCGTTGTTCGCCTGCTCGAGGCGCGTCACGTAGGAGGTATCGGACGTCGTCGGCACCAGGCGATTGACGTCGATCTTTTGCCCGTTGACGTTGGCGACACCCAGCCCCTTCTCGCCGCCGGCCGTCACCTGCAGGTTGGGCTTCGCCGCGAGAACCGTGTCGCCAAAGGTTCCAGCGTCGGCGATCTCGCCGCTCACCACCGACGACGCGACCGCCGGCTTCGTGGGCGCGATCGACGTTGAAGACGACGCAGGCGCTGCGGCTGCCTGAGCGCCACTCGCGACGGCTACGGGCGAATTCGTCACGCCGACGATCGCCACCGCACAGGCGACGCCCAGCGTCAGTGCATTTTGGATGAGTCGGCAGCGAATCATTATGTTCTCGCAATTAGATTGATGGTATCGTTAATCGCATTTCGCGGTCTTCTGCGATTATCACCAATAAACCTCGCAATACTCGGTATAGCGCCACTCCGCGATTATGAAATCCTCACCGCGAAAGGGGATGTTTCGCCATTCACCCCAATCAAATACCGATGCACCGAGCCAGTGATTACCTGACTTTTCAGGAACCGGATAGAACGTCTGGAGCCGATATTCCTGCTTCTGGATCATTGGATTGATCGAGTCAGCACAGGTCGAATCGTCTCCGTACGTCTTGCGCGCCAGCGTGCGGCGACTAAGCGCAGCCAGGGCGCGAAACGTCACCAGCGATGCGTTGCGCTCGGGATCGTCGTTATTGTTGACGTTGCCCGTGAAGGGATAGGCGTGACCCCACGTCCCCGCACACCAGTACATGAACGTCAGGGGCTTCGCGACAGTCGATGCGACCGCATCCGCTGCGCATGCGGCAATCGCGATGGGGTTGGAGAAAAGCTTCGCCTCCGGCTGCGTGTAGAACGCCATCTCGTCGTTGATCCAGGTCGGATCGATTTCGGAAATGTAGGCGATATCGAGGTCCTGTCCCTCATGCTTCTTCGCGTCAGCCCCGATCAGAGCGTCGACCAGGATGTTGGCCGGGTAGATCCACCAATGGAAGTTGTAGAACGTGGAGTCCTGGGACTGGTTGTCTCCGCCCGCATCGTGGGAGTTGTATCCGCCCCAGCGCGACAGCCCGCCAAAACCAGTGTTGCTCGTTGCGCTGTCGATGCTGCTATCCATGAGCGGCTCACCCATGATCGGTGAGCACCAGGGCTGCCTGACGATCTCGAAGAGGTGGGCCGGCTCCCACAGCCCAACTACGGTACCGAGGCTCGGGATGTTGAATAGCTTGCCCGGGCAAATGCACTCGGGAAACGCGGTGTCACTTGGCAGTGGACCGTCGCCGATGGGGAACCCCTCGATCACCACCGGAAAGAAGCACGACCAGCAGAGGTTGCTGAACATCGCCCCGCCGAAGAAGTTCGCGTCCGGGCACGTCGCCGCGCTCAGCGACGTACCGCCGCTGCTCGTCGCGGTCCCGCCCCCCGCCGCCTGCGCACGGGACAGGTTTGGAAGGAGGAGCGCGATGACTAGCATCACGCTCCACACGGCGCAGGCCTCACGCTTCACTGTCGTCGCCCTGGGCCGCGGCCGCCGGCCGGCGCGGCGTGGTCGGCCGTTCCATGAGCTCATTGCGCAGCACGGTGATGTGTTTCGGCGCGACGATTCCGATCTGGGCGGCGCCGTTACGGAAGCCGACGAGAGTCACCTCGACGTTATCCCCAATGGTCAGTTTTTCACCGCGGCGACGCGTAATCAGCAACATTAGACCCTCCCTGGTGCACAGGCACCTCGTTAATGACGAAAACCGAACTGTTTGCCGTAACCACGCTGGGCACGGCTTGCAACTTCCATGTATTCACGATCGTTTGGTTTAGCATGTAAATCGCGTGCCGCATTTTGTTTTCGGTATCGCGATATCCCTTCCAACTGCCCTGTCGGTCGACCTTCGTGGTAATCAGCATCACGGTAATGTCGGGGTTGGCCTTCAAGAACGCCTCGGCATAATCCACCTGGACAGGATCGGTTTCGTCGAAGATAAGCAGCTTCTGGTGGAAGCCGATCTCCTTCAGCGGGTTGAACGTGTCGCCTTTGTGGGCAAGCACCGTTCCGTTCGGCAGGACAACGTCCTGCGTCACGACGACCGTCGGGTCGACCGTGTACGTCTTCTGTTCGGTAGCCAACGGCAGGTCGGTGAACGGAACCTTCTGCCAGTAGCTGTCGACCGCGTGCTTCTTCCAACGCTCGACGTCGAACGCCTTCGCCTTTGCCTGCATCACCTTCATCATGTCGAGCTCAGACACGGGCAAGACAGGCCCCATCGTTCCGAGATCGCCGGTGTGACCGTCCTGCACCTGGCCGTCGATCCAGCTTGGATCCGCGACGCCCGCCACGCGAGCCACCACCTTGCCCTGGTCATCCAGCTCCTCGAGCACGGGCACCGCAGACACCTTCTCCTGCGTGAAGTAGACAGGGTCGATCACGATCGAGGGAAGTCTCTCCCCCATCTTCGGGGCCTTCTTGTGGAGCGACATGAGGTAACGACTGAGCTGGCCGATGGTCTGGCCCGGCTTCATGCCGCGGAACACGATCTGCATGTCGTCGTGCCCCTTGCCGAGCAACATCGCCATGCGCACCGCTTCGTCGCCCATCGATTGCGAGACGAACAGGCGGTAGTGAACCGGGCGCCGCTTCGCCGCAGCCTCCGCCTTCATTTTCGCGGCCAGGCCGTCGCCGGTCGGCGACTCCATGCCCAGCGTCTGCGCCGCCTTGTCCAACTGCTCCTGCATGGCGGTCGGTGTCCGGTTGGTCATCGTCCGTAGCGTCGCCGCGTTCTCGCGCTCCGCCGTCGCCTGGCGGGCATCCGCGTCGCTCTGCCACTGCGTCCCCACGACCTTCTCGGGATGGGAGATGATGTCGGCGCTACCCTTCGCCATGGTCGTCAACTGGTCATAGTCACTGACCGTCGGCTTCGGCTTCGCAGCCGCAGCCTTGAGTTCGTCCGCGTGCTTGAGCTTCTCGCGCTGGATCAGCGCTGAGGCCTGCCGCTCCCACTCGCTGCCCGACTTCGGCGTCGCCGGAACGGAGGCATCCGGCTTCACCAGCGTCGCGATGCTCGGGGCTGGAAGACTTGTCGAGGCGGCCTGCGCCGGCTGAGCCGATGTCTGCGCCGCGACAGGCCACGCCGCGACGGCGGTGGCAACGGTCAGCGCCATTCCCATCCCGGTCAGCGCGGTCACCATAGGTGGTACGCCCGGGCGTTGACCTGCAGCTTGTCGATCGGGCCCCAGTAGCGGCTATCCCACGTTACGGGTGTGGTGCCGAGCACTACGAGCTTTCCAGGCGGCACGACGTAGTCTTTCGTGACCTGCTGGACGGTCATGTGCCCCTTGCGGAGCGTGTCTGCGTTGAGTGGCCCCCAGAGCCTCCCGTTGATCGAGATGCCTGAGGCATTCACGACCACGTGATCGCCCGGCACTGCGGCCACGAATTTGACGATACGAATGCCATCGGGGATAAGCGGAGCGCCTTCGGACTGGTACTGGTACGCCTTGCCGCGCTCGATGCTCGCTGGCGCATGCGTCGTGAGGACGAAATAGCGCCACGGCAGGCAGCCTTGCGACTGCAGCTCGACACCCAGGCGCCAGTAGTGGCTGACACCCATCCACAGGAGCATCCAGGCGATGGTCGTTCCACAGATGATGTTGAGGATCTTGATCCCCGACCAGCGCGGGACGGACGAATCGGGTCGCGCGAAGACACGCCCAAGGGTGCGCCGCACCAGTCCCTGTCCGGCGACGGCGCTCACGGGTTGGCCTCGTACATGGCCGGGTAGGCATACACATAGCTCGCGTTGAGCACCACGTAGCCATGCGCTCTGAGCGCCGTGGCCTCGGCACGGGTCTTGGCTATCGCCGCCTGAACCGCAGCCGTCGAGGCGTCCTTGCCCATGCCAGTCTCGACCGCCTTTTCGACGTTGATGACCGCGACGGGCGGCCGCGCGGCTAGCGCAGGCTTCAACTTCCACTGGTACAAGCCACACGCCACCAACAGGGCGGCCAGCGGCGGCCAGACGATATGCAGCATCACGCGGTTCAGATCCATGGATTCCTTTGCCTCCGTGCTCATGCCGCCTTGGCCTCACTCGTCTTACCGCGCTGGCGCAGCACTTCCTTGATGGCTTCGACCGTGCTCATGCCCTGATCCGTGAACGTCTTGATGGCGCTGACGTCGCGGGCATCAGAGGAGAAGAGCAGCAGGTTGAAGTCCGACTCGACCAGCCTGCCCACGCCGGTTCCCGCCGGGCCGCTGAACATGATCTCGGAGTACTCGCCCTTCACGGTGTGTACCGACTCGAGCAATGCGTATTCACCGTCCGACATCGGCAGGCGACCCGTCTGCTTGACCATCGCAATCGACTCCTTCTTCTGGCCGAGAAGGAGCTTGTGCGCGGAGTTCTCCACGATGGCCTCCGACCCGGCCGACGCATAGAAGTCGTTGATCGACTGCGTACAGATCGCAGCCGTGGCGCCGAACTTTCGGAGCTGGCGATACCAGCCGACGATGAAGGTCTTGGTCTCGCCCGAACTCAGCAGCTGCCATGCCTCGTCGATCAGGATGATCTTCGGCATGTCGCGCGGCAGGTTGTCCATGGACTGCTGGATCGCATACATGATCTGCAGCAACACGAGTCGCTGAAGGTGCTCACGACCGGACAACTGTTGCAGTTCGAGGACGACCAGGCGGTTGTTCAGGTCGACGTTCGACTCGCCGTTGAAGAAGCGGCCGTACTGGCCCTTCGTCGTGAACGCGAAGAGCTGGTGGCCGACGTCACGGATGCGGTCGTCCTCCTCGGCCAGGCACGCATCGGCGAGCTGGTCGATCGTGAGCGATTTTCCGTGAAGCTCCCACTGCTCGGTGAGGATACGCATCACTGCCGGGAGCTGGAACTCGCTGAAGCCCTCTTTGGGAGCGGCCATCACGGACAGCACGCCCACCAGGATCTCGACCTCGTCAACGAAGTTCCGCACGATCGAGAATGGGTTGAGGCAGAGATCGGTGTCGTCGGTGAACTCGATGTACTCGCCGCCTTGCTGCTCGCACAGCTTCTTGTACGAGTAGCCCTTGTCGATGATCCAGGCGCGACCACCGATCGACAGGAAGTTCGATACGATGTTGTTGGCCAGGAAGCTCTTGCCGGAGCCGGACTGCGCCGCGATCACGATATTGAAGTTGTTGTCGCTGTCGTAGGGCGACCAGGGCATGAGCTGGCCGTCCCGGGCGATCAGCGTGAGCAGGGGGTTGTAGCTGCCGCCCCAGCTTCCGATCACCGGGAGCATGGGGACCACGTGCGACGTCGCCATCGTGCGATAGCTGCCGAGGAACTGCCGGGCGTCCTCCTCGGCCGCAAAGGGCATCATCTGGGCAAACATCGCGTGCAGCGCGTAGCGATCCGGCAACGTCTGGAAACCCGCTGTGCGGAACATGCCCTGCACGGCGGTGGCGGCCTGGATCGACTGCTCTCGCGTGTCGGAGAACGTCGCGGCGGAGATGTACGCGTACACGATGCGATCACCCTTGTTGATCGCGTCGTTCATAATGCGCAGGCTGTTGGCACGGTGCGCGTACTCGGGGACGAACCGGGCCAGCCTGCCCTCGGCGTTACGGGTCGCCCACTGAAAGTCGCGGAGAAGCGCGCTGCGGCGCGTCTCGTGATCGGGGTACAGGATGTTGACGGTGTAGAGCACCGGGTCGCGCATCGCGCGCATGCCCTTCATGATGTCGCCCATGTAGTACTGGGCAAGACCTGGGTAGAGGTAGTCCGGGTAGCGCTTCGGATGCTGTATGCGCACGTGGCAACGCTCGCCAAGCCGGATCTCGTCGGCGTCCACCTCGATGGCCACGTCCGGATCCAGGAGCTGGTTGCACAGCAGCTCGCCTTCCTCGTGATCCGACTGCGCGGAACGCCGCCAGATGGCTTCCGGCCCGTGGTTGAGGATGGACTCCATGAAGCGGACATAGGAGCCCGCGGTCAGCCGGTCGTACTTGAACCCGATGGTCTTCAGGGCCGCTTCGAAGTTCTGCTGCAGCTCGCGGATGCGGGTCATTTCCTCGAACGTCGGATCCTTCTCGCCTTCCTTGATCGAGGCGCAGATCACCAGGCGCATCTGGCGCAGCCGTGCGCCGGCGACCTGGCCGATCGGACGTTGCGTGAGGCCACGCAGGAAGCCGATGCGCTGGCGGGTCATCTCGCACAGGGTCGGGTCGGTTTCGTACTGGCGCATCATCTCGAAGCGCAGCAGCACTTCTTCAATGTCGGGCGATGCGTACAGGCAGAACTGGAGAATTGTCCCAGCCGGAAAGGGGACATTGAGCAGGGCGTTCAGGGCCTCGCCCATCTGCTGGTCAAAGCCGGCAATCGGCTTTGCCATTACGCCGAACCCGAGGCGGTCGGGCGAAACTACGAAGATGCCGTCATCATCGTGATAGGCATCGACAACACCGAACGTGCGAACCAACGCTTCCTGGCGATCTTCGTACTGCACTGGAGTCTCCTTGTTGTGGGGCCCGAACCGGCCACCCGAAGGTGGCCGGTCGGAGATGGGCATTCCCTGCCCGTCCTTGAGTACCGCATTCCTTTGCCATCGGACGCCGCGTTGCGCGGCGCCGCCTTACAGGGCGAAGGTGAAGATGCCCGTGATCAGGGCCGGGCCGTAGGCCAGCGCCAGGGCGAAGCCGATGCCGAGGGCGATGGCGATCATCGACTGCTTGACGATGCCCATGCCCATGCCGATCAGGAACGCGCTGACGGCGAGCAGCTTGCCCAGGTCGCCGTTGGCCCAGTCGGTCACGGTGGTCAGCATCGTGCCGAAGCCGGTGGTGCCGGTGGTGGTGCCGGCAATCGCCGTACCGGTCAGCAGCGCGACCAGGGCGAACAGCAGGCCGTAGTTCTTGACGGCCATGCCGGAGGCGCGGGCGACACGGTTGCTGCGGAACTTGGTGAGCAGGTTCATGTTGAAAACTCCATTTCTTTGATGCCACGGATTGAAATCCGTGCGGCCGTCGGGCGTGTGGCGTAACACCCTCAGACTTGCTTCCTGCGCTGCATCCTGTCGGATTTTTCGAGGCTCGCCGTCGTGGCGCCGCCTCTAAACGGTACGGCTACCCTCGGCCCACAACCGGCGCTCGGGGCTGTTGCGTGTTTTGCGAGCCAGCCTTCCAGGGGTCGGGCTGGTCAGATCCTTGAGTCGGTCCAGTGGTGGCGCCTTGTGCAGGCTGCGCTGGCGCGGGCGCTGCGCCGGGTGCACCCAGCAACTGGAAGAGGTTGTCGTCGCCGTCCGCATCGTGGCGGGCGACCGACCACTGGCGCGGGGTGATCTCGGAGTAGATGAAGTCTCCCATGTGCAGGTCGCCGCCCTGGTCCTGCCACGGTGCGATGTAGATGCGCATGATCTTCGCCTGCTCGCGGTAGGCTTCCACGCCGCCATTCGGGGCGTACGCCGGCGCACCCGACTGCCTGACGGTGCGAGCTGCGGCTGTCGCGGTCGTGCTGCTCTCCTGGGGGGACAGCACCACCAGCGTGTCGCCGCTGACGCCGAGCCCTGCCTGGGGACGCGCACGATGGCAACAGTTGGCGGGGCTTGCGACCGGTGCCGCCGGCGGCCGCGGGCCGACCGGAGCAGTGACCGGAGCGGGTGCCGACACGTTAGCGATCGGTGCTGCCGGCTGCACCGCATCCCCCCCCGGGGTCTTACCTTCCTTGTAGAGCTTGCGGGCTTCTTTCGGATCGAGGCCAGTCACATGGTCGGCCTGGTTCGTCGCGGTATAGACATCCGGGGCGCTCATGCAGGTGACGCCGTGCGGGTTCGGGCACGCGAACTTGTCGGTCGCGCAACCGCCCAAGAGGATCGCTCCGGCCACCATCATGTATCGAATGCGAAGTATCATCGTGTCGCTCCTTGACGAAGAGTTTGCTGAACAATTCCTGTGATGGACGGTCGAAACCACCCGGTTTCCGCGCGAGTTTCGGGGGTACGGCTATCGCAGCACGCCCATGTTGGCGCCGTGCTCCAGCAGGAACGAGATCTTCTGACCGGGATCGATCTCGATCACCGGGAACATCTGGTCGGCCAGCTTCAGGTAGTACTTCGCGATTTCGTTGAACGCGGAACCGACGCCACCACCGAACGCCTCCGCACCTGCCGTGCCTGCGGACGGCAATGTTCCCGGCTGCAGGTACGACATCTGGTTCTGTCCGCCCCCAAATGCCTGAGCTGTGCCTTGCGCAAGACCCGCCAGTGCGGCCTTCGCGATCACCTCACCCTGCCTGGATACCAGCCGGCCGCGGATGCCCGCTTTGCCGTCAGGCCCGATGGCGACCATCTCGACCTTGATGTCGATGACGCGGTGGTCGGTTCGGATGCACGAGATCGAGCTCGCGCGCATGTAGGCCCGTTCGCTCGCCAGATCACCGTAGCCGGACGCGAGGACGAAGCACTCCCGCACGTCGGCGCGGTAGCGGTTAGGAAGCACGGCGTCATGCTTGATGCGGACGAGCATCGGAATCGGGTTCCTCATGGCCTCCTGGCCCGTCGCAGCGTCCACACCGGTGATGTTGACGCCAGTCAGCATCGACCCCGACGGCAGATACTGGGTCGCGACCTTGGTGCCCGAGGGCTCCGCCTTTGCCGAACCATCGGGCGCAGGCTGCGCCGGAGCCTCGGCCTGGATTTCACGGATCGCGCTCGAGTGGGTGGCCGGTTGCTGCGGCACCGGTGCGCCGCGTTGGCTCATCCCCTGACCGCTGGTCTGACCAGCCACTCCGCCGTCACCTGGGTGTTGCGCCATCTGTTGGCGCATGCTTTCGACTTCACGGTGCAGCGCGTCCAGGTCTGTCGCCATCCTCTGTTGGGTGCCCTGCGAGGCGTCGCCCATGCCCTGCTGGCGGCTCTGGGCGAGCTCCTGCTTCAACTGGGCGATCTGCTGATCCTGCTGCTTCTTGTCGCTCTGCAGCTGCGAGACCTGGTCGGAGATCCCGTTGACGCCGAGGTCGCGGGCATCGCCGCTCGGAAGAAGCGCGTTCGCAATCTGAGCCTTTGCGTCAGCGTCGTTGGTGACCTTTTTGTTGCCTGATCCGCCCAGCGCGAGCCACGCGAGCAGAAGAACGATGCCGAGAACGCCAACGGTCGTCGCCTTACGGCGCGCGCCCGGACTCATGGCATCCCAGCGCTCCTTCAGGCCCATCTTGTTGGTGGGTTTGTTGGTAGCCATCAGCGCACCCCACTCACCAACGAGGGGCGGGGCGAATCGGTCTGGTCAGCCGGCGGTGCCTGCACGGCGATGTACAGCTCAGTCGATTGCCCAGGGCCAAGCCTGCTTCGAGGCCACGCCGCGACGGCCAGCACGGACGTTCCCTTGCAGCCGGTCTCGTTGATGTCCTGCTCGATGGGCGAGAGGTTGGTAACCAGGGCCACCACGGCGTCGATGTTGAACCCGGTCATGACCTGCTTCGGTTCGATGCGCAACGACCCCATGGCACAGCGCGGCATCAGCGGCGTGGCGCCGTTTACCTGGGCGAAGGTAAAGCCATCCGGCACCCGGCCGTCGGCGATCGTCTTGAATAGCGATTTCACGGTGTCCGTGAACGGCTGATCCGTCTCCCAGCCCTTCGCCACACCCGCGTTGCCTTGAACTTCAACGACCTCCTGGTCCTTGGACGGGACGTATCCGACCAGATCCAAGGTGACGCTGATCGGAGGAATGGCCGCCGGAACCATCGTCACGGAGATGGCGTTTTCCTGATCGCCGGCATCGTGGATGAAGAATCCGATCGGTGCATCCGAGTCCGGCGCAACGTAAACGACGTTGCCCTTGACTGATGTAGTCGCGTTGCTCGTCGTCTCGATGACCGGCTTATTGAACGGGGTGATGATCCGGTTTAGATGATCCTGCGCGACCCCGAAGAGCACATTGATGCCAGCGTGGACGTGCAGTATGGGCGGTGGCGCCTTGATGTTGTCGCGCGGTCGCGACTCGACCACCGGGCGCGAGTAGGTCGTTGTCGGTTCATAGGGCGCCGCGGCTTGCGGAGCGCCGGTCTGGCCTGAACCAGCCACGGGCGGGACGGCATAGTTGGGCGTCGCCGTCGTCGGCGCACGCACCACCTGCGCGGGACGCGGGATCCCCTGAGGTGCGGACGGCGGCGCCGCCGTCGGCAAACCCTGCTCTTGCACCTGTCGCTCTACCTGCTGCCCCGCGGCCGAGGTCACGGGGGCGGTCGGCAACGTCTGCGCGCCTGCGGCGTATGAGACGAAGAACAGCGCCGAGGTCATCAACGAAATCCAGTTACGCATCCTTGCCATCCCTCCAGAAGAATTTACTCAGTCGGTACACATGTGGTGCGGGGCGGCCGGCGCTACTTCTTGGGCGCCGGGGGAACCCACGGCCCCTCGTTCGTTTGCAGCGAGTTGAGGGTCACCAGGTAGTTGCGAATGCTGACGCCGAGGACGAACGTCTTGACCGAGGACTTCGCACGCTGTTCCATGCCGCGCATCGTGTACTGCCCGCTCACGACCACCACATCCTGCGATGGCACGTAGAACACGTCCGTCGGGACGAACGACGTCGACACCGACTGATCCTTGATCGTCTTGGTCTCGCGGGCGATCAGTTCCATCAGATCCGTTGAGATGGCCGCCGAGACGTACGGCTGCAGCATGCGAGCGGTGAAGTCAGCCGTCCGAGGAGTGACGTTACCGAGGGCACCCGCGAAGTACGCGCCCCACGCCTCCTTGACCGCCGGCGACGCATTGTCCGGCAGGATCGTGCCCGGCTGAGTAAGTCCCGGCGGGATCTGTACGATCGTCTGCTTGCGCTCGAACAACGAGACCGAGAGGACGAAGATCACGATGGTGAGGCCAAGGATGATGTATCGCGAGATCTTGTTCTCGCTGACCGCACCGCGGAAGGTATCGAGGTAAGTGCGGCCCTTCATGTCGGAAAGATCCGGCGGATGAAGGGATTGATCCCGACGCGCAGCTTCGAGGGCGAGACGACCCCGTACCAGTGCGCAAGGTGCATCAAGAAGCCGTCAGGCTTGCTGTCCTTGTAGCGGGTAAAGCCCCAGCTCAGCGCGACCCCGAGGACGATCGACGTAAAGAGGGCGTGGAAGAAGATGCCCAGGCCCAGCAAGGCCGCGAAGGGAATGAACTGGTCCATCGTCCACAGCAGAAATCGCTGCGGCGCGTCGACGTCCTTCGGAAAGGGGACTCGTTCCATCGAGTGGCGCTCCAGATTAGCGAGGAGGCTCCACCTTAGTGAGGTCTCTACGTCATGCGCGCTCGAAACTACCGAGTTTCACGCTTAGTTTCAGGGTGGTAGAACGATCAATAAGGCAGGACGCCTGCCGCGGGAGGCACTCACGGTCAGCAAGCGCTTTGTGACCGTGTTGGTGCTACGCTTTTGGAGTCGTCAGACGACAAGGACATCGACTATGACCATCGGAAACCTGCTCACCGCCGGCTGCCTGCTCGTACTTCTGGGGATCTTCCTTATGCCGTTTTTTGCATGGGATCGGAAGCGCACGCCGAAGCGTGGCGCCGAGGAGGATGGGTGGACGCCGCCCCAGCGCCACCAGGAGGTGGTCTACAGGGACTCCTTGGAGCTGCGCCCTCCGTACGCGCCCGATTACGATCCCGACCACAACTGGCACAACAACAGCCTCTGAGGGCGGGGATGCCAGCCGTGGTGTCGACTACTTGAGCGGCGACATGCCGTCCGTGCCCGTCGCCGTCTCTTCTCGCGCGGGTAGCGGCGCAGTCGCCGACGTATTCTCGCCATGCGGGGATCCCACCGACGTCAGGATGGTGTTGTAGACGAGATCACGTTCGTTGGCCGACAGCTTCGGCATCACCTCGCCGTACTCCCGCGCCATTTCCGGGGTCGCACCATTCTGCGCCTGGGTGGTGTGTACCAGAGCCATCGCCTTGAGTAAGTTCGGATCTCGGTTCTGCCCGTAGTCGGACTGCTGCAGCGCCTGGAGATTGCTCGCGTATGCAGCGTTCGTAGACGCCCGCGTCGCCGGATCCTTGGAGTTCTGGTAGATGGAGTCCGGGGTAATCCCCGTAAATCCGCTAAAGCGCACGGAACCGTAGTGCTGCTGTGTCTCCTGTTTGAACTGGCCGTCGGTCATCGAGTCACCCTGGTTGGCCAGCTTCATCGCCGACATGACGTTGGTCGGTCCTTCATTGTTAGCCCAGTGCCAAAGCCCCTGCGCGGAAGCGCCGATCATCTGACCCACCTTGCCAAAGCCCGCCACAGGTTCGGAAGCACGTGCGTCGGCGCCCTGCTTGATACGGTGGGAAGCGGCATCGTGCCCAACCGCGCCACCCTGATCGTCGCCGATCGAAGCGGCGACTTGGGCGCCGACGGACTCGTCGATCTTGCCCGGCCTCGAATGCAGAGCCCCGGACGCGTACGCTTCGCCGATGTTGCTCGGGTTCGTCGACGCGGGGTTTTCCGCGCCCGAGCGCCCAATCGCATCGGCAGACTGCCCAGCGCGATTGCGCCCGGACATGTTGCCGGCGTTCGTGGCCATTACACCGCCCATGGACGGCACAGCAGGCGCTTCGGCCAGATGCTGCGAGGCCTGGGCACCGGCAGCGCCCGGCGCTATCCCGGCCGCGGTGCCGCTGTTGCGCGACGGATCCGCGGACGCACCGGTGTCCGCAGAGCCCGCTGTTCCGAAGCCGGCACTCGACAGCGCACTGACCAGTGCCTTCGCCCTATCACCCTCGTACTCGCTGCGAAGACCGGCACTCGCCGGTACCTGCCCTCCCAGGACGAGCAACGCGGCCTGGACCTTGCGCGCCGTCGCGTCGCCGTTACGCCAGGGAGCCTGTTCAACTTGGCTGCTGGCGACCTTCATTGCGTCGGCTCCGCCGTACTGGATCGCGGAACCAATCACGCTGTTCGCCGCACCGGCGCGCACGATGCCCTCCGCGGCGTTGTTCATGCCCATCGAGCTGCTCATGCCGAGAGACGCCGTCGCGCTGTCGGTCTTCGAGTACTGGTCCTGCGCAGTCTTCAGATCGCTCAGCGTCTTTCTGTAGGCTTCGCCCGACTGTACCGACTGCGCTGCCGTCGAGCCGTTGCTCGCCTGCTGCGTCAGCGTGTCCTGGATTGCATGGGACTCCTGCACAGAGAAGTTCTGGTCCGTCCCCGCACTGCGGCTCACCGCCTCCTGCAGTGCCTTCGCGTCGCTCAGCTTGAACGTCGAACCATCACTTCCCGAAATGCCGGCGGCAGCGCCGATCTTGCTCGCCAGTCCGAGATTTCCACTCGCGGCCGCCGACACCATTGCGGCGAACGCCGCCTCGTTGCCCTGCGATACCTGGAACCCGTGCTTCTGGCCCCACGAGGCCACGTATTGCTGACTTTGCGTACCCGAATGACTGAAGGCCTGCGCGCCGCTGACCGTCTCGCCCCGGGTATTGGTGTAGGAGTCAGAGACACCCGTGGACGCCTCCGCGGCGAAGGCCGACGACGCGGACGACATCCGCGAGCTTGCGGATTGCATCTGCGACTGCCTGATGGCCTGGCCGGAAAATACGGGCTCCGTCTGCTTGCCACCCGTCAACGTCGTACCTTCCATTGCGTTCGAGCCGTAGCGGGACTGAACATCCATCACCGCACCCGGGCTTACCGTGTCCGGACTGACCTCCTTCTCGTTGACGTGATCGGTGCCCTGGAGACGGCCTGCCAGTGACGTCGCAGCCATCGCGCCGCCGAAGACCAGCATCAGCGTCAAAGCCGGTGTTGACGCGGCGAGCAAAGATCCGACGGCCAGCCAGTTGGCAACCTGGCTTTGGAGGTGGGCTGTCGCCGCAAGCGAGGTCATCGAGAGCGCGGCACCACCATTTGCCGCAGCCGTTTGCATGGCGGCGACGCCGTGCTGGGCCATCGTGATCTCGAAGAGGTTGCAGATGGACATGACTGGAAGCCAGAGCATTACCCAGATCGTCAGCACGAGATACTTGCCGACCATCTGGATGCCCCAGGAGCCAAAGCCGACCAGCAGCGCCATAAAGGGCGCGCATGCGTAGACCATCGACTCGAAAAACGCCGTCATCGGCCGCGCCACGCTTCGGAACATCGTTTCGTTGGCCGCCCACTCCGTGTCTCGCTGCGCCTCGGCCTGGTTCATCATCAACGCTGACAGGATGTCGGCACCTGTCGCCTGGTGGTTAAGCGAGGCGGCCGCGTTCTCGGCTACAAGAGTCGACGATAGCGCCGCATAGGTCTGTGCATCTGCGGCGGCAAGTCCGATGGACTCGAACGAATCCTGCATTTGTTGCGCCGGCGGAATGCCCGACGTGAGTACGAACGGCTTCACGCGAGGCACAATCGCCTGGACGAACTGCCCGAAGGTGTCCGAACTCATGACCTGCGTCCCGACCACCGAGAATCCGGATCCGCAGGGGTAGTCCGTTTCGGTACCGTTCGCATTGATGAAAGGGAACGTGACGAAGTTGTTGTTCCAGCCGAGTCCGCCCGTGCTCATCGTCCCGAACGTAGTCCACGGGCTAGCCGCGTTGTTCGCGAGAGGAAGGCTCAGCTTGTTGGTGGCGGCTGCCACATAGGTACAATTGTTGAGGTAGGACGTCTCGTTCGCCAGCACCGCCGGTAGAGTCCCGCTCGCCCCAGCAGCGAGCGCGGGCACGTTCCAAGACCGGACTTCGTTGATCCACTCGAGCGTGCGGCCGAAGCCGCCTGTCCCGTCGGCACTACTGACCGAGGGGAGACTGTAGGCCTGCTCCATGTCCTCGGTGAGATCGAGACCAAGTGAGCTGATCACGTGTCCGGCGAATGCCATACCAAATGGCACGTTATTCACCTTGTAGGCGCCATTGAACACGGTGCCAGGCGCCCCGCCCATGTCGTAGATAACGACGTTGCATCGCATGCCGAACATGATGACGAACACGATGAACGAGAGGAACAGCCAACTGAATTCCATTCGTTCAAGGCCGGACGCCACCGCTTTGAAGCCGAGGAGAAGCAAGCCAAGCAGAAGGCCGAGGCACCCGAGCTGAAGCAGCACGCCTGCGTTGCTGAGCATCGCGACGCCGTCGAGGACATGCTTCATGTAGAGTCCGTCGCCGATCGAGTAGATCTCGAACGTCTGCCCGGTGTTGGCAAAGAGGTTGTTAGGCACGAGGCGTCTTCCTGACGGGTGGGACCAAGATTCAGTTAGCCGGCGTCTGCGGCTTGAACGGCTGGTTGATTTCTTCGCTGATCTGCTTGTAGTACTGCAGCGCGCCGTTCTTCGACGAGCCATCCCGCTGGTACTTCGCCGCAAGGGCAAGGTTGCGCTCCATTGCCTGGTTGATCATCTTGCGGATCGGCGTCTTGTCGATGTTGTCCTTGAGCTGCTGGTTCACGGCGGTCAGTCCGGTGTCGAGATCCGCGCGGATGATGTGGAACGCCATGTCTGCAGCCATCTGATCCGCAAAGCGCATGACAAAGTCTTCGGCCGCTTCTGGCGAGTGGATCGCAAGTTTCACGGCCATCTGGATGTCCGCGCCGCCGTATTGCAGCAGCGCGAGTTCACTGGTTGTCGGCACGTTGCCGGCGGAGATGTCGTTGATCATGCCGTTCTGGCTACCGAGGCTGGGGTCGGTAGGCATGCCCGCGGCATGGGCGTCGGACGTGCCCAGCATGACCGTCAGGATCTCCTCCTTCAGGCCGATGAAGTTGCTGTCCTCCGCGCGGTGGATTGTGGTGCAGCCCTGATCGCCATGCGGATCGGATCCGGCGCACGTGAGCCGTGCCACGCTCTTACCGTTGGTTGAGCCTTCCACGAGGTCCGTGATGTCCATGACGGGCTGGTACACGTGGGTAACCAGCTCGCCGGTCGCACCGACCGCGCCGCCGGTAGGGGCGCCGGCGCCGCAATTGCTGTCATCGGACGTACAGATGATGATCGTCCCCGTCAGCGACTGGATGTCCTCCATCAGCGTGTTGCCGTCGAGGATGCTGGAGTTCGCGGAGTTGGTTGCCCAAGTCGACGTGTTCTGCGCAACCAGCGCGCGCCAGACGATGTTGCCACCCTGCAGAAGCTTCGCGACGGCCGGATCGCCCGACTTAAGCGCGGAATCCGGAGTCTGGGACCCGCCTTGCTGCTGGCCAGCCTCCGCATCATCGACGAGTCCGAGTTCCGACCCCACGCGGTTCGCACCCTGGCTAATCTGGGACGCCATGCTGTCGTCGCCGCCCAGGTTCATGAGCGATTGGGCGATCTGGCACGAGTTGATGTTCCCGGCGTTGAGCGAGTCCATCTTCGCCTGCATTTCGGCCATGATTTTCTCGCATTGCGGGCACATGCTCGTGAGCGCCAGCTTGAAGGCATAGGCGACAGCCGCGGAGACGATCGATCGGAGTGCGGCGACCAGTTGCGCCTTGCTGATGAAGCTGAAAGAGCCCATGAAGGCATCGATGCCGCCGCAGCCTGCCGAGATGTGGGGTGGCTCAAACGCGACCAGGTTCACATTCATGAGCTTGTTGCGCATCTGGAAGTCGCCGCCGTAGATCACGCCGCGGCGCGCGCCGTTCGTGATCGAGGGGTTCGTCGTGTTCGTCATCACGTCCTTGAACAGGCCGCGCGACTGGGCCGAAACGCCGCTGCTTTGCCCGAACGCGCCACCGGCGAACGTCAGGAGGATCAGAAGAAGGAGCAATCGTAGGGTCTTCATGGCTGTCCTCAGGGTTTGCCCATCCATGGGGTCGACGGCGCCTTTGCCGAGTCGTCGATGGTGCCCATGTCAGCGTTCTGCACGCTGTGCATGCCGGCCGCCCGCAAGGCAGCGAGCACCTCAGCGCTGTTGTTCGGATCCTTCACCGCCTCGGGCCTGAAGGTCGTCGTCAGGAATTTCTGCGGCAGGCCCAACATGGCCTTCTCGTACTCTTGGTCGGTCAGCCATTTGTTCGCCTTGGCGACCTCCATGACCCGGGTCTCCAGCTCGGGTAACGCGCGCAAACCAGACTCCAAAAAGACGACTTGCTTCGTCTCCGGGTGAACCAGGTACATCGTCGGGGTGGCGGTGACACCGAGGGCTCGACCCTGACCCTGGTCAGGTACCCAGTCTGGAAAGTCGCCATTGATCTGCGGGAGGTCGTCAAGGGAGATCGGGAGGACATCAAAACCGTATTTCGCAGCCATCTTCTGGAGAAGGCCGGACTGGCGCTGGCAGTACGGGCAGTCGCTCTTGAAGAAGTACCAGATGGCCGTGCCCTTCGAGATCTTCGATAGCGCCGCGTCGCGATTCCTGTTGATCGCCTCGTTGACCGTGAAGTTGGCGTAGCCAGACACTGGATGGCGGGACGTCTCATCGAGCGCCGGGTTGGCGGCCACGTCGGTGATATACGCATTCGCGAACACTTCGGACTTGTCCATCATCAGCTTCTGGACATAGGCGAACAGCTCGATGTTGTCCTTCGTCGGATTGTCGATCGCCCGGTTCCGGATCTTGTCTATGTTCGCGGCAATCCACGCGACCGAGCCGATTTCAGGCTGGTTGGCGGTGGGCTCGGCCGATGTTCTCCCCACTGGCGGCGGTGGTGGTGGCGGGGTGGTGGCAGCCTCAGCGGGATCGTCGTACCAGAACCAGCCATGCTGGCCCTTCGCAGTCGATGGCTTGGTGGGAACGGCGTTGGCCGTCGGGGCGGGCGCATCCTGCGTCACCGATTGGGCGGAAACACAGAAACACGCGGTCGCAAGAGAGATGGCGAGGGCGAGTTTAGTGAGCATGCTGGGCATGCTACGGAAGCCGGCCGGCGACCGAAGAACGAAACAAGGCTGTTTCTGAGGGAGTTTCGGGGGGCGTGCGGCTAATTCTCGGCGCGACCCGGGCGGCGCAGACTTAGTCGGTCGGGCCTACCGCGGCGCGAAGACGCATTCGCCTTTCGTGCATACCCCCTACGCGGCGGGGGACGGGCGAGCTCGACTCGGGGGTGAAGCAGGGTTGGCCAAGAACACTCGTGCGGGCGCTCGGCTTAACCACGTCGGTCACGCACTCCGTGAGCCGACACACTGGGCAGCGGCGTTCAGCGCGCTCACCGGTCGATTCGAGGTGACGCGTATTGCAGACGCTGCAGGTGTGGAGACGCAAGGCGCCGGTCTGCACGGCCATGACCGCTTCGACCAGCCGCTCCCAATCCACCTTGTCGGCCTGCTTTGGCGCATGCGCGCGGATCGTGCGAACCGCGGAGAGGATGTGGTGCGACATTAGCTGCGGCGCGGGGACGAGCCGCATGAGGCGCTCGATCGTCACGGCGAACACGGAGCTGACCAGGTGAAGCTCGATGCTGTTGAAGAGCCCCTCGAGCGAGGTTTTCCGCCGACCGACGCGGCAACTCCGCCCGTTGGCCTTGAATAGCTTGTGGACGTTGCCGCTGGGGATCCCGGTCAGATACGTGATCTGCATGGGCGACAAGTCGATGGAAACCAGACCTTGGGCCTGCGCCATGACGGAGTCGTGCTCCTTCCCAATCATCGCCTTGGTGAACAGCACCTGCAGTTGCAGGGATCCATCAAAGGCCTTTCCAACTAAGCGATGTGTCATGGCGTCGCACCTGCGTAGGCGAGCACCCCTAGGCCAGCTATGCCGAGGCGTGAGGGGTTGTTGGTATCAGCGACGACCATTTGCACGAGCAGATAGAATGACGGTGCCGGGGTCATCCGCAGGAAGAGGTTGGATGCGGACATTCGGTGCAACCGAGAGGTCGTGCAGTCGCGCACGGCTTCGATGATCTGCATGTCCCGGATGCCGAAGACCACGCCTGCATTGGCGGCGTCACGGCGGGCTTCTTCGCGCAGGCATGCCAGCATGTCGAACTGAAGCTCGCTCGCCTCCGGGAGGAACGCCTTGGGCAACCCGCAGTTCCCACCCGTGGCCTCATCGAGCGGTTTTGCGAGCGCATCACGCAATGCCGCCTCGCAGCCGTCGCCGAAGATAGCGTGGGTATGTTCAAGTACGCGTTCGCGCTGGATGTCGGAGAGGCGTCCGAACAGGTAGACCATCTGCTGGTTGCGGATACCGAACACGTCCAATGAGACGGTAGGGCACTCCTGGATCACGCGTACCACCAGATTGAGGTATCGCGCGCCAAGCTCGTTGAGGTCTGCCTTCAGGTGCATGCGGTGTATCCTTCCACCCCTGCCTCGGTGCCACTGAGGCGTCAATGCGCGTCACTTAACCATTGCTGAGCGTAAGTCAGATATCCGACGCCGGTCAACGATCGCGACCGGCTACGGCGTCAAAAATTCAGCAACCAGCGCGTCCATGCTCGCGGAGTCATAAGGCGCCGATGCCGGTGTTTCATCGGCAACCGCCGCCGGCAGCGCGCCTGGCAAGGCGGCGATGGTTGGGCCGGCGAAGGCGGTAGGCAATCGCAGCTCTCCGTTCGCTGACTGCCCCTCCAGCGACATGCCCATCGACTCAGCGTGTTGGCCGAGACGTGCGAGGTAGCGCATACGCCTGCCCCGGGACCTAGCGCGAAAGCGCTTCAGATCTTCGAGCAGCGGGTTGTCCTGAGGCAGCTTCCACTTGAGGATCAACCGGAGCGGGGAAGGCATGTCAGCCGGCCTTCCGCTGTACCTGCGGATAACGGAGCGCCATGCCCAAGTAGCCGCGCACGTTGGCCATTACCGGGTTCGGACTGATCAGAACCTCGGATGCGGGGAAGGCCTTTTTGGCGGCCGCCTGGAACAGCAGAGCCGCGCCGCCACAGAGGAGGACGTAATCCACGACGTCCTCGGACAGTCGCATCGCGGACGCAATCTTCGACATGGCGACGCGGGCCTTCTCCGCCGCGGCCGCCTCGATGAAGCCACGGAACGGAACCGTCAGCGCCCCCAGCCGCAGGATCTCGTCGCCGTTGCGGAACGAACCATCGAGCTTGGCCACCGATAGCGGTACGCCCCCGTGGGCGGACGAGATTGCCTGGGCAGCGGCTTCGAGGATCGTGGAAGTCGCCATGTGGCTGGAGCCAGCGCTGCCCTCGCGCATCGCACCGCTCTGCATCAGCACCCAGTCCACGGAGTAGAACCCGGGGTCAATCACCAGGACCGTACGGGTGTCGCGCTCGCCCGGCTTCAGATGAATCGGATGCTCACGCAGGAAGCCCGTGTAGCTGCCCATCGGTTGCGCCACGACGAAGGCGTTACGCACCTCCACGGTGCGATTGCCGCCGAGCTGATGCACACCCCGGAAGCGGCGGCTGATGGTGTCCTTCAATTCCTGGCGGCGCGGGCCAACGAACTGGGAGCACGGAACGCCGGTGACCAGCACGTCGATCGTGCGGTGGCCGAGGGCTTCGAGCTTTGCCAGGCCAGCGAGATAAAGCGCCAGGTACTCGTCCGTGGAGGGATAGTCGTCGTGGGTCTGGCGGGCAAAACCCGACAGGAACGTCGGATCGATGCCGCCGACCCAGCGACGGCCGTCGGGCAGAAGCACTTCTTCGCCGCCGTGGAGTTGGGGCGCGCCGTTCGCGAGGCGAGGGGCTTGTTCGATGGGAGCGGCGCCGATCGGCAAGAGCAGCGAGTCGGCGGTATCAACGTCACCACCCAGCTGGGCGGCCATGACCTTCAAATTGCCGTAGCCGACGTCGATCGCGGCTGCAGACAGCAGCTTGGTATTCATGCCTAGTCTCCATGGCGTTGGTTGCTTTCCATAATTCGACCCGAGTCCTACGGATCGGTCTTTCGCGTGAGACTCTGCCACAAGGGCGATGGCTGATCAAACGGCGCCTTTTGCCGCTTCGCTGTACCGCCGTGGCCGTGGCTCGCCCGCAGCGCCGGCGCGCCGCGGCGACCACCCTCGCCTCTTTTGGCGAGTCACCCCGAATTCGACGCGAATCAGTCCCCGATGGCGCCCACGTCGCGTGCGCACTCGCAATGCGGAGTTGAACTAGCAAGCGGCGCGGCGCGTTGCGCGACGTTCGCGCGTTACTGGGTGCAGATTCGGATGGCTGCGAAGCGAAGTAACGGCGCGTACTGCATAGACCGGCGCGATTTCCAAGGTGCAGATTCGTGTGAGCCATTGGCCTCCGCTGCAGGTTACCTTCCGAATCTGCACCTTTGGATTGGCTAGTCGCGCTACGCGCGGCGTGACAGAGCGCGCTGACGATCGATGGAATCTGCACCTTTCGGATTTCAATGCATGCAGGCGCTGTTAGCGAGGTACGCAAAACAACGATTTATGGCACCTTTCGACGTTGCCCGCTGAAAGGTAACTACGCGCCATTTTTCTCGGGTGGCCCGTCATCTCGGTCACCCGGAAGGGCCTCAATCGTCAGGCGAAGAAGCGGGAAGGTGCAGTTTTCCCCTTTTAGCGAGCCATGTCGCTCGCTAGGATAGATAGTAGTTATCGCGGGACACGCAAAACACACATCGGGACAAAGGCCCCATCGGAAGGAGGCAATGGATGCTCACGAACATCAGGTCGAACTCGGCGACCCTCATCGACACGGAGCTGAGGATTATCGAGAAGCTCCAAATGGAGATAGATGAAGAGGCGAAGGCCCTGAGGGAGCAGTACTACGCTGAGAAGGAGCGCCTCTACCAGCAGGAAGTAGATCGGCTCACGGGTGAACTCAACGATCCGGACAAGGCCAGGGGGCGCGCCTATGCTCCGCTCAACCTGATGGTGCGGGTAGAGGACGACCGGCTCGAGATTTCGTGGTGGACGCGGCACATGGCCAAGAAGGCGAAGGGCGCCAGCGGCACGGGCCACGTCATCAAGCGGCGGGTGCCATGGGGATCTGGGCGGAGCAAGGACCAGTCGGGCTACTACCTGCCCGCGCTTCTTCGGCACGCCAAGAAGTGGGAGGTCGACCTGGTCAGAAGGGTCGAGGTACACGCGGCGACGCTTCGCGAGGCCCGCACCGGGCTGCTGGACATACGGGGGCGCTGGTCGGTCTACCGCCGCATCCTCGACCGCAATTTTCAAACCGCCGTCGACGCGGGAACCCCGGTCGCGATGTCAGCGGCAGCACCGGCGGAGGAGCACCCACTGGTCGCCCCAGCACCACACACTCGCGAGGTGTTGGGCGTCTCGCAGGGTGAGAATGACGATTAGGACTGGTCACCACCCCGCGATAGAGTTACATCGCAGTCGCACCAACAACTGAAACTCAAGCCTCGCAAGGACAGCGAGCAAGGAAAGCACATGGACACAGCCGTGCGTACGATCGCCCGAGGCCCGCTCCCTACTGAGCGCGCGCCCGCACCGCCCACGCTCTGGGCCAAGGTGCACACCTACCTCGGAAACCCCATCCCGCTCGCTGCGCTGCTTCGCCGCCCGTGGGTGCATTTGCGCCATCCCCTGCCCGGCGCCGCCGACACGACCACCGGCGGCGCCACCGTGCTGCCGTTCCGGCGCCACGTCGCCCAAACCCCGTCACTCACCCAGGAGACCAACCATGACTGAACCGAGCCTGCCCCCCAGCCCGCCCCCGACCGACAGCACCACGGCCATCGCACAGGCGGCGCTCGCCCTGAAGGGCGCGGCGGAGGAGTTCCAGAAGAAGACCAAGCGCGATGCGGTCTGGACGAAGGTCAAGCGCACGGTCATCGTCGCGTTCTTCGCGACCTGCCTGCTGGGCTACTGGGCGAGCCTCTACAAGTTCACGGCGACCGGCAAGATGGGCAACCAGCCCGTGCCGTCGGTTGCAGTCATCAATCTCCACGGCGAGATGGAGACCGGCGCCCTCAACGACGCCGACCACGTGAACCCGCTGATCGAGAAGGCCTGCAACGATCCCAACGTCAAGACGATCCTGCTCGACATCAACTCGCCGGGCGGCTCACCGACCGAAGCCGAGCGCATCGTCAGCGAGATCCACCTCTGCAAGGCGGCGCACAGGGACAAGGCCATCGACTCGATGGTCGAGTCCATGGCGGCGTCGGCGGCGTACATGGTCGCAATGCACACCGATCGGATCTACGCCAACCGCTACGCCGTCGTCGGCTCCATCGGTGCGCTGATTACCTACTTCGACGCGTCTGACCTCGCCCACCGGCTGGGCGTGACCCAGGAGATCTTCCGGTCGATGCCGCTCAAGGGTGGCCCGTCGATGTGGACGAAGACGTCGCCCGAGGACGCCGCCATCAACGACGAGATGGTGAAGGCGATGGGTACGGCCTTCCTCAACGACGTGATCAAGTGCCGGGGTGCGAAGCTCAAGATCGACCGCGCCACCTTGTTCTCCGGTCGCATCTGGACGTCGGATCAGGCGCTCGCGATGGGCCTGATCGACCAGCAGGGCGTCATCGAGGATCTGAAACAGGGGCCGATGAAGGGCCTGAAGTTCGTGACGTACGACAACCGCTCGCCGGCCCAGAAGCTGTTCAACTCCGAAGTCCTGATCCACTCCGTGATGTCGGCACTCACCACCCCACAGATCCGCTGAAGACCATGAAACCGCGCCAGCACCGCAAGTTCGATCCCTCATACCTCGCCGCCACCAAGCTGGCGGAGCTGGGGTATTGCGAGACGCGCATGGTGCTGGCGCGACGGATCGGGCCACGCGCAACCCCGGAGCAGCGCAAGGCGCGACGCGCCGGGCAGGTGGAACACGAACGGTTCGATCGACAGGTCAGGTCGGCCCACAATCATGCGTCCACACAGGACCGCCGTTGCTTCATAGCGACTGCCGTGTACGGTGCGGACGACCAACGCACGCAGCAACTGCGGGACTGGCGCGACGCGGTACTGACCCATTCGGTACCCGGCCGCCTGGTCATCCGGACGTACTACGCCCTCAGCCCCTGGATCGCCCGACTGCTCGTCCGGCTCCCGCTGCTGCAAGGGCCGGTGCGGACGGCGCTTGATCACTTCCGTCACGGATTGACGGACTGGAATACCCAAGGAGACCCACATGAGCACGATGGCTAACGAGACCGGCACGCTGTCTGTCCCCACCGTTGATCCGGCCGACCTTCTGCTGTTCGGTGAGGCGGAGCAGACGGAGCGGCACTACACCGACCTGCTGGCCTTTTTTGACATGGCGGTACGCGACCGTCCGGCCGGGCGGGAGCGTGTCGCGCTGGCGCGGGCGATGCTCTACATCAAGACCGCCGAGCTGCGCGGCGCTGAGCAGTCCAGTCGCCTGGCGACCGAAGCCCAGCGCAAGTTCCCAGGTCGCAACCCGGCGCTCATGTCCCTGCCCCTCGACTTCGACCAGGTGCGCCACACGGCACCGAGCCTGTGGGATCAGCACGACCACTTGGTGGCCGTGGGCCGCGCGCTCGCCGACCAAGCCCTCGGTGCCGCCCAGGCGCTGAGTCGGGTACTGAGCACGTCGGAACTGGCCCAGTTCGACCGGACGCTGTCGTGGCTGTTTGAGCACAAGACGAAGACGGGTCTGGTGTGGACGGAGCGTGCCCGGGCGATCGTTCTCGACCGCTACCCGTGGCTTGCTGATCATCAGGTCACGCTGGAGCTGGTGCGCCGAGCGCCGCGTGTCTCGTCGTGGCGTGTCGTCTACACCGCGTGGGATGACCAGCCCGACGCCTGACGGGAACCGACCATGGAAGGCATGCTCACGTTACTGGTGCTCACCCTCATCCTGGTCGCAGGATGGTGGCTGTTCCGAGGCGGCGATCCGTCCACACGCGACTACGAGAACAGCGAGCGCGCCCGGATGCCGGACGAACTCGCCCGTGGCCGACTGGTGATCTCCGAGACGTACTGGCGAACCGACGTCCCGCGCAAGCTGGGCGCCCGGTTCGACCAGGTGTTCCTCACGCCCGACGGCAGGCTCGTTCCAGTGGATACCAAGCGGCGCCGGCGGACGAACGTCACGTACTACGACCAGATTGAGGTGTCGGTACAGGGCGCGGTGCTGCGCCACGGCCGACCCGGCCCGCTGCGCCGGTATGACGTGGCGCACTACGGCTACCTCCGGGTAGTCCGCGAGGGCTTGCCGACGGTGTACCTGCGATTCGACCTGCTGACCGACGGCGAACTCGAGTCGCTCGTCGACCGGTACCACGGGATTCAGTCCGGTGCGGTCGAGCCACGGGTCGCTCGGAGCCCGGCCATGTGCCGCAAATGCGCGTACCGTGCGGACTGCCCCACGGACGTCTCCCGCGTCGCCGACGTCCGCTGACCCGTCGAGACTGGCGCCAGTCAGCACAGGACAGAGTAATCGAGCAACCGGCCATCCGCTGGGTCGTTCCGCTTTGGGCCTGACTTTTCCTCCCTGGCAAGCCGCCTACGCTTTCGCCATCGATCACTCAGGCGGAGCCTCCATGACGTCCAAGCCCTCGTTCCACGCCAACCAGTCCTCCCAGGAGCGCTACGACATGCTGCGGGGGCATGCCGCCACCATGGATGACGCCTCAGCCCAGCTCGTCGGGATCGTCGCGGGCTTCAACGCCGCCGTGGCCGACAACCCCTGCGGCATTCACCTTCGTTATTCCTCCCCGGAGCTGGACGGCAATCTGCGCGGCGTGCCGGAGGCTCTGCTGGTGGAGATGGTCACCCTGGTCGGCGCGGCCTTGTCGGCGACTGGCACGCCGGTTGGCATCCGGCTGGAACCGTATCGGGTGCTGTACTTCGGTGAGGGCCACCGCCGCGGAACCGTGCCCTTCTCGTGTGTCGACGTGGTGGAGCGCGTCTGGGCGGAGTTTGCACACCGTGCGAGGGGGATCAGCTTCTCGCAAGCCGCGCAGCGATTTGCCAAGGCCTTCTGGCTGCGCCGCAACCAGGCGGGCGCCAGCGTCGGCAACTGCGTCGTCCTCCAGTGCGGGGCGAGCGTCGATCGGTTCTGGGGTGCGCCGCGCTACGGACACACCACGCGGGACAGCATCCGCGATCGGTTTACCGCGCTGGCGGAATGCCTCCCGCTGGTCGATGCGACCGTCGACAAGGCTGCACTGGAGGAAGAGATCAGGGTGGCGCTGGACGAACTGGAGCGGTGCAACTGGGTGCCGGCACCGGACGTCCGCCTGCAGGTGGGCGGCATCGGCGTCCGCTTATTCCAGACCAGCGTGAAGTACCACGTGCCGGTGGCGCTGGCGGAGGCGCTGAACCTGTTCGTTTCGGAGCACGCCGCCGGCTACCTCGCGGGCGATGGGTACGTGGCGGCAGCCTGAGGCTTCGTCGTGTCCACACCGGACGCTCCGCTAGCCGCCCGGCGCCAACGCATCAGCGCCCGGATGCATCGCCTCTGGACAGCCGGCGTCGCGGGTATGCGTGCGTACCGTCATAGAGCCAGTTAGCACGGGAATCGTAATCGAGCTAAAGTTAGCTGGCGTCAGCTAGAAATATGACGATCACGCAAAATGCGCTAAACCGAGAGGTTCGCCGCCATGGCCCTGCCCGACCGCCTACCGTACTTCCCCCGCCCTGAGCTGCTTCAGGCAATCCTGCGGCAGCTGCTGTCGGGGGCAAACGTCGCCTTGTTCGCGCCGCGCAGGCACGGCAAGACCCAATTCGTGCGCAACGAGCTGCTCCCGAGCGTGCACGAGTCCGGCTGGTTCGCCGCCCGCGTCGACCTCTGGCGCAACCGCAAGGAGCCCGCCAAGGGCCTCGTCGAAGGCCTCGAAGCGATCGCCTACGCGCAGAAGAAGACCGGCTTGCTCGGTACCAAGCTGAACCTGAAGTCCGTTCGCACCAAGTTCCATACCCCTGGCGTGGACATCGAGGGCGAGTGGGTGCCGGCCTCCGACGCAGCGCCCGTCCCGGACGCCAACCTGGAGAACCGCCTGGCGAACGCCCTGAACCGAATCGCCGGGCACGGTGAGCACGCCCTGCTGGCGCTGGACGAGTTCCAGGCCCTGGCCGAGCCGGGAAACGAGAACTTCATCGCCGCGTTTCGCACGGTGCTGCAGGACCTGGAGGATCGCCTGAGCGTGATCTTCACCGGGTCTTCTCGGGACGGTCTGAATCGCCTGTTCCAGCGCGCCAAGGCCCCGTTGTTCCGCTCCGCCGAGTCCGTGGCGCTGCCCAACCTGGGCGACGAATTCGTCGACTCCCGTGCGGACTACCTGGCCGACGTGGCGAACCTGCAGGTCGATCGCGACGCCCTGAAGCTGCTCTTCCCGCGGCTCCGCTACACGCCCCAGTTCCTCAACGAGGTGGTGCGCGGCATGCTCGTCGTCGGGGACGCCGACGTCGACGAGGCCCACCGCCGTTGGTTGGAGGGCAAGCGGAGTGGCGAGTATGCCGACCTGATCGACAGCCTGGCCGATGAGGACCTCGCGATTGTGCTGTGGCTCGCCACCAGCGGCGAAAGCTCCGTCTACACCACGGAGGCACGCGGCGCGATGGCCGGCTTCATGTCCACCGCCGACGCCCCGGGCACGCCTCGCATCCAGTCGGCCATCCGACGCCTCGTGCAGGCGGGTATCGTGGATCCAGTGGGGGTGAAGGGCTCCTACGAGCTGGCAGACCAGGGCTTGCAGATCATCCTGGGCGAGTTGGTGGGACCACTCGTTCAGCAGCGCACAGCAGACAAGCACTAAGCGCGGAGGAGGTCGACATGCAGGACAAGAAGATCATCGACGACGGCTTCTGGGCCTTCATCGACGCCACCAATACGGCTGCCGCCGGCGGCGGCGTGCCGGGCTATCGGCACATGCTGGAGCGCGTCGCCCGTACGATGGCCAACGACCATGGCCGTGCAGCCGTGGAAGAGGTTTTCTCGGGCATCGCGAAGCAGTTCGCCAGTCAGGATTCAAGTGAGTCCAGTACTGACTAAACGCGAACACGCACACCAGAGGGAGGCATCGGCTGTATGGAAACCACGATATCGGCAGACGCCAAGACATTAGACACCTGACGTGGGAGTTGATCGATGAATCGACAAGATGAACGGACAGAGCTTGACCTGAAGGAGATCGTCGACGGCCAGTTCCAAGCGGGCCGTGGAACGCTGTTGCTCAACGCGACCATGTCGGATGCGCTTATCGTGGCGATGATTCGGCAGGCCCTCGCGCATGCGACCTCGTTCACGATCATCCCTGGCGAACCTTACGCTGTACCATCCAAGACACCACCGCCCCCAACTCGGTCGACCGGAGAGGACGACCCTTGGCCAAGGGCGTTGTTCGTGGGGTTCGGCGACGCCATCGCTGCCGACTTCCGCGCCGGCAGGGGTGTCCTCGGACTGAGTACCGCAATGCCTGATGGTGCCATCGCGGCTGGCGTGCGAGCTGCCATGGCCTATGGCCAGCCGTTTCAGGTCGCGCCACGGGCCGAAACCATTTTCTGGGACGAAGGCGACACGCTGCGTCCTGGGTCGCCTTCGGGAACATGAGAAGGCGAGTCGGCGTTATCTGAGCTCCCGGCACTGACCGGCGCGTCCAAGCGGCCTGCATCTGGTGCTGGCCCTCGTTCGCCATCGGGCTTCGTTCCGTTCGAAACGGCGGACCGAACCAACCAGTACTTTGCTCCATTCCCACAATCCGCAGACTGCTCCCATCTACCAACGGGAGCCTGCCATGAACGACCGGACCGCACGGGATGCCTCACCCGACTACCTACCGCCCGGACCTGGTTGCGACGGCGCGCCTTCGCATCGAAGGGAGATCCTGCGAGAGGCGGTGGCCTGGGGACGGTCGCGTCCCGCCGGGAGCGAGGCATACCGCTGCGAAGTCACCCGCGAGGCGGAAGCGCAGCGGCTTGCCGCGAACGGCGGCGAGGCGTTCCTTGGCGCCGTTCGCGAGGCGATGCGCTGGGGATCGTGGGAGGGGCAGATATTCGCGGAGACCCAGTGGGAGACCCAGAGGGATACCGCCATCGCAGGCATCCTTCGTCGCCTGCCTGCGCCCCGACCACCACTTCCCCGTGGGTGGATGGTCTTGCGCGAGCGGCAGGTCGCCGGGGATGTGGCGGCCCACGCCGGCGAGGTCGGTGTCCTGGTCAAGCTGACCGACAACCGCAAGGCGTGGGGCTTCGGAACCGACCGCGTGGCAGCCGTGGCCGCCGCCGTGGAGCGCGCCCACGCGGTCAACGATCCGGAAGACCCGGCGGAGGACGTTCAGCGTATCGTCGAGACGTGGTCGACGGCGTCCCTGGAGGATCTCCCGCTCAAGACGCTGGAAGGCTGGTCCGACTGGGACTGGTCCGTGCTCAACGCGCCGGTGCTCCAGTCCACCGTGCCGGCCGAGTACGCCGGCGTCATCAAGGACGCGGCCGGCGAGTTCAACGAATACAACTCGCTCGACTTCAGGCAACACCAGCTCGAGATCCTGGCGATCGACGACGCCGACATGGCGCTGGTCTACAACTCCGTTTACTTCAACTACGAGGGCTTCAGCGCTGGGACGCTGGCGGTGCTACCGAAGGCGGAGGCCTTCACCAAGGCCGACCGCTACCGAATGAACGCCCGGATCCTCGCCATCGAGAACGAGGTGCCCTCCGCGGTGCTTTTCCCCGGTGAGGACGAGGAGCAGGACGCCGAACTCGCCCGCCGCTGCCGCCGCGAGCACGACCTCCTGGCAACGGAGCGCGAGCGTGCGCTGTTCACGGAATGCCTGGCGGCGCGCGGTCACGACCTCGCGCCTGCCGCCGACGCGCACCCGCACTGACCACTCCGGCTCGTGCTGGGCCAGGCACCTCCTGGCCGGATATGCGAAAGTTCGTCCGGAGCCGACAGCCAGACACCGCCAAGATCAGCATGTCACCTGCGGACAGCCCTACACCGACACCACTAGACCTCTCGCCAGCGCGCTGGAGCGCCGTGCTGGAGGCCCTCTATCACGTCCTCACCGGACGCCGGCTCCCCACCGTGGATGAGGAAGTGTCTGCGCCCGGTGTGGTGCCGGCCGCCGTGGCGATCACCGCGCGGTTGACCGAGATCCGGGTGACCCCCGTCGATGTGGACGATCCGACCGCTGTCGGCTGGGTGGTGGAGCTGGCCTGCGCACCGTTCGCCGCCGTCGACCGTTGCATCGCGGCAACCGAACTCCTTGGCCTCACCTTGGTCGCGCGCCTCGGGTGCGGCCCCGGCCCGCAGGAACCAGGGGTGGTGATGGGTCTGGCCACGGGCGCCGACCTTACCTGCGCGTTCGCCGCATTCCGACCACTGGGCGGGCTGCGCATTGGGGAATCCTTCGACGCCCACGTGCGCCTGAGCTTCCAGTTCGGGCCGTTGGAGTCTCGCCGGCGTCTTGAGGCGACGGAGTTGGCGGCGATCAACGCCGAACTGGTATCCCCACTGAGCCGTGAGACCGAGAACATGCCCACCACCCAAGTGCGGGCCCTCCTGGACGACGTCGCCGGCCTGGCCGAGCGGTTGCGCCGGCGCTTGGGCGACTCCTGAGTGCCGGGCGCCGGCCGACGCGCCGCGTGGGCGCTCTGAGGCCTTCAGGAAATGGCGCACCTTTTGCCGGCTGGCGGGTCAGCTATGCTTCCACTCGAAGTGACGGCAAGCGCTCCGCGCTGTCGCCGCCTCTGACCGTGGCATCCGCCACTCGTTGGTACATCGTCGATCCACTTCGGACAAGGACAATGCGATGAGCAAGGGAATCTTGAAGGGACTCGTTCTGGTCGCTGGCCTCGCCTGCGCGGCCGCCGCCTTTGCGGATGGCACCACCCCGGTTGCGACCGGCCCCCAGAACGCAAGGGAGCAGCAGCTGGTCGAACACATGCAGGCCGCCTACCACCAGCGGGGGCTCACCCTCACGCCGGAGCGCGAGGAAGCCCTGCTGCAGCAATACCGCCAGATGCAGGCTCGCGCGGCCGACGCACAGGCCATGTCCGAGGTGAGCGGCGACCTGACGCCGGCCCAGCGCGTGAAGCTGGCCATGGGCCTTCCTGCGGAGCAGGCACCAGCGACCACACCGACGGAGACCGGGGCGGCGGCCACGACCGGTGCCACCATCTCCCAGGCGCCGGCGCCACAAGCCGAGGCACCGGCTGACCGCGCGGCGGGCGACCCGGGCGCCGAGATGGTCGCCGCGGTGAACGCGCGCCACGCCCAAGGTGCGCCGACCGACTTCGAGTGGCGCCCGGACGGTTTCGTTGCCGACGGCAAGTCGCTCGTGGATCCCGAGGGCCGGATCGTCCAATGGGACGGCGACGGCCTGTCGGGCGACGTGACGTACCTGGTGCACGTCGCGGCCGGGCAGTTCGACGTGCGCTTCACCAACACGCATTCCACCCTGCCGCCGATCACGGTGGGAACGCTGTACGTCGACCCGGCGGGCCAGCACTTCACGTCGGTGGACGGCCAGACGGTGAGCGGGCACATCCTGATCCCGACCAGCAAGGGCATCGTGATGGCGCGCGACACGGCCATCTTCGACTACGAGTTCGGTAAGCCGGTGGTCTCGCAGGCGCTGCCCCCGCAGTACATGGTGGCGAGCTTCCAGCGCGGCCCGGTGGGGACGACGAACTACGTGTTGCTGAAGCGCTACATCAGCCAGGCCGAGCGCCACGACCCGATCGAGGGCGTGAAGGGGCTGTTCAAGATCGTGCGCGGCAAGGTCACGAGCAACGACTTCGCCCTGTTCAACATCAAGACGGGCCACGCGGTGTTCCTGGCGATCGACGAGCCGGGCACCGGCGGCAGCATCTGGAACCGCGACGGGCGTGCGAACTACCAGCACTACTTCTGGCAGATCGATTGGATGCCCAACCCGAAGGGTGCGACCGCCGTCGTGCTGGAGAACCAGTTCCGCGACCTGGACGCCATCCGCCTGGACAGCGACGAACGCATCAACATTCGCCACCGCGCCGGCGGCATCGAGCGCTTCAACGTCTATCCCCTCGCCAACGGCAGTTTCAGCCTGAGCGACAGCGCCACCAAGCTGGGCAGGACGATGCAGGACGAAGCGGTCGACATCAACACGCTGTTCGCGAACGAGGAGGCCGTGAGGCCAAAGTCGGGTACGGACACCGCGTCGGCCACAGCCTCGCACTGACACGGCGCTGCCCACGCGTCCGCGCTGCGTGCATTCCCGGCGGCGCCTTCACCGGGTCGGTACGGACGCGAGACGACAACGGCTATCTGGCAAAACCGGTTGAAGCGAACGTCATGAATCAGTCCAACGGAGGAACGGCATTTATGCACAACCAAACAGATCAGATGGAACGTCCAGGGGCCACGGGACATGACGAGAAGTTGGCTTCAAGGGTTGGAAGCGGCGGCACATTCCGCGCCGGTGGGAGTCCAGCTACCGCGCCCTCGTACTGCACTCGCTGCGACGGGCTGCAGAGAACCACATCTCACGCCGAGCCGTGCACCCGATGTGGCGGCACCGGATACGAGCCACGCTGAATAACCTTTCAACCGAATTTGCCGGATAGCCACAACATCCACGGAGACGGCCATGGATCGAAAACACGTTTTGGTCTTCCGCACGCCGGATGGCGTTGCGCTGCCTGCGTTCGACCAGAATACGGCCACGCACCACACCATGATCATTGGGGCATCCGGGTCGGGCAAGAGCGTCTATCTGCAGGAGCTCGCGCTTCGCCGCGGTGTCCCGTGTGAGCAGTTGCTCCGGGAGGCCCAGCCGACCGCGGAACAGGTCGACCGCGCCCGGGCGTACCGAGAGGAGAGGGACACGATGGAGACCAAGCGCCTCGACGCGGTCCGCCGTGCCTGGTGGGAGGCAACGCCAGCCGACGACACGGAACTCTATTCGATCAGCGATGTGCTGACGAGCCAGCTCCCGGCGCTGGCCGACCCGACGCATGAACAACTACGGGTCGTCTTCATGATGCTGCCTGACGGGATCATCGGTGGTGTGATCCAGTGGGGTCTGAGTGATACCGAGGTGCGTGACCAGGTCTCCGAGTTCGTCAACGACCACATCGCCGACGTGCGCCAGGCCTTGGGCTTACCACCGGCGTAGTCGCCGGTCCTCTGCCGACGAGCTGGCCGAAGCAACCGCGCCGGCCGGCGCCATGGTGAACTCCAGCACTTCTTTGCTGCTGGCGCGCGTGCATCACCCTGAAGGCACACTTCCGGGGCGCGCCATGACAACCACAAGCCGGTACGTCGACTGCAACGAGAACATCCTGTGCTACCACGCCAGGGGCTATATGCGCTTGGGCGTGCTTCACGGCCCGGCCGTCCCCGGCTACTGCACCCCGGCCGCGGCCGACGTGGCATGAGGAGCACTAGCACCCTGTCGAAGAACGCGGTGGCGCCGACGCACACCGCGGCACTCGGCCAGTACATGACGCCGGCGTGGGCCGCCGAAGCCCTGGTCAACCGTTACCTTGGCGACCTGCGCCGCGGCGACGTCGTTTGGGAACCCACCTGCGGCACCGGTGCGTTTCTCCAGGCCATTCCTGGGCACATCGAGGCCTTCGGGGTCGAGATCGATCCCGCCATGGCGGAGGTGGCACGCCGGCGCAGCGGTCGACCGGTGGTCGTCGGCGATTTCCGTACGGCCGAGCTGCCGCTGTGCCCGACGCACGTGATCGGGAATCCACCGTTCCACCTGGCCGACGTACAGGCGCTCCTGGAACGCGCACACGGACTGCTGCCGCCGGCCGGACGCGTGGGCCTGATCCTCCCTTGCTTCGTACTCCAGACGGCGGGAACGGTGGTCGAACTTGCGGCCCGCTGGTCGATTCGCCAGGACATGCTGCCGCGCAATCTCTTCCCTGGCCTGAGCCATCCGCTCTGCTTCGCGGTGCTGACGAAAGGCGTCGCCGGCAAGCCGTTCAACTTCGCCCTGTACTACGAGCAGGCGGCGGTGGCCACGATGCAACGCCGCTACCGCGAGCTGCTCGCCAACGGTGAGCGCTCCGTCTGGGTCGCCGTGACCACGGCCGCTCTCTGGCAGTTGGGCGGCCGCGCCACGCTCGACCACATCTACGGCGAGGTCGCAGGTCACCGGCCGACCGCCTGCAAGTGGTGGCGGGAGAAGGTCAGGCAGACACTGCAGCGGATTGCCGTCCGCACCGGGCCGGCGGAGTGGGCGCTACCTTCCGCGGTCCCGCGCGCCGCGTGAAAGACGCCCGCCGCCAGTCGTCGCACGTCCTGTTCGCCACCGTGGCAGCCGTGGCATGCTCGGCGCGGCCGGCGCCCACGATCACCGACCGCGCGCCGAGCGGCATGAGAGGCGCGACACGTACCGCCCCGACCGGCGCACCGCCGCCAACTGTACGGAGAACCCGATGGACGCCGCCGCCGAAACCTCCATGCTCGAGCCGGCGGAACGCCCGGAGTCGCCGCACCTTCGCGCGTCGGCCGAACACTTTGTTGCCGCCGTCGACCGTGAGCGCCTCGAGGTGGCCGGCGGCCCGTTCGGTCTTTTGACCCGAACGCTTCCGTTTCTGCAGGTGGAGTCGAGCGAGGATCTCGCTCAGTGGATGCCGCTGCGCTGCGTCATCGGCATGTCCTGGCGCTGGACGAAGCCCGAGCCACGTCCGGGCCGTGAGGATCTGTCCGGCTACCTGCTGGCGCCTGCCCGCGCCGACCGCACCGACCCGGATGCTGCGTCAGGCTGGTGGGTACCTGACATTGGCGTCGGCGCCATGCACGAAGGCAAGAACCGTGTCCGCTACCTCCGCGACACCTGCGGCGCCGAGCTGATGCCGGCGTCCGTGACCATCCTGCGGTTTCCCAGCGCCAACCGGCTCCAACTGCTCAGGGCCGAAGCTGGCGCGGGCGAGTTCTACACCCTGCTGCTCGACAGGCGCTGGCTGACGGTCCTGAAGGACCCTGCCCTCTCCCTGCCGCTGCTGCGCGCCTACGGGATCCACCCGGAGCCGTGGCCGAGCCGTCTGCCGGCGATCGATGAGCTGCTGGGCTCGCGCGCGTGGGAGTCCTACGCCCACGGAACACCGTCCGCTATCGACGTGGAAGCGTGGCACCGGCGCACGCGCGCGCAGTACGACAGGCTCGCCGGGGAGCCGTTCGACATCCTCGACAGCTCGCCGCACTGGCCGGGCTTTCGTCGCCTCGCCTGGAGCGCGGTAGGCGGCGGGCTCCTCGGCGGCGTCCTCACCGCCCTGAGCGGCGGTCACCTCGGCGTGGTGGGAGTGGCGGCGCTCACCACCGCGTCCGTGGCGACCGGTGGGCTGCTGGCGCTCACGATTCCATTGATCCGGGCACCACGCTCCGTCTGGAAGCGTGGGCATGGCGTTTCCGGATCAGACGGCGTCGCGTAGTCGGCCACGCCGGCCAGCGTGCACGCGCCTCACCACCGGAATCCGGCGCAACTTTACGGCGCGCCCGGTGCGTCGAAGATGGAGACACCTCGCCCGGATGTGACCGATGACCACCACCAGCCGCTACTTCGTCTGCAACGAGAACACCCTGTGCTACCAGGCCGAGGGCGACCGCATGCTGGGCGTTCTGCATGGGTCGGTGCTCCGTGGCGGCCGCAACTGGCGTGATGGCTGCTTCCTGCCAGCGGCGCACGATGTCCTGCGCGAGGCGACGCTGGAAGACTTCCGGGAGTACCGCTGCCAGCCGCCTCGCGGTCTGTTCTGACCGCGGTGCCGCCGAACCGGCGACGGCAACGATTGAAGCGATGCGGCAACACGCACGTATACAAGCACGATTCGCCACTCCATGGACTCAGGGATGAACCTATGAACAAGTCAGCCATTGTCGCAATCGCCATCACCCACTCAATGCCGCCAGAAAACGCTCCCCCAGCACCTCCGACATCCAACGGCCAGGCGCCATATCAATCGTTGATAATCTGCACGGCGGGTGCGCTGGCGCTGATTGGCTTCGTCGATTGGCTGGTTTTTCATCGAGGCCTGCATTTCTTCTACAACGCCGGCGGACACGTCCTTAACGCCATTTGCATCGCAGCGGGCTGGATCGCCGAGCGCATTAACGATGGATTCGAGGCATGGGGACGCGCCGGTCGGAAGCACCCAGAAGTGGCTGTCTGGCTGATTGGGATCCCGACCCTGATAGGGTTCTGTCACGGTGGCCATACCGGGAGGCTCACCAGTCGGATAACGGCGTTAGTCGGTGTCGCGATCGGCTACTTCTCGTTTTGGGTGTGTTTGTCCGCACCGGGGTGCGCCGCCGAAGGATTTGGTGCCGGACTCATTGGCATCGCCGCAATAACCGTAGGCATTGGCGTGCTCGCTCTGATATTCGGATCCGACAACCCGTAACGCGCCACTCAGTGATGTCAGCAGGCCGTTCGCCCAGCACGGGCCGCGGTGGAAGAAGCTGCGCAAGGCCCCCCCTACCGCGCGCCTCACGACGCTGGTGCCGGACGGCCGCGTCATGTCCCCGGCCTGAGGAACCGAACCATGGCCCCTGAAAGCCCGATCCTTGCCGTTTCGGCGGCGCTGCACGCGGCGTGCCTGCGTGACCTTCCCGTCATCGTCTATCTTGACCGCGACTGGCCGCGCCACCGGGAGTGGCTCGATGCGATGACGCGGGAGGAGCGCGCCCAGGTCTACACCGACGAACGCGCCTCCGGCCAGGTTCAGGGGCCGACGATCGAACGGCGGCGCCGGCCATCGGAGCAGGAATGCCTGGTGACCGTCTTCCCGCAGGTATGGGGCAGCACCGCGCTGGGCTATGGCGGCTTGGGCGGCGCGGCGATGAGCACGGCCTACACTGTCGTCGTGGAGGCGCAGGTGGTGGCCCGGCGCGCCGTCTACTTCGGCGGCAGCGGCCGGCTGGCCTACGTGGTGCCCATCGGCGGCGCCAATGAGGAGGAATTCCAGAAGGCGATCGCCGAACGAAACCTGCCGTCCGTGCGACAAGCGGCCGCGCTGGGGTGGATCCCGGAAGAGCCCGTCGTGATGGGGGGCGCGCTGGAGCTGACGGCCGGCCAGGTCGCGCAACTGGCGCTGTTCGTCGCCGAAAAGGGCGAGGGCCGCACGGGCGATGAGGCCCGCTACGTCCTTCAGCACCGCGAGGACGGCCACGCCGGGCCGGGGGTGTATGCGTCGGGCGATGCGTCTTCCGAGGAAGGCCCCGTGCTTCTGGACAGCGGTAGGTAATCGCGGCCACCGACAAAGTGATCCGGATGTTTCGGCCGGCGGCCGATGCCGTAAAAACGGAGGCAGTTCTCCAGAGTCCATGACCATGAGGAAACTGCGCATCGCGTTGCTGGTTCCAGCCACCCTGCTGGAACTGGTTCTTCTTGCAGCGGCCTGGGCGTGCGCGCTCGTTGGACTGGACAAACGGGCGGTCGCAATACAGCAGTGGGCAGACCGCATACTTCCGTCGAGCAAGTGGTACCTGTCCTGAGTAATCCGCCGCGACTTTTCCGCCGGCGGGAATCTGCGACGATGGAGCATCTCAACCGAGGCGCGCCATGACCCACAGTCCCGCATCAGCCAGCCAGTCCTCCCCGGCCAGGCCGCCCATCGCCAGCAAGGCGGCGACGCGGCTCACGAAAGCCGCCTACATCGCCGGCCTCGAAGCCGCCGAGACGATCGAGGAACTCGAGGAGGCGATCCAGGCGCCGCGCCGGCCGCACCGCTACCGCGGACGCGGTTACGCGGAGGTGTCCGCGGCGCGGCACGCCGCCAGCGAAGCGCTCTGCGCCGCGCACGCCTATGCGCCGTACATCCCCCAGTTCAAGGATGGTGTGCTCACCGTCTTCGGCGAGAACCGTCGCCTGGGCCGCGGTCGCTCCAGCTGCACCTGGCAGTATGCCGGCCGTTGGGCAAAGGACGTACTCAAGCGGCACGGTCTGAGCCAGCGCGCCGCGTACCAGGTCTGGGATTGGTGGATCTCGGGATACCCGCACCGGGCGATCTCCGTCGTCGAGGCGGCGCTGGGCGGCAAGATCCCCGACCCGGAAATGGACACACTCACGTTCGTCTACAAGGGCATCGGCCCGATCAACTATTCGCTCGAGGACAACGCGAACGACCCGGTCGATTCGCGCGCGCACCGGCCGTGCGCGTGCGGCGGCACCCTCTTCGACTGGGGGTCCGGTTACGATCACGGTTTCACCCGTGTCAGCTGGCACTGCAACCGGTGCGCGGACGTCTTCGTCGAGTACTGCACGGACAAGCGGTTCGCCGAAATCCGCAAGCCGCGCATGCCGGCGGCCGCCTGACGAACCACCCCTGGCGAGGGCACCGATGCCCACCGCCCGCAACCGCCCATTGGAGCCCGTCCTGTGAAGATCCGCGAGTTCTCGGAAGGTATCGCGAGCTGGACGATCACCAAGGAGCTCCAGGCGCAGGCCGAGCGCTTGCGCATGCAGGTGGCGCCCCGGCCTGCACAGCCGTACTACGGCTACGGGTCGGACTACTACAAGAACCCCGGCCACTTCTCTGCCGTCGACCTCATGCTCACGGCTGTCGGCGGCGACGAAGTCGTCGTTGCGGCAAAGGTCGGCTTTCGGGGTCAGGATCCGGACTTCCATGTCCGGGCGCGCGTGACCGGCACCGGTAGCCATCCTACGGTGGCCTTCGAGTGCCCATGCCGTACGGGTCAGTGCGTCCACGCGCTCGTGCTCTGGGAGGCGGCGTTGCGCGAGTTCGCCGCCAACCTGGCACCGGCGGGTCTCATCGCCACGCTGGACAACCTGGGCAAGGGCTGGTCCGATCCAGCATTCGACCGCGCGAGGCCGACCCTCGAGCACTCGACCACGTTCGGCCTCGTGCTCAAGCCGCAAAAGGCATCCGCGGCGACGAAGCATTCGGTACCGGTGAGTCTGGTCTTCTACGAGCCGCTCACGGGCCTGGAACCCAAGGGCTACCGTCCCACCAAGATGGCGGACGACGTCGACCTTCGGCCTGATGCGCTGTCGTTGGCCGACGCGAGCAAGGTCGCGCTGCTGCGGCAAGCATATGGCCACCGGATGGACACGGCGTGGGATCGCATCCCGGGCGTGCCGAAGGATCACGCGCTGATCGACAGCCACGCCAAGGAAGCCATCTTCGAGGATCTGCTGTCCGGCAAGCGGATCTTCATGAAGCAGTTCGGATCCCACCCGGTGATCTACGCCGAGCCCATTGTTCCATCACCGCAGTGGGTGCGACTGGAAGGCGACGATGAGGGTACCCAGCAACTGCTCCTCGCCGACGCTCAAGGCACGGTTGTCGACGAACTCATCCGCCTGAAGGGGCTGTGGGCCTTCGATCGCACGACGCGCGTCATGCGCCGCATTCTGGGCGACGAGGCACTGCTCGAGAAGGTGCACCGTACCCACCACGTTGTCCTGTCGACACAAGTCCGCGCGCTCCGAACGCATCTGGCCCTCACGGAACCAAAGCCCATCATCCCGTTGCCAAGCCTCGTGGCGCCGACTCTGGACGTGCGCGGCCCGGCCACCGCCGTGCTTCGCGGACACATCGTCGAGAACCACGACGGGCCGGACTACCCGGTCGCCATCCTGACCTTCGACTACAACGGGACGGAGGTCTCGCCGACGGCCTTCGACGCCGAGGGCGTCGTCGAGATCCGCACCCAGTCCACGCTGACGCGGATCCACCGCGATCACCGGCAGCACAATGCGGCGTATGAGGCCATCCTCGCCGCCGGCCTCACGTTGCCGGATCGCCGCGTGCTGGCCGGAACCGGGCGCCGCAGCGACGCCATCCAGTGCGGCAATGCTTCGAGCGTATTTCCCGACGACGTGCAGCACTTCGCCCAGGCACTCGACCTGTGCGAGGCCGCCGGCATGCGCGTCATCCGCAGCGAGGCCCTGCAGGCACTGGACGTCGAGTCCCAGCCGTTCCACACGATTTCCGTGTCCAGTGACGACGCCTTCGACCTCGACGTAGGCATCACCGTCGACGGCGTGCAGTACTCGCTGGCGGAGGTGATGGCGGCGACACTGGCCGACCCGCGATTCCCGCTGAAGGCATCGCCCGGCGAGGAGCCCGGCGCCCGCTGGACGGTGCGGCTCGGCAACGGCGCCCTGGTGCGCATCCCCTTGGTGGATCTGCGCACCATGCTCGCGCCGGTCGCGGAGTGGCTCGACGCCAGCGACCGCCGCGCTGGCGGCAAGATCAGGCTGACGCGCATCCAGGCGGCGCTGGCGGCGAACGAGGTTGGGGCCGAAGCGCCTCCCGCGCTCCGCGTCGTGCGCGACGCGCTGAAGCGCCTGGTGGCGATCGACCAGGAACCGCTCCCGGCGACTTCCGCCGCCTTCGGCGGCGAGCTGCGCCACTACCAGCGCGAGGGTCTGCGCTGGCTGAACGCGCTCGCGGACGCCGGCATCGGCGGTGTGCTCGGCGACGACATGGGCCTCGGCAAGACGCTGCAGCTCATCGCCCACGTCCTGCACCTGAAGGACAACGGCGGTCTGGACGAACCGGTACTGGTCGTCGTGCCAACCTCCGTCGCTCCCATCTGGGTACAGGCCTGCGCGACCTTCGCCCCGACCCTGAAGGTCGAGGTCCTGCACGGAAGTGGGCGCGAACGTGTCCACCAGCGTGCCAGGGCGGCCGACGTCCTGATTACCACCTACGGCACGGCAGTCAAGGACATCGAGCGGTTGGAGTCCCAGCACTTCGCCCTGGTGGTCGCCGACGAGTCCCAGAATGCGAAGAACCCCCGCACCACCACGGCGAAGGCCTTGCGTCGGCTCAAGGCGTCGCGCCACGTCAACCTGACCGGAACCCCTCTCGAAAATCGCCTGCTCGACCTCTGGTCGCAGCTCGACCTGGCCGTGCCGGGCCTACTGGGCGGCGAGAAGGCGTTCAACCGCGCGATCGCCGCGCCGATCGAGAAGCGCGGCTCCGACCTTCATCGTCTCGCGCTGGCGCGCCGAATCGCGCCGTTCCTGCTCCGCCGCACGAAGGAGCAGGTAGCCAGCGAGCTGCCTGCGAAAACGGTGAGCACCGTCGCTGTGGAGCTGGCGCCGGCGCAGCGTGCCCTGTACGAGACCCTCCGCGCGACCCAGCACGCGGCCGTCCTCGCGGCGATAGCGGAGCGCGGCCTGAACAACTGCGGCATCGCCGTGCTCGAGGCGCTCCTGAAGCTCCGCCAGGTGTGCTGTGACCCGGCGCTGGCGCCGATGGCCTCGGCCAAGAAGGTGAAGGCCAGCGCGAAGATGGATGCGCTCATGGAGCTGGTGCAGGAGGCGATGGACGGTGGCCACCGCATCCTCGTGTTCTCGAGCTTCACGACGATGCTCGACCGGATCGGCACACGCCTGCAGGAACTCGGCATCGCCTACGTGATGCTGACCGGCCAGACCACCAACCGCGGCGCCGTGGTGGACGCGTTCCAGTCAGGCAAGGTGCCCGTGTTCCTGCTGTCGCTCAAGGCCGGCGGCGTCGGCCTCAACCTGACTGCAGCGGACACGGTGATCCACTACGATCCTTGGTGGAACCCGGCCGCGGAAGACCAGGCGACCGACCGCGCACACCGGATCGGCCAGGACAAGGCGGTGAACGTGTACCGCCTGATCGCCAAGGACACGGTCGAAGAGCGGATCGAACTCCTGAAGGCGCGCAAGGCCGCCCTGGCCGATGCGATCCTGAGTGGTGAGGGCGAGGCCACCTTCAGCTGGTCGGCCGAGGACATCAACCATCTGTTCAGCGCGTGAGCCGATGGGACGACGCTTTGGCCGCGCCACGCGTCGGAATGGCTTTGATCATTTCCATCTTGACGGCTTTCGCACCGTGGCGTTGACTGCCAGCGGGGGGCGCCAGCACGCGCAAAAAAATGAGAAGTAAGGACGACGACGTGACCATGCCCCATTCACAAGTCTGGTACCACGGCACCTTCGCGCCGCCGCCAGAAGGCCAGTCATGGCATCCGTTCACCCATTTGGGTACGCGCGAGGCGGCCATCGAGATGCTGACGGATCGGTACTGTCTCGACAACATCCGCGGTACGCCAACGCTTTTCACGTTCCAGGTGCCTGCCAACCTGAACTTGCTGTCGGTTCCGGACTTCGACTCCCCAGATCCGGCCGTTTGGGTCTCGCGGTTGCGCAACGACCAGCGGTTCTTTCCGTCGCCCAACGGCGCCATCGAGCTGATGCGCAAGCTAAGGGGCGCCCCGGAAACTCGGCCAACGCGGCTCGCTCACTTCGGACGATGGCTGACGGGCTTCGGGTACGACGGTTACTCCTACGTCAACGACCACGAGGACGTTGGCTCCATCAGCATCGCGGTGGCCAATTCGAGCCACCTGTGTCAAATCGCGTCGATCGGCGTCGACATGGCGGAACTCCGGCGGTGCTTCGATGCCATCAAGCACAAGCCAAAATACGCCAACTCTGATCGCCCCACGTTACCGACAAGGTAGCGGGCGGCACGTAAACGCGTCGATCTTTTTGTCTCGGCGCCGCCTGCGATCTTCTGGGCTGACACGCAGGAATCCCGCGCCATGCCGCTCCGTACCGTCGCGACGGTTCTCTCCAGGCCTGCGGTCCACGCACTCCCGTGGACCGCACTGACTGGCCTTCGTGGCGTGCAACTTCACCATCACGCCAAATCGCCATCGGCACCTTCCAGGACACCGACATGACCAGTCACCAAGAACTCGCCGCACGCGCCGCACTTACTGCGCAGTCGCGTGCGATGCGCGAGGAAACACGCAAGCTCAACAAGTGGAACGAACGTGTAGCCATCAGGCACGCGTACATCTCGGCCGTGCTAACGGTCGTGTGGTTTGCGGCGACGATCCAGGAAGGGGCGCTGTACGTGGCCGGCCGATTCATTCCGTGGTGGGGCTGCATTGTTACGATTCTTCTTGCCGGCCTGTTCGCTGCACGCACCGTCCACTACCTATGGAAGGCCATCACGATCAGCATCCGTGGCGCCACGGCGACTTTGCCGCCGGACAGGTAACCATCTCGCCGGCAGCAGTCGGTCACGTCCACAAAATCCCAGCCAACTTTGCAGCCGGCGACGGCCCGCGATGATCGATGCACATCGACACCACGGACATCGCCATGAGCACCACCAGCCCGAACTACACCGCACAGAGCTATACCCGAAACCTCGGTAAGGGCATCCTCACCTCGGGCTGGCGCGTGGTGCACGGCGACGCCGTCGTGTGCGACTGCTACGGCGGCGAGCATCGTGCAGCCAGTATCGCCGAGCACCTCAACGCCACGGCCGCGCCGGACGCGCCGCCGGCCGTCTCCCGCACGAGCCCACGTCTGCCGCAGCTTGACGCCGAAGCACAGGCGATCCTGATTGGCACCCTACGCCTGATCGACAAGCAACTTGCCGGCGGTGGAACCCCGTCGCAAGCCGCCGTCGCGATGATCCGCCGCGAGATCCGTTGCGCTGTCGCCGATCACGCAACGGGACGCGAGAGCATTTGCGACCAGCTCGCCGTCATGGCCTATCGCCGCGCCTTCCCCGGTTGACCCGCGATGGCCACCGAGTCGGATTCCTTTGCCAGTCTCCTGACTGCACCCGAGCGTGAAACCCTTCGCCAGGCCCTCGGCGGGCGCCTTCTCGTCGCATGCTTCGGCGGTGGCGTCGATTCGACGGCGATGCTTGTGGCGCTGCGCGCGGCCGGGCTGACCGTGAACCTGTCGACCTTTGCCGACACGGGCGGGGAAAAGCCCGAGACCCTCGTCCACGTCGACGCGATGAGCCGCGTGCTTGAGTCGTGGGGCTGGTCACCGGTTACCGTGGTTCGCAAGATCCCGTTGCCGTCGACCGGCTACACCTCCCTGGAAACGAACTGCCTTTCCAATGAGACGATGCCAAGCATCGCCTTCGGGATGAAGAGCTGCTCGATCAAGTGGAAACAAGGGCCGCAGGACGGCTTGTTGAAAGGCGTGCGATCCGGTCCGAACGCCCACCCGCCACATCCGTTGTGGCTCGAGGCCAAGGTCAAGGGTGAGCGTATCCTCAAGCTCATCGGCTACGACTGTGGCCGCGCGGATCTGCGCCGCTCCGGCAGTCTCAGCGCCGGCGGCGGCGAGTTTGACTATGCCTACCCGCTGCAGCTGCTTGGCTGGGAGCGAAAGGATTGCATCCGCGCGATCGCGGCGACGCTGGGCCCTTCCTTCGTACCTGTGAAGTCGAGTTGTTTCTTCTGCAGTGCGTCAAAAGTGTGGGAACTCTACTGGCTCGCTGCCGTGCACCCCGACCTCATGGAGCGCGCGCTCGTCATGGAGCGTCGCGCCCTGACGGGACGCCACAGTCGATTCAACGAAGTGGAGTTCGGCGACTCCTGGGAGGCATTGGTAAAGAACGCCGACAGGTTCCCAAGCTCCAAGACCACCGTGGGCTTGGGCCGCAGTTTTGCTTGGAACCAGTGGGCGCACGCCAATGGCGTGGTGGACGAGAACTTCCGCGTCCGCACAGGAAGCGAGGATCGCGAGCGGTTCCTCGCGATGGCGGACAAGTTGCGCGATGCGGGAAACGCCCTCGACGCTCGCGCATCTGGCCACGCGCCTTCGCCACCGCGGGGCCCGGCTGGCAACACCTATGACCTCGCGTTGGGGCAAACTAGAGCCGAAATGCTGCAGCCTGAATAGGGAACCGCACTGATCAAGCTCGTTGGATCGATGACCATGACCGCACGCCTCAACCGTTCAAGTGACCGCGATCTCGTATTTCTGCAAGAACTGGCCGGTCGCGCCGGCCCCATTAGTGATGCGCAGGTCGAGCGATCGGCGGCTCTGACGGACACCGCACGAAATCACCTTTACGGGACCCTGGGGCGCACCACCGATCCTAGGAGGCTGAAGGAGGCGCACGACACGCTGACGGCAGCACTGCTGCTTAATCCACGGAACCTGCTGGCCACCCTTTTCCTGATCAGCTTTGCAAGCACGGACGCCAACGCATTCGGCAATATTCTGGAAGGCGTCGCCAAGCTCCTTCTGGCTCCGTCGGCAATATCACGCGCCGGCGCGGAAGCCTTCTGGTCAATCGGATCAGGCGAACAGAGAGACCACATGGTCGCAGTCGCCATGTGTTCCGGCCTACTCGACGATGCCGGCCGTTATCGAAGCGCCAATACGCTCAGGACGAAGGGACTCAAACTCGACAAGCGGGACGGCCACGGCCTGCGATACTACGTCGTCGCGCACGCTCTGATGGTTGGCGACTTGGGTACCGTGAACCGGTGGCTGAAGTGGGCGAAGTCGAAAAACCAGCGGCGCGAGTTCTGGGCGTGGGCCGAAACGCTCGCTCTGAGGCTCGGCGGCGGACCAGCTAGTGTGGGGCTGCTGATTGCCGCCGAGGCGAAACGGCTCGAGCCGTCGGTACCAGAACTCATGGCCGAAACAGTCTATTCGGCGCGTGAGCTTTCCGAACAGGCTATCGCGCTCGGTTCGAGATCCGAACAAGTACACCATGCAGCCATTCTCCAGCGCGCATGGGCCGCGCACGCCGACCATTTCGCCTGGCTGATGGAATGGATCGCGAATCCGAGGGCACGGTGGTAATCCCGCGGGGGCGGTGCCAGAATGACAAACAGGCTAGCCACCCGTCCTCCCGCAGCGCTACGGCGCATGGCAAACGGCGCTGAACCAAACCTCATTTCACGCACTCACTTCCAAACTGGAGGCCGAGTGGTAACGCGGGCGCCACACACACAACCTCCGGGATAGAGGTGACTTATGACCGAGAAGACGGAGCTTTCTCGCTTCAAACAACAGGCCACGCGTTTGCGCTCCTTTCTCCAAGAAGGGGGTACGCCGATTAAGCAAACGCACGCACTTGAGGCCGTCGCGACGATGCACGGCTATCCGAATTACAACACCCTGAAGCACTTCGCCGAAACGTCGGGCGTCCCCGTACCCGGCGAGAAACACGCGCACCTTGCCACACTCCGGGACGCGCTCGATCGAGCGCTCAGTGCGCCGATCAAGGGGATCGACGACCTGTCATCCACGCAGGGTGCCCTGCGCATCCATGGGGAGTTAATCGCCATGGATTGCGACCTCTCGGCAGTGGAAGACCCACGCAACGCGATCATGCTTGCCGCTGTGATGACGGCGAGCCCTGATGTTGTTTTCGCTCAGCTCGAAGCCATCGCCCTGATGGCACCAGCCAGTTCAAGCCTAAGCCTCTACGCGGTGAATGCGAGTTGGTTCGAGCGGCTGCTGGGACGCTGCGTAGCCGTCGATGGCGCGTTCACTGGGATAGATCACCGTCGCGAAGCAAAGGCGGCTGAGCTACGCCGGGATCTGCGCATCGACTTCACAGCCTACGCGGCCTCCTACGGACTAGCGCTTGCCGCTCTCGCGCACGAGGACTACACGGCGATGGCGCAATACCTCGAGCGTGCCAACCGCAGCCGCCCGGTCTATCAGGAAGACGACTGGATGTCCCATACGGACGACTTGACGATCAACGCCGCGCTCGTCTGGCTGCTTCAAGGCAACTACGCGCGCGCGCTTGCACTGTGCTCCACGGGTGGGTCCATCGGTGAGAACGGAGACGATGATGACGACGAGTTCAATGCAACGGCGGTCGAAATCGTCAAAGCGGTAAGCGCAATTTCACAGGGTTACCCGGCTGGTGAGCTCGCCGATGCCTACCTCGCGGGTGACGGGCTCGCCAGCCAAGCGATGGCCGAGGCGCGGGTCGCGGTCGATCGCGACGTCTTCGTGCTTATCGTCGGTCGAGCTCCGTTCCGCGATCCGGTTGAGACGATCGATGTAGTGGTTGAGGTCGACATCGCGATCCTCCTGGGACGCATCGCCGCCAAGGACGCCAAGGTGGCGGCGTGGATCGCCGGTGTGGCCGGCGGCGAGCGACAGCCAGGCCAACTCCACTGACCTATCGCCGGATGAACTGCGGCCATCTTTGCCGGTAGCCGCGGCATACCAGACTGGCTCTGACAACAAGCTCGGAGCCAGTCCATGCACCACGAAGCCAGTCACCTCCTTGCGATTCCCACGCTGCGCGCCGCGATCGAAGCCGCCCTCGACGGCAAGGTCTTCTACCAAGACGCGTTCGAGGCCGCCTGCCGCCCCGCGTGGGAGTCCGCTTACCCTGCAGTGGAGCGCAGGCTCCCAGACCTGCACGTCAACCTGCACGAGAATCGAGCCAACGGCCTCGAGTGCCTCGCTGCCCTGCGCGTCGCGCTGAAGGCCGGCCGCCGCGGCTCGTGGGCCCTGGTCTATCGGCACCACGCTGACGGGCGGAAGTTCTGCGAAGCCTGGATCTTCGACGGTGCTGAGACCATCCACGAACGCGGCGACGGCTGGCGCGACACGCCAACCTTCGACGGCATCGCGGACCGCATGGTAGGAATGGAGATCTTCGTCGCCCGCAAAGCCGTCGAGCGCGAACGGGCGACGGCAGCGGCCGCGGTGCGGCTCGCCGAACTCCGGCTCTCACCGGGAACGCGGCTGCGCGACGTCGAGATCAACCAGACGACCTACTCCACCGGCATCGTGGAAGACGTGTACCCGGCGACAGGTACGGTGCGCCTCCACCTGACCAAGCGCGGTTCCCGCCATCGCTTCAGCGCGACGATCAGCGCGACCGGCCTTCGCTTTCGCACGCCTGAGGTCGCCGCCGGCCTATTCGCCACCGTTGCGACGCCCGCTTGATCCACGACGGACACGGGCTCGTATTGCCCGCACAGGGAGCCTCTGCATGAACACCAACCAAGCCGGCACGGCAGCACCAACCGGTGACACCAGCACGCTGGACGACGCCACGCTCGCGGGTCTTCTCGCGACGCGCACCTACGCCGAAGTGCAGGCCATCACAGGGCTGTCCAAGGGGGCGATCTACCGCGCCGCGCTGCGCACGGGCGCCCGGAAGACAGAAATCCGCATCGCGCAGCGCGCGGCCGAGCGCCGCCAGCAACAGATAGACTTCCTGAAGTCGATCGTGGACTCCACCGCCAAGGCCGACGTTCTCGACTTCCTTGCCGCCATCCCAGACGACAGCGTCCAAGTCCACATGACCTCGCCGCCCTACAACCTCGGGAAGCGGTACGGCAACGCTGCCGGCGCCGACGCGCTGGCGATGACCTACTTCCACGGCTGGCTCATGCAAGTCATCAGTGAGCTGGCGCGCACGACGCGGCCTGGCGGCGTGGTGTGCCTCAACGTCGGCAAGACGTCGGACGATCACGGCGGGCTCTATCCCATGGACGTGATGCTCTTCGACGATCTGCGCCGGGCCGGCCTCACGTTCCAGAGCCGCGTCGTCTGGGTGCAGCCCCACGGCCTCACGCCGGCGCGGCGCCTCGCCGACCGCTACGAGACGATCCTGGTCTTCAGCAAGGGGCCTGTGCCGACGTTCAACCCCAACGCCGCGCGCCAGCCGCAGAAGCAACCCGGCAAGCGCGCCTACAAGGGCCCGAACAGGGGCGAGCTCTCCGGCCACCCGCTGGGGGCGTGGCCCACGGATGTCTGGAGCGATATCCCAACGGTTCGAGCGAACCATCGTGATCGAGCTCATGGGGATCATCCCGCCCAGTTCCCGGTTCGCCTGGCCAAGCGTGTCATCCTTCTCTACTCCCTACCTGGAGATCTCATCTGCGACGTCTTCGTCGGGTCAGGCTCCACGGCCGTTGCGGCGATCGAGGCGGGACGGTCGTTCACCGGCGCGGATCTGTTCTACGAGGATCTGCGCGCCGCGCGGCTGGCTGCAGCGACCGCCGATCGCGTGACGCCGCTCGACGGCGTGACCGACGAAAGCCTGGCGGTCTGGCAGGCTGAAGCTCGTCGCGTGGAGCACCGATCCGTGCCGCTGGCCAGCGGCGCGGAAGCAGCGCAGTGCGCGGACCTCTTCGGCGCCGCCGGCGTCGGCTAGGTCAACAAGGATGCCGATATTTCGCGAACTTTTTGAGGTCGAAACGTCGGGTTTACTCACAGCGTCGCAACGTCGCGACGTCAACCAGAGCATCCCAATGAAGAAGAGCTTCCTGCGCGCCACCTCCATCGCGCTCGCCATCGCCATCGGCGGCGCCGTCGCCATGCCCAGTTTCGCCACCCCCTCGCAGCCGGCCACCGTCGTGACCACCTCCTCGGCCTCCAACCTCCTGCCGCCGACCACGCTCGACCAGCCGTGGACGACGCATGCCACCTCGTTCGAGGTCGAGCAGGCGGATGACTGCAGCCACCTCACCCACCACAACTTCTGCTACTGCACGAGCTCGCCGTGCCACGACGAGTAACCTGATCGGCGCCTGCGTCCGTGTCGAAGGCCCGCCAAATCGGCGGGCCTTCTTTCGTCCGGAAACGTCATCGTCTGGCGCCCGCCGTGCCAACCATCACGCGTCCGTCCAGGGACGGCGTGGCAAGACCGCGTCGCGCCGGGCGGCACAGGTTCGCCGGAACCTCGGCCAACTTTGGAGCCGCGCCCCGCCTGCGAGAGTGGGCACGTCCTCCCCAACGGCGACGCCGATGAATCTCGAACGCACCTCGACGCCCTTCGCTCAGCTCACCGCCACCGTGGCTACCTGCCGCGCCGCCCTGCCGCGCAAGCGGGGCGTGGTTCTCCGTATCTGCGTGCGTCGCGTTCTCGGCGCCCTCTACGGCAATTCCCAGCTCAGTGACCCGCATTGGCAGGAATGGGACGGCACGCGCCGCGGCCTCAAGGTGGTGCTCGATGGCGCTGGCGTCAAGACGCCGGAGGAAGCGGAGTGTCACCGCTTCGTGCTGGCCGCGACGCACCACGCCGTCGCCTTCGACGACGCCGCGGCGGCAAGTAGGGACGTGTCCGACACGATCAGCGACCTGCTCGCCGCGTAACCCGCCGACGCCAGCCTCGGGCGCGCTTCGCCGATCCTGGCCGGCGCGACCCACTTGGCAATGGCCGCGTCCACCGGTGGCACGTGGGAGCACCTGGCGCCCGCGGAAGTGAGCGGAATCTTTCGTCGCGGCATAGCCTTGTCTTGACTGGACACTGGCGCCGGTGCGCGGCCGCATCGCCACGGCGTGCAGACGCCGCCGGCCCACGTAGCCAGCCGGCCAGCGCGGCTCGAGAGGAACGGCCCAGTCCACTCACGACGAAGCGCCAGCGGCGAGGCGCGCGCCGCTCGCCGGCACCGAAACGTCCAGCCGCGCTGGCGCACAGAACCTCGCGCTTCTTTTCGTCTCACGCCGGATTGAGATGCTCCCAGCATCACTCGACGGGATCACCCATGCACATCTGCGCGGCGACGGCGACGCTACCCGGTCTTCCTCTGACCGAAGCCATTGAGCGCATCGTCGCTGGCATCGAGGAGCCGTTGTTCGGGCGCCTCGATCACGCCCATGTGCAGTTGTGCCCGCAAAGTCGCGGGCAGGTCGATGCTGCCCAGTGCGACGCGTTGCGCGAGCGCTGGCCGGACACGCGCTTTCGGCCCCATGCGAACCTGCGGGTGTTGCCTCGCCTGCGTGTGTTCGATGCGTCTTCCGAACCCACCGCCGCCGCGCCGCTGTTCGGGCTCGTCGCCGACGCGTGCGCTCGACTTGGTTCGCCGGCCTACACGCTACACGCCGGCTATCGCGCCAACGCGACGCTGGCGCAGATGATCGACAACATCCGACGTCTGCAGGACATCTTCCCCTGCCCTGTCGGGGTGGAGGGGCTCTACCCCGATACCGAACGTGGCCAGCTCATGGACTGCTGGGCCGACTACGAGCGCGTGCTGCTCGCCGGCGTTCCCCTGGCCATCGACCTCTCGCACTTGCACATCGTCACGCGCCAAGAGGGCCGCTGCGACGACCTGGTGCGCGCGCTGCTGGCTTCCCCGACGACGCTCGAAGTCCACGTCTCGGCGAATGACGGACGCCGCGACTCCCACGATCTCCTGAGCGACGAACCCTGGTGGTGGTCGCTGCGGGACGCCATCAACCCGGGTGCCGTCGTGTTCAGCGAAGGCAACCAGTTGCGCCACCACTGACCCACCAACGAAGGAGACTGCCATGCTCGACCCTACCCTCACGCAAGCTCTCAACACAGCGGAGCCACGCGCGCGGCTGGCTGCCGTGGTCGGCCTCCACGGGCAACTCACCAGTGAGCTGGCCCTCGCCATTCAGGAGCTGGTCGACGCCGCCTTTCCGACGGCCGCGAGCGCCTCGTGGGACTCGGAGGCCCACTCCGACGACGAAGGCGGCTATGTCACCAGCATCAACAGCCTCGCCATCACGCTGCTGGACGGCACCGTCCTGTACCCGCCGACGGAAGCCGAGGAATGGGACATGGCCATCGACAACCAGTGCCGCCATTTCGCGGCCGACCCGGCCACGACAGCCGCGCTGGAAGCCATCGAGGATCACGAAGGCTACGTGGCGTGGCTCGCCCAGCGCGCGGGCATCCAGGCCGACCTGCTCGACCAGATTGCCGAGTCGGTGCTGGTCTACGCCTACTCGAACCGCTCCTACAGCACGCTGCACTGGCGCTCCAACGACGAGCCGCCGGAACCGGCGCCGCCAACGCCGCAATGACGCGGTAGCCAGCCGACCCCCCTCCCCTTCCACTCCCGACCCGAGACCTTCCATGACCGAAGCCAACACCATCGAGGCCGTTGCGACCTACGGCCTGGCCTCCGCCCAATGGGCCCATGTCTGGGCCGCCGTGCATTTCGTTGTGCAAGGCTCGGCCGCCGCGACCGATGCCTTCGACGCGCTCGCGCCCGGCGAGCTCCCCGAGTTCCTGCACGACGACGCCTTCGCGCCCGAGTGTTACATGGCCGCGTTGTTCCACCGCCACCCCGACGTCTCTGGTCTTACGCTGAACGTGGATCAGGTCGACCGGGATAGCGTTGACCTGTTCGGGGCGATTGCCGCCGAGCTTGGGCTCACGGTTGTCGCTCGCTTCAGTGCGTTCAACGAACAGAGCAACGGAAACCTGCATGCCCACGCGACCGGCGAGTATCTCAGCGTCAGCTTCGACGGGTCGACCCCGGACTACTGCGACGACGAGTCCGACGCCAACATCACCCTGACGTTTCAGTTCGGCACCGCTAATGCGCGCGCCCCGGCAGATGAGGTTGCCGTGGCGCGCATCAACGCCGAGGTCGTGGCTGTCGTTCGGGAGAACCTCGCCAACATGCCAAGCCCGCAAGCCGTGTGCCTCGCTGGTACCCTGACCGACCTCGTGGGTGACGTACGAAAGCTGGTGGCGTAGCACTGGCGCGGCGGCCGCGTCCAGTAAGCATGCCGCCGCCGTGCCCCAGAACGCCGAGAAACGACGATTGCAATCGGCCAGTTTCGTCCCTTCCCGCCGCAGCCCGACCGCTACGATGTGGCATCGACACAGGAGACGTCCGTGAACCTCACCGCCAAGCAGCAAAGCCTCGTCGCCGCGTTTCTCGACCAGCGGCTGGCGCGCTTCCGTCGTGCCGACGTGGCCGAGGTTCTTCATCGGACGATCTCCCCGCGCAACCCGCGTCGCGCCACCGCCCTGGCCGACGTCGCACTCAGGACGTTCTCGCGGGAGGGCCGGATCGTCCGGGAGGGACATCTCCATTGGAAGGTGGCCAACCACCTGCGGACGCTGCTCGATGGCCGGCAGCTCCCCGAGTACGACCGAACGACGAAGTTGACAATCACCACGCGGGTTCCCGAGAAGTGGGTGGCCGTCGACCTGGAAACCGGCGAGGTGTACGGCGGGTCGCCCCAGGGTTGGCGCCGAGCCGACAAGGGCGGCGCCTCGCTGACCGCAGCCGCCGCCGTCCTGGCCAAACTCCAGAGCGCGGACGGTTGAGCAAGCCCCAATGTCCGCTGCTGACCCACAGTCTCCAACCCTCCACGAGGTACTGTCGCTGGCCCGCCGCAGCTTCACGCTCGCCCTCCACGGCGCTTTCGGGAACAACGACACCCAAGGAACCTGCCTTTTCGCGTCCTGGCTCGTGCGCGCGATGGTGACGCGATGGATCGCCGACGCGAGGGCCACCATCCGGGGCGGCGACGGCCATAAGGACGGTGGATGCCTCGACGTCGACGGCATCCTGCGCGGTCACTACTGGGTCGAGATCGAGCTGCCCGGCGGCGAGCGCGGCGTCGCCGACATCACCGCCGATCAATTCGGCCATCCGCCGATCCGATGGGTGCCCATCCCACAGGCGGCCGCTGAGTATCGACCGGGCGACCAGGCAACGGTCGACGCGTCCGTTCAAGACCTCGACGCCCTGTTCGCCACGAGGGACGGCCCGCACGGAAGTTCGGCGGACTTTTCGGCCCTCGCCGCCGAGTCAAACTCAACGCATCTACCCGCCAGCGAGAGTCGGCCCATGAACCTCCCCGAATCCAGGATCGCCACGCACGTCCAGAAGTGCTGCCCGCACTGTGCCAGCGCGAACATCACGGCCGACGGCCCGGCCGCATGGGATGTCGCATCGCAAGCCTGGGTGATGGCGACCATCTACGACGGCGGCGTGACCTGCAACGACTGCGGCGCGGAGGAGATCGAGCCCGTGGATCGCGCCGTCGCAGACCTGGCCACTGAAGCCAGCCCCGCCTGAGGGACACCTCGACCATGTCCTACTGCCGCTTCTCCAGTGACCAATACGCCTGCGACGTCTACGTGTACGCGGGCATCGGTGGCGGATTCGTCACGCACGTCGCGCGCCAGCGCTTCGTGTTCGCGTCGCCCCTTCCCCCTCCCGTCGCGTTCGAGGAGGGCAACATCGACGCCTTCGTCCGGCACGCGGCCGAAGTCCAGTCGCGCGTCGACCAGGCTCCCCGCGAGCCGATCAACCTGCCGCACGCCGGCGAGACCTTCGACGACCCTGACGCCGCGGCCTGCGCCAAGCGCCTCTGCGATCTCCGGTCGTTGGGCTACCGCGTCCCGCAAGACGCCATCGACGCGTTGACCGAAGAAGCGGCCGCGGAAGGTGCCTCGTAGTTCGGCCAGCACACCGGGCGTCCCGCCTTGCCACCACCGAACATCAACGCCTTGTCGCAGGAACCCGCCCATGAGCACGCCTAACACGGAAGCCAGTCACGAGAGCATCGACACCGCCATCCTCGACCGCCTCAATCGCGGCGACGTGCCCAAATTCGCGGTGATCCTGGAGTCGGTGCGCGCCGCGCGGAAGGGCATCTGCCAGGAGCGCCTGTGCGATCGGCGCCTCCAGGCGCTGAAGCGCGCCGGCAAGATCGTCTACACGGGCTACGGCTGGGCGATCGTCGAAAGGCCACTGACCATCTGAAGGCCAGCGTTGGGGTCGGCTCTGTTGCGCCGGCTATCCGCTAACTTCGGTTGAGAGCCGACCAGGCAAGAGGAAGAACACATGAAGCTCCAGAAGCTGAAGCCAGGAAGTACCGTCTACGATGTCGGTCGCCAGAAAATGGGCAACACGACGATGACGACCGTCACAGTGTGGCCGGTTCAGATAATTGAGATTGATGAGGCAACCAACTCCGTCATCGCCTCGTGGAACGGGAATCCTCGACGCCGATATAGGGAAACAGAGTGGTCAAAATGGAGGCTGCAGAAGCCGATTCTCGTCAAAGCGGAATTCGGCCAGCGACTCGCTACGCGTGCCGAACTAGCGGCCACCAAGAGGGCGGCGAACTGACTTCCAGGTCGTCATGACATGAAGGCGTTCAACGGAAATCGCCGGATAGCCGTTGCGCCGAAACTCGCCCGGAAACTGGGCGATTTCGGCTGTCTGGCGACGGCGGCGACCAGTATCGTGTACGCCGAACCACATTCCGCCCGTTTCAAGACAGGACGTCACGATGACTTCCACGATACCGATCACCACCGACCAGCCGACGACGGACGCCCCGGCCCCTGGCAGCTCCCACATGCGCCGCCCAGCGCCATCGGCGATGGAGGGTGAAGGGGTCGAGGAAGCCGAGTCGCTGGCCCGAGAAGAAGCGCTTCGCCATTCCTGCGTTCGCGCACCGCGGTGAGCCATGCCTGAGCCGACCGTAGACGACGCTATCCTCAGGCGACTGAAGAAAATCCTCGCCCTCGCCGAAGGCGGGAGCGACGGCGAGCGCCAAACGGCGCAGGCACACCTCGCCACGCTGCTGCGCCGTCATGGCTTGTCGATAGAAGACCTAGCCGAAACCGACGGCGCCGAGGCGAGGTTCGTTGAGTTCGGGGTGGCGAACCGGTTCGAGCATCGCCTGCTCCGACAAGTTGTCGCGATGGTCACGAATGCGATGGAAGTGCCGACGTACTCGGTGGAGGACTGCCCCGACCGGATCGCCGTTCGCTTGAAGCCGGGTCATTTGGCACAGGTGAAGTTCGCGTTTGCGATCACGCGCGAAGCCCTGGCTAGGGAGCTCGACTGCACGCTCAGCGCCTTCGTGCAGGTCAACGGTCTTTTCCCCACCGAGTCGCCACCCGACCAAGTTGCGACGCGTTCGCCCGAAGAGACCAAGGAACTGGTGCGACTGGTCAAGCGGATGGGCACGATCGACCCCACGCCAATCCGGCGCGCCATCGACTAAAACGCTTCCACGGAAAGGAGCCCCGACGATGTTGAATTACTACACGTTCGCCTCGCTGTTCAACGCCATCGCCGCCGTTGTACTCGGTGCGTCACATCCAACGGGCTGGTGGCTTGCGCTGCCGGCGGCGAATGCCGTTTTGGCAGTCCTCTGCGGAATCCGTGCCGTTCGCCACTGATCAAGAGGGCACCAGCCTGCGTCCCTGAGCCAGGGAGCGGTTCACATTGCTGCGCACCGTTGCCACGTAGTGCGGGTGACACGCGTATCAATTCACGAGACGGACGGATCCTATCGTCCAACCGGCATCGACAACCAAGGAGTTTCACAATGTCCACGCTGATAGCAACCGTCATCCGCAGGCTCTGGAAGGTCAATCGATTCGCGTTCCTTATCACGGTTGGCTACGTGGCCTTCGGCCTTTACGGGTTTGCCACCGGCGTCACGTCCTACCTCGACCCGGCTCCGCAGCTGCCCGGGGTCGACCCGCTTTTCGGGCCGGGATTCCTGATCGTCGCCGGCTTCGTCGGCACCGCGATGGGGTCGCTCTTCCTGTACAGGATGATCGCACTGGAACTAACAGTGATCCGCTTCGATGCTGCGCCACGCGACGAGCAGAATGCGATGCTCGCCCGCGAGCTCGGTCTGCCCGTGAGCGAGATCGAAGCGATGCGATCGCGCCGTGGGACTCAGGGTCAGCGGTAACTTTGCGGGCCGAACGGTCGAGCGAGACTACCGCCACACCACACCGATCAAGGATCTCACCATGCAGGTCGATGTCACCATCGCCATCACCGTGGACGACGAAGCCGCCTTCCGCCGCGCGGCCCACGACCGCGCTGTCGCCGACGAACTGGGTCAGGAAGAGGCCGAGACCTACCTCAACGCGGATCTGACCACGGTCGGGGAGTGCGCCATCATGCTCCTGGATCCGGGCGTGTCGCCCAATGGCTGCTCGATCCTCGAAAGCACGTCCAACCAGGCGGAGTGAGGGCGCCATGGCTGCCGACCGCCTCGTTTCACCGATCGTTTCCCGCAACCGCGAGGTGATGGCGGACGCCGAGCGATTCGCCGGCGAGCACCTGCGGGATTGCTGCGAGGAGATGCTCGACTTCCGCGCGACGGGCGTGCTGCGCGACGGCCGCGTGCGGGCACTGGCCAGGATGATCCGCGAAGTGGATGCCATCCACAGTCTGGACATCGCTCAGGGGCTGATCCGGACTGCGGCGATTGAATCCGTCGTCGCCGCGCCAACGCGCTGACGCGAATCCGATTCCGTGCGATCTTTTCGCACCGCGGTCAGACGACAGGATGTCGGCGCCCAACACAGAGAGGGACTTCCCATGCAACCGCAGGCGATGACCACTTCACCCAACGTCGGCATCACGCTGACCGGTGCCGACGAACGCACGGATGTCGCAGCGCTACTCGAGCTGCTCGCGGCCCACCCGACGCTCGAGATCGGCCTTCTCTACAGCGCTACTCCGGAGAACCGGAACCGCTACCCGTCCCTCGACTGGCTGCACGCCACCGCGAGGGCATTGGCAGGGCGTTGCGCCATCCACGTCTGTGGCCTGCTTGCGCGTGCCCAGCTCAAGGCCGGCGAACTCCATGACCTGGTGCGCCATGCCAACCGCGTCCAGGTCAACGGCGACGTGGGGCGTGATGAACTCCCAGTCCTGGCATCGCGGGTTCATGCCCTGATCACGCAGTACAACCCGCGCATCACCGACCTTTCGCTCGCCCCGGGGGCTGGTCACCACCAGCTCCTGGTGGATGCCTCCGGTGGGCGCGGCATCGGCCCTAACCAGTGGCGGCGACCAGGCACTCCGAAACGCGTCGGCTTCGCCGGCGGACTGGGGCCGCACAACCTGGTCGAGCAGCTGGAACGCATCCTGCTGGTGGCCGAGGGCGACTGGTGGATCGACATGGAGGAAAGCCTGCGTAGCGACGACTGGTTCGACCTGAGCCGCGCCCGGGCCGTGCTCGGGAGCTGGGAACGCATCCTGCGCGAACGGGTACATGCCCCAGTCGGGGCGATCCACCGGCGATCTGGCGCCGGACACTGACCATGTTCGTCCGAAGCAGCGCGCCGGCCGCCCCGCCCGTGCGCGTGTCTGCCACACAGCCGGAACGCTGAGTTCAGCGTCCAGAGCAGTCAGAGAAAAGAGCCGAATTTTCGAGGGTTTTCGTCCGCCGGGCCATCTCGGTGCGTCGGTAGCATTTACGCGAGTGAAGACGCGTGCGTCGAAACCGCGGGGATCTTTGCGCCCCGCGAGGATCCCTCAGCATCGGGACGTTCGACACCGAAGTGAGGGTCTGCCATGCCAATCGGAGCCAAGGGGATGTCCGTATGAATGCCGTCGCGATCACGCCCTTACGTCCAACGCAGCGCTACGGAGTCTGTGACGACTGCGCCGAACGCGCGGAGGTTCGTAAGCTTGGCCCCCTCGCACCGGGCGTGGCCGCACCGGCACGGTGCCGCCTCTGCGGTTGCCGCATGGCCAACGCGGGCACGTTCGCGCCGCCGGCCGAGCCCCGCCCGTTCACGCTGGCCGACAGGGCATTGATCCGCCGCATGGGCAACATGCTGCCGGCGCATTTGCTCCTCGAGTTGCTCAACGACCGTCTCGTGGCGGACCTCGGGCCAGATGCGCCGCGATACACCGAGGCGATGCTCAGCGACGCGTTGCGCGAGATCAGTGGCGGGACGGCCGGCGCCGGCGGTAGCGACTGGGCGAGCCTGCGCCGTGTGCTGGCCAAGGCGCGCCGGGATGGCCTGCTGCAGCGCCTGACCACGGTGATCGTGGAGGACTTCGCGGTCGTCTTCTCGCTTTCACCGGCACAGGCGCTGCGCCTACGGGAAACAATCCTGTCGGCCCAGGACACCACCACCGGAGGGCAGGCGCGATGAGCGGCGTGATCCAGCGTAAGGAGCTCGTTGGCGCCTCCCTTGACCTCGGCGGCGCGCCCATCGACCTCACGGATTTCGCGACGACGGGTCTTCGCATGGTCGCCATCGGCCCGAGCGGGTCAGGCAAGACCAACGCCGGCCTCCTGGTGTGCGAGCAGTTGGCGAACCAGGGCTGGGTGGCCGTTCTAGTCGATCCCGAGCACGAGATCCGCGCGTTGTATGGGGAGCCCGTCGCCTCGCCGGACGCTCTCGCGGAACGGCTAGCCCTTCGTGATCAGCCCATCGTCGTCGTGGACGCTCCGGACGCGAGCGCCTTCATCCCCTACGGGGAGGTGATCGCGGAGGCGGCGGACTCCCACCGCAAGCCCATCATCCTGATGATGGACGAAGGCCAGCTCTTTTCGGCGCCGCGCACCGGCCGTCGGCGCAATGGCGCCAGCGAGACGACGGACATCCTCAACGATCTGGCGGAACGTGGTCGTAAGCGCGCCCTGGACGTCTGCCTGACGGCGCACCGCTTCACCGGCTCGATCAGCCGCACCCTGTTCGGCAACACCAACCTGACCCTGATCGGCCAACAGAAGGACTCGACCGCCTGGACGCATCTGTCGCCGCTGTTCCGTTCGCATCGGGTCGCCTATGGGGACCTCGCCATGCTGGCGCCGGGCGAGTTCTTTTGCCTTAGTCCGCGCGGACTCGACCGATTCCGGCTGCCGCTGGCGAAGGCAATGGAAGGCGTCGCCATCGCCGCGCGCCCGTCTCGCCCTGTGTTCCCGACGAACTTCGCCCAGTGGGATCGTGCCATGGCCAGCATCAGCACCGAGCGCCTCGCAGCGATCACCGACGACGTCATCGACTTCCTGGGGGCCATCGCTGGCCTGACGCCAGCGCAGATTGCCTCGGGGCGCACCGCGCTGACCGATGAGAGGGAAGTTAGGTGACCGGCGCTGACGCCCCGTGGATGGCGTTTGTCGCGGCGGCCCCGCGCGGCACGCTCGTCAGCGACCTCGCCGCCGTGGTTGGCCAGCCCGTCGGTCGCGTGCGTGACCTACGCAGAGTCACCGGAGCGCCGCCGGCGGCGGTACGCTGCGACTTCGCAGTGTTGTTTGCGCAATGGCACGGTCGCCCTCCCGCCGAATCGGAATGGCCGGTGCCGCGCCGAAGCCAGCGCGGATACGACTGGCAGGCGCCGGAGCTCGCATTGCTGGCGTCGCTAGTGGGCACAACTTCACTGTCGGGAATCGCCGACGTCCTGACGAAGCGCCTGAAAGCGCTGACTGGTGATCCTGACGCAGTGCGCTCGGGGACGTCGGTGCAAATCGCCATCAACCGATGCGGTTTGCAGACCACCGATGTCGTCAGCGGATTGACCGTGCCGCAGGCAGGCAAGGTGTTTGGCACCGAGGAACCTATCCGCGACGCGATTCGTCGCGGCGACCTCGAAGCGAAGCGCGTCGGACGGTTACTGCTGATACCCCACGCCTCGTGGGCCGCCTGGCTTGCCACACGACGCAAGGCTCCGGAGGGCTACGTGCGTCTTGCGACCTTGAAGGAGCCGCTCGCGATCAAGTCTGACAAGCTTCCCGAGTTCGCACGTATGGGCTACGTGCCTGGTGCGATCCTTTGCGATGCACCGATTGGCCAGGCGAGCAGCGTGCGCGGCGTGTGGTACATCCCGCAGGAGGTCGCCGACCAGATGCTTGCTGACCGTCGCGCGGGTCGGCGGATGCCGTGGCAAGGCATGCCGCTCATGGACAACCTCAAATCGACCTGGAAGAAGTGGCAGCCACGCATGCACCCGGCGACGTGCGAAACCTGTTCGGCGATCTGGGGTCATGCGGGCGCACCCACGACGTTCGACGATTTCGTCGCCCGCTACCCACCGCTCGAGCTGGGCGCGAAGCGCCATCTCACCCGTCCATGGTCGCCTGGCCTCACGGCGAAGGAGGTCGCCAAGCAGGCTGGCCGGAGCCTCGGAAACGTCAGCCGTGCGATCAGCACCGGGCAGCTCAAGTCCAGGGTCGAGAACGGACACCATTACGTCGCGCAGGCGGACGCCACCCTCTGGATCGCCAGGGGTTGTCCGTCCGGCGATCGCGCGAACGACTGGTGCGCGCTGGCCACGGCCACGCAGCGCTACGGCTTCACCGAGAAGGAACTTCGGGAATTCATCGCCGCCAACCGGCTGCAGACCCGGATCGAACCCGTTGGGCCGAACCGGGGAACATTGCAGGTGGCGTGGCGCCAGGTCGCGAAGCTGCGCGAGGATATTGGCTTCACCGAGGAGCAGGCAGCGGCGAAGGTCGGCGTCTCCATCGCAGACCTCCGTATCTTGCTCGAGGGCGTCCAGTGGCGGCGGCAGGGAGAAGGGATTCCGCTATTCACCGTGCAGGCGCTGGTGAAGCGGCGCCAATCGAAGCACGGCCACACGATTGCAGAAGCCGCTGCCATCCTGGGCGAGAGCGTCGCGTGGGTCGAGGCCAGAATCGTCGAAGGCGTGGCGAGGCTCTACAAGCCGCGCTGGACAGACCGGACGCACATCACCGATATCGGCCTTGAAGCCCTGCGTCGGGCGGCCATCACGGGCCCCGCTGAGCCGAAGCCACCGGCCGGCGGGCTGACCGCGCCTCAAGCGGCGTTGCTGGCTGGGGTGTGCAAGACAACCATCGTCCGCTGGGCCAGTGAAGGCTTGCTCGTGTCCGGTCAGACACGTCGCGGCCCGGTCTACGACCCGGAGTCGGTCAAGCGCCAGGCGAGGATCTACTGGGCATCTGCGCGGTTTCACCGTGACACGCGTCCAGACTGGCTCAAGGCCGAGATACCTCACTATCAGCCACGTCGATCCAGAGCTGCGCGACTGGTCGAGGCGAGGACCCCCGCGTGAGTTCCTCATCCCACCGAGCCGAGCTCGCCACGACCGAGAACGGCTCACGAAAGCCCCTCTGCGATGCCCGACCGGGCGACGACGTCAGGCTCGGCGCGACAGACGAACCGGGATGGCGTCTTATCTTCCAGGCCATCGAGATCCGCGCCGCCTGGGCCTCTTTTGTCATCGCCGTTGCCGTTGGCAAGCCTTACGGTGACTCCTGGGCACTCCATCACGCTATAGCTCTCGCGCGCGACGCCGGGGCCGATCACCCTCACCAGGACTGTCCCGCGCTGATTCGCGACGTCGACCTCCTCGTACGCGCGTTCGAGGAAGCCCAAGCCCGCACGAGGGAGGACGCCATCATCGAGGCATTCCTAGGAGAACTCGGCCTCCCAGCACCGGATGCACTACTGGCGGAACTGCTCGAGAACGGTTCGGCATCAGTGGACCACACGCTGCTCATCTGGGACCGGGAAGAGGAAGTCACCTGGTACACCAATGCGTACGGCATCGACGGAGCTCTGTGCGGGACGCCAGATCGCAACGCCCTCAGGACGTTCCTCATCGAGACGGCGCGAGGAATCGAATACGGACCGGTTCCGCATTGAGCGCCCCGCGCTCGCAGGTGTCGGATAGACGACCTCAAGGATGGAGAACGACATGATGAGATCACTCAAAGCTCCCGCGCTGACCCTACTCTGCCTCGGCCTCGCCTATTACGGCTTGTACTGGGCAACCCTGACCCTTACCTACGGCACTGTCGACAACGGACTGACCGCACAGACCACTGTCGAATACGGTGCCATGCTGCATCCACTCGGTCCACTCACCATGGAAGTGTCCAATTCCACGTGCCTCACCTCGTGCGATGCGGACTTCGAGGTCGACCAAGCGCACTTCGACCAGAACGTGGTCGATGAACGGCCCACGTTTAGGATCTCGACACGTCCGGGGCCGGGAAACACGACGCGCATCGAAGTCCGCACCGATGCAGATCACGCGCTGATTTCGAAGCCGCAGGCCATGCAAGCCATCCGGCAGATCATTGCTCAGTCCCTTCATGGAATCGCGGAGGCCCGCGCGGACCACGCTGCTCAGTTGCAGAGCGAGGCGACGTGGCGAGCGGAACGGATCGCGAAGTAGCGCGCCGGCCATCGCCACTGACCCGAAAGCGAGCGTAAATCTCGATGCGATCGCCAAGGCCTGCATGGCGATACGCCGAAAGCACGCACTGGCAAGCCTGGCTGCAGCGCAGTCTGGCGAGACAGTCGTGTCCGGTCAGGCAAATCACCAACTGCCTTTCGGGCCACCCTTGCCACACGTCGCTTCGTAAGCGGAACCATCAGGACCAAAGACCATGGCGCGCGTGACCTTTTCGGAAACCGGTACGTTCGAGGCCTCTCGCAAGGCGGAGGCCTGGTGCGCGGCGCGTGGGCTCTCGATCGGCCCGTCAGACCGCTTCGATCAACGGGGCATCCTGCTCGGCCACTACTGCATCGCGAAGTGGCACAACCTGACCAGGAAGGAAATCGCCCAGCTCGACGGCGTGCTGACGGGCGATGGCCGCTATGGGCCGGTGCACATCGACCTCAGGGACGACGTGTTTGCGAGGGTCGAGGCCGTGGCCAAAAGGACCACGGCAACACCGCCGGAATAAACCGCCAGAAAAGAGGCCTGAAACTGGGCAGTTTCGCGCCCGGATAGGTGTCCTTCCGCGCCTATGCTGACCGCATGGACACACCAGAGCGCTCCAACAACTGGCGATCACACCGGGCCGGCCTGCTCCTGCTCGCGTTCGTGTGGTTCGCCCTGGCGGTTGCGGCGCTGTGGTCGGCGCCGGGACTACGCCTGTTCCCGCTCGTCGAGATGGCCTGCATCAGCATCCTCATCGTGCGCTTGTCCATCGCCCGGCACGCGCGACGCCAGCGCGACGTAACCCAGTGCACAACAGCACCACCGCCGTTGCATGCCCAGCCCGACGTAGCCGAGCTGGACGACACATCGGCGCCCTAATTCTCCGCACGAAAGCAAAACGGCCGTCATCTTTGCGACGAACGCCGGACAGGTAGCGTCACGTCGCAATGCTGCACACCATCCACCACAGGGAAGCCACCAATGTCCACGTTTCCGTCTTCACCGATCCTCAAGCACCGCGGCCTGTCCATCGGCCTGGCCGTACTCGCACTTCTCGCGCTCAGCACGTTCTTCGGGAGCTGGTACACCGTCGGCTCGGATCAGCGTGCGCTGCTCTTCACGAACGGGCGAATCGTCGGCGTCGAGGATGCCGGGCTGCACTTCAAGACGCCCTTCTTCCAGTCGGTGACCAAGGTCGACATCCGCACGCAGCATGCTGACTCGCCTGCGCCCGCCGGCACGTACGACCTGCAGGCGGTCGACACCAACGTGTCGGTGAACTTCCACTTCGACAGCACCAAGCTGCCGGACATCTACAAGCGCACCGGCTTGGACGTGGCCGCGAACATAGTCGAGCCGCGCATCCAGGAAACGGTCAAGGCCGTCGTCGCCGAGTACAACGCGGAAGAGTTGCTCAAGCGCCGCGAGTTGGTGCGCGAGAAGATCGTGGATCTCCTGCGCGGCAAGCTCGCCGCTTACAACCTGATCCTGGAAGACATCCAGATCACGGACTTCAAGTTCGACCCGTCCTTCACCAAGGCCATCGAAGACAAACAGGTGGCCGAGCAGCAGGCGCTGACGGAGAAGAACAACCTGGCCAAGGTTAAGGTGATCGCGCAGCAGGCCGTCGCGAAGGCCCAGGGCCAGGCCGACTCCAACCTCGCGATCGCCAAGGCGAATGCGCAGGCGATCGACGTTCAGGGCGAGGCGCTCCGGGCGAACCCCATGTACCTCGAGCTCCGACGCATCGAGAAGTGGGACGGCGCCTATCCGCGCGTCGTCACGGGCGGCGACAAGTCGCTCCTCGGCCTCGGCGACGTCACGAAGTAACTCACGCGACGGTCGCGCACGGCTGGTGCGCGGCCGTCCTTCGCACCCATAGGCACTCACGCCAAGGAAACGGTCATGCTCAACGGGTATCTCGCCCTCGCCTTCTTCTTCGCGGTCGCCGCGAACCTTACCTTCCTCCGCGCCAGTCGAGGCGATCAATCGACGGGGCGCGAGATTGCCACCATCGTGCTCAGCCTCATCGCCGCATTGGGGGCCGTCGTTGCTCTCTACCCGGTTGCAGGGCGCCTGCTAATGCGGTCGCTTGACGACTCGCTCCCAGCACAGGGCGAGCCCATCCACACCGCTCTCGTCACGGCCCTGACGCTCCTGATCGCACTGCTGACGTTGCTCGGGCTCATGATGCCCGCGGCAAGCCTTGCGCTCGCCGCCAGGAAGCGGGCGGAAGCCGAGTAGTCCCCCGGATGGACGCGACGGTCCTCCATCCCACAGGGGTCGCGGGCGACGAGCTTGTGGCCACGCTGAACCGGCACCGGCTGCTGCTGCTCCTGCAGCTGCGGAAGGCGGCGGCGGACAACCAGCATGCCATCGAGAGTGAGGCCACGGCGTCCATTCGTCATATCGAGGAACTCGTTTACCGCGAGCGTCGGGCGCGCCAGGCGCTCGAGGAGCTTCTCGTCCTCGAGCCCGTCGCGTCGAACATGCAGCCCGGCCGGTACCGATCGGAAGTCGAACGCATCGCCCGCGCAGGACTCGGCCTCACGTCACCAACCCACGGCGCCCAGATGGCAGTGCCACCGCCAGGCGCACGCGTAAATCCACCACCTGATCACGGAGAAACGGCATGAACAACGAATGTTGCCCGCAGTGCGGGAACCACGGCGTTGCACTGGGCTCAATCGTCGGCCGCGAGACCGTCGACGGCACATTCAGCGGCAGCGCGACGGGCGTCGGGCTGGGCACCGGCGGCCTCGGCCTGTTCGTGGGGGGCGTCAGCGGTACGACGCACCAAGCAACGGCGCGCGCTCAAGCGCTGCGCCCGCCGGAACGCCCGTCCTTCAACTGGGCGTTCGTGATCGGGCCGATCGTCCTTGCGATCTTCGCGTTCGCCGGCGCCGAGATCATTCCCGATTTCCTGCACTCGTTTGCCGACGGCCAGTCGGCAGCACCCGGCACCATCGGCGGTGGGGCCGACCAGATGCTGTCCGTCGTTGCTCCGATCGGCGTGATCGCCGCGCTGGCCATGGTGGGCCTGACGGTATTCAGCTCACGCACTCGCTACGACGTTGCTCAGCGCGAGTACGCGGTGGCCGACCGCGCGGACGTCGCGCAGCGAGACGTCTACCAGCGCCTCCGCTACTGCGAGACCGATCACCTGGTCTTCGACCCGTTGACTGGCACGTCCTGTCCGGCGACCCACGAGAACGTCCTGGCGCTCATCGGCGACAAAGCGTTGCAGCCGACCGTGGCCGACGCCGCCTGACCCGCCCAAGGTCGCTTCCTCGCACCGTCCTCTCCCGTACGCCGCACCGAATCGTGCCGATCTTGGCGCGCCGGCGCGGCGTGCGAGCCTCAAAAGGTAACCACGCCGCCACCTAAGGAATGCACCATGTCTGACCTGTCCACTCCGATCCCCGCGCTGGCCGACGGCACCTTCCGCTCTGCACTGGCGGCGCTCGTCAACCGAGCGAGCGAGGCCCTCGACTATATCCACAAGGCGCCACAGGACGACGGAGCCGCTGCCCTGGCGACCGGCCTACAGGGCGCCATCCAATCGGTCGACGCGATGGCCACCGACGCGCTCGAAGCCATGACGGAGCCGCCGGTCCGGACGCTGCCGAAGTTCACCGTGTTCATCCAGGAGGCAAGTGGTGCGGGCACGACGCACATCTCGGTGCACGCGGGCGCTGACGCGGATGCAGCGGTCGAACTGGCCCTGGCCGACGCCGCGGCCGACTGGGGCGACTGGAATCGCGACGACCTGCGCGTTCTCGGCGTCGTCAAGGGCGACGTCGAGATTGAGCGCTGGGACGGCGCAGGCAAGTAATGCGCCCGTGAGCACCGCCTGGCTTTCGCCACCACCGGAACGCGCCAACGCCTACCTCGGTGAGGAGCCGGTTCTGCGCATCGGCGTCCCACATCGGGGCGGGGCGTTGTGCCTCACGGCCTACCGGGAAGGGATGCCGGTCATGGTGTCGGCCTCGGCGTTCTGGGATCGGCAGGCTCGGCGTTTTCGCACCGACGCGGACATCGGCGTCCTGCAGGACTGCGACTTCGCGCTCGACTCGGCCGGGTTCACGGCGATGATGAATTGGAAACGGCTCGGCCACCAGCCTGGCATGCTCGGCGTGTTCCCCTGGTCACTCGCGGACTACGTCAACCTGATCGGTGTCCTGCGCCCGGCATGGGCATCGCAGCCGGACATGTGCGTGGAGCCGGAGATCGCCCACGACGCCGGCGTGCGTCATTTCCGGATTGAGGCGACCGCCGCGATGCTCGAGGCGCACCTCACCCTCGTGGCCCGCTGGCAGGACCTCGGCGCCTTCTGGCTCGCGCCACCGGTGCCGGTGCTGCAAGGTTGGCTGCCGGGCGACTACGTGCGCAGCCTCGACCTAATGCAGGAAGCCTGGCAGAAGCACGCCGCCCACTTCGACGCTCCCGCCCTGATCGGACTCGGCAGCATGTGCCGGCGACCGCTCAAGGATCCGGACGTCGGCATCCGGGCCATCCTTGACCATCTTCTGCCGCGCCTGCCGCGAACCGCCCGCGTCCACTGCTTCGGCGTGAAAGGAGCGGCCATGGCGGAGCTGGCCGACATCCCGCAGGTAGCCTCCTTCGACTCGATGGCCTGGGACTTCGGCGCGCGGGTGGCGGCCCGGAAGGCGGGCGCGCCGAGCTCGATGGAGCACCGAGCGGCTGCGATGCGCGACTGGTATGACCAGCAGCGCCCACGCCGGCCGCGCGCCACCCTCGCCGCCGAAGTCGGCTGATCTTTGGCACCAGCCGTAAGGCGTGAGACTGCGCGCATCCCCCTCACCACGGAGTACGGTATGGCCGGCACGCGCCTCGATGTAGCTCTGACGCCTGAGATCGAGGCACTCCTGGCCGCTGACGCGGTCGTGGCAGTGGGGGTCAGCGGCGGCAAGGACAGCCAGGCCGTCGCGCTCGCCGTCGCTCGACACCTCGACGCGATCGGCCACCAAGGCCCACGCGTCCTGGTGCATGCGGACCTAGGCCGCGTGGAGTGGCAGGATTCGATGGCAGTGTGCGAGCGGCTGGCGGAGCACCTTCGATGGGAACTCATCGTGGTGCGCCGTGCCGCTGGCGACATGCTGGATCGCTGGGAATCTCGGTGGACGAGCCGCAGCGAAGCCTATATCGACCTCGAGACGGTGAAGCTCACGCTGCCGTGGGCGACGCCAGCGATGCGCTTCTGCACCTCAGAGCAAAAGGTCGCGCCGATCAGCAGCGCGCTGCGCAAGCGATTCCCGACCGGCGCGATCATCTCGGTGGACGGCGTCCGCGCCCAGGAGAGCCCCGCGCGCGCCAAGAAGCCCATCAGCTCCCCGGCCACCAAGCTTACGCGGCGCGGCCATGTCGGTGTGAACTGGCACGCGATCCTGCACCTGTCGACCGACCACGTGTTCGCGGCGATCGACGCTGCCGGTCTCGTGCCGCATGTTGCCTATCGCGTCCACGGCTCGACTCGGGTCAGTTGCAATTTCTGCATCATGGGGTCGCTGCCCGATCTGACCATCGCCGCCAACCTCGAGGAGCACCACGCGAGCTACCTGGCCATGGTCGATCTGGAGTGCCGCTCGACCTTCGCCTTCCAGGGGGCTCGCTGGCTCGGCGACGTGGCGCCCGATCGCCTCACGGATGACTTGCGGGTGCGGATCGAGGCGGCCAAGGCCGCAGCCGCTGCGCGCCGAGCGGCCGAGGCGACCATCCCGGCCGAGCTCCTTTTCGACAGCAAGGGCTGGCCCACGTTCGTCCCCGACCCCGCGCAGGCCGAGCTGCTGGCGGATGCGCGCCGGCGCGTCGGCAGCGCCGTTGGCCTCCCGGTTCGCTTCACCGACGCTGCCGCGATCCGGCACCGGTATGCCGAGCTGCTGGACCTCCGGCAGGCGAAGGCGGCGTAGGCCGGTGGGCACGATCCCCACCCAGCTTCAGCTCTTCGCCGCGGTGACCGCCGCGTACGCCGATGCGCCTGACGGGCGTCTCGACAATGCGACGCTCTACGCGGCCGCCGGCGACCGAGCCGGCGTGCCGACGTCGGAGCGCCAGGCCCGGAAGGCCGTGGGCGTCGCCGCCCAGCCGCGCAGCCTCTACGAGCGCGCGGTGCGCTGGCACCAGCAGACCCTCAAGCAAATGGGTGTGCTGGCCAGGGCACCGGGTGAGCGTGGTGTGTGGGAACTCATCGACCGTACGCCCAAGGGGCTCCACCGCGCCCTGCCCGGCGTCCGGCTGTTGGCGTTCTCCACGAACCTCGGCGTGGCCATCTGGGGCGACTGCACCGATACGTTTGAACGGCTCGACACGCCGATCACGGTCGCGATCTGCTCGCCGCCGTATTGCCTGAGCCGGCCTCGCGCTTACGGCAATCCCAGCGACGCGGAATACGTCGACTTCATCGTGGCCAGCCTGAGGCCGATCGTCGAAAGGCTCGTGCCCGGCGGCAGTGTGTGCATCAACCTCGGCCAGGACATCTTCCTTCCAGGCTCTCCCGCGCGATCCATGGTCAACGAGCGTCTGCTACTGTCCCTGCATGACCGCCTGGGCCTGAAGCTGCTCGATCGCCTGATCTGGTGTAATGGCTCGAAGCCGCCGGGGCCTACCTATTGGTCGTCGCGGATGAAAGTGCAGCTGACGGCGACCTACGAATTCATCTACTGGCTGTCGCCCTCACCCGAGCTCGTGCGCGCCGACAATCGCCGCGTGCTCCTGCCGCACACTGAAAAGCACCTCCGGCTGATCAGCGCCGGCGGCGAGACGCGCGACGCGGTCTACGGCGACGGTGCATATCACGTCCGCCCGGGGAGCTTCGGCAACGCGACGCCGGGCCGAATCCCGCGCAACGTCCTGCACCGAGGCGGACGATGCGCTGACACGCTGCAGTACCGCCGGGACGCTGCCGCGCTGCGGCTACCGGCGCACGGCGCGACGATGCCCCTGTCCATTCCGGACTTCCTGATTCGCTACCTCTCCGAGCCAGGCGACCTGGTAGTCGACCCCTTCGGCGGTACCGCGAAGACCGGCATGGCGGCCGAGCGACTCGGGCGCCGTTGGGTGGTTACCGAGCACATGCTTACCTTCCTCCGTCCGTCCGGCGAGCGGTTCCGCCAGTGCGATGGGTTCTATATGCCAGAGGACGTCGAAGTATGGCCGGCGCGCGCAGCGTGAGGTTCAACGGAGATGCAGATTCCGGTCGATGTTTACCCGAGTGCGGTCTGCCAGAGGCTGTTGGCGTTATCTCTTTGAGGCAGCCCGCATGAACGTGACCACTGTTCGGCCATCCAGCGCCACCAGACGGGTCGTTCGACCCGTCGTGCCGCTGGCGACACCGGCGTGCTCCCTACCGCCGCCGACGGAGGACGACTTTCGTCTGCTCGAGGAGCACGGGAGCATTCTCGCGCTGGAACGCGCCGGGCTTCACTGCATCGCCGATCGCTTGCTCAAGTATCAGGCCGACCGCGATGCTGACTGAGACCAGGACAAGACACGATGCGCGACTGCGCACGATCTCGGACGGCGAGACAGTCAGGGGCCATGCTTCGACGGCGATCAGCAAGGGAGAGGGACGATGAGCCAGTGGGTACTGCTCGAATGGGTTGGCGACCACGCCAGGGAGGTCGCGAGGGTCGACCGTTGGGCCGACGCGGACACGGTGCGTCAGGGCATGCCCGGAACCCTGACCATCGACACCGCCGAATCGTGGGACATACACCGCGGCAACGATGAGCACTGCGCGCCGGGGGTGACCGCGCCGATCATCGCCGAGGCCGCGTGATGGACATCGCCGCGTTCAACCCGTCGCTCCGCCAAACGGTTCTGTCCCCAGACGGGCTCTACCGCTACACACTCTGGCGGGAGTTCGACCTGACGAATTCCCGATACGTGATGTTCCTTCCGCTCAACCCGTCGACCGCCGATGCGACCGAGGACGACCCGAGCGTCCGTCGGATGGTGGATTTCGCGAAGCGATGGGGGTTCGGCGCGGTGTGCGTGGGCAACCTCTTTGCCTTCCGCGCCACGGCGCCGGCGGTGATGAAGGAAGCGGCCGACCCGGTGGGCCCATACAACGACGCGGCGCTGCTCGCTCTCGCTGGCCAGGCTTCGTTGATCGTCGCGGCGTGGGGAACGGATGGCGCGTTCCGGTCGCGAGCCGACGACGTCGCTCGTTTGATTCCGAACCTGCATTGCCTTGTGCGGAACAAGGACGGTAGCCCCCGCCACCCCCTGTACGTTCGCGCCGAAACACGTCCCTCCCCCTACCCGTGATCAGTCGCAGCATCCACCCTGGACGAGACTTCCCCATGGACATCCCCACGACAAGCCACACCACTGCCGCCGACCTGAGCGTTGCCGCAATCGGCATCGTCCTGATCGCCACGATCGCGGCGTGCGTCGCATACCTCTCGGAGCGCTACCCAAGCCACGGCGTCAATATCCACGAGACGTTGGCCTGGTTTGCGGTCGACGTGGCCGCCACCGTCGCTCTTGCCGTGGCCGCCTCCACGATGGTCACGCTTTGGGACAGGCTCCGCGCCAAGCACGTGGAATAGTCACCAACTTTTCCGTTGGTGACGAGGAACGATAACGGAAGACGAACGGCGCGTGAGCGCGCCTCGAATCTCCGCTACCGCGAGCGATCGACATGTCCTATCCGGAGTTCCACACTCACGTTCTCGTCTACGCAGACGTCGGCACCGTCCTGACCGCGACCTCGGAAACGATCGAATCGTCGACCACGGCCAAGGCAAGGCTCAAGAGCGCCGTTGAGCTGTGGCTCACCGAGAGCAAGTCGGGGCTCGAGGTGCTGGCGACCGAAGGGGCCGTGCCGTCGATGGCCGATGTGGCCAGCAAGGGCTACCTGCAGGATCGGACGTTGGTAAGCGTTCTCGCCGATCACGGGCTGGACGACGTCGAGGTCTGTTTCGCCGGCGGCGTCGATCGCGCGGAGGATCCGTATGGCGCACCGATTATCGGCGCCGTTGCTGACGTACTCGCCGCGAATGCCGATGTCGTCGCCGCGCGGTACGCCCTCACCCGTGTTTTCTCGCGGCTCAGCCAGCGCCTCACCTTCGGCGTCCGCGATCGTCCTGGCGCGGAGGTCGGCGGGCACGTCTATTTCCTGGGCAACCACATCATCCGCAAGGTCATGCGCGTCCCGGCCGGAAGCCCAGTCGATCCGCGGTCGCCCGACGCCATCGTCGCGTTCTCCGGAGAGATGTCGCTCCGACGCCACGGCTGGAGCGTGGCGGAGATGCGCTCGCTCACGGAGGCCATCAGCGCATGGCTGGACGCAAACCCTCGAGTGGGCGCCAGCCAGTGATCTCGGCCATGCAGCTGTGCCTGCATCAGCAGTCGCCACGCCGACGAACCGCCCCTCACCTCGTAGCCCACCGACGGCAAGGTATGTCGCCATGAACGCGCAAATTGCTCTACGTCAGGATCAGGGTCTCGACGTCGGTGCCGGCATCGACCTCACGCGACTGGCTGCAACCTGGAAGGCTGTCGAGGCGATCAGCGGCGAGAACCTGCGGCGCAGCTACGAGAAAAGTGGGATCACGGTGTGCCGCACGTCTGGCGCGGTCGTCGTCGCGCACCGCGGGGTGCCTGTTGCCGCGATGACGGCCCGGTTCAGCCGGCGTGAGTTGTTCGACCAGATGATCCACTGGCTGCGCGACCAAGGCGCCCGCATTGCGCAGACGCTGCTGGAGGCTTGGGGAGACCTCCCAATCCCGCCGGGCCACGAGCTCGTCGCCGACATTCCGTCGGAGCTTCGTTGGATCCAGGTGATCCGCTCTAACAAGGTGTCCGTCTCGGTGCGGCCGCTTCGCGTTCGAGCCGCCGACCAGGCGCGTGTGCACGCGGAGCTCAGGGTCTTCCTTGATGAGCCGCGCGCGATCCTGTTCATCGATCGTGAGGGCGGCAGCGCCGGTCGCGTCGACCTGCTCGAGGGCGAGGAGAGACACGTGCGGGCGGCGACGTACCAGGAGCTGGCCCAGCTGATCGCGCAGCAATTCGCGCGGGCGATCCAACGGGTAGACGGTTGTCTGGAACGGACCGCATAATCGAACCATCAATCACAATGCGACAAGGACGTGTCCATGCTAATTCTTACCCGCCGAGTCGGCGAAAGCATCAAGATCGGCGACGAGGTGACGATCACGATCCTCGGCGTCAACGGAAACCAGGTACGTATCGGAACGAACGCGCCGAAGCACCTGCAGGTACACCGCGAAGAGATCTATCGGAAGATCCACGACGAATCCGCAGGATCACCCTTGGAGCGCTCCGCGCGCGCCTGACTGCCCACTGCCAGCTTCACCATGAAGCCGATGCCACCGCGTCGGCTTCGTGCTTTTCGGGCCAGCCATTGATCAGGGATGGCCAGCGGTGGATCCGTTCACGCCGTCCAGCGCGGCGACGGCGTCCTCTCGCGTCGGCTTCCTCGACTCCTGCGCGGCTGTGCCGAGCACGACCTCTGCCAGGTCAACGACCGCGAGCAGTTCGCTGTGTCTCAGGTTACGCAGGCGGTATGCCAGGCCCTCCGCGTCGGCGCCGAGCGCCCTGCCCTGCACCACCGCCTGACCTACCTTCAGCGGCAGCATGAAGACGTGGTCGGGATTGCCGATGTCGAGTTGAGTCACGAGTTCGGTCAGCAACAGAACCTCCGGTGCCGTCAGTTGGAGGCGCTTCGGTAAGGCCTCGCGTACCAGGATCTCGTAGCGCGCCGCGAGGCGATCGATCCGGATGGAGTCCGATCGGCCTGGGACGCGGCCGCTGGCGAGGAGGCGAAGCAGGTTGTCGCGCTTGTAGATCGAGCGGCGGGGATCGGGCTTGGTCGTAGGCATGGGAGTCACCGACTCAGGGAAAAGTCATCGTAGGGTAATCCTAAACTCATCGCTGGATCATCGTTGCGGCGGCTGCCGGCAACGGATCGTCTTCGAGCAGCCCCTTCGGCGCATTGGCGGGCATGAGGCTCGGGAAAGCGATCTTTGCGATGGAGAACAATCACTTACTGGTCGCCGGGTGGCGAGTGCCGAGTGGGACGCCAGGAGCGCGCATCGCTGTGAAACATCGACGTGCAATGTTTCACGGCTTTTTTATCCTTTGGAAATCAATCATCTAACTAACCTCAACCAGAAAATGTTTCACGGACGCTCGCGCGCGGGTTGGTTTTTAGAGATAGAGCGATAGCGAAGAGCTCTGGTTTAGTGCACAGAATTGTGGGCGTCGCCATTTTGAGCGGCACGCAGGGCGGCGCCGATCCAAGCGGGATGGAAGCCTCGTGGCGTCGACCATGTGCCCTGCCCTACCAGGTGCAGGCCCGCGCGGAATCCGCCGGCGACGTCGCCGCGGCCGAGGCCCTTCTCGGCGACCATGTATGCGATCTCGTCGATGACCTTCGCCGCGCGCCCCCCGATGAGTTCGGTGAGCTTGGGCAACGCCTGCAGAGCCGCGCGCGCAATCGCCGGGGGTACGTCGACGCATGCCGTTGCAGGGCGGGCCGCTGGGGCCTTCTGGGCCGGCTGGCGTTCGGGCGCCGGCACCAGCAGCTGGAGCTGCTCGGCTTCCGCAGTACTCAGCCCCCAGGCGGGGTCGATGGCGAACGGCCTCCCTGGCGGATGGGTCATCACGCGGTACATCACGTCTTGGCCAACCTTGCTCCGGAGGGTTGCCTGGATGGTGGGGTCGAACGCCGGGCGCACCGGAGGGAGCGGAGGCGTGGGATCGGCCGGGGCCTTGTCCTCGGTGGCGCTGGGCGCTACGGGGACTGCGATGTATTCCCTGCCCTTCGCCGGCGTGGCCGCCTGCGCACCAGGCGTCCTGGCGACAGCTGGGGTGGCGATGCGGGGGCGCGGCCTCTGCTGTGGAGCTGCCGGCAGGTCGTGGCGCTTCGTAGGAGCAGGCTCCAGACGTCGGGGCTCGTCCTGGCGTTCTGGAGGCGGGGTGGCCAGTAGGCGGAGGGTGGCCAGGAGCGGGCCCGCGAGGGCCGTACGGGTCGGTGCCCCGCGTTCGGCGACGGGGATCCGGCGCAGGAAATTTGCACGCTCAGCCGCGGCGTAGGCTGAGCTTACCGCGTTGCGGTGGATGTGGAGGCGATCGGCCATCCATTGCACGGGCACGGCCTCAGACGCGTTGCCGGTCCGCAGCAGGCGGGCCAGGGTGTCGAGTACCACACGGTAACCCGAGGCCGTGAGGTCGGCGTCGGCGAGTCGCTGAAGCGTGGATGCCAGGCGCTCTCGTGCGTCGGGGTCGCGGATGTTGGGGTCGGCAGCGCGGGCCTTCCAAAAGCTTTCTGGGATAGAGCGGCACGCAGCCACCCCTGTCGATTCGGTCAACATTGGGCTTCTCCTTGGTTCAGGAAAAGCGCACCCGTTGACGGCCCGGATGGGGCGGAGTAACTTCGCCAGTGTCAGCTGTGCGTTGTCCAGTTCTCCGATTCCATCTGGATACCGCCTTCGATAGACCCCCTGGTTGGCGCCGGGGGGTTTTTCGTTTCTGGGGTACGCCAGTTGTGGTCGTGCGGCTAGCGCTACGTCATGACTGCGCCTCCATCGTTGGACGGAGTGACCCGGGCCGGGTCACGGGCGAGCGAGCCTCGACGCGCGAGCACGCGCTGCCGAGACCCGAGGGTGCTCGGCAAGAGCGGGCATGACCCGGGCCGGGTCGGTAGCTCCCGCATTGGCTTATGTCCAAGGGGCACCGCCTGCACGGCGGCCGCGAAGTATCGAGTGACCCGGGTCGCGTGGCCGGCCGCAGACCGTGCCTGCGCTGGAATGCGCGTGCCGGAGCGTTGCGGTTCGCGATGAGGCCCACCGAAGGTGACCCGGGCCGGGTCACGGTCGCCTGGTGTGAACCCCCTACCTCCGCCCGCCGGCGACGCTATTCGTGGGCGCTGTGTAAGCGAGGACGGGCCACCGGCCACATCCGGCTGCTTGCATGCCACCGCGGGTGGGGCTGTCCGCCCAAGGCCGGGTTGGAAGCTGGGGGGTGACCCGGCCCGGGTCGATCGTTCGGCGTCCGGCACGGGTGCCGCGAGTGCGGTCGCGACGGCGGCCGCCAAGGGCCCAGTGACCCGGGCCGGGTCGGCGCCGGTAGGACTTGAGTGAGCGAGGCTGTGAGCCGGGTACGACCCGGGCCGGGTCACCCCGACTACCGCGCGTCCGGTCCCGTCCAATTCCAGTATGGTGAGAGCCGCTCGCCGCGGCGTGACCCGGCCCGGGTCACGGCGTGGTTCATGCGGCTCGCCAAGCACCTTGGCATTCTGTGCCTTGACAGCGGCGGCCCCGGCGAAGCCGATCCGGACGCTGGCCGCGCACCCGTGGTGCGCACTCTGACCCGCGGCGCTGTTGGGCGACTTCAGCGGGCGGCGGGCAGTGACCCGGGCCGGGTCACGGGGTGGGATTATCGCCACCGGAGCGCTTTGCCAGCGAAAGGGTTCGTCCTGGCGGCCTCGCTCGCGACCAGGCACGTCCGGTAGCTGCATCGGGCAGAGGCCGAAAACCAGCCGAGGGCTGACCCGGGCCGGGTCACTGAAGCCGTCAGGCAAGCTGGTGGCCGGCGTGCCGGAATTCGTACGCACAAGGAAATGGTCAATGTCGGCGCGTGACCCGACCCGGGTCACCGGTACGGCGGATTCGCCGCCGGCGTGCGCAGTGGCTTCGAGTTCCACCCCGAGTGCCGAGGTGACCCGGCCCGGGTCACACCCTGGCGCGGACAAGGACGATCGCGTCAGCGGCCGCCGGTCCACGATTGCGTCATCGATTCCGACTAGATACGCCATCGAACACCGTCCGCATGGCGGACTCGTGTCGCTCCGGATCGATGTGAGGTTGTTGCGATCGGGGTGAAGGCTGCGGCCGGCCAGAACCATCCGTTTCCCCGGGAGCGCCGACCAGCCCATCGAACTGACCCCTGCCGGGTCGGTTACTGGGAGCACCGTTCCCACCGCGAGACGAGCGCCGCGGGCGGACGGCTCTCGGCCGAACGCCGGAGGACAGCCAGTGACGTGACCCGGCCCGGGTCGGCGCGAACGCGGAAAATGGGATCCAACACTCGGAAGGGCGATGTCGGCTCCAGCGGCCCATCCCCAGAGAACCCGGGCGACCCGGGCCGGGTCAGCGGTAGGTTGGCTCAACTGGGCAGCGCTTTCGATTCCGCTCCGAAGCGCCCAACGGGAACCATGCGGCCCGGATTTCTCTCCCCAAAACGACAAAGGCCCGGGGAGTCCCGGGCCTTTGTGTGGTGCCGCCAGAAGGCGGACTTGAGGGGAGGGTGGCCGCCTCATGTGCCGGACCCGTCCTCGTCCTCGTCGTCGCGCCAGTTCACGACAAGCTCTTGAATGCGAGCCAGCAGCTTCTCCGGCGCGTCCTTGTACAGCACGACGGCCGGGCAGCCATGCACCATACGGATACGCCCGAGCACCGCGCCCTCGCGCGTGATGACCTTGTTCCGGGACTGCCGACCGGTGATGCGAGCGTAGATCGTCGCGGCGCGAAGTCCCGCCTGACCGGCGAGACCCGCGATCTCCGTTTCGACACGCGCCCGATCGTTCTGCCAGCTCGCGGCCAGCCGTTCCACCCACTCGATACGGATCTCGCGCGGGTCGGGGAACGCCGCGATGACTTCCTCCGGTAATTCCGCAAACTTGAGCAGCCGCTGCACCACCGATTGCGCGACGTCCAACTTCGCTGCCAGGTCGCGTCCTGAGTTGAACAGCTTGTCCGCGAGCAGGCCGGCATAGTGGCGACCAACCTCGAACGCCGACAGGTCCTTACGGCCGGAATTCTCCAGCCGCATCTGCTTGAGCAGTTCTTCGTCCGTGTAGTCGTGGCACTCAGCCTTGAGCCGAAGACCAAGCTCCAAGCACGCCGCGTGCCGGCGATGCCCGGACGCAAGCTCGTAGTCGAAGTTGGGATCGCCCTTGACCGGGCGAACCTTGGCGGACTCCTCATTGCCCCCGGTGCTCTTGATCTCGTCGCAGAGCTCCTTGAAGTCCTTGTCGACGAACGCGTTGGGGTGCCGATCAGCGTAGCGACTGCGCCTGACCCGGGCCGGGTCAAGGAAGAGGACGACCTTGGCCTCCGCGAGCTCCCGCGCCTTTTCGTCAGCCACGACTTGGGCATGCGCAAGCTCGTCGGCAAGTGACTGTGCGCGCGCTTCCGATTCCGCGAGCTTGGTACGCAGCGTCTCGTTTGCGCTGCCGACCATCATGCCCACGGCCGTACCGGGGCTATGGCCGGAGGAGGGCAGGCCGCGCTTTTTCTCAGCCGCGCTCCCCGTACCCGGCTTGAGCCCGGCCTCAATGGCGTCGAGCAGCTTGTCGTTTTTGGAGGACAGGCTCATGCGACACGCTCCCGAATCTCAGGTGCGGCCCCGCCCTCGGAGCTCTCGGCGTCATGGTCCACGACCGCGGTCGCCTCTTGGTCGAACAGATCGGCCTCGGGGTGATAGACGACGTCCCAGTCCGTCGGGCTCTGCCAAACATCCCAGGTATGGCGCACGGCGTCGTGGAGCTGCGCATACGCCTTGTCGAAGGCCTCTCGTGCCCGCTTGATGCTGCGGTGGCTGCCCTCGTACTTTTCCACGTCGTAGACCGTCTGGAAGTCCGAGGCCGCATTGGTGGCCACCCGCGTTGCGGGAATGACGTCGGGCAACAGCCAGTCCTCGCATCCGGCAGCAAGCAGCTTCCGGATGAAATGCGTGGACTTGTCCTGCTCATCCACACGTGTTTGCAGGACGTGGACGCCCTCCCAGAACTTGGAATGACCACCGGCGTCGCGCGCCTGGGTGAGCACGTCGCGGAGCAGCGACCAGAAGATGACGGAACTGGCGAAGTCGAGGCTCGACGGCGGCACGGTCACCAGGAGGTGATCCGAGGCAAAGATGCCAGTCGACGTCAGAAAGCCCAGCGAGGGCTGCGTATCAATGAAAATGAGATCGTAGCGTTCGCGCAGCGCGGGGAGCTTCTGCGCAAGGTATTCGAAGATCTCGCCACCCCATTCCTTGGCCGCACCGGCAAGCGCAAACTCGCGCCCATACAGGTGCTGGTTCGCGGCGATCAGGTCGATGCCGGGCCAGTACGTGGATCGACAGATCCGGTCGAGGTCCGGCTCGTCGTCATAGAGCGCGAACACGGATTCTTCTTGCAAAACATCGAGATACGGCGATATGCCGAACAGCGTGGTGGCCGACGCCTGGGGATCGAGGTCGATGATCAAGCAGTTGTAACCACGGGCCGCCATGTACTGCGCCAAGGTGACGCTCGTCGAGGTCTTCGCGACGCCGCCCTTGAAGTTGGCCACGGTCATCACGATGCCGTGACCAGGTGCGAAGGGGTGCCGGAGGCCAACCAGGTTGGCCATAGTTCGCACTTCCTCCAGCGTATAGAGGGTGCGGGAGCCGGTGCGATCGCCACCCACGAACTTGCCGTCGTTGACGCGGTGCAGGAACTGGCTTTTGCTGAGCCCGAGGATCTCTGCGGTCAGGTTGAGGTTGAAACGCGGCGCAACCTTCCGGGAGTCCGGTCGCAGCGTCTCCTCTTTGACCTTGTTCAGTACGCGCTCCATCTGGGCAGCGCGTGCCTCGATGTCGGCGCGTCCGATACGATAGTGGCGTGGCTTGTCCATCAACTGAGTCCCGTGTGCATGATCGCCCTCGTGGCCCGGATGCGAGCGGTCGTCCTGACCGGACAAACCAGCCTTGTCGGTCACTTCGTACCGAAAATCGCATTCCGTGCCACAAATAGGTACGGGCGCATCATCCGCCAACGGGAACGAGCGCGCAACTGGTGCGCGCTCAACCATTGTCCACTCCCGACGCAATCCCCGCTTGGGTGAAGCGGGGCGCTCCCCTTGAGCCATGCCTACATCCTGTCGATTCCGGGATAGACCGACAGGTTAGCGAGGGCTCCTGCGGACTGGACGAAGAAAACCCCCAGTTATCGCCCGAGTTTCTCCGGGCCTAGCCACAGCTGGAGGTCCGTGCGGGCCACGCGCGGCCCGCGAAACTCGCCTTGAAACAGGCCAGTTTCCGGGCGCTACGGGTATTGCGTGACCCTCAGAATCGTCCCCGATGCGATATCGACGCGAACTTTGCGCCGCCGGCGGACAGGCAAAGCTCTGAATGAGCTGCCACACGAGGAAGAAAGACCCATGGATCGACCAACGCGAGCGCCAACGCCCCCGCCAGATGTAGTGGACGGGGAAGCCACTACGGGGGGGCAGGGTGCCTTGTCGGCGCTCCGGGCCGGTATACGCGCTTTCGCCATCAGCGTGATTGCGATCGCCGCGATTGCACTGGCGCTGATGTTCGTCGCCTACCTTGCCGGCAGCAACTTGGGGCCGAACTGATCCCTATGCGCGTATTCGAGCCACGGAAGGTATCGGCCGGCGGGGGCAGGCGCTGGGCGCGCGATGCCTGGATCCTTTCCGGGAGCTGCGTGATGCCGACCGCGGCCTCCGCGGCGGTGTACGCCGCCTCGATGTTTCTTGCCATCGGCACGCCGGTTACTGACTTCCTGGTCCACGCGCAGCTGCTGGTGCTTGGCCTTCAAATGCTTGCCGTAGCGTCGACTGAAAGCCGGCGCCCCCTCTTGGACAGTATCCGAGGCGCGGGGGCTGGGTGGCTTGCGATCAGCTGTATCGTCGTCGGTGGCTACCTGCTCTCGTCCCTCTGTCATCTCGCCGCCATCGGTGACGTCCATGCCGCCGGCCAGGCGCTCCGCGATCCGTGGATACGCGCGGCCATCGTCGTCATCGAAAGCAGCGTCGGCTGGCTCATCGTCCCATTCCTCTATTTCCTTCTTCCGCTGGTCCTCCTCGCCGGCGCCGACATCGGCCGTGCCTGGGCGTTATCGTGGAAGGCGGTAAACCTCAACCTGCGTCCGCTGTGCATGGTCGCGGCGGTTTCCTTTGTCACCGAGCAGGCTGTCCTGATCGCCGCGGTCTGCTCGTGGCCACCCATCCTGCTGGTGGTCGCACTTGCCATCCAACCGTTCGTTGCGGCCTTCATGTTTGCCGCATACCGGGATGTATTCCTCAACCTGCCCCCGGCTACGTACGCCAAGAGGGCGCACTACCACGTACTCGCCACGGAAGGAGCACCATGATTCAGATCGCACTCGCCAAACTTCTTTTCGACCGGGATCCGGCCTTCCGCCATCAGGCGGTGACCAAGGAACAGCAAGCCGGTGTCATTGACGGCATCCGCGCCGCCCCGACCTTCGCTCGTGAACGCATCGAAGCGGTGATCGCCGACATCAACGACATCGTGGGCCGCGGTGAGCAACCGGATCCCTTCGTGCTGGCCGACGCCGATCGCGCGCTGACGGTCTTTGCGACCGCTTGCGAGGGCCAGCCGGAGCAGGAGCACTTCGCCAATGCGGTGGGGTCGTTCCTGCGAGGCGCCTACATCAAGGCGCATGTGACGCGCGCCTTCAACGAGCTGACGGCCGAGCAGCGCCGCGTCGCTGCCGATCCCTCAAAGATCGTTGTGGCCTACTGAGCGGAGATCACCATGTCGGCAAGCGAAACCCTGAAAAAGCTGGCGGCACTCCCGACGGTTCTCGTCCTGGAGAGCGGAAAATCGGGCGAACCCGAGGAGGTGCTCAACCTGCTCAACGGCATGCGCGCGCGCCTCGCGAAGGATCGGTCAGGATGGTTCAACGGTCTGGGCAAGGACAAGGTCATGGAGCTGGTCTTCCCGGCCTCATCCATGGAGCACGACAAGAAGTCGGATGTCCACGTGCTCGACACGACGCGGATCCTATCGACCAACGAGGAGCTTCGCCTCGAAGCGGTCTGGGTCGCCCAAGCCGGCGCCCTCCCGCTGCGGCAGGGAGCGGCGTAATGCACAACCAGGCACCGCTGATGATTCCACAGGAACGGGACACCCACCTCGCCGAGTTCAACGCGTGGGAGCGCTTCACGGAATGGCAGGTGGCGGCCTATCGCCGGCAGTTGCGCCGGTTCGCGGCCGTCGTGGTTGCTCTGGTGGCCATCTGGGACGCCATCGGCGTCACGCTGGCGCTCACCATGCTCCCGAAGGAACTCCGTTCCTTGGCCATCGTCGGGTGGGTCGTGGTGTCCCTGTGCACCGCCCTGTACGCATGCGCCCATTACGGCCCGGAAGTCCCTCCGGGCTATGAAGAAGGGTGCGCGCACCTACGGCGAGCTCACCGTGCGGCACGAGGGCGCCGGCGAGCCACGGTCACAGGCAAGGCACGATGAGCGAGGAATCTGAGATGCGAGCGAACCGAGTCTGCGGCTGGCGTGCCTTGCTGAGCACTATCGCGGCACTGGCGATGATCGCGGCGACACCAAGCCCCGCAATGGCCTGGGGCCACGAGGGCCACATGATCATTGCCGCGATCGCCGAGGCACACCTCAACCCGATTGCGCGCGCCGAGGTGCGCCGCCTGCTTGCCATCGAGCCCGGGGAGACTATGGAGAGCGTGGCATCGTGGGCCGACAAGCACCGCAACCGCACCACGGCCCGCTGGCACTTCACCAACTTCCCGGCCGGCGACTGCCACTACAAGCCGGAAGTCGAGTGCAAGAAGGGCGAGTGTCTGGTCAATGCCGTGGACTATGAGGCCGACGTCTTGGGTGATCGCAGCCGCTCCGACCAGGTGCGGGAGCTGGCGTTAAAGTACGTCATCCACCTGGCCGGCGGCGACAGCTCGCAGCCGCTGCACAACTACGGGCCTGGAAAAGGCGGCAATGCGTTCCAGGTGCGCTTCGATGATCGGGGCACGAACATCCACGCCGTATGGGACTCAGGCCTGATCCGCGAGCTCGCAAAGCCGAACGCCTTCCTCGGCTGGATCAACGGAGGCAAGCCGGACTACCGCGCCCTCACCCAGCGACTGGTCAAAAGGTCGATGACCATGCCGCCCGCATCCTCCACCGATCCGCAGGACTGGGCAGAGGCCGCCTGCCGTATCGCCAATGAGCCAGGGATCCTGCCGGGCAGGACGGTGAGCGCGGCATACGTGCGCCACTGGGAACCTGTTGTCGAGCAGCAGCTGATCGAGGGGGGCCTGGACCTCGCGGCGGTGCTCAACCTCGAACTCAGCGGCAGGGCAGACTGACCATGTCGGCGATGGATCGCCTCCGCCTCGAAGCTAAGTACCGCGCGTGGTCGTTCGCGATGGGCGCTGCCGGTGCCTTCGTCCGAACCCAGTCCAGAATCCGCCGCGCCCTGTATCCAGGCAAGGAAGACGGCCTCGACACCGTCGTCCTGCTGCACGGCTTGTGGATGGGAAGCTCGTGCATGCGAGTGCTCGCGCGCTGCTACGCGGCTGCCGGGTATCGAGTCGTCTTCATCGACTACCAGTGCTCCGCCGAGCCGGCCACCGTCTATCGGGCCATCCAGCGGAGCGCGGTGCGGGCCGCGTCGCTCGGAAGTCGCGTGCACCTCGTCGGCCACAGTTGCGGCGGCGTTCTGGCTGTCTCGGCCTGGCTGGAAAGCCAAGGGGCTCTGGACGTGGAGTCGATCCTCTGCCTCGGCGCACCACTCAACGGGAGCCAGGCCGCCCGCGAACTACTCGGTCATCCGGCCGGGCAGCGAACGCTCGGCCGAACCGGCGGCATTCTCTGCGCGCCAATCGCGCGCGAACGCCCACGGCATGGGGTACGCCAGCCACGCATCGCCATGCTCGCCGGGACGCGAGCCAATGGCGCCGCCCGTTGGTTGGGCGTGATCGGCAAGGATAGCGACGGCATGGTCGAGATCGCCGAGACCCGCTGGGCCGGCCTCGACCAGCACGTCGCCCTCGACTGCACACATCGAGGCCTGGTGCACCGGCGCCACGTCGCCGCGATCGCCGTCGCCTTCACCAGCGGCAGCGCCCTGGCCGACGTAGCGAGTCCTCGCCTGAACCGGGCGCCGGCAGGTGATGCTGGGCGGACATCGCATGGCTGAAGGCATCGGGGCGACGCAGAGGCAACGGTCGGTTGGCTCGCCATGCGCCCGCGGCAAGGACATCGCCCGAACCGGAAGCAGACACGCTTAAGGACGAACATGGACGACCACGCGGTAGCGCTTCTCACGATTCTCTTCGCAGCGTGCTGCCTATTGGGGCTCAGCCCGACACGGCGGATGCTTGCGCGCTCCTTTCCCGCGCAGGCGCAGATGCTGGCCCGTGTCGACCGAGGGCTCCTGCTAGTCACCGGTGTGCTGCTCGTCGGACTTGGAAGCATCGGGATGCCGTACATCATCCCGTCAGGCTCGATGATCCCGACGCTCGCCGTCGGCGACGTCATCCTCGTCGATCGAACGGCCTACGGGATCAGGCTCCCCTGGGGCCAGCGCCTCACGCACGGCACCGCGCCGGCGCGCGGCGACGTCGTGGTCTTTCGCTTCCCGGGGTACCAGTGCGGCACCGGCGACAAGAAGGTACGGAGCGGCGACGAGACGTGCATGCAGGTGGACAAACCGGTTGCGCCAGAGAACTGGGTCAAGCGGGTGATTGGCGTGCCGGGAGACCGCGTCGTGATGCGAGGCGATGCGCTGGTCATCAACGGTACGCCGGTGGCAACGACGAACCTGGGCGCGTACCGCGGAGATCCCAGCCAACCGGATGACCGTACGCTGCTCGCGCACGGCGCGCAGCTGTGGGAGGAGCATCTGCCGGGACGCCCGCATCGCATCACGACCATGACCGGCTACCACACCGCCGACGCCGTTCCGGGCGACGTCGTGCCAGCGGTCCTGCCGCCGGACTGCTACTTCGTGATGGGCGACGATCGCCACAACAGCATCGACAGCCGCTGGTGGGGTTGCGTGACCCGGGACGCGATTGTCGGCCGAGCCGTGCGGGTGATGTTCTCGTGGGCAAGGGTGCCATCCGGTGCGTCGCGGGTCTGGCTACCGATTCGCTGACACCGATGAAACTCGCCCTGTAATCGTGGGTTTTCTGCCGCGATGGCGCACGCCCCGAACCTACACTGGCATGGTCACGACAAGGAGGAAGTATCTATGGACAAGACCCATCGCCTGGCACTGATCAGGCAGGCGGATAAGGGCGACGCGAACGCGCCGTCGATCGCGCAGCGCGCGCACCGGCCCGCAACGAACGCCCGGCGCGGCCCCGCACCATTCGTCGAGCCACGGGACGCGTGGCGCCACCCGGCGCTGCCGAACGCTATGTACCAGATCCTCCCGCGGTAAGGAGACCGACCATGTTCAGGAACCTGTTGCTGTTTCGATTCTCGCCTGCCGTCGCGGCCGACCTCGATCGCTTGCCTGAGGCTCTCGACGAGCACCGACTGCGGGCGTGTGGCCCGCAGGAAGCGGCTACGCGTGGCTTTGTTCCGCCGGTCGGCCGGAATCAGGACGACCCGCTCACGCGCCGCCTCCAGAGCCGCACCTTCTTCACGGTCGGCGCAGAAACGAAGCTACTTCCCTCCGGGGTCGTCAACACCGAACTGCAGCGGAAGGTGCAGAAGATCGCCGAAGAGGAGGGGCGCAAGGTCGGTGGGCGCGAGCGTAAGCGACTCAAGGAGGATCTGCTCACCGAACTGCTCCCGAAGGCCTTCGTCCAGCAATCGCGGATGGACGGATACGTCGACACCTCCTCCGGCTGGGTCGTGCTCGACACGTCGAGCCGCAAGTCGGCCGAGAACGTGCTAACGCAGATCCGCGAAGCGCTCGGGAGCTTCCCGGCCGTGCCGCTGGCGCCCGAGGAGGGCCCTCGCGTGCTCATGACGGACTGGCTCGCCAATCGAACGCTGCCTGCCGGGTTCGCACTGGGCGATGAAGTCGAGCTGCGCGATCCGGCCACCGCCACCGGCGCCATTGCGAAGTGCCGCCGCCAGGATCTCGACGCCGAGGAGGTGGCGGAGCACCTCCGCAACGGCAAGCAAGTCTTCCAGTTGGGACTGGTGTTCGAGGATCGCCTGTCTTTCGTCTTGGGCGAGGATCTCGTCGTCCGGAAGCTGAAGTTCCTCGACGTCGTGCTCGACGCGTTGGACGGCGGCGAGTCAGATGCCATCGGCGAATTCGACGCCACCCACACCTTGCTCGCGGGAGAAGTCGACAACCTCCTCTCTCGCCTCGGCGCAATCTTCGCCATTCCTCGGCCCAGCGACGGCGAGGCGGTGGAGTCGCCTGCGGAACCGCGCAAGGCCGCATGACCACGCCGATCAAGGACATCACGATGAGCCCCCGAGCTTCCTCTACCCTGATCCGTGTGCTGTGCCAGGCCGGCATCCTGCTGGCCCTGGCCGGTTGCCAGCGATCCGTCGCGCTTGACGCCTCGAGCCACGACGCGCTGAACGCGTCTCTGAAGGCAATGTCCAGCGCGACGCCGGCGGCGACGCGCAAGGAGTTCGACGCCGCGGTGAGCTATTTCGATCAGCAGTACTTCAAGGCCGGCGGGCCCGATGCCACGCTCCCTGACTGGCATGCGGTGCAGGGCATGGATCGAGCGGAGTTCCTGCACTTCGTGGACGTCATCAAGGGCGTCCTCGCGCCGCCCGTGGCGCTTCCGCCGGACGCCCCGGATCCTGAAGTGACACGTCGCTACCTCGAGTCGCTGGAGCTGCAGCACGATCTGCTCGTCGAGCGCCGCGACCAGGCGCACTCGGATGGCCACTACACGGTCGACCAGTTCCAGTGGGCGAACCCGTTCTTCACCCCGCCGGCGCCTGACGCCCCGGTGCTGACGTCCGAGGCAACCTTCATCCTCAACTTCACCAACCACACGGCTTTCAACGTCTACCCACCGACGCTCCATCTCACCATCATGGATCCCGACAAGGGCATCCCCGTCTTCGATGAGGATCTCGAGTACGTGCCCGAGCCGAAGAAGAAGACGCTCGACAAGGTCATCAAGGCCGGCTTCGGCTGGAGCCGCCCGGATCCGATTCCGTCCAACAGTCCGACGCTGCTGCGCTACGTATGCTGCCAGCTACTGAAGCGCCCCGAGGCAAACAACCTGATGCAGCACCTGCCGAAGGATGCCCAGTTCGAGTACTCGATAACCGCTGTCGAGGATTACACGCAGCAGGATCAGCTCGACCACACCACGTACACCTCCCGCGAGAACGGCGAGTTGAACGCCGCCGACCAGTGCATCGCGGATATCAAAGCGCGGAGGAAGACCTGGACGCCGGCGACAGCGATCCCCGCCTGCCGTGCCGGCCGTGAACATGACACCGACGACAACTAGTCGCGCTCTCCTGGTCGTCGCGCTGGCTCTGGCCGTCGTCTGGATCGTCCCATCTGGTCTTCCGTTGGCCTGGCGTACCGGCGCCGGCTTCGGCGTCGGCGCGTCCATCTTCACCTGGTGGATGCGCGCGCGCGCTGGGCGGCGGCCGATGGGGACGAAGGCCCCGCGACCCGCGCCGGCGACGCGGCCGGGCCCGCCGCGGTCGAACGAGGCGGTGCTGATCCGGTGGGCGATCATGGCCGCGCTGCTGCTGGGCCTCGCCATCGGCATGGATCATCCGTTTGCCTTCCAGATCTGGCCGATGCTGCTGGTGCCGAAGCGAGGTGCCAATCCGGTCGCCGCGGCGCCGCGGTGGTTACGGCTGTCGATCGCGGCGTTGCAGGCGCTCTGTGTGACAGCGCTGGCGTGGCCGATCGTCAACGTGGTCAGCGCGGGCCGATTCGGTGTACCGGCGCCGCCAGGTACGGCAGGGACGCTAACGGTCGGGGCACTCGCGCTGGTCGTGGCGTTCGCGGCCGACCCGCTAGCGAGACGTCTGCGCCCGGTTGAGGCGCAAGAGGAGAAGGCGACGCCGGCGCTCGCCATCGCGCCGGCACCGGTCCGGCGACGCGCTGGGAGCAGGGGGCGTGTGAAGGGGCGCGGTACTAGACGCGCCCGTAGTTGACCTCGCGGATGCCCTTACGGTCGCGCAGCGCGATCGCGGACTTGTTGAGGTCGTCGCGGAAGGCGACGGGGTCGGGGACGCCCAGCATCACCAGGCGAGGGGTGACTAGGTCGCTGCTATCGACGACGATCGTCCCGATGCCCAGCAGATCCTGCCACCATGACTGGTACAGCGTGACGTCCTGCACGCGGAACAGCTCGAGGCTCGTGATTTTCCGCAGCAGCACGCCGCGGCGAACGTGGATGCGCTCGGCGTCGACGGTGTAGGAGATGGTCGCAGTGCGCAGGAACCGGTAGAACACCAGCGCCACCACCGCGACGATGGGGCCGAGCAGCAGCAGATGTGGCGCGTGCATGGCCACGCGGCTCCAGAACACGCCGGCGAACATGATGAAGGCGACCAGCAGCGTGGGCGCGTTGATGCTCTGGGACGGCGATCCCTGGAAGAGGATGGGCGGCACAAGCGCCGTCTTGGTCGCCGAGGCAGGCTTACTCGTCATCGGGAGTGCTCCGATCCTGGAAGTAGTGGGTGAGGTAGGCCGGAGGCCAGAGGATGAGCGTTGCGAGTGCCAGGCCGGCGGTGATCTCGCCGCAGGTCTCACCCATGCTGGTGGGTGTGCCGTGGTGAAACACGCGCAGCATGATGAGGCCGTATACGATGCTGATGCTGAAGCACCCCAGGAGGCGGAGCGTCAGATCCTTGGCCAGGCGCTTGACCCGGTCTTTCTCGGTTTGCATCACGGGTTTCCTTGAATAGCCGCCAGAGCAGTGACGGTCGGAACATGAGGTAGCCGCACCAGACCGAATAGCCGGCCAGGAAGCCGCCGGCCAGCATGCGGCGCGCAGCCCGAGGCAAGGGGAGGGTGGCCATCCCGAGAGGGAGATCGGCGCCGAGGAGACGCAGGGCGTGAAGCGCTGCGACCGCAACGACGACGCAGACGGCCAGGCCGGCAAGGTGGGGCCCCGCCCAGCGCCAGAGGCTGGGACTTTCCACGGCACCGCTGTGGCGGCCGGGCGGGGTGTTCATGACGAAGCGCTACTTCGCCTCGGCGACCTGGCCGCTGCTGGCCGGCTGCTTGTCGAGTTCCTGCAGCTTCGCCAGCATCTGCTGGGGGGTCATGAAGCCGCCGATCTTGCGGCCCGTCGGGTCGAACACCGCCGGTGTACCGTTAATGCCGAGTTTCTCACCCAGCGCGAGCAGGGTGGGGAAGTCGCCGGTGTTGGAGCACGTGGCCGTGGGCACCGGCTGACCATTCATGGCGGCGCTGTAGGCCGAAACCGGATCCTTCGAGCACCAGACCGACTGCATCTGCACCAGGTTCGGCGCCTGCATGCCGGCGCGCGGCCACGGCACGTAGTTGATCTGGATGCCCTCGGCCAGGTACCCCTGCGTGTTCTTGAAGAGCAGCTGGCAGTAGCCGCAGCTGGTGTCGGTGAACGCCGTCACGACGTATTTGACCTTCTTCGGCTTGAAGGTGATCACGTCGCGTGCCGGGATGCTGGCCAGCATTCCGGCTCGGACATCGCCGAGCACGGCGTCGGTGAGATTCTGCTTGGTCTTGGTGTCGAGCAGAACGCCGTAGAGCAGGTATCGGCCGTCATCCGAGGCGTACACCACGGTAGCATCGGCCACCACCGTCCGGATGCCGGGCAGGGGCGAATCCGAGATTGCCTTCAGCGTCGCGTTCGGGTTGATGTCGTGCACCAGGCGCTTGATCGCCTCGACGGCCTGCGGGCTCACATCCTTGGCGATGACGGGCGCCGCGGCCGCAGGGGCGGCGGTCTGGGTGTTGGCGGCGAAGGCGCTGGTGCAGGCAAACGCCAGCAGCAGAGAGGGAAGAACGAAACGACGGTTCATCGACACAGCTCCATGGGTGGCTGGCCCGGCGGGCCTCCTATGGCTCTATGGTACGGACGGGTTTCGGCGGCCGGAACGCGAATCTCCGCGGTTTCTGAGGGATTTACGCCAAGTTTTCCCGTCCGGACCGGCCCAACGGATTTCCAGAGATGTTTGGCGTCGCACCTCGTGAGATAGCTATAGGTCGACCCACCCACTCCAGGAGATCCATAGTGTCCGTCACCCGTTTTGCCCCGTACGCCGTCAACATCCTGCGCGTGCACTTCCGCGCCGGCTTGCCCTGGGTCGCCACCGAGCTCCTGAAGGATGGCCAGAAGATCGGCAATGTTCGACTCGAGGCGGAGGACGGCCGCACCGTGGTTCTGTACGAATTCGACTCCGTCCGCAACGAGTACGAGTTCCGTCGACACCTGAGCGAGCTGCCCCAGTCCTTCTTCGAAGAGCTGCCGGCCGACACGACCTCGGCGATCGGCCTGTACTTCATCGAGCTCATCGATGCCTGGCACCTCCATAAGACCCTGGAGAAGCTGTGCTCGAAGCACGCCGTCTTCCGCCTGAAGGGCGACATCCACGATGGTTGGCGGACGAGCACCAAGCCCTGGTCGCCCGACGTCGCCAAGGAACTCCGGGCAGAGCTTGGTCCGGCCATCGACGTGGTGGCCAACGAGATGCTCGACCTCGAGGCGGAGAAGGTGGCCGCCCTGGCCGGCCAGCGGCCGGTGCGCACCCGGCGCGCGCGGGTCGCCGCAAATACCCCTAAAACCGCCGGTTTTCCCGCGTCGCTTGCGGCGGCCCTCGCGTAGAGTCTCTCGCAGGGTTCACTCGACGAGATCTCGGTCATGGATCGACTGACAACCAGACTTCTTGCCGCGGGATTACTGCTTCCGATCGCGATGAGCTCGGCCCATGCCGCCCATGCGGTGCGGACGATCTCGGAGGCTGCGACACCCGCGGCCGGAACGAGCGTGAGCGCGCCGGCCGCCGCGCCGCCCGCTGTCGTCCCCGGCCAGGTCGAGGTCGCGCCGCCGGCCGCCACCGGTACGAGCGCCGCGGCGCCGGCGCCAGGCGCAGCATCCATGCCTCTCGCCGATTCGAGTCCCCCGACCAGCGATGCGGCTGCGCCGGCTCCGAGTTCTGGCGGCGTCCGGACGATTGCGTCCGTTGCGCCCGTGGCAAACACCGTTTGCCCGGAAGGCATGACGGCCGTGGCGGCGCCGCACGGACAGATCCGCCAGGTTGGGCAGGGCTATGACGATGTGATCGGGGGCCAGGCCGCCAAGGCCTGCACGACCGGCCCGCTGATGGCGGCGCCACCACCGAAGTTGGTCGCCGTCGCGGATGCGCCGGTGCGTCGATCGAGCCGCAAGCTTCCCGAGAGCGACCCGGCCGTCCGCACGTGCGTGGCGCGGGCCGCGAGCGCCTTCGGTATCCACCGGTTGCCGCTGTACCTGATCCTGGACGTCGAAGCGGGCGAGGTGGGGCAGGTGTCGTGGAACACAAACGGCACGTACGACATCGGGCCGGCGCAGATCAACTCGTGGTGGCTCCCGACGCTGGCGAAGGCGGGGATCACGGACACCGAGCTGCGTCAGGACCTATGTACGAACATCATGGTCAGCGGCTGGATCTACGCCCAAGCGCTGCAGCGAACCGGCAGCATGGTCAAGGCGATTGCTCTGTACCATTCACCGACAGAGAAACATCAATACCGGTACCTCGGCATGATCCAGCACGCGATCGAGCGACGTCTGGCCCGCACCGACACGGCCGTCGCGGCGAAATAGCCGAACGCGCGGCGGCGCGAGAGCACCCCGTCCGCGGAGCCATCAATCTCCATCGGCAACGACCCTGCCAGGTGTGTTGCCTGAAGAGCAAAGGAAGACGTTTGACCATGGCCTACGCCAACGCCTACGTGAGGGTTCAGCTGGAAACGATCGCGGCGCAGATCCCGCGCCTGATCGCGGTGAGCACCGATATCATCCTGAATCCGCGGACGAATACCTCGCACCACGCGCTGACGGTGTATCGCCGGAACGGCACCTCGAGTCGCGTCGACATCACCGAACGGGTTCAGGGCCGCGCCGTGGAGCAGTTCATGGCGAGCTGCAGCCTGTCGCCGGCGGCGGCGGCGGAAGTCGCCGAGGCAGGGAAGCGCCTGTACCAGGTCAATCCGCGCGGCGCCTGGTGCATGACGCCCGAGCCCTCCACGGCGCCGCTGATCCTGTCGTCGTTCGACGCGTCGCGCGCCAACGAGCGCTCCAGCTATGCGCTCTCAGTGGTCGACCGTCTCGCCGAGCTGATGCCCCACGTCACGAAGGTGATCGGCGACTCCAGTGGCGTCAGCAACGTTGGGGGCGGCCGCATCCGAAAGCGCACGTGGATCCGCCTCGAGGACGCGCGCGGACAGGAGGTGGCGGCGATCGACACCAGCGTCCTGCAGGCGCACGCGCGCGACGCGTGCCTCCGGGTGGAGCACGAACATCTGGAGGTCAACCTGAGGCGCTTGTCGCTGTGGTCGAAACAGTTGGGTATCGAGCCGGTCGACGTGCCCGGTGATGCCGAGGATGCCAAGGTCGAGGCGGCTGGGGAGGTGATGAGCCTACTCGCCGTGGCGATGGTCACCCTCGCGGCGGACGAGTTGTGGCTGCACGCGCCTCAATAAGAACAACCAGAGGCCCTCCAGGAGCGAGGGCATACAGGGATCCCGCGGGACATGGATAAGCAGGAACTGATCAAGGCGGTACAGAAGGCGACCGGATACCAGCACGACGACGTGAGGCGGATCGCGAGCAGCGTGTTCGAAGTCATTGTCGAGGCCCTTGCTGCCGGCGACGCGGTGACCATCCGGAACTTCGGGCAGTTCACGGTGCGTGAGGTCAGTGGCCGCACTACCAAGGACATCGGTACCGGCCGCCTGCGCTGGAACACCGATTCCATCGTGCCGGTCTTCCGTCCCAGCAAGCCATTCAAACTGCTGGTGCGCGAGGGGTGGGGTACCGTCAAGGGCCGGGCCGGCGCATGACGGGTCGGGCACGCAAGGCGTGGGCGGACTACCTCGGTGCACCCGCCGTTGCGCAGGAGGCGCACCGAGCCGCGGTGTCCGGCGCGAAGGCCGGCAGGAAAGCCGGCCGAGCTGTACGTCGGCCCGCACAGACACCAGGGATCGCGGCCTCGGTCGCGGCAACGCAGACGTCCGACGCCGCCATTCCGGCGGTGCAGATCTTCGACGTCGATCCAGTACCGAAGCCGCGGATGACGCAGCGGGACAAATGGGGCAAGCGGCCATGCGTCTTGCGGTATCGGGCCTACGGCGACGAGCTGCGGCTGCGTGGGTTGAGGATGCCGCACCGCTACAGCCTCATCTTCATCGTCGCCATGCCGGCGACGTGGTCAGCCAAGGAGAAGGAGGTGGCCAACGGCTTGCCGAACCTGCGCCGTCCGGACGCGACGAACCTTGCGAAGGCCGTGGAGGATATTGCCCTCCAGAAAGATGAGGCGCTCTGGGATGGCCGCTCCCGGAAGTACTGGGGGTACCGCGGGCGGGTCGTCGTGCTCAAGCGCGAGGTCGATCTGCTGTCGTCGGTTGACGACGATGCCCGGTGCCCCGAAGCCTACCTACCGGCTGCCGGCTGATGCTCCTGTCCGAGATCTACCCGAAGCGCATCGGATTCCGGCGGATCCCCGGGCCGCGCGTGGAGTGCACCGCCTGTGATACGGCGCAGCTGCATCGCAAGGTGCGCGTGCTGTCCATCGCTGCTCCCAAACCGACCTGCCTGGAGGTGGGCGTCGAGTTCACCTGCAGCTACTGCGGGTTCCCGGCGCGGCGCCGGTACCGCACCAGCTTCGCCGACGATGTCCTGACGCAGTTCGCCCTCGACATCGCGTCGAAGCGCTGGTCACCAGCTGAGAGCCAACCGCTCCCGCCGAAGATGTGGAGCGTCTGGGATGTGGTCGCAGTCCTATCCGCGATGGTGGTCTACCTCGCACTCCCGGCGGATCAGCAATCCGTCGGAATATGGCTCGTTCTTTGCCTTGTCTCCATGTCGATACGATGGGTCGTGACCCACCTCGGAGCATTGAAATGATCTCGCCGGCGCGCGCACCCATGGTGTACTTCGGAACCCGGTTCGAGACGGTCGATCCCGTTTTCGGCTGGGTGGCACTGCCCAGTACGGACGCGCTCATTCAGCAACTGCGCCGGGCCTTCATGGAGTGCGTGGACGAGCGCAAGGAGGAAGTGGCGTTTTCGGCACACGGCTCCCTGTGGAGCCCTGCGGAGACGCCGGTCGTCATGAATCCCACCGTGGTCGTCACAGCAGCGGGCCAGTTCCGCCTCTACGCGTACGTCGAGCCCGAGTTCGAGCGTGTGGCAACGACGTGGCGCGACGTCGAGCACTTCGCGGCCAACGTGGTCTCGGGCGAGCGCTGCTTCGAGGAGGACCCGGTACGCCTCAAGGAACTGTGGCGACTGTCCGAGCGCCCGGGAGTGGCGCGATGACGCCGGTCATTCGTCAACGCGACCGCGACCCGGGCGTACTGGCGGCGGCTGAAGCGCACGGTTACGACGCGCTGCAGGCGGCGATCCTGTCGGCCCGGCTCACGGACACGGACCTCAGCGTCGTGTGCCCCACCGTGCGTGACCTGGATCCGCCGGACACGCTCCCAGACATCGACGTGGCTGCCGACGCGATCGCCGAGGCGATCACAAGCGGGCGACCAATTGCGGCGCTCACCGACTACGATTGCGACGGCAGCAGCTCGGCCTTCGTCTTGATGGAATCCCTGGTTGAGCACTTCCACGTGCCCACTGATCAGGTCACGCTATTCATCACCCACCGCATGCGCGAGGGCTACGGCGTCAGCGACCGCTTCGTCGATCGCCTGCTTGCCGATTGCCGGCCAAACACGCTCCTTGTTACGGCCGATCAAGGGACCTGTGACAACGCCAGATTCGAGCGCCTGCGCGCGGAGCGCGGGTGTGAGGTCGTGGTGACCGACCATCACGGCGTGCCGGACGAAGGCCCACCGGCGGCGGCGCTCGCGTGCGTGAATCCGGTCAGGAAGGATTCGGTCTTCCCGGATCGCTGCATCGCAGGGTGCTACGTCGCCTGGCTGACCATGTGCGCCGTGCGGCAGCGGCTGATCAAGTGCGGCTGGCTGGCGCCGGACGCGCCGTCGTTGGCGTGTCTGCTCGATGTCGTCTGCGTCGGTAGCGTCGCGGACCTGATGTCTCTCCGCACGTCGAAGAACAACCGCGCGGTCATCAACTACGGCCTGCGCCTGATCAACCGGCCGAACCCCCGCCCGGTCTGGGCGGCGCTGCGCACGCTCATGAAGAAGGAAGGCGACTTCACCACCAAGGATCTGTCGCACGGTGCCGCACCGCGCTTCAACGCGGCGAGCAGGATCAATGACGCGATGGCCGTGCTGCGCCTGCTGCGCACGCGTGACCCGGTGGAGGCCATGCAGCTCGTCGCCGAGCTGGACGCGGACAACCAGGTGCGGAAGTCGATCCAACAGCAGATGACGGAAGTGGCGTTGGAGATCGGCGGCTTGCAGGCCGAGGCAGGGCGCGCGCTGATCAACGTGCACTTCCCCGACGGGCACGCTGGCGTGCACGGCATCGTAGCGTCGCGCCTCGTCGAGGCCTTTGGCCGACCCTCGTGCTGCTTGTCGCCGAAGCCGGACGTGCCGGGCATCGTGACCGGGTCGCTGCGTGGGGTGGCTGGCGTGAACATCCGCGAGGCGCTCGCCACCGTCGATGCGCGCCTTCCCGGATGCCTGAAGCATTGGGGCGGCCATGCCGGCGCGGCCGGGGTGGCGTTGGCCGAGGCCGACATCGACCGCTTCCACGACGCCCTCTGCGACGCCGTTCTGGAGCAGGTGGACACCACGAAGCTTCAGCCGGTGCTGTGGGTCGATGGTGAGCTCGGCGAGGCCCCGTCACTGACGACGCTGGAGCGCATCAGTGCGCTGGAGCCCTACGGGCGCGAGTTCGAGGCGCCGGTGTTTGTCGACCGCTTCACCGTGACCGGCACGCGCGTGGTTGGCGATGGCACGCACCTGAAGCTCGAGCTGGAGGATGCGCGCGGCCAGCGCTGCGGCGGCATCTGGTTCCGCGCGATGGCTGCCGGCGCGGTGCCGCCGGTCGGGGCTGGCGAGGAGGTACGACTCGTCTATTCAGTCGCGCTCAACTGTTTTCGCGGCAAGGAATCGGTCGACCTGCAGGTGCAGGCGATCGCGGACTGACCACGCCGTCCGCACCGGACGGCACACAAGGAGAGTGAGATGAAAGCTCGCAACTGGATTCCCATCATCGTGGCGGCCGCGCTTCTCGTGGCCGGCGGCGTCGTGGCGGTGAGCCACATGCCGGTGGCCGTGACGCTCGCGCCCGGCAGCTGTACAACCAAAGCCGTCGGGCCGTACGGGATCATGGGCGGCCCGTTGCCCTGCAAGTTCGCCGCCTATCCGTTCGCGTCGGACGACGGGTGGGTGGTGATCGGCGCCGCCGGCGACGTCGCCGGCCAGTGCCTAAAGATCCCGAGTGGCGCGCTGCAGCGCGGCGCGCTGAAGGTCACCTGGTCGCGACACCTCCTCTTCGCGCTGCCGCCCCGTTGCCAGGATAGCTACGCCGTCTATCACCCACGGGCGCAGCCGCTGGTCGACCTGAGCCGCCTGGGCGGGCTGTTCGGCGCGCGTAGGGCTGACCCCGTGGTTGCCGCGCCGACAACCCAGAAGACCCCGAACGCGCTGTGAGATTGTGTAACAACGGCGACCGGTGCGAGCATTACTTGTAACGATTACAAGTAACGGTTTCGGAGCGGTACGATGCCACGAAAGAAGGCCAGTCCATCGCCGGGGGCGCTCGCGCAGCGTCGCTTCCGGGAACGCATGAAAGCGATGGGCTTGTCCCCCCACCAAGTCTTCATCCGAGAGGAGCACAGGGAGGCCCTCTCGCGTATCGAGCAGACGTTGCGACTACCCACCCTCCCTTCCTACGTTTACCTCATGGACAACAAGCAGATGGCACATCATTGGACGACCACATCCCTGTTCGACGCGCTGGCGGCTTCGGACTATGTCAAGGAAGGCCGCGCCCGGATCTCGCTGGAGCACAACTCCGAGGCGGTGATCCTGATCGAGGCCCACGACCACGGCGACCTGCCGATGCAGATGCTCGCCTCCGGCAGCGAGGTGCACGTTTCCACCGTGCTCTGCCTCGCGTCCAGTGTGAAGGATCGCGGCACCTTCAACGAAGCCTGCCTGCGCCTGAACCCGATCTACCCTCTGTCGAACATCGGCCTGAGCACCGTGCACGGCGAAGACGCCTACATCGTGTTCGGCCAGCTGTCGGCGCTGTCTCCGCTGGCGAACGTGATCGAGGAAATCCACACCCTCGGCCACTGCGCCACCCAGGCCGCCAACGAACTCCACCCCCACATCCACTGAGACGACCACCCATGGCCATCATTGAAAAGCTCATCACCCTGGTGCGTGGCACCGCCACCGAAGCGGGCCAGTCGATCGTCGACCGCAACGCGATCACGATCCTCGAACAGGAAACCCGCGACTCCAAGGCCGCCCTCGAGCAGTCGAAGGTCGACCTGACCAAGCTCATGGCCGAGCGCAAGCTCGCCAGCGGCAAGCTGGACGCCAAGAAGGCCAAGGTGGACGAACTCGGCACGTCGATCCAGAAGCTGGTGGCCAAGGGCGACCAGCAGGCGTTGGCGCTGGAAGTGGCCGGCAAGGTCGCAAGCCTCGAGAACGAGATCAAGTCCGACAGCGCCACGATCGCCGGCATGGACGCCAACATCGACCGCCTGCGCGGGTCGATCCGGCAGGCCGAGTCCACCATCGAGCACCTGGGCCGCCAGATCGACACCGTGAAGGCCACGGCGTCCGTGCAGCGTGCGCAGGAAGCCATCGCGTCGCGCACATCGGGTTCCAACGCCAAGCTGCGCACTGCCATGGACTCGCTGGATCGCATTCAGGAGCAGCAGCGCCTGAAGGATGCGCAGCTGGACGCGGCAAAGGAGCTGGAGGCCTCCAGCGGCGACGGCGATCTCGAGAAGCGCCTGCAGGCCGCCGGCGTCGTTGCCACCGACATCGCGGCGGCGGACGTGCTGGCCCGCTTCACCAAGCCGGCGGCTTCGGCCTGACGCCATCGTGCCGGCGGCGCCGCGCGCGTCGCCGGCTGTATCCACAGGGACGAAAGGACACACCATGTTCGGAAATATGTTCGGCAAAAAGGCCGAGGGAGAAGCCGCGCCCGCCGTGACGCGCGGCGCCGGCGGCTTCCGCCTTGGCGGCGCCGTCGCGATCGACGCGCTGCTGTTCAAGGCCAACCCGGAGGCCTTCGCCTTCGAGCCGCCTGCCGGCGACCAGCCCATTGAGGCGCTGGGCACCGTCGACCTGGGCGGCGGAACCCTGCTGCACCGTTGGTACGTCGAGGACGATGCCTGGTACCAGGTCAAGACCACGGCCGACCAGGTCGACGAAATCAAGCTGTTCGTCTTCGCCGACACCATCAACCCGCCGACGGCGGAAGCCTTCCGCCAGTGGGTCGAGCCGACGTCTGACTTGGGCAAGCCCGAGCTGACGTTCAACGGCCACACGTACAAGCGCGTGTGGGGCGACGGCGCGGCCTCGGCGTGGGCGCCACCCATCGCCTACGACGAGGCCGTGACGCACCCGCCGGGAGGCACGGCCGACTTCACCATGACCCACTACTCGATGCTCTACCAGCGAGAGGTCGAGGGTTTGTCCGGCCGCTTCGAGTACCTCTTCGTGACGGCCGAGGACTATGGCCCGGAGAATTTCGACGTCGTCTACTCGCTGGGCACCGATGTCACCGATGCCGACTTGTCGCTGACCTGACCCAAGGAAGGAGAACACCCATGAAGCGTTCCACCACTGCCAGCCTCGTCCTGATGGGCCTGGCTCCCTTACTCCTGACCGCGTGCGACGACGGTGGCCCGTCGACGCAGCAGCAGAGCTTCGCCACCGTGGATCAGTGCGTCCAGGCAGGCGTTCCCAAGGACACCTGCGACAAGGCTCATAGTGACGCTATCGCCAACGCCCAAAAGGACAGCCCGCACTTCAGCACGCTCGACCAGTGCATCGCCCAGTTCGGCGCAGGTATGTGCCAGCAGTCCAGTGGGGACCACGGTTCGTTCTGGATGCCCATGCTCGGCGGCTTCCTCATCGGCCGCATGCTGGATAACAACACGAACAACAGCGGGTACGTCCCGGCCGGCCCGATCTACCGGGCGTCGGGCGGCGGCTACTACTCGCCGCCCAGCAGCGGCGTGTACGGCGGCAGCTATCGCTCCAGCTCGAGCGGCTGGAGTTCGACAGCCACCGCGAGCCGGGGTAGCAGCAGCGCGGGTTCCCGCGCCATCACGGCCAGTCGCGGTGGCTTCGGTTCCGCCCACGCCATGGCCGGGCACTGGGGCGGTTGACCATGCAGCGCATACCGATCGCTCCGCGTGCCGACTGGCAGCACACGGCGGAAGCCCACGGCTTCCGCTTCCACACGATCGACGGCGAGCCTTACTGGGACGAGACGGCGTACTACGCCTTCTCGCTCCGGCAGGTGGAGCAGGACATCGAGGACCCTACCGCCGAGATCCACCAGATGGCGATGGCGCTGGTCGGTGATGTCCTGCGCAACGAGGAACTCCTGGCGAAGCTGGCGATCCCTGCGTCCCATTGGGACTGGATCGCCGATAGCTGGCGCCAGGGACAGCCGCACCTGTACGGCCGCATGGATCTCGCCTACGACGGAACCGGCCCAGCTAAGCTGTACGAGCTGAACTACGACACGCCGACCTCGTTGTACGAGGCGGCGTTCTTCCAGTGGGTGTGGCTGGAGCAGCAGATCGAGCGTGGTGCGCTCCCGAAGGGTACCGATCAGTTCAACAGCATCCAGGACAAGATCGTGCTCGCGTTCGCGGAACTGGCCAAGAATCTACCGCGGCCGTTCTACTTCAGCGCGGTGCGCGGAAGCGTGGAAGACCAGGGCACCGTCGACTACCTGCGCGACTGCGCCCAGCAAGCCGGCCTGGCGGCGGGAAGCATCGCCATCGAGGACATCGGCCTCTCCACCACCGGTACCTTCACCGACCTCAGCGACATCGTCATCGGCACGCTGTTCAAGCTCTACCCGCTCGAAGACCTGTTCGTCGACCGCTACGGGGTCGCCTTGCCGCAGGCTGGCCTGCAGCTCATCGAACCGCCGTGGAAGTCCGTGCTGAGCAACAAGGGCATTCTTCCCTTGCTCTGGGAGCGCTTCGAGGGCCATCCGAACCTGCTTCCGGCCTACTTCGAGGCGCCCGATCCGACGCCGTTGGCCGACGGCTGGGTTCGCAAGCCCCTGTTCTCGCGGGAAGGGGCGAACATCCGCATGCGAACCCTTGAGGGCACCACGGTGGAGTCCGACGGGCCGTACACGGAGGTACCCCACATCCGACAGGCCTACCATCCGCTCACGCGGTTCGAGGGCGGCTACCCGCTCATCGGAAGCTGGGTGGTCGGCGATGCCCCCGCTGGGATGGGAGTCCGCGAGGATGCGGGGTTGATCACCCGCGACACCTCGCGTTTCATGCCGCACGCGATCTTAGGCTGAAGCGCGCTGTCGGCGGTCGGGCAGGACGGCCGCCGCCACCGCTGAGCAGGATACGAGGGAACTTTGGCGCGCGGGCCGAGCCCGTAGCGTCGGGGGGTCTCACGCAGATGGAACCCTCCCATGCACTTCCAGATCGCCCGCGCCGAACTGCAGCGCCAGCTCCACCACGTCGCCGGCGCCGTCGCGCGCGGCACGGGCTTCCACGGTTTGCCGATCCTGGGGAATGTCCTCGCGGAGATCCGTGGCTCCCAGCTACGCCTCACGGGTTCCGACAGCGAGGTAACGATGTCGGGCATCTGCAGCGTGACCGAGGCATCGGAGGACACCGCCATCACCGTGCCGGCCAAGAAGCTCTTGGACATCGTCCGGGCGCTGCCGAGTTCCGTGTCCACGGTCGACGCACGCCTCGTGGAGACCGGCAACCTGCAACTGCGCGCGGGGGCAGGGCGCTATACGCTGGCCACCCTGCCCGCGGCCGGCTACCCGGAACGGCCCGCCATCGGCGATGCCACACGGATCACCGTGAGCGACGCCCTGTTGAGCACCCTGGCGCAGTCGGTGAGCTACGCGGTGGCCAACGGCGATAAGCGCGCCTATCTGAACGGCATGCTCCTGCATCTGGCCGGGTCGACCATCACGTGCGTCGGCACGGACGGTTCGCGCATGGGCGTTGCCCGGGCGGCCCTGTCGGAGCACGTCGCTGCGGAGACGCTGGTCATCGTCGCGCGCCGCGGCGTCGCCGCGATGCAGGCCATGCTCTCGGGGAGCGACGAGCCCGTTGAGCTGTATGTCGGCGCGCGTCACCTCGGCATCGCGAAGGGCGACCAGAAGCTCGTCGCGAGCCTGATCGACGGCGCCTACCCCGACTATGGGCGGGTCGTGCCGGCCACCTCCATTCACCAGATACCGCTCGAGCGGCGCGTCCTGCTCGACGCGGTCAAGCGCACCGCGATCGTGGGGTCGGACATCAAGGACGCGGTGGTGCTGGACTTCGCCGGCGACACCCTGAGGATCTCCGCATCCGCGGTCGAAAAGGGCGATGCGAGTGAGGAACTCTCCGTACCCGGCCAGGACATCCGCTTCCGCATGGGCGTCAATGCCCGGTACCTGATCGACGCCTTGAGCGCCCTCAGCGAGGACACGGTGCATCTGCGGCTCAACACGCCCACGGACTCGATCCTGCTGACAAGCGGCGATGGCAGCGACCACATCATCATGCCGCTGCGCCTGTGAAGGCCGGCGGCGAGGGGGGGGGACGATGACTAGCCCGGAGCGCGTCGTCCGTCACTGGAAGCGCGAGGGCGCCGACGTCTACGTTGGCCGGCCCGGCCCCTGGGGCAATCCCTTCGAGATCGGCGTTCATGGCGACCGGGCTGCCGTCGTCGACCGGTACCGGGCCTGGATCGAAGCGCAGCCGCACCTGCTTCGTCTGGCCCGGAGGGAGCTTCGTGGAAGGACGTTGGGCTGCTGGTGCGCGCCGGAAGCCTGTCATGGTGACGTGCTGGGGGCGATTGCGGCGTCCCTTGGCGACGGCGAACCGTACTTCGTCTATGGCTCGAACCTTCGAGGGGTCTGCGGAGCTGGCGCGGCTAAGTTCGCGAAGCGCTGGCGCGGGGCACGCGAAGGCATAGGCACTGGGTTCAACGGCATGGCCTATGCCATTCCGACGAAGGACTATCGGATCAGGCCGCTGTCGCTGGACAGGGTCAAGTCGGGCGTCGCCCAGTTCCTCGAGGACGCTGCGGCGAACCCGACGATTCGGTTCGAGGTGACACGGGTGGGCTGTGGCCTCGCAGGGTTCGCAGACGTGAGCATCGCGTCCCTGTTCTTCGGCGCGCCGGCGAATGTCGAGCTGCCCTACGCCTGGCAACGCATGCGCGACAACTCGTTGCCTCCTCGGGTCATCGTGGCAGGGTCCCGGGGCTTCCAGGATCAGGCGCGGCTCGATGCAGGCCTTGACAGGATCTTGTCCAGTCTGGACGAACCACTGATCGTCAGCGGCGGAGCCGATGGCGCGGACACTCTGGGGGAGCGCTACGCGATGGCGCGCTGGAGTGGTCGGGTCGTGCCGTTCCTCCGCTACCCCGCCGAGTGGAAGCGGTATGCCAAGGCGGCAGGCCACGTCCGCAACAAGCAGATGGCGTGGGCAGCATCGCACCTCGTGGCATTCTGGGACGGGCGTTCGCCGGGGACGAAGTCGATGATCGAGTTGGCGGAGGCGGACGGCCTGGTCACCCGCGTCGTCCGCGTCGACACCGCGCAGATCGCGTGAGGTCGCGCGAAACCACCTCTAACTTTGTCAGGGCTGCGCGCCGCCTACGGTTGGGGCAATCCCACGCAGCGAGGCAGACTATGAACCGTCACCAAGCCGAGGCCATCATCGACCGGATGCAGGAGACGTATGCCACGCTCGACGCAGCGTTGCGCGCCGCGCTTGCGGTGTCGGAGGAGGCCGAGGGGCAGGACGCCACGGACAGGATCTACGGGCGCGGGCCGCGCCACCTAGCGCCGTTCCGCTATCTGTCGGCTTCGCGCAAGTTCGCTACGCTTCAGCGCGACATGGCCAGCAAGGTGTTCAGCGAAGTCTGCGGCCTGGTCGGCGAAACTCTGGCGGTGGGGAACGCTCCGCTGGAGATCGACGAGAGCGGAGCGCTCAAGGAACGCTGGTTGGGCGCGGACGAGCTTCGCGACGACTTCGGCCCGCGTGCCGTGTTCGATGACCTGTGGCGCGAGTCTGCACCCTGTGCGCAAGCCAACGGCCTGCGACAGGTCGCGGATGCTTTCGTGAGGGCATTCGGGCTGGATCACCGGGGCGAGGTCCGGCGTGTAGGCGCGTTTGTCGTCCTCGACGTCCGGATGTACCTGTGCTCGATCGCGAAGAAGTACAGCCAACGGAATGAGTACGGGAGCGATCAGCCGATCAGGGATGGCGCTCTGGCGCTCGCGGCTGTCTTCGCCGCCATGGCCCCCGGCCAGGCCGACGATCTGACCGACTTTGTGAGGACGATGCCCAGAAAGTTCGAGCCCGGGTACAGGCCGCTGTGCGCCATCAAGACCTCCTACGGGGACATCATCCTCAGCACCTTCAACGAGAAGGCGGAATTCCGCATCCCCGCTGCCGCCGCCGAGGCGATCAACCTTTTCGTCGCGGAGCACCGCGGCGAAGCGAACCGATCCGCCGCCTGAAACCAGGTCAAAGAGCCGCCTTTTCATGACACCGCGCCGCAGTACGGTGGATGAAGAACCTACCCGACACGGAGTCATCCCATGAACGCCTATGCCAGTATCGCGCTTCCGTTCCGTATGCCCGCTGCCGCCTGGCCGACCGCACCGAGTAGTCCGGTCGGCTGGGCAGCGGATCTCGTGGCGCAGGTGCGCAAGGTGGCCCGAATCTGCGCCGACCATGGCCGCAGCCATTTCAGGATCGACGTGCAGCTGGCGCAGGCGCCCGAGCCGGTCATGGACGCGCTACGCATCGCGGCCAACCTATTCCTGCGGGCCTTCGAGCTGGCGTCCGCCGTCGTCGGGCGCGCGAAGGCGCTGCTCGATCCCACCGTGCAGGCGTTCCGCCGGCGCTACCTCATCGTGAAGCGGAGCGGCGCAACACTGGCGGCGTGAGCACGCGCTGCTGGCGCGCCGACCCGGGCAACCATGCTATGGCGCGCAGAACTCCGGCGAACTTCTCGTCGCGATGGCGAGTGCTGAAATGGGGGCATGAATACCCAGACCCCCTGGTACGACTCCCTCCGCAACATCCGATCGCTCGGCTCGACCGTCACGCGTCCGGGTTCCCTTGCCGGCCTGCACGCGACGCGGCAGATCCACGGCGGCCAGTTCTTCACGCCTGACGATGTCGTCGGGGTGATGTGGCGTATCGTCTCGCCTGCGATGGAGAAGGCGCTGGCCGAGGAACCGCGCGGGTGGCTCGCGCTATTCGACAACAGCCTTGGCTGCGGCCGGATGTTCCAGTTCGCCGATCCGCTTAAGCATTCCCTGGCCGGCTGTGATCCGCATGAGCCGTCGGTGGGCGCCTTCGCCGACGCGGCCGAGGCCGCTGGCTTCAACGTGGACGTTCACGCGGTCGGCATGGAGCGTGCTCGGCCACGCGGGTTCAACGTCGGCCTGATCAATCCTCCGTTCTCCCTGCATCTCGACTCGCCGTTGCTGGAGCCGTCGATGTGCACCACGCGCGGTGCCTACGGCCCGCACTCGTCCGCCGTCAGCCACGCCTACGCCCTGGAGCAGGCTCTGCTCGCCTGCGAGATCGTGGTCGCGGTGCTCCCGACGCCCTACGCGAACGAGTTGCGCACCGGCGACCTCGCCGACCGTCTGCGCGCGGTACTGCGCCTCCCGGCGGACAGCTTTCGCACCGAAGGGACGGACGTGGACGTGTCGCTCGTCGTGTTCGGCCGCGAGTCGGGCCAGGGCGCGCCGGTCATCATGAAGCTGGCTACGCTCACGGATGCGCTTCCGGGCTTCGACCTGGAGTGCTCCTGCGCGCACCAGTCCCGCCCCGACCTGCGCGTCGTTGGCATGGCGGACGACGGCCCGGCGATCACCCGGCCGGTGACGGGCGACGCGCGGGTGCGGCTGGTGCATGACGGCCGCAAGCTGCTGCTGGGCTTCCGCTGCGGGCTGGTGGAGGCGAAGTGCCGCAATGCGCTGATGCGCCACCGCCTCGCGCCGAAGCGCCCGGATGACGGCCGTTACCCGGTCGGCATTCGCTTCGCGGGGCAGGGCGTTCTCGATCTGGAGCTGTACCTGGCCCAGCCAGATCCGATCAGGGCCCTGCAGACGACGGTCGACGCGATCCGCGCAGCCGGCGGTGACCCGGAGGTCGAGCCGGGCCTGGTCGGTTACCTGGCGCGCCGGCACCGCATGCAGCGTCGGCAGGCGACGCCCTTTCGCCGCACAGCGCTGGTAGCCGCCGGCGAGAGCGGGGCGGGGGCGCTGGTGGCTGTCGCCCGGCGCTCCGTGCAGTGCAACCCCGCCAAGTGGGGCTCTGCCATCTTCCGCAAGGGCGAGGAGGTCGCGTTCACCTTCGAGGGCGGCAGCTACAAGGCCAAGCACCCCGTCTCGGGCGAGGTGTTGCGCCTGGAGGGGAAGGCCTTCCAGGCCGCGTTCGACGTCTCCGGCGAGGCGACACCGGTAGAGCAGTGGACGCCGATCCACGCGGGCCGCGAGGCAGCGTTCCCCAAGCTCGGCGGTGACTGGCGGCTCGCGTTCGCGCGACAGGGCATCGAGCGCGTGACCGGCTGGGACTTCCAGGTTGACGATCTGGTCGACCTCCGGCTGGCGCGGCACGGCGTCGTCGGCTGGACGATGGGGCTCGGCAAGACGCGCGGTGCGCTCTGCCTTTGCCTGTCCGGCGGCGACCACAACCTGATCATGGTTGAGGCGGGGCTGGTCGGCGAACTGGTCGAGCAGATCGGAGAGGTCGGCCTCGACGATGCGGTCTGGCAGGCGATCACGCGCCCGGAGGACTGCGAGAACCTGCGCAAGATCAACATCATCAGCTACAGCCGGGCGCGCATGCCGGTGGCACCCGGCGCGGGCCGGCGCACGTTCGCCAGGCTGCTGCGTCGGCGGATTCATACGCTAGTTTCAGACGAAGCGCACCTGCTCCGCGCGCCGGATACCGAGCAGTCGCGCGCCGTGCATATGATCAGCCCCAAGTGCCGGTATCTGATGACGGGCACGCCGGTGGCCAACTACGTGCGCGACCTGCTCAACCTCGTGCGCTACGTGGGCGGTGACGGCACAGCCGTTCAGCCCTTCGGCCTGCACCATCCCCACCTCACGCCGGAACTGCTGAAGGACATGACGATGGCGGCGCGGGGAACCGACGTGTTCCGCGATCGTCACGTCGTGACCGAGTGGGTCACGCACACCTTCGAGGACAATCTGACGCGCGGCGCGAAGCGGGAGGTTCCGAAGGTTCGCAATCTAGGCCAGCTCCGCACCTGGGCGTCGCCGTTCGTCCTGCGTCGCGTTGCCGCCGAACCCGAGGTCGCCAAGTACGTTCGCACCCCGCCGCACTCTGTCATCCATCACGAAGTGCCGTGGGACGATGCGCACCTCGCCTACTGGCTGACCGTCGCCGACGACTTCGGCGCGTGGTACCGAGACATGCGGGCGAAGCAGGGCGCGCGTGGCATCCAGGTCAACCTGGTGGCGCTGCTGGCGCGCATCGGCGCCGTACAGATGGCCGGCAATTACCCGCAGCACGGCGTCCCGGGCTTCCCGTACCGCGGCGGCTTGACCAGCAAGCAGCGGGCGCTGGTCGACCGCGCGGCTCAGCTCACGCGCGAGGGGCACAAGTCCGTGGTGTTCGTGAAGAACCCGGGCATGGCGAACCTCCTGGCGGCCCAACTGCAGCACCGGGGCATCGAGGCGATCAGCTTCACGGGCGAGACCAGCGTGGCGGATCGACGCGCGCTTCTGAAGCGCTTCCGTTCGACCGATGTGCCGGTGTTGACGGCCACCTATGGCGTGGGCGGTGTCGGCCTCAACATTCCCGAGGCCGACCGCGCCCTCTTCGGCGCGCGGTCATGGACAACCAAGGAAGAGAACCAGGCGCGCGGCCGTCTGCTCCGTCCCCAGCAGACCCGCAACGTGGTGTTCGAGACCTTCGAACTGCTCGGAAGCCTCGACACCTACCAGGCGATGATGCTGCAGTTCAAGAACGACGCGACCAACGCGGCCGTCGACTTCCTGGAGCCGCAGCTCGAAGAAGCGGAGTTCCAGCACATGGATCGCATCATTGACGACTTCGTCGGCGCCCTTGCGGCCCGGCGCGGCATGACCACCCACGATTTCCGCCGGAGCGTGCGCCATGGCTGAGAAGAACCTGCGCGCACCCGCGACAGTGACGATTGGCGACACCCACGTCACCCTCAAGCGGTGGGGCCAGTCCGCGGTGATTGTCGCGGCGATCCTCGGTCGGGAGGAGACGACCGGCCAGAGCGTGATCTGGCTCGACCGCGTGATCCACATCGGCCGCGAGGAGTCCTTCTCGGACGACTGGGAGGCCGAGGGCGCCGTGGTCACGCGCCTGGTCAGGGGAGTGGTCGGCACCGGCATTGCTCCGACCGCCTGATCGTCCAGTCCCCGGCGCCGGGGCGCGTCGGTCGGCTGCCGACATAGGTATCGAACCCATGCCTAGGACCGGGCGGGCAGGGCGGCAAAACTGAACTTCGCGTGCGTGCTGCAAAACCTCGTGGATCTTTTGGTCGTATCGCCGGGGCCTACGTTGGCGGTACTCGACACCAAGAGAGGAAGCAGACCCATGTCGCTCGAAACCGCCGCACCTTCCGAAGTCGCGGTGATCCCGCTCGCTTCGGTACGAGTCGTTTACAACCCCCGTCGCGCCTTCAAGCAGGAGGCGCTCCAACGCCTTGCCGACTCGATCCGCGAGCATGACCTGATCCAGCCCATCGCGGTACGTCCGGCGGACGACAGCGAGGGCTACGAGCTGATCGCTGGCGAACGCCGCCTGCGTGCCATGCGGTTGCTGGAACGTCCGGAAGCACCCGCCCGCATCATCTACTGCGACGCCGAAGAAGCGCGGCGCCTGGCGCTCCTCGAGAACACGGATCGCGAAAACCTCTCGGTGGCCGAAGAAGCCCTGGCCGCGCGCGACGAACTGGATCGCGCCGGCGGCGATCGAGCCGCTGCCGGGTCGAAGCTGGGATGGAGCCAGTCCAAGCTGGCCTCCCGTCTCCTGCTGCTGAAGGCGTCGATGGCGGTATTGGACGCCGTGGCCGAGGGAACCATCGACATCGGCCACGCCGAGTTGCTCGCCGGCCTGCCAGAAGCGATGCAAGACAAGGCGCTGGGGCGGGTGATCGCCAACAACGTTTCCGTTGCGGCCTTGCGCGAAGACGTGAAGGGCGTCGTGATCCCCCTGTCCACCGCGATCTTCGATACGGGTGCGCAGTCCGCCTGTGCCACGTGCGCCTTCAACACCGCCCTGCAGGGCACGCTGTTCGGCGAGGCGGTCGCAGGCGCCAACTGCAAGAACCGCCAGTGCTTTACGGAAAAGACCAACGCAGAGCTGGAAGCGCGTCGCGCTCGCCTGCAGGAAGACTACGCCACGGTCGCGCTGACCACGGAGAAGGATCCGGCCTCGTACACGGCGCTGATCCAGAACGGCGAGGGCGCGGTGGGGCCGGAGCAGTACAACGCCTGCCGGGGATGCCAGTTCTTCGGAGCGCTGCTGCACGCCAAGCCGGATGCGCGGCTGGGGCAGGTGGAGCGACCGACCTGCTTCAACGTCGAGTGCAACCGCGAGCATGTGCGTGCCTACGCCGAGTCGCAGAAGCCCGCACCGGAGACCACGGCGGAGGCGTCTGACGGCCAGGCAACGGCCGCGACCGCGAAACCCGGCGGGACGAACGCGCCAGCCAGCGGCAAGACGGCGTCCAGCGCCAAGGCGAAGGCCAAGCCCAAGCGCGCGTCGGCGCCGGCGGCGTCGAGTGGCGCGGCCAAGGCGGCGATGAAGCCGGCCTACACGGCGGCGGCCAAGACGCTGCTTGCCACCGGGACCAAGGTACCGTTGGCCGTGGCCATCCTGGCCATGGCGAAGGTGATGAACGAGGCCGGTGTCAGCCTTCCGGATGGGGTGGTGGTCACGGGCCGCAAGCCCGAGGACGTGATCGGCAAGCTGCTCGGCAGCGAGGAAGCAGTGCTGGCCAGCCTGTTCAACGCCTGCGCCACCGCGATGGTGGTGGGCAAGCAGTCGAACTGCCAATTCAGCCGCAACGACGTTTTCCCCGCCGTACTGGCCGCATCGCTGGTACAGGGGCAGGGCGTGGACATGGCCGCGCACTTCACGGTCGACGAGGGCTACCTCGCCGCGCACACGAAGGAAGGCATCACGGCCGTGCTCGAGGAGTCGGGGTTCAAGACGTGGCTGCTGGGCCAGGCCGACGGCGAGAAGCGCTGGAAGGCACTGCTGGCGAGCAAGAAGGCCGACATGCCGAAGGACGTGATGAAGGCCGGCTTCGCGTGGGCCGGGTTCGTCCCGAGTGCGGTCGCTTCTATTTCCCCGCGCTCGTTCGTCGGCGTGTAACCGGTTATCCGCCGAACTTTTCGTCCGGCGCGTCCGGGTCACGCTGTGTCGGTGACACCTTCGAAGGAATCGAAATGAGCAAGCAACTCGTGTTCAACCTCAACGCCCTGCGTCCCATCCTCGCGCACGCGGTGGCGTCCAAGACCCAGCGACTGACCGAAACCCAGCTCTGCGATCCCGCCCTTTGGAAGGAGGGCGCGCAGCCAACCGAGCGCGGTTGGGTGGAACCCGGCGACGTCGACCAGTCCAAGGTCGGCCCCGCGCTGTGGATCGTCAACGACGCCGCCGGCGGCATCGGCATCACGTCGGCCGGCGACCCGCCGCAGTACCTGGACGCCGGTAACGACCGTGTCCTCACCGCCTGGGCGGCCGGCTTCGATCCCGAGCGCGACGGCGACTGCTCCGAGCGCGCACGCGCCCTGACCGGCGGCGTCGCTTTCACCGAGTGGGTGGATGCCCGCGAGGTGCTCCGCATGATGGAAGCCGCCCCGCACGCGCGCACGCTCCGCGTGCGCGTCTCGCGCCGCAACCTCACGTTCGTCGTCCGCTGACGGCGAGCCAAGTCCCATTTCAGCAGAGGAGAAGCTCATGTCGCATCCGATCAACTTGCTGACCGCCATGGTGCGCAAGGGCGACAGCATCAACCTGACGTTCCGCGCTGTGGACGCCGGCACGCAGGTGGTTTTCCAGCCGGCGCTGCACGGCGTCAGCGAGGCGGAGACCGATCCGCAGCTCGCGCAGCAGATCGCCGCGCTCGCGCTGCCATTCGTTTTCACGGTGCCACCCGGCGGCGACGTGAGCGCCGCGCTGGCCGAGGCGCTGAACCAGGTCTTCGAGAGCCGTAAGGCGCTGGTGAGCGCGAACGCCTCGTACGTCGCGGCGCTGGACGACGCGGCGGCGCGTGCCCGACAGGCGACCGCCGAGAAGGCCAAGGCAAAGGCCACCACAACCAAGGCCGATGCGAAGCCCGCGAAAGCCGCAGCCGGCACCGGCGCGGACGACGCGGCGGATGCCGAGGACACCACGGCCAACGAGGGTACGCCCGCCGCCGAAACCGCCGCCAGTGACGCGCCGGCCTCCGCGACGCCCGAAAAGGCTTCCGTCTTCGACTGAGCAACAAGGATCCGACCATGACCGAAGTCACCCAGCTCACCCGCACCTTCAAGGTTGCCGGCCTCTCCGTCCCCGACCCCGCGCCGTCCCTGCCGCCCGAGGAGGCCGTGAAGCTCCTGCAGGCGACGTGGCCCCATCTGGCGCACACGACGCTCGAGGGGCCGGAGGTCGTCGGAAACCAGCTCGTCTACTCGGTGGTGCGCCCTCCCGCGCAGACCAAGGGGGCGCGGCGCACGCCGCGTCGCGCGAGCGCCGAGCCCAGCGCATCGGGCGACGCCGCCGTGGAGAAGGCGGTGGCGTCCTTGCAGGCGTGGGCGGACGCCGACTCGACCGCCGGCTACGACGTGTCGCTCCACCACAGTTGCGGTTCGTTCCTGCTGAACCTGTCGCGCCGGCCCCCGACACGTGTTGATCCGTTCCTGGTCGGCTTGGCCTGATTCGCGCCGATCTTTTCGTTTCGATGGTGCTCGGTACGTTCGGCGCAGATCCTTTCCGAGGAACGGCATCATGTTTCCACTTGCATCGGCGCACGTCCCCGCCGACATCCTGCAGGGCGCGCAGGGCATGGCCGGCGCCAGCATCGTCCATTACCAGCGAGGCACCCGCGCCCGAATCGCGGCGGCGCTTCGCCGCCAGCTCCGCGAGGGGCGGGTGCCTGCCACGGACGTCCAGTCCATCTTCGCCCAAGGCATCGCCGGCACCGACGCTGCCATCAAGCAGCTTGGCCAGACGCTGGCATGCCGGAGCATCGCTACGGTGGGAACGCTGCCCACGCTCGGCAAGGCGGCGCTACGCCTGCCGGGGAACCCCCAGTACGACAACCCGGCGGTACGCGCCGGCATCCGGGACTGGGGCGAGCGGCTACTGCGTGCCGGCGCCATCACGCCCAACGGCCTCGCCCGCGCGCTGAAGCGGGGCGGGGCGACGCCGACCGTGGCGCTGAGGGGCGCCGCCGCCAAATACGCTGACCGGGAGCTTACCCGGTGGTTCGATCGATTCGGCGGCGCAGCGCGCCGCAAGCTCTACGACAAGCCGTTCTGGCAGGTCATGCCGGCAACGCTGTGCTGGGAAGGCCCAGACGGGGAGTGCCCGAGCGTTGTGCTCGTGCCCGAGGAAGCATGCACGGGGCGCTCGTACACCGAGACGTGCCTGGACTTCGACATGGATCACCCGGACGCGGCGGCGATCTGCGGCCTGATCTCGCGCTGGCCGTGCCACGCGCTCAGTGTCTTCGCGCCCCACGAGTTCGTGGCCGAGGGCTATCTCGGCAGCGGCCTGTTCTGGGACGACCTGATGTCCTACCGGAAGGAGGTAGTGGCGCCGGACGGCACCATCACCCTGACCGACGAGCTGCTGGAACACATGGAAATGGAGCACGGTCACGACCGAAACGACCCCGACTCCATCGATCTGCTGACGCGCGCCATGGCGTTTTTGGTACGCCGACCCGAGCGCATTCCGGCCTGCCCGACCCGAGCGGCGGCCACGAAGGCACTGCGACGTCGGCTCAAGCACCAGTCGAACGAGGAAAGCAGGTTGGCACTGGACGCCCTCTGGCGCCTGGGCGATGCGATCGCCGAACGCATCGACGCCGGCCGCAAGACCTTCGACGCCTCGGCCCTCAGCGAGGAGAGCTACGGCGCCGGCCTGCACATCGTGAAGGCCAACCTCTGCGGCCTCGAGGATCAGGTTCTGGACGACCACGAACGGATGACGTGGGAGGTCGGCTGCGACGGCACGGTCGGCGCGACCGCCGTCGGCGACGCCGACGCGTGGGAAGTCTTCGAACTTTGCGTGGCCGAGGCGTGCGGTATCACGGTCATGTCTTCTCTCCTTTCACGATACAACGAGGCGCAACGTGGCTGAAGAACTGCTCCCCACCCTGGCATTGCTGCTCCACACCACGAGTTCCTCGGTCAACAGCATGCCGAACGCCCGGCAGATGGTACTCACCCTGCACGGCATCCAGCGCAGCCAGAACGGCTCGACGCTCGGACCGGCGCGGATCATGTCCCCGCAGGACGCGCAGGAGTTCGGGTATCGGCTCATTGGCGACCAGTCGTCGATCCAGCGGAAGATCGAGCTGCTGCCGGATGGGCTGCTGCGCGAAACGTCCACCAGCCTCACCTGGTTCCGCCCGCCGCAGAGAAGCCACCAGAACTGGCGCACTGGCGACGGCCGCGAAGTCCTCGAGGCCGTGTTGCCCGGCCTGATCTTCCATGTCGAGAACGGCGTCCTGTTCGTCGCGGCGTATGCCGGCACCGAGCGCCCGACGCTGGCCACGCCACTGTTCCACGCGCCCATGGGCAACATCCACGACGACCAGTGCGTCTGCACCGGCAACGTCACGCTCCCGCGCCACCAGGATCACAGCGCCATGCGCGCGTGGGAGCGCGTCCTGTTGGCCACCAACTACACCCATATCAACCATCCGCAGACTCTTGCCTCGGCCGAGGGCGTCAGCACTGACGACCTGATGGCCTTCTGGCGCAAGCGCAAGCGCTACACGACGCCGCCCAACGCCAACCTCATGAGCCCACTCAAGTTGACGCTGGGCCGCTGGCTCGCCAAGTTGACCGGCGCAGAGGAGGCCGAGTGATGTTCGCCGCCAGCCTGCTCTCCCCGCTCGATGCGGCGACCGAACACGCGATGCCGCTGCGGGCCGTGCCGATCCAGGGTGCCTTCGAGCCTCTGGACGCACCGGGCCGCAGGCTGCTCGCCGCGCGCGACGGGATCTACGTCGAGGCGTGCAGCGAAGCGCTCTACATCCGTGTGCGCTGCGTGGCGATGCACACGCCCTACGGCGAGACCAGCGAAGCGCTCACCCTGCGCGGCCCGCGCATCCCAAAAGCGTTGGCCCGTAACCTGATGGAGCGTTCACTGGCGGCGCATCCGAGGGAAATGGCGGCGCTGATCGTCGCCGATGCCGCCGACCCGTCCGGGTACAGGCTGATCGAGCCGGAGGCGACCGGCTTTGTAGGGCGTGTGACCTATGCCGACCACGGTTACGACGAAGCGCGCCTGGTCATTGACGCGCACAGCCACGGGCCGTATCCGGCGCGGTTCTCCGGCGTGGATGACGAGTCCGACCGTTCGCGCTGCGGGCCGCACGTGAGCATGGTGTTCGGCCATTGCATCGACCGCCCGTCCACGAAGGTCGCCGTGCGGGTCTGCGTGGGCCACTACCTGATCCCCCTTTCCGATGATCTATGGACGGAGCTTTTCGCATGACCTCGCCGCGCTTCGTGATCCCCGAGACGTTCATCGCCGAGCGGCCGATCCGTGTGACCGTCGTCGGCGCCGGCGGAACCGGCTCCCTGTTCCTGTCGGAACTCGGGCGGCTCGACGCGGCGCTGCGCGTGCAGGGGCACCACGGCATGGAGGTCACTGTGTTCGACCCCGACACCTTCTCCCCGGCCAACTTCGGCCGGCAGATGACGACGCAGGGCGACGCGGGATTCAACAAGGCGATCATGGTCGTCGGCCGCATCAACAACTTCTTCGGCCTCGACTGGCGCGCGGTGCCCGAGGCGCTCGATCCCGTGCGGCGGGGCATCGGCGCCGACCTCATCGTCGGCTGCGTGGACAGCGGCAAGTTCCGGTACCAGCTTGGCCAGTCCTGCCGTGGCGTCCGGACGGAAGCACTTTGGTGCGACTTCGGCAATGGTTCGGATCGCGGCCAAATCGTGATCGGCCACCTGGGTTCGCCATCCCGTGGACAGCGCCTGCCCAACGTGTACGACCTCTACGGACAGGAGCTGCTGGCGGGTGATGACGATGACCTCCCGAGCTGCAGCCTGGCGGAGGCGTTGACCAGGCAGAAATGGGCGATCAACCAGAACATGGCCACGGCGGGGGCGACGTTGCTCAGCACGCTCCTGTTCGACGGGGGACTGGACGCGCACGGGGCGCTGGTGCGGCTGAATCCACTGACCGTCTCGCCGCTGATGATCGACCCGGCGGTCTGGGCGACGTTCGGCTACTCCGCCACGGCGCCAGACGCCTGACTGGCGCGACCCCGTCGGCTGTCGACTGGCTTTCGCCACCACGGCACAACCATCACGCGGCAACGAGCGCTCGCTGACTGCGGAAGTCTCACGATCTTTGCGACGGCGAGTGTCCGGCCAGGATGGGTTGTCCTTCCCGAGCGAGTAGCGCCGATGACTGTCGAAAACACCCTCTCGTCCCCCAGCGCCCAGACCGTGTACCTGACCGCCCACTCCTGCGATGAGTTCGGCGACAGCCCCGCATGGGTCGAGTGGCAAGTGACCCCGGCATTGGTCGCCCGCCTCGAAGCGTTGAACGCCCTAGGCATCCAGCAGGGCATCTCCGCCATCGAAGTTCAGGTGGACGTGGATTGGATGCCATCAGGCATTGCCGACGAATTGCGTCTCGGCGAGGACATGCTCGTGCTGCATCCGGGCACCGATGCGTACCTGTGGATTCGTTCTTATCCCAAGTATGCCGGCGGCCCCGTCGAGTGCAGTCAGTTCAACCTCACGGCGTTGTCCGACGCCTTGAACAACGGCGAGGCATTTCCGGGTGGCGACCGGGAAACCATCGAGGCCGCTATGGCGGACGCCAAAGCCGACGAGGGCGAGGAACAGGCGGAGGAGGGGGTGGAGGGATGACACCGACGTTTGCCGCATCCCCCACTTCCACCCACCGCCACGAGGTACGCTGCATGAACTCCAATCCTGCCGCTGAAGAAGCCAAGTCGATCCGCCTCACCTGTACCGAGAGGACTTCGCACAAGGAATACCGAATCCAGTTGGTAAGCGCCGCCGACGGGCGCGGATGGCTGCTCAAGGCCCAGTCCGCCGCGATCGGAGGGTCGCTCAAGCCACAGGACAAGATCACCGAACCCGTGCCCTACGAGAAGGCGCTGAAGGAATACCTCCGGTTGGTGAAGGCGAAGCTCGCCAAGGGCTACGTCGGCAGCGATCCGGCCATCGGCGGGCTGGCGGACGTGCCGCTGCGGGCGTTCACCAGTACCGACATCCGGCCGATGCTGCTCAACCCCATCGGCGACGCCGAGCTGGATCGCTACCTGCTAGACCCGCAGTACAGCGCCGAGGAGAAGCACGACGGTGAGCGGCGTCTGCTGGTCGTCGAGTGCGACGATGCCATCGTCGCGCATGGCGTGAACCGGAAGGGCAACGTGGCCGCTCTGGCGGACGCCGTGGATGTCGAAGTACGCGAGTGCGCGGTCGGCTGGCGTGGCCGATCGGTGTTTGACGGCGAGAGCATCGGCGACGTGGTGTACCTCTGGGACGTGCTGGAGCATGAGGGTCGCAACCTCCGTCCCCTCCCGCTGGCCGAACGCCGGAAGATCCTCCGCAACGTCATCAAGCCCGGCGAATCGATGCGGATCTCGCGCGTCGCGCGCACTACGCAGGACAAGCGGAGACTGCTCGAGGAGCTGCGCGCGGCACGCCGTGAAGGTGTCGTGTTCAAGCGAGATGGCTCCGCCTACGTACCGGGCCTCCAGACCACGGACGCCGAGTGGCACAAGTACAAGTTCCTGGCATCGGCCACCGTTCGAGTGATGGCGCTAAACACCGGGCGTCGAAGCGTGCAGGTCGAGGCGCAGGATGCCGCCGGGGCGTGGCATCGCCTTGCGAACGTCACGATCCCACCAAACCAGCCGATCCCGGCTGTCCATGCAATCGTCGAGGTGCAGTACCTGAACGTGGCGCGGGTGGGCGGCTCGCTCTATCAGCCGGTGTACCAGCGCAAGCGTGCCGACCAGGACGAATCCGACTGCCGCATGGATCAGCTCAAGTACAAGGGGTTTGACGAGGCGGCGTAAGCAGGTCGCCGGCGCGGGCGGGGCAAATCGTCCGCGCCGGACAAGCGGCAGGGCCCGCGCAGGGTGGGGTGCGGCCTTCCGTGTCGGCTGTTTCCACGGAGCGCCATCGCCGGGCGCCAATCCCGAGAAACTCGGCGAATTTCCGAGGGTTTGCAGCCTCCGCGCCTCCGCGCGCGGTGACTACCCTAGCGGCACCAATCCCAACGAGGACAAGGAGGGTCTTATGCGCAGGAGCTTCGTCCTGAAACGAAAGCAGGCCGTCGGCGAATACCTGGGCGTACTCGGACGTGGTTTCGACATTGTCGATGTCGTCCACGCCTTCCGGTTCCCCACCGAACTGCTGGCCCAGCGGTACGCCGAAGCAGCGTCCGAGGGTGAGTCCGCACCGGACTTCGAGGCGAAATCGGATGTACGCCCACCGCTGGTGTCGCCGGCAGGCTCGTGCCGTGTCTGCGGCTGCACCGAGCGCTTCGCGTGCCCCGGCGGGTGCAGCTGGGTCGAAGCCGACCTGTGCAGCGCCTGCCAATCGAAAGCGACAGGAAGCTGACGCCATGGCAGATGACTCAAGATTGCCGCCGTCCGAGGCGCACCCGGACGACCTGGCCGTCGATGCGTTCGCCGAGGCGATGAAGGCCAAGCTGGCGATCGCGCGATCCAAGGGGCGCGGCGGCTGGAACAACGAGGAACCCGGCATGCAGCAGCGGCTATCCGACATGCTGCGCGAACACGTCGCGAAGGGCGACCCGTTGGACGTCGCCAACCTCGCGATGTTCCTGCACCAGCGAGGGGAAGGCGTGCTGCCGCCGGTCGCCGAGGATGGCGGTTGCCGATGAGCGCGCGTTCCGGGGCCTTCGCATGGGGCGCCCTCGCGCTGCTGGTGGCGGCCGCCTCCTTCGGTTCCTTCTGGATGGGCGCCGTCACATACGGCAACCTCGCGCGGGCCACCGCAAAACCGCCCGGCTCCGCCGAACTGCTCGTGGAAGCCGCCAGCGTCGGCGCGCGCTCCACCGTCAGCATCATCGGCGACCACCTGGACGACGCCTCGCCCGCAGCGATCGCGAAGGCGGGCCTGTCCGATCGCTCGGCTCGCGGTGCCGGCGTGGTCATCGGCGACGATGGCGAGATTGTCACGTGCGCGCATGTGGTGGCCGGCGCCAACGTGCTGCTGGTGCGATTTCCCCGAGGGTCGGCACAGGACGCGCCACTCCGCGCGACGGTTGTCGGCGTCGACGCTGACGCTGACCTGGCACTGTTGCGTGTCCACCCAGAGCATCGCTTGGACGCGGCGCGCTGGGCGGACTCGGCGAGTATCCAGCCCGGGCAGCCGGTGATCGCCATCGGCGCACCCTACGGCTTCGAGGGAACCGTAACCCAGGGCGTCGTGAGCGCCGTCAACCGGGATCTCAAGTTCAAGGGACGGAACCCTGTGCGGTTCATCCAGTCCGACGTGCCCGAGGCCCCAGGCAACTCCGGCGGCCCGCTGTTCGACGCGGGTGGTCGCATCGTCGGCATCAACGCCCAGGTGTTCGAGGCCGATCACGGCTCAAGCATGCCCTTGTCCTTCGCGATCCCCAGCGACGTGGCACAGCGGGTGGTTGCGCGGCTGCGCCGCAAGGCGCAGTAGGGGTCACATGACCGGGACGCTGTCCAGGAGGTCCCGGAGGACGTCCGCCTGGGAGGGGATCAGCGCGAGCTGCGGCAGGCGCACCGGCACCGTCCGCATGATGACCACGAGGGTGGCCTTCACATCCGCGGCGCCGTGCGTCGCGAGAAGGATGTGATTGTGGCCGTCCAGTATCGACGACAACTGCGTGTGCGCCTGGTTCAACCGCTTGCTGACCAGCTCGACCAGCACGTCGTAATCTTGGCCGTGTTCCATCTCGGCGTTCTTCATGGCTCGCTCGTACAGGTCGGCGACCAGGCTCACCGCGAGGACGCGGATGGCGTTGGACGACGTGCTGCTGGCGACGATGGCCTTCGGGATGTCCAGGAAGCTCGCGGCTTCGACGACGTTGCGATCCCACAGGCGAAACTCGTCGTCGCCCAGTCCCTGCTCGAGCAGGCGGACGGTTCGCTGGTAGAAGGCCACGAAGAACGACATCTGCTGGTAGCCCACGTCGGCCGGCAAGGTCGCCACGTGATGGCTCAGGTCGCGGCACACCGTGCGCAGGACCTCCACGACGGCGGCCGTCGCCGCGTGCAAGGCGTCGGTGATGTCGAGCAGCACCGTGTCCTCAGGTAGCTTCGTCAGGCGCACGGGCTGGAAGGGGTTGGAGGGTTCGGCGAACGTCGTCGTGCCCAGCGCGTGGCGCCCCGGGAGCAGAAAGGGCGCACCATCCTGCGGTTCCGGCGTCGCCCAGGTGATGTCGATGGCCTTGCGCTCGGCCTGCAGCAGAATGCGCACCGGAAGCGCTGGCTCCTTGAACAGGAAGCTCATGTCGCGGTCGGTGCGCAACAGCGCCGCGTCGCAGAAGGCACGCCAGCTGTTGACGAGTCGCTGCTGTAGGGCGCCGATCTCCTGCTCCACGAGGACTTTCGGATCCTTGCTCGGCTCGGACACGATCGCACCGAGGCCGTCGATGACCTCGCTCAACGTCTGCACGGCTGCCAGATGCCACGCCTCGACGGTAGTCGGAGCGGCCAGCCGGTCGTCACGTTCGTGAGAGCTTACGTGGGAGGGGGCCACGGTGAATCCTGCGTCTGTCCCTGAAGTTGCGCCGAAGTATGCCGATTGTTACCAGCCTTTGCGACCCGGGGTGGGGCACTTTAGCCACCCTCCGGGAACATGCTAGGGCCACAGGAGGAGGGCGCGTTCGGGCGAAACTGCCGCAGAAATGGGCCAGTTTCACGATGGCGCATCCGAGGAACCACCCTAGACTTTCCCGTAAGGAATCACAACCACAGGGAAGTCGCATGGCAAAGAATGTTAAACCCCAGAAGCGCGGCATGGTGACGGCCTTGGCCCTCGCATGCCTCGTGGTGTTCGCCGGTCTGGTGGCGCTCAGAGCGCGGCCGGATCTGCGCCAGCGCGTCGGGTCGGTGATCACGGGAGAGCAAGCGCCCGGCGACACCAACGGCGATGTGTCGGCTCGAGACATCCTGGGGAACATCTTCGCTCCCCGCGCCAACTCCGCTACCTCGAGCGCACCGTCGACCCCGGCGGCAGATCAGGACTCCCAAGCCCCGCTGGCCGACCGCGTCACCATGCGGCTGGCGGAGCGCGGCGCCATCGTTGGCGACGCGACGCTGCTGTCCGGCAATCGAATCCAGGTGGGCGGCCAGGTGTTCGTCCTCTGGGGCATCCAGATCCCCGCGTCCAACTACCAGTGCATCACCGGCAGCCGCCAATGGTTCTGCGGCGACGAGGCCACCCGGTCGCTGAGGGATTTCATCGGCATCCAGAAGGTGGGCTGCTACCCCAAGGGGCAGGATCTGAACGGCCGGACGCTCGGGCGCTGCTTCGTCGGCTACATCGACGTCGGCTCCCAGCTCGTCGAACAGGGCTGGGCACTGCAGCTTCCCCGAGTCACCAACGACTACAACATGGTGCAGGAACTCGCCAAGGCGCACCGCGTGGGACTGTGGGCCACCGACTTCGACCCAACGGCTTTCCTCAACAGCAGCAACGGCGGCTGATCCAGGGACACGTCCATGCGAGCCAAGACCATCAAGAATCGGTACCGTCGTCCGTCCGCGACCGTCCCCGCACCTTCGCCTACCGTCGACACACCGGCGCCGCGGCCCGCTACCGAGGCTCCGCAGGAGGTCTGGGTGAAGCGCGGCGCGATCCTGCTCCTGATCGCCATGGTGGCCGTTCTCGGCTGGATGAAGGTTGCGTGGCGCGATACTCCGCTCCAGGTCACGGGCACGGGAGCCGGCGCGCAGCCAAAGGTGAGCCGCAACGTCGGGTTCGTCACGCCGGCGCAGCAGCAATACCTGGACGCGGCGGCGAGGGGCGCCGGCAAGACGTACACCGCGGCCGAATGGAGTTCGCTGCGGGCTCGCCTGAAGGGTCACGAGCCTGCCCCGGCGTCGCCGGTGGACGAACAGGCCGCCGCCGCGTCCTCGTCCGTAGCGCCTGTCCCGTCGCCCGTCGCCGAGGTGACGCCCGACCTGCCTGGCTACAAGATCGCGATCAACGGAAGCAGCAGCGACCAGCTCGTCGACTCCATCAACCAGATCACCGCGGCCCTCCCCGACCGCGACGCGCGCGTCTTCCAGAAGTCCGTGCGGATGCTGATCGTGGGGAGCCTACCGATCCAGCAGATGATCGCTGCGCACGTCCAGCCTTCGCAGATCACCGAGCCGATGCTGCTCGACGCCGCCCGATCCAAGCTCAACGGCATGAAGGCCATGGACGTCATCAACGCCGCCGACCGTCTCCACGAGACGCTGGTGCAGGAGAGCCAGAACCACACTGGCCCGTTCGCGGCAACGGCGGCCCAGGGGCCGACCACGTGGGGGAACTGAAATTCCACGATCTTTTCGTCGCCGGCGCGCAGCGTATGGTTTCAGCGTGACACCCAAGAGAGCCCGACCTTCCGGGTACGAGAAACACCACGCCGAACCGATCGGCGATTCACTGGAGCGAACTTATGCCACGCGGAATCAACAAGGTCATCATCGTCGGGAACCTCGGCAACGATCCCGACACCCGCTACTCCGGCAGCGGCACCGCCATCACCACGCTCAGCGTCGCCACCTCCGAGCAGTGGACCGACAAGCAGAGCGGCGAGAGGCAGGAACGCACCGAGTGGCACCGCGTGAAGCTGTTCGGCAAGCTGGCCGAGATCGCCGGCGAGTACCTGAAGAAGGGCCGCCAGGTCTACATCGAAGGCTCGCTGCGCACCGACAAGTACACCGACAAGGAGGGCGTCGAGCGCTACTCCACCGACATTGTTGCCAGCGAGATGCAGATGCTCGGCAGCGATCCGAACCGCGACGGTTCGGGCCAGCACCAAGGCAACGGCGGCCAGCGCGGTAACGCGCCGCAGAACGATCGTGGGAATGGTCATGGCGGTCGCCAGGGCAACGGCAATGGTGGCGGTAATGGTGGTGGCCAGTCCGGTAATGGTGGTGGCCGCAATTACGGCAATGGAAATCGTAATGGCGGCGGCAACGGGTATGGTAATTCGCAGCGTAACGGTGGCGGCAACGGGAATGGCGGTGGTGGCGGATACCAGCAGAATTCCGGGGGTGGCACCAATGGCGGGTTCGAGGACGACATCCCTTTTGACCGAGCCGCCTGATATAGCTTGAAATACATATCAGGCGGCTAAAGAGATAATGCCAACGTGGCCGGGTAGATAATCGCCGGCCACTGTTGCATTAGAAACAGTGGTAATCAGGAGAGAGGGCATGAAGCATATTCTGCGGGTCATCGCCAGTAATCCGAGTATCGCGATCCCGCTTGGGTTGCTCGCGCTTCTGGTCGGGTACCTGTTCCTCAACGCGCCGAAGGTGGTCGGGCCCGTGCTGACGATCTTTCTGCTGGGGGCCGCGGTCGGCTTGATCCACCTGCTGACTGCGCGCAAGGTGCCGCCGCCGTGGCGCAAGGACGACAAGGGGCCCAAGGGTAAGTGAAGGCTGCGGCAGCACAAACCGGAACGGAAGGGCGTCCCCAGAGCGCGGCGCATGCGGCGCTAAAGTCCTTCGGCATCACTCGACCGTCGGAGACGCCGCTGCTGGTTCCGGAGTCATATCAGGACTTCACCGAGCCCTGCCGGGACCTCTCCCTGATGGCGGAGGGCGAGGCGACGTGCATTGTCGCGAAGGTGCAGTCGTCGCCAAGCCGAAGCTCTTCTGGGCCGCCGCGCTTCGCGTTCATCCTGGCGGACGACGCCGGCAACACGTACCAGGCGGCGGTGTTCGGCGATGACCCCACGCCCGCGAAGGGCATCGTGAAGGGCCAAACCATGGCCTTCGTCGCCAAGGCGAAGGATCGAGCCGGGCGCCGGTGGATCACCGTCGTCGAGGTCGTTGAAGCGGAATGGATGGGCCGGGTTCGCCCCGTCTACCCCGTAAGGAAGGCGGGCAGCCTCCGGATGGAGGTGCGTGCGATCATCCACGGCTACCTCCCTCACATGGTGCACAAGGCCTGCGACTTCCTCGTCGAGCAGCTCGCGGAGTTGGCGCCGATGCCCACCATCCTGAAAGCCGTGGGCTGCGATGGCTGGTCGCTGCAGCAACTGCTGTGGCAGATCCACGCGCCGGCGTCGCTTGAATATGGCGAGCATGCGCGCGCCGCCTACATCCGTATCGCGGCGCTGGGAATGCGCCTGCGTACGCAGAGGTCGGTCGAGACGCAGCCGGCGACGCCGCTGTTCCTGCCCAGCCTGGACGATCGCATTCGGGATCTTCCGTTCGTGCTCACGAGCGACCAGCGCCGGGCCGTTGACGACATGCGCGAGCGGCTCGCCCGTCCATACCAGTCCCGCTCGATCATCTCGGGCGACGTGGGCACCGGCAAGACAGCGGTGTGCCATGTGCTTGCCGCCGCGGTCTCCGATCTTCCGCAAGGTCGCGTACTGATCATGGCGCCGACTTATCCGCTGGCCAAGCAGCTCTACGACGGCTTCGTCCAGGTCTACCCGGAAGTCCCGGCAAGCCTGGTTGCGGGCAACGAGGATGACGCCGATCCGAAGCTGTCGCGTGTGGTGGTGGGTACCAGCGCCGTGCTGACGCGGGATATCGGTGAGTTCGTCCTGGTGGTGGTGGACGAACAACAGCGCTGGTCGCGTGGCCAGCGAGAGCACTACCTCACGACACAGACGCACCTGATGGAGATGTCGGCAACCTGCATTCCCCGTACGGTCGCCCTGATGCGCCTGGGGCGCGTCGAGGTGTCGGAACTGCGCCAGACGCATGCGGAGAAGGTGATACACACGCACCTGTGGGTCGGCAACGAGCACGTCGGCCCGATGTTCCGGCAAATCCGGGAAGCGGTCGCGAACAAGCGCCCCGTGCTGGTCATCTACCCGAAGAAGGAAGGAGACGGGCGCAAGTCGGGTGGGGCGAAGAGCGCCAACGCGGACAAGCAGGACGTGCCGGGCGGCGCGATCGACGAGCGCCATTCGGTCGAGAAGGCGGTGCCGCGCTGGGAGAAACTATTCCCGGGCCGCGTGCGCGCCATCACCGGCGACGATGAGGACGACAGCAAGGCCGTGGCGTTGCAGGCGATTGCAAACGGCGACGCCGAGATCCTGCTGGCAACGACGGTGGTGGAGGTGGGTATTTCGCTACCCAACCTGCACTACATCGTGATCGTCATGCCCGACCGCTATGGGCTGACGACGCTTCACCAGCTGCGAGGGCGCGTCGCGCGCAACGGTGGCGAGGGGCACTGCCACCTGTGGGCTCCTGGTCTGCTGCCGGAGAAGGCCAAGGAGCGATTGGACGTATTCGTCGATACCACCGATGGCTTCGCCCTTGCGGAAGCGGATCTCAAGATCCGCGGCTCCGGCGACCTCAGTGTCGACTCAAGCACTCAGTCGGGGGCCGACGAGACGTTCCTCTACGGGGCGCCGATGAGCATCGACGTGATCGAAGAGGTGGCCGACCTTTGGGAGCAGCTTCAGCCCGAAACTAGCCGCGAAACTCGGTAGTTTCGTCCTCGCACCACCGGTTCACGTGGCTAGGCTTATCACCCATCGAACACGGGTGATTGCCTCCTCATGCCACGGAACCTCATCGCGCTCGCCATCGCTCTTGCCCTCGGCCTGCCAAGCCTGGCGCTCGCACGCACGACGTCGCCGGCAACGTCTGCCGCTTCCGCAAGCGACGCGCACGGCCAACTGTTGAGCGAAGGGCGCCGCCAGTTCGATATCGCCACGTCGTCCCACAGCACGCTCGAACAGGTGAGGGCCGCCTCGCAGCGTGCGATCACCCTGTTGAAGCCGCTCGGGGATGCCGGGGTACCGGAGGCAAACCTGCTGCTAGCCCGCCTGTACGGTGCGGGCGCTGGAGTGATGGTGGACCGCCCGACGGCGATCGCGTTCGGCCGAAAGGCTGCGGACGCCGGCTATGCACCGGCGGATGCGTGGATGGCAAAGGAGCTTCGCCATCCGGTTGCGCGGTACGACTGGCAGGTCGCCGAGAATCGGGACGCTGCGCACTACGAGCAAATGGCCGTCGCGCTCGCCTCGAGGCCGGAAGTCCTGCGCGCTGCGCGGCGCCGCAACTCGCCGGCCCCGGTAGCGGTAGCTCCGAAGGTGCAGCCGCGCCGGACAACCACGAAGTTCGTGGTCGAGCGCATCGGTGGCCGCGAGGTGGTTCTGGGTGCGGCGCCAGCGTCTACTCTGCCGTCCAAGCCCGTGACGGCCCCCGCGCCCAAGATCGCGCCGGCCGCGCCGGCCGTGGTCGCCGCGTCTGATGGTTCGACAGAGGCGTTGCGGCAGCAGCTTGCGGCCAGCAACAGGCGCGTGGCTCAGCTCGAGCGGGAACTGGCCGCTATCGAGCCGGCCCAGCACAATCCACTGCCGGCCCAGGCGCCCCCGGCTCCGCCGTCGATCGACGTCGTGGATCTCAACCGGCGCGCAGTGCGCTACATCGGTCGCGGTGACTTCGAGTCCGCCGTCCCGCTCCTACGTCGCGCGGCCGACGCCGGGTTCGCGCCTGCCGAGGCGAATCTCGGTGCGATGTACCTCAACGGGACCGGCGTCGACCAGGACACGCGCCAGGCGATCGAGCTTCTGCAGCAAGCCGCGAATCGCGGCAACGCGGTGGCGGCCTGCAATCTCGGCCGCATCTTCGAGCTCGGCCTTGGTATCCACGCGAACCGTGAGCGCGCGTACGCCGCGTACCGGCAAGCGGCCGAGCTCGGGAGTCCCGTGGGCGCCCGAGCGCTGAGGCGCCTTGGCGCTCGGGGATGGTAGTCGAGTCGCAGGATTTGCGACTAGAAAAACGGCGAGTTTGGACGCCCGTAATTTGGGCGTATAGCTAGAACAAGCCGCACGGAACGCGGTGGAACGGAAACCGGCCAGGAGGCCGAAGCGGATCGGATGCCGGGGAGGCACCAAGGAAGGCCGGGGCAGGATGCCCCAGAGCAAAAGGACGCCTGCGTGGACGTGGGCCCATGGATGGCGGCGATGGATGCGCCACAGGAGCAGGACGGAAGGGAAGCGGCACGGAAGCGACAAGGACGGAGGACGCGGTTGCACGGGACGCACCACCACGGAAGGAACGAAGGAAGAGGTTGCCAAGAGGCATCTCGATCGGGCATGGAGCTCGACAGGCGCGATAGGCGCCGCAACCGGGTCAACGAATGACCCACAGGAGGCGCCCTCACGGATGAGGGGGACGCGACGGGACATCGGTAGGATGCCGAACCCATAGCGGCCATGACGGACGTCGTCGCAGAGCTACGGAACAGCAGGCTGGCGGTACCTGTCGAGGAGAACGGACGTTTCTCGGCAGCTTCAGCCCCGGACGCGGTGATCGAGCCGCCCGGGGAGCAAGGATTCGATCGTCTGCAGCGCGCGTGCCTGGCCCATCGGCATACGCGGCGCGAGTGGCAACGAACCGCGGCGCCCCTGAGGGGCGGCGCATCGAGCAGGGAAGCGCGATCTCCACCCCCTGGGTCGCGCACCGCACTGGAGAGTTGGAGAACCTCTCCAGACAGCAACGTCGTGAAGACGTGGCGCACATGGATGAGACCCGCCCAGCTACGTGACCCCACGAGCTGGGCGGGAATCACCTGAACCGAACTCAACCTCTACTGCATGGAGCACCCAACATGTACGCCACGTCCGTATCGCGCCGCAGGTTCCTGATCGCCGCGCTGCGGCCGTTCCTCGGCGTCATGCTCCTGTTCGCCACCGCCGCGGCAACCGCCCAGGGGTTCGGTAAACCCGGCCCGGGCACACTGCCGGGGGACTATGAACTGGTGAACCTCACAGGAAACAGCCTGCAGGCGGCGCCGCCGATCCCGACGGTCGGCAGCCTCAAGGTGGCCACCCTCGACGTGTACGTCTCCTTCCAGTGCCCGCACTGCCAGGCGTTCTATCCCTACGAGTCGATCCTGCAGCAGCGCTACGGCGCGCGCCTGGTGATTCGCCGGCATTACCTGGCGCTCACCGAGAATGCGTTGAACGAGGATCTGCGCCTCTACCTGATCGCGCGCGACGCCGGGAAGGGAGCCGAGGCCGCCGATCTGCTGATGAAGGCCGGGCTCGACGAACACGACGGCCACCAGCGGCTGGCGGCCTGCGCTGAAGTGGCAGAGCGGTTGGGGCTGGCAAACGCCTACCAGGATGCCTTGCGCGACCCCCAGATGATTCGAAGGATCCACCACCTGGACGCGGACTCCACCTTCGTGACTGCGACGCCGACCCTGGTACTCAACGACCGCGTGTCATTCGGCGGAGACCTGCACAACGCGGAGACGATCCTGGACGCCGCACTGACGGTGAGCGCGCCTGCTGCGGGCGCGCGGCGATGAGCGGTTCCGCGGCATCGCAAACGCCCCCCATGGGATTCACGACCAGGGCGCTGACCGGATCGCACCCGTTGCGTTGCCCGCACTGCACAGCGGTCGTTCTCGCCGTGACCGCAGACCGGGCAGAAATCCCGGACGGTCGCCCCTGGCTGGACGATGGGGACACCATCTCGTCGCTCTGGCAGCTGCTGACGCCCGAGCAGATGACGCCTGATGGCTGGCTCCCGACGCTCATGGTCGGCCGGTGCGGCGGGTGCTACGAACGCTACTACGCCTTCTTCGCGAACCTGATGTGTGCCGATTTCGCGGACGTCGATGACTACCTTTTTGGCAACATCGACGTGGGGGAGGACAGCTACAGCCTCTGTGAGCTGGTGGCGCCGCAAAACGGGTTGCCGCCTGCCTGGCTGATGAAGGAGAACCAGACGCCAGCGGGTGTACTCCACGAGCACATCTTCGGCCCCTTCACGCTCACGGACACGCGCGGTGTGATCGGCGCGCACGGCGTGTCTTCGTGTGGCGGCGCGCAGGCGGAGCCATGGCAACAGGCCGCGCGCGTCTTGGCGTCGCTGTGGAATTCGATCCGAACACTCAACCGCGAGCGCAACGGTGCCGTCGGCACGGCAGCGCCTACGGCTATCTGAGGCCCGAACCATGGCGACGACTTCAGCACAGGCAACCGTCCGGATCTTCGAGATGAATGACTTCGTCGAGTGGTGGATCGGCACGGGAACGCCGGAGGAGTTGCGCGACGCATATCGAGCAGCGTACGGCGACGACGCCTTCCCGGATGACCAAGATCTACCGCGACCGCTCGAGGATCGCGAGCTCGACACCCTCCGCTACTTCATCGGCGAGGAAGGTGAAACACCGACGGTGGAGCGATCACGGACGTTCCGTGAGCAGCTCGCGATCGAGGAACAGGCCGGCGTCGATGCGCCGCGCATGTTCGCCTGCCAGGACTGGTAGTGGCGCCGTTGAGCCGCCGACGGCGCTGGACGCTGCTCGCGCTGAGCGGCGCCAGTTTCCTCGCCGGGATCTGCACCCCCGCCATGCTGTTTGGGATCTCCGGCAAATTCGGCTGAAAGTCATATCCGATGAATAGCAGACAGAGGACAAGACCATGATTAAAACGGCACTAGAGAGCGCCATGATCCGGGAAGCGAAACGGCTTCTTGACCTTGATCGTCCCGAGGACGGAGAGCGAAACTGTAATGCAGCACAGTTTCAAGTGCTTGGGGAGCGTGCTGGCTTGTCTCCCGAGGAAAGGCTTCTGTGCAGTAAACGCCTCGCTGAGTTCGAAACTGGGCGCATTGCAGGGCTGCTTGCTATGCCGAGTGAGAACGTCAACACGATCTTGTCCAACTTAACCACGCGGATCGTACTGCGGGATTCGGCAACCGAATTTGCCGGATAGGCGCTTTTGGAAATGGATGACCACGATGACGACTACCCTGCGTTCGACCCTGTTTGCAATGACCTTGGCTGCCGCGGCTGGCCTGGCCGGTTGCCATCGCGCACCGCCGGTCACAGGCGACTTCACGGGAATTGCGCTGCCCCAGCACAGCATTCACGTAGCCCACCTGGACGTCTACCTGCACTTCACCTGGCAACCGTCGCACGCGTGGTACGCCCAGGAGGCGGAGTGGGCGAAGCCTTTCGGCCGGCACATCGAGATCAAGCACCACTTCGTCCTCGCGCCTGGCGAATCGGACGCGCCGATGCGGCTCTACTTGCTGGCTAAGGCGGCAGGAAAGGGCGATGAGGTCGCGGACACCCTGATGCGTGCCCCGTTCGCGGCAAGCGATCCCGATGAGACGTTGGTGACCACGGCCTACCTGGCTAGCCGCTTCGGCTTGCGGAAGGAGTTCGACGACTCGACGGACGACCCGGCGATGCGGGAGCAGCTCGCGGCTGTCGGGCAGACGCAGCAGCAGCTGCAGTTCGAGCCGACGCTCATCCTCAACAAGCAGATGATGTTCGCCGGCGACGCCAAGAACGCCAGCGGGATCGTCGCGGCCGCGTTGACGTCCACCCGGTAAGGGGAGCGAGGCGCTCGGGTCGCTGACCGGCCTTTGAGGCTCGTCGCGGTCGGTACAAACCCGCGAAACTCGCCGGATTATCGGGCAGTTTTGGCTTCGGACGATTCGACGGCCGCAACATAATCAAACCGCAGAGTGGATGGACACCCAAGCCAGAGGAAAGGCGACGTGCTGCGGAAGATGTTGAAGGCGATCGCGGATTTCTACACCGAGGGCAAGCCGGCGCCTCCGTCGGTGCCTGCGGGCCCCCTTCCAGCCGAGTCGGCGCCGGTGGTCGTCGGGCCAACGGGCGTGATCCTTCCCGCGAAGGTTCCGTCGGGCATGCCGCCCTACAACGGCGTGCCGATCCCGGTCTATCCGGACCACGGCATCGCGGTGCCGGCGGCGCCGCCGGCGACGCTCATCGAAAGCCAGGCCGAACTCATCCGCGAGTTGCAGCAGGCTTGCGGCCTCTCACACTCGGACTTCCAGGATCTGATCCTGCCTGTCATCCACAACTACGCCTGCTTCGTGCATTTGCTTCCCGCGTCGGAGAGCCACCACCACTGCGCGCAGGGCGGGTTGTTCCGCCACGGACTCGAGGTGGCCTACTTCGCCGCGCGCAAGTGCGAGTCCAAGGTCTTCGCGCTGGACTTTCCCCCGTCGATCCGCAAGCACCTCGAGCCGCGGTGGGTGGTGTGCGCGGTGCTGGGCGGCCTGATGCACGACATCGGTAAGCCGCAGGTCGACGTGGGCGCCGTCGATGCGACGGGTCGGTTGATCTGGGACCCGTTCAACGAATCCTTGTACGCCTGGCTCGCGCGCCACGACCTGAAGTACTACTACATCATGTGGCACCTCGGCCCGCGCAGCAAACGCCACGAGGCCCGCACCATCTTCGCGGTGGATCGCCTGATCCCGAAGAACACCAGCGAGTGGCTGGCCGACTACCAGGGCCACACGGCCGTCGACGCCATGATCGACGCGCTGAGCGAGTCCAAGGACAACCGTAACCCGCTCATCGGCGTCATCAAGAGCGCCGACAGCGACAGCGTGTCGCGCGACATCACCGAGAGCCGCAATCGCCAGGGCGCGGCTGGTACCGGCGGTGTGCGGAGCCTGGCGGCTCGCATCATCAAGACGATGCACGACCAGGTCGCGTCGGGCGAATGGAAGATCAACGAGGTCGGCCATGTGGTGTGGGTGACCGACGAAGGCTGCTTCGCGAGCTATCCGGCTGCCTGCATCCAAGCGATCGAGATCCTGCGCGCAAACGGCGAGAACTCCCTGCCGGTCGACGCCACGCGGGTGATGACGGTGCTGCAGGAGTACGGGTACCTGATGCAGAACAACCAGGAGGATGGCCGGACGTACACCACCTGGCACGGCAACCTCCATGTGACGGAGAAGGGACGCGACACGCTGCTGCCGATCCATGGCCTGCGCTTCTACAACTCGCCCATCATCCCGAACACGATCGTCCAGCCCGAGCCGCTGCGCATCGACCTGATGAACGCGAGCGGCGTGATCATCAACCCGAAGCCGACCTTGGAGACCCCTGCGGAACCGGCACCGGTTCAGGAGGAACACCCGGAGGCCGTCGCGCCGGCGCCGGTAGTTAAGCGGCCGGTGGCCGCCTCTGCCACCGCCCCCAGCTCGGCTGAGCCCGCGCAACCGTCGCCCGGCGGCAGTGGTACGACGCGCGAGATTACGGGTCGCTCGTCCCTCCCACCGCCGCCGCCCGTGCCGGACGAGGCGATGGCGCCGGCGGGCGGGGCGGCGGGCTCGGGTAGCAGCCTGGCCTCGGAATCGGAGGCACCGGAGCCCCAGAGGTCGGAACCCGTGGTGGACACCGACGACGCCGACGACAACTCGCTCCCACCGACGATGGCCGACCTGCGCGATCGGCGAAGCGAACCGATGGTGCGCGACCTGCAGATGGAGGAGGCGCGCGAGAACGCGAATCCGAGCTGGCCGCCGGCGACCGCGGCCGACGTGCGCAAGTGGCTTGAAGGGCAGGGCGACGAAGGCGAATATCTGTGCGCGATCGCGGATAGGACGCACCGTCGCGACAACCTGCTGATGGGGCGCGATGTCCTCGAGCACCAGGGCGCGATCCACCTGCGGTACCCGGTCGCACTGGAGATGCTGGGTCTGCCACCGAAGGAGGCTGCAGACGGACTCGAGCGCAAGGGCTGGACGGAACGCGACCCTTCCAATCCCCGCGCGGCGACGATGCAGGTCACCCGTGGCGAGACGAAGCTGACCACGATCCGGCTGACCGAGCGGATCTCCACAGCGTTCCGGAAGATGTTGCCACCGTCCGGTGAAGGCTTGACCAGGAGCGCCGAACCGCGCGCCTTCCCGCTGGGCCCGTACATCGATGCGCGAACCGCGGCCGTCCTCAAGGACCGGAAAAAGGTGGCTCCCGAGGATGCGCCGCACGTCCGCCTCGCGTTCCACTACTTCCTCGCCGACGAGACACACCAGATGGCGCCGACAGAGGATCCGTACACGCCGGAGCGACTGAAGGACTACGTCGAGCGCTTCTCCGCACAGCACGGCATGGACGCCAAGTGGGTGCGATCAGCACTGGTCGGCATCAACGACGGCATCCTCGAGGTGGTCGATGACGGTACCGGCGGCCGCCGCAAGGGCCTGCGCAGCGACAAGGCCGAACTCAAGATGGCCGTGAACTACAACCGCGCCGCGGATGAGGCGTACTGCTCGGCCGCGCTGCGTCAGGCAGAGGGGGAACAACAGCGATGAGCAGCCAGGTCTTCGAGTTCGACGATCCCTTCCGCCCGATCCACGAGTACTACGCCCTGTTCGGGTGGCTCGCGGCCGCAATCCTGACGGTCATGATCGAGTCGGTTAGCAACGTCAACGCCGCGGCGTACATGCTGTTCGCCGTCGTGTGCCTGGTCATGACTATGTGGCGCGGCTGGCGCGCGATCCACATGTGGCACCTGCAGCGCCAGCTTGAAGGCGTGCCCGTCTCGTTCATGTCCCGCGAGGAGCTGACCGGGCACATGGACGGCCATGCCAACGAGATCTTCCTCGGGTTCGGCTTCCCCTGGACACAGACGGAGGCGCAGATGACGCACATCGTCCGGCGGACGGATCCTGACCGGCTGCTGCCGCCCCCGGAGGGAACGCCGTCGATGGGCCAGCCTTGGCTGCACGGCATCGGCATGTCCGATGAGACGCCGATCTACCTGCCCCTCGACCACACGGCGGGCCACATGCTGCTCGTGGGTACCACGCGCGCGGGCAAGTCCCGCATGCTCGACACGATCATCCACCAGGCGGTGGGCCGCGGGGAGGCGGTGATCATCTGGGATCCGAAGGGCGACAAGGGCCTCGCGAACTCGGCGCGACAGGCCTGCATGATGTTCAACAAGCAGAGCGACTTCATCTTCTTCCATCCGGCCTTCCCGGAGTCCTCCTGGCGCATCGACCCGCTGAAGAACTTCAACCGCGGCACCGAGCTGGCCACGCGCATCGCGTCGCTTATCCCCTCGGAGACCGGTGCCGACCCGTTCACGGCGCACTCGCAGATGATCCTGACCAACCTCTGCGAAGGCCTCCTGATGCTGAACTCCAAGCCGACGCTGAAGCTCCTCAAGCGCTTCGTCGACGGCGGCCCGGAATGGCTCCTCGTCGCCGCATGCGAGGCGCACTTCGAGAAGAAGGTGCCCGGCTGGCGTGAGGAGGTCGCGCCCTACATCGCCCGCGGCAAGGGCGGCAAGAGCGACCGCGACCTCTGCATCGTGTATGAAAACTACTACCGCGAGGTGGTGCAGAAGAAGGCGCAGAGCAGCGTGCTCGAGGGACTGTTCAGCGACTTCACGCACGACAAGCAGCATCAGCAAAAGATGACGGCGAGCCTGACGCCTGTCCTGACGATGCTGACAGCCGGCTCGCTTGGCGACCTGCTGTCGCCGGACGCAAACGACATGGGCGACCGCCGACCAATCACCGACTTCTCGCGCATCATCCGCAACGGTCAGGTGTGCTACCTGGGCCTCGACAGCCTCTCGGACAGCATGGTCGGCTCCGCCATCGGCTCGATGTTCGTGAGCGACATGACCGCGGTGTCCGGCGACCGCTACAACTACTTCGACAACCAGAACTTCATGCACGAGCTCACCGGCGCCGGCCAGCCGCGCGAGGAGGCCAAGCTGCGACCGGTGACGCTGATCATCGACGAAGCGGCCGAAATCGTCAGCGACAAGATGGTGGCGCTGCTCAACAAAGCGGGTGGTTCGAACATCCGCCTGATCGTGGCCACCCAGACCATCGCCGACTTCGCAGCGCGCCTGGGCTCGCCAGACAAGGCCCGCATGGTGCTCGGCAACCTCAACAACAAGATCATCCTGCGCACGATCGACGGCGAGACGCAGAAGTACCTCTCTGAGTCGGTACCGCTCACGTACGTGCGCCACATCGAGTACAGCCAGGCGACCGACGCGAAGTCCGACAGCATCCTTTCGTTCGGCTACCGCCTGTCGGAGTCGATGAAGGAGACCGAAGTGCCCCTGATCGCCGCCGACGTCTTGGGCTGCCTCGCCAATCTGGAGTTCTTCGCCCAGATCTCCGGCGGCCATATCCGGAAGGGAAGGATTCCCATCCTGATCGACGCGAAGAAGCCCGAGCTGGCGCCGGCGGTGAGCTACACACCGAACGCGCCCGACCCGAAGAGCCTGCACATCCACTGATCCGCACTGGAATGGAAGCCATGACCGAACCACGAGTCCTCGCGCTGCGCGCCATCGAACTTCCACCGGAAGAGTCCGGGGCAATGCTAGACCGGGTGCTACGGCGGCTGCGCATGAAGCCACTGGCGCTCGACCTGTTCGAGAAACACCCGAACCTCGCCGTGGCCAGCCGCCGCTTCGTGTGGCTGGTCTCGCCGACGCTGCTCTACCCCTACGGCAAGCGCACCATCGCCGAGCATTGCCTGGCGGAGGCTATCCTCGGCGGTACCCAGTCGATCGACAACCGCGTGCGCGCCTATGTCGAAGGGTTGCTGGCCAAGGTCACCATGCTGCTCGAGGTCAGGGTGACCTCGGGACAGCACATCTGGAATCCCGTCGTCGACCAGCCGCTGATGACGTGGCTGCAGGATCGGCCGGATGCCGTCGTCGACAATGAGGCCGGCCCGATTCAGCCGCTACCGGTGCCACGCGCGTTCGCCGCATCCATCGCGCTGCGCATTCTGGATCCGGTGGACTACCAGTACGTGCCAGGGCTGGCTGGAGAGGCGGCATGAGCCAGGGTGCCGTCGGTCGAGAGATCGCCCTGTGGAAGTGGGTGCTGGTCGGCCTGGTCATCTGGGTGATCGGCTACATGGCCGTCGTCACACGTCTCAGCATCGCCCAGCGGTTGCAGACGGAGCACCAGTACAACGAGGCGTTTCTTGGCGCGGCGGCCGCATCGCACGCGGAAGGGCGTGCGGCGGGCTGGTTCAAGACCTTGATCGTCGACCGCGGGCTGCTAGATCACAGCAGCTTTGGCGGCTCGGATCCGTCGTTCGACTCCAACAAGTCCGAGACGGTGCGCAAGATAGGCATGGGCATCGACGCAGCCAAGGGCTGGGCGGGCGCACGCGTCGCGGTGATGTGGGCCATGGTGTACCAGGTGCTCACGCGACTCTCCGTTTCCGCGATCTGGTTGCCCTATCTGATCGTCGTCCTCGTGCCCTTCGTCGTCGACGGTTGGGTGTTGCGCCGGATCAAGTCGGGCAGCTTCGGCCGCTCCTCGCCGCATGCCTTCGTGTTCGGCCGGCACTTCGTGTTCCTGTCGCCTCTCATCTACCTGGTGTTACTCGTGGTGCCCGTTCCCCTCCCGGCGTTCGTGTTGCCGGTGCTGTGCATCGTCTGTGGGGTGTCGCTCTGGGCTGCGATCGCGCATTTCGCGAAGCGCGCCTGACGTGGGTATCGGCGCGGCGCGACGGCGGCGCTGACGCGACGGATGGCAAGTCCGGGCGGCGCTATCGCCGCGGCAGCAGGTCGCGCAACCCTGCGAACCAGGAACCCTTCCGCACCAGTTTCTGAATGCGCTCCAGTTGGGAGACGGCGTTCCGTTGTGCGGACTCGGTTTCGCTCGTGGCGACGCGCCGACGCCGACGCCGGCGCTACGGTGAGCACCTTCCAGTCGGTTGCGCGGTCGATCGTCTTCTCGCCCGTGCCCATCGCCGTCGCCTGCCAAGGCCCCGTGTGCCCCGGAAGAGGTGCGCGTCCTAGGTAGCCCTGACGTGCCCTAGCGGCCGGCCAGAACGAACAGGCCCGACTCGAAGAGGAAGGGAGAGGGGCGCGAGTCCTCGCCGACGACGTAGGACACGGTGAGGCGCTGCCTCGCGCGCGTGAGGGCGACATAGAACAGCCGGCGCTCCTCGTCCATCAGGCCCTTCTGGGAAGGGATCTTGCCGTCCTCGCACCCCATGACCCAGATGTGCTTGAACTCCAGCCCCTTGGACGCGTGCATGGTCATCAGCTTCACGGCGCCGTCGCGTGCGGCTTCATCCTGGCTGATCGCGCGCAGCCGCAGGTGCAGGGGGCCTTTGAGTCGGCACAGGATCGCCGCGCTGGCGTCGAATCGCCGGTGGTAGTTCGCCGCGCTATCGCCCGTGCGACCCTTCGCGCCCACGCTGGCGTAGGTCTTGAGGTAGTGCGCCATGCCCTTGAGCACGAGGTTGGTGTCGCCGCCGCCCAGCATGCTGCGCCATTGCTTCATGCGCTCCCGGAGGCGCTCCTCGGGCGACGCGATCGAGCCCTGCTTCTTCTGCTCGATGAAGCGGATGACCGCGCCGGGCTGACCGCTACGACACTCCTGGTGTAGGCGGGATAGGCTGTCCTCGCCCATGCCGCTTGCCTTCAGGACGATGTCAAGGCTGTGCATCTCGTTCGCGACAAGGCTGCGCACGAGCGAGAGGTAGAGCGCCGGTGCCTGCAGCTCCCAGAAGGACGTGCCGCCGATGCGCTGGCAGGCGACGCCGTCGGGCTTCTTCTGCTCCAGCCTCTCGAGCTGCATGTTCGTCCGCGCGAGGACCGCCCAGTTACCTGGCTCGCCGGATTCGAGGACGGCCGTCCAGATCTTCGCTGCCTCATCGTCCTCGCTGGCGCAGCGAACGACCTCTACCATGCCCTCGCTTAGGTTGGCCGTCCTGAGCGCCTTCGGGATCCTGTCCTCGTTGTTGAGGATCAGCTGCGCCGCCGGCGCCATGATCTCTTTTGGATAGCGGTAGGTCGTGTCGAGCGCGACGTGGGTAGCCTGGGTGAGGTACTTGAAGTCGTTCATGGCCTTCGCGCCGTTGGCGCCGCGCCAGGAGTAGATCGACTGGTCGTCATCGCCCACGACGGTGACCGAGGTGCCATGGGTGATGTGCTCCTTGACCCAGTCGTACTGCACCTCGTCGGTGTCCTGCCACTCGTCGACGAGCATGTAGGTCGACCTGTAGGGGGCCACGTGGCCCTTCATGCCGGGCGCCGTGCGCATGCCGCGCACCGCCAGGCGGAGCAGGTCGGCGAAGTCGTACGCGCCTGTCTGCCGCAGGAGCTCTTCGTAGCGTTCGTAGACCTTGACGCGCGGCTCGACATGCGGCGACGGGAGAATTGGATCGACAGCGGACTTCATCTTGTTGACGAACGCGACAGAAGTCTCGAAGTCGACCTGGTCCTCGGTCGTGATGGTGTCTACGTAGGCCCGGCGCAAGAGATCGGACTGCTGGTTCTCGTTCACCAGCTTGAACTTGTGTCCACCGGCCTCGAGCTGCCGTTTGCACAGCCCGTGGAACGTGCCGAAGAGCGCGCGCTTGGAGGCATTGGGCACCTTCGCCTTTACCCGGCGCTCGAGCTCCTTCGCTGACTCGGAAGAGAAGGTCACCCCCATGACGGTGACCCCGGGCTTGGAGAGGAGGTGAGCCGCGCGGTGCACCAGAACCGTCGTCTTTCCCGAGCCTGGGCACGCCGTGATGAGGCAGTGCCCATAGACCTCGACGGCCCTGGCTTGCGCGTCGTTGAGCATCAGGCGCTGGCCGCGACTCGCTTGGCGCGTGGGGTCGCGGCCTTCGCCGGAGCCTCCTCCACGCTGGCATCGGTGGCGGTTGCCGCGACGGCGGCAGGGGCGGCCGGCGGCGGCGCCTCGGCGGCGTCGGCGGAACGGCTTTCGGCGGCGGCCGCGCGACGGTCGGCCACCTCCTGCCGCTCCTTATCGCGCTGGGCGCGCTGGCGGGTCACCGAGCTGCGCGCCTGGCGGCTCAGCAGGTAGAGCTGTCGGGCCAGGCCGATGATCATCGCGCGATACTTCTGGATCAGCGCGCCGCGCTCCTCGCGCTTGACGAACCCGGCGAACCACAGGGTATCGAGCAGATCGACCAGGGTGTCGTACTTGCGCACGATGTCGCCGATCTTGGCGGCCTCGGGGCAGTACATGGCAACCTCGAAGGTGAGCGTGTCGGAGTAGCCGGTGTGGCGATCCGGGAGCTGCGAGTCGATCACGGCGGTGAGGCGCTTGACCTCGTCGTCGATCGCGGTAAAGACGGCGTCGACCTTCTTGGTGACGATCGCGTCGGCGGCCTTCACGGCCTCGTTGTTGTCCGGAAGCGTGAAGTAGAAGAAGTACAGCGACTTCTGGGCCATCACCAGGCCCAGGTGATACACGTACTGGGCCGCGCTCGACTTCAGCACGAGCTTTTCCAGGCGGTACGGCGTGGATTGCTTGGGCACCCACGTGGCCATCTCGAGCCTGCGGGTGCGCTTGGCCGACTGGCGCTGATCGCGGTCGGTACGGCCGCCGGCGGCGGCGGTCTGGTCGGTTACGGCAGCATTCACGGGGTGCACTCCTTGCGTGGTTGGTGTCCTCCATTGTCCTGTCGTGCCAGGACGGTGGATTCCCGAAACTCGCCTGTTATCGGGCGATTTTCGCGCATTCGGCCCGTGCAACCGGGGCCGGCGCGTTCCTTTGGGAGAGACCACGGACACTCACGGCGGGCGCCCAAAGCGGCCGGTGCACGCCGGCGATCCGCCACCACGAGGAGCGTGGCAACGGGGCGTACGTGCGGTCGGCGCAGCCGAATCCGACTTCCCAACGCCGTGGTGCAAGAATCCGCTTGACGCCGCCCACCCTCACGCCTTACCGTTTGCCCATCGATTTCTGGTTGGCATGCTTTTTCAGATGCACAACCTAAAGCGCCGAGGCTCGCTCTAAGCCGCTCCTATCCACTAGAGATAGGTCTGATTTTCCGCCGCTCCGTGCGGCTGTCGTACCATGTCGGGGTTCTCCCGATGGCCTCGGTCCGCTTAGGATCGATCACCCTTTGTTCGGCGACTTAGCGCATCCGCGATGCGCCAAACACTGCAGCCTCGGCTGCTACCACCGTCTGGCTTCGGCCAGCCACATGCGTGCGTGTGTGCGATTCGACCCGAGGGTCGTTGTCCGCCTCCGGCATGTGTACCTGAAGTCTTCGCGCCCCGACCGTTCGGCCCGCGCCGCGTTGACTTTGACGCAGACCGCCTTGCTCCTGATTCTGACGTGATCTCGCGATCACCGTTCAGTTGTAGGCGTGTGCGTCCTCCGCAGTGCTTCACTGCGCAGTCTTCCTATCCCTTGGGGTGTTCGCATCCCTACAGGGATCGTGCTCCCTGAGGTTCCAACCACCGCCGATTCACGTCGACGGATTCTTGAACCTTGGAGGTTTTCCATGTCCAAGCACGACTCGTTCCGCTCCGAGATCTTCCTCTCGAAAGTGAGGCTGATCGCTCTGGCCGCTGCCATTGGCATCGCGCTCATCTTCGAGGTCCTTCTCGCCTTCGCAAAGGCCTGGACCTTCTGCTGCATCGGTGCATCGATCCTGATCGGATCACTGATGGTGCTTGCCGAGTTCGCGGAAGACCTCCGCAACCTGGTTGGTCGTCATCGGCGTATCACCGATGCCATGCAACGCATCGAATTCGAGGCCGACGGTCGTCGATTCGGTCGTCGCTGATCTACTCAACATACCCCCGCGGGATGCACGCCATCCCACTGGGGTGGCATGCGTCCGCGGGGCTGTTCTTGTCCCCGCCTGTGCACCGGGGACCTTTCCTTTTGGCCTGCACAGCCATTGGAGGTTCGCATGCGTTTCTACCTGTTGGCTTTGCTCGTCGGCGTGATTGCCGGTCTTACCTTCCTCAAGGTCGTCGTGCCGCACGTGCAACACGATGTGACATCCAGGAAATGCCACGTCGTTACTGGCCTCGCTCAATATGCCCGCGGCAACGCGGATCAGATTGACGCGGCAGTCAACGCTGCAGTGCTCGGTAACCAACCCGCGCCTGCCACGTCCTGCGACTGACTCCGGTCAAGTCGCACGCCGAAATTCCCAGTGATTCTCGACTCCGGTCGGCTTCGCTGGGAATTCGGCGCTCCCTTCGCCTTCCCGGGACTCAGGTCCCCTCTCGATGCCCTGCCACCTACGGGGCATGGAGAGGGGACCTGGCCCCTGACTGAGGAAGGAGAAACTCATGGCTTTTGGAGAAGCGGCAAAGCGTCATCCTGAACCGTCGTTCCAGACGGCTGCCGAACAGCTCATCGCCGAGGCGCGCGCAAACATCGCGCCCGGCGCGGTGATGAGCTGGGCACGTAGGTCGGGTCTGTACAACCTGATCACGGAGCGGCACCCGTCCGAAGGGGCGAAGGTCCCGGCGTGACGCCGCCACCCGAAACCGAACACCCGGCAGGCAACTGCAGGGTGTTCTTCCGTCCAAGCCTTCGCGCGCAGCGCAAGGGTCGGGACGCAAGGACATCCGTGGTTTTTCGTGGCGTTTGCCACAAGGTCAGAGGGAGCCTCAATTCCCGTACGAACTTCTCACCAATGTCCGTCGTGATACGACTGGCGGCGTGGTGAGACCCTACTTGACTTCGTCCTTGACGCCGTCGAGCAACCACCGATGTACTCACCCTATCGTGGAGCGCACCATGGCAAAAATCCACGCCAACTCACATACCGTGTCCGGCAACCTCGCCAAAGACGCGGATCTGCAAGCTTTGCAGTTTCCCGTCGATGGCCATCCGATGTTTCGATTCAAGTTCAGAATCGGTTGCGATAGCTTTACCCGTGACAAGCAGGGCCAACCGGCGCAGCGAACCACCTGGTTCACGATCCGGTTCGACGTTCGCGAGAAAGGCGTCAAGTACTACCAGCGCCTGCTGAAGAAGCGTGCGGAGGTACTGGTGGTCGGTGAGCAACTCATCGACACCGTCACTGACGATCGTGGCACGCAATACTTCCACTTCCTCGCGGCCCAGACCGTCACGATTCTGTCCGAGGCTAAGAATAGGGAAGAGCAGCCTGCTCAATCCGTCGTCCCGCAACCGACCGCTCCCGTCCGCACCAGTGCCGGGCAGCGTCCACGCCTCACCGCCGTCGCTCAGCGGCCGGCGCGTGATGCAACCATGGAACCGCCGCCGGGCAACCGCGTGTTGACCGATGCACCCGTGGCACCCGAACCGGATCCCGGTGACGGCAAGCGGCGATACGAAGTGTCCAGTGAAGACCTGAAGGAGGTCATCCACTGGTAATCCACCACACCCCTCACGGGGATTCTTGAAAGCACCGACTGGTGCAGGAGAACTACCATGACGAACGTTACACACGGCCTTTTCAAAGGCCTGGAAGTCCCGGATTCGGAGGTGCGACCGTTGCTCGACGAAACCGGTCGCCCGATCATCCGCGACGGCAAGGAGCTGATGACCTGGGGAGTGCACCATCGCACCAAGCATGTGCTCGAGAAGTTCTCGCCCACCGAGGGATGGAGCATCCGGGTCACGCACGAGATCGGCGCCTTCAACATCCCGGATCCCACCACGCTGGTCTGGTCTCCCGAACAGGAGTGCCAGGTACCGGCGGTGCAGCCAACTGTGCTGTTCGTCGCCGAGCTGAGGGATCCGAACGACCGCGTCATCGCCGACGCCAGCCTAACGAAGGTGATCAACGCCCCGTTTTCCTGGCAGGCCGGGCAGACCGCAGTACGCGGCGCGCTCTACGATGCACTCGGTCTGACCCTTCCGTTCGATGTCCAGGACAGTGACCCCTCTCACCAGCAGCCCAAGACCAAGCAGGTCGTGTCGCAGCGCAGTGGCGTGACGGCGATCGCGAGCACCGGACACCAGTCCAAGCTCGCACCGGCGGCGCAAGCGATGGTGGACGCGGTCGGCAGTGATGCTGGAGCTGGTACAGGCGTGACGGAAGTGGCTCCGGCCACAGCCATTTCGCCTGCGTCTCAGGAGTCTGCTCCCACTGATGCGGGTGCTGCGAAAGCAGCTCTGGAAGCCTCCCCCGAGGCCAAGGAATCTGCACCGGTTGTGGCAGCAGCAACGGGCCAGGATCGCGCCGTCGTCAGGGCGATCACGAACGCTCAGAAGCCGCAGTCGAATAGCGGTGAACTGAGTCCGAACGTCCTGCGTCAGGCCATCGCGCGAGCGAAGGTCATAGGCGTGGAGGTGCCGGAGTTCAAAAACAACGACGAGTTGCGTGAGTTCTACAGATCGTTGTCGGCACGTCGGGTCCCACCCACCACCAACGTCGCGTAAGGAGAACCGTGCCATGAATGCACAACCCTCCCCGCGGTCGAACGTGATGCCGCTCGAGTTCGCCAAGCCTGTGTACCTGTCGCACTCCTCGAGCACGCTGTACGAGGTCTGTCCCCACAAGTACAAGCAGCGCTACAACGAACGACTGGAGTCGACCGTTACCGGCGTCAGCCTCGGGTACGGCAGTGCGTACGATGAGGCCACTTGTGCCTTCATCGTCGCCCACGCGCTGGGCCACGAGGGTCAGCTTGATCCCGTGGCCATCTTCGAAGAGAAGTTCGAGGAGTTTGCCAAGGCGAATACGGTTGGCTACTCGACCACGTTCAACTCGAAGGAAGCGTGTGTCGCTAGCGGAAAGGTGCTGGTCGCGAAGTTCATCGAGTCGTGGCTCGATCACGGCTACACGGCCGCGTTGGATCCGGAAGGCAAGCCAATCGTGCAGCGTGAGCTGCGTGTGAAGCTGGCGCCCAACGTGTTCTACACGGCGATCATCGATGTGCTGATGATGACCAGGGACTGCGAGATGCTGCTGGCGGATATCAAGACAGCGGCGCAGGCCAGTGATGGAAGCTTCCACCTCAACGCGGGCCAGTTGACCGGCCAGCAGTTGGTGGTGGAGGCGCATCGCGATGCCTTGGGTATCGATGGCGTCGAAGGGCTCTGCTTTTACCAGGGGCTCAAGAAGGCCATTCCCAAGCCAGCGAAAGGCGGGAAGGCAGGCAGAGGAACGGGGCCGGTTGTGCTCGATCCGATGATCTGTCCGCCGCGAACGGATGCTGAGGTACAGGCCTACGTGGAGTCCCGGCTGTGGATCGCCGAGGACATCCGCAGGGGCCGTTTTCCGAAGCGTCCGCTCGATGCGTATAACACCCCGTGCTCGGAGCTCTGCGACTACCGTCAGCGGTGCATACACGACGATTCCACGGGCCTCCGTGTCCGTGCAAGCCGTGGGAAGCCGGCTCCTTCACCTTCGATCGATTCGTCCGGCCCCGCGCCGTTCTAGATCGCAAAACAAGATCATTCCCGGACTTTGCGGGACCTTGCCACTCTTTTTGAGTGGCTTTTCTTTAGCGCATACTCACCGTGCGCGCTAAGAGAAAGGTCATTCTCCACAGGGAGGTGTAACGATGGCAGCGTTGAAGTTCCACGATCGGATTCGCGCCCTGGGTGACGTGCCGGCGCCCGAGGCGACCGTGCTCGTCGCGTGCTTCGGACAACGGGACACTGGAACGGAAGGCCAGCACAAGCAGGCCGCGGAGATCCTGTCGGCCTTGCGCGATCGCCAGCACTGGCTCGAATGCCAGTGCCGCGACGAGTCGGTCGAGCCGAAGCCGCTCATGTCTCCGCGGCTGCGCGAGGGCCAGATCCATATCTGGCGCCACGGCGTTACGCCGCACGCGGGCGGGTGCCCATTCTTCGTCGAGGCCACCGAGCGTGATGCGACTGCGCAGGCGCAGCCGGGGCCTGTAACCGCGTGGGACGGTGACTGGCTTCTCCTGAAGGCGATGGCCACCGGAACCCCCGAGCGCGCCCCCGCGACGGGGGAGCGGGCGTCGGCGGCGCGGTCCGCGCCTCCCGTACCCGCGCTGGCGCGGCTGCTGTTCTCGATCCTCACCGACACCGGCTACACGACCGTAGCGCCCGGCGACGTCGTTACGCGGCGTGACCATCCGGCGGTGAGTCGGGGAAAGGAGGCCTATGCCGGCCTGGCAAGCATCGCGGATCGGCAGGTAGGGAAGGGCCTTCGCTTTCGTGACGTGGGCTGTACGTTCCTTCCTGGCTTGCCGCGACATTTGGAGTCGCTCGCCAGCATGGCGAAGCGATTCCCCGAGGGCGTCCGGCCGCAGGGGCTCTTTCTCGGGGTCGTCAATGCCATCGAACGCGTCGACAACCACCGCTCGCTGCTGGAATGGCGCGGTGGCAAGGACGACCGCGTGGCGACAGCAACCGTGGAGGGGACGGTGCGACGCTCGGGCTTCGAGAAGGGTACCAGCGGCCCGTTCTGGGTGATCGCCCAGCTCGCGCAGCAGCGCCCCGGCGGTCCCTTCGTCCCGGTGCATGCGTACGCCCACCCGGTGCTGAGCCGGACGGTGCTGCTCGCGGTCGACAGCGGGTTGGAGCGGATCGCGGCGGAGACGCTGCTGCGGCAGATCAACTACTGGGCCAGCGACAAGGGCCCGGGCGTACACGTCCAGCTCGAGAAACCGCTTTTCCCGGAGGACGCCGGCGACGGACTCTTCTGCCACCCGGACTTCGTCCTGTGGCTTCCGGGTGGCCGACGCATCCTCGTGGAGGTGATGGGCCTGGAGAAGGATCCCGACTACCTGGCCAGCAAGGCGGTCACGCACCCCCGCATGCGCCGCCTGCGTGGCGTGGTCGACCTGGTCGAGTTCCGGCCCGACGACGACCCGTTCACTTTCGGTCGTCGGCTGACAGCGCTGATCCTGAAGTACAAAGCGGCTTGACCGCGCTGGCGCCTCGTGGCTAGTATCCAAGCCGGCACCACCGTGCCACAGGTTTTTGGTTGTTCATGCTGGCTCAGATGATCAACCCAAGCGTCGAGGCTCGCTCACTAGCCGCTCCTATCCACCCGAGATAGGCCAAGTTTCAAGGCGCGTCATGCGCTTCATCCATCGACCGGGATTCTCGGTCACAGCATCGGTTCTCCGATGCATTCCCCTACGCGAGTCGATCAGGCCACTTGGCCTGCGTTGATCCGCGCCACCACTTCCACGGGAGTCGATCACTACTCCCGTCCGGGGGTGTCTTCGCCCGTGGTTTTATCCCGTAAGGAGTAAAGCCATGGCTGCATCCGTTCTCACCGGTTTGATTTTGTTGTTCTTGGGCGTCGTCTTTGTCAAAGGCGTGCTCGCGCTCATCCCGGATCGGTCGGGATCGAACGATCCACGCATGAACCTCCTCACGGAGGCCATGAAGTCGAAGCAGGGTCCGGTCGTCTCGGATGTCCCCGCCTCTCAGGAGGTCGACGTTTGGGAGCTCATCCGTCAATCGGAGATCGAGGACGCACTGGACGCAGCACGTGAGGCTGCCGCGGCGAAATCCGCGAAGGCTGCATCGGCCGCCAAAGCCGAAGCCACGAAGTCGGTCGTCACGGTGACGGTTGATCCCGCGATTCCCTCGCGTCCAATCACGTCGTCCGTCCAGATGGCTGAAAAGGTCGAGGCACGCTTCGGAAAAGTAATTGGTGTACGCACGAAGGACGGTGTGGTGCATCTTCGGGCCCAGCAGGACGACCAGGGCAACCTGGTTCTTCCCGACTGGCTCCTGGCACCGGAAGCACCGGAAGCACCGGCGGAAGAGGCTGTCGCGATCCATCGCGAAGAGTGCCTCGAGCCGTGGGAGATCGAGGATCTGATCGCCCAGCAGATGGCCGCCCCCCAGGGTGACCTCTTCAGTGCCACCGAGACCATCCACTAAGACACGCTCCACATCAGCAGGAAGTTGCACCAACGCCTTCCTGCCGCCTTTTGGCACGGGAAGGTTTCCATTTTCCCGCCACGGCGGGCTCTGTACCAAGGGGTTTGATATGCGTAGTCAAGAAGACGTCGACCTGCGGGTCGAATTCAGCGGTCTGGATCACGACGAGCTTTTGCAGCGACATGGCCAGCTCCGCGAGGTGTTGGCGTTCCTGCAAGGTGAGACCTCGGCCCGTTTCGACGCGATGGAGGCCAACGTCTTGGTCGAACGCGAGATGCTCAAGCGTGCGATCGCGGGTCGCTTCAAGACGTCGTCCAACTAGCTGGCGTTCTCGCCTGGCTGATTCCACCCAACACCCTTGCAGTCGTCCATCACCTCGGTGATCGGCGCTTGCAGGGGCTTCTCTTCCATCCCCTGCCTCGGGGCCTTCACAAACCCCTCGGCAGGGAGGCTTGTGAAGACCCCGCGGTTCGGGATCTTCAAGGAGCACATCATGAACGCTGTAACGAGCAACGATTCGATCCCGGTAACCGCATCCGACGTGCTGCCTCTGCAGCCGGCAAGTGCCGACATCTGGGACAAGAAATACCGCCTCAAGGACATGTATGGAGCCATCGTGGACAAGGACGTGGATGCCACGCTGATCCGTGTTGCCACCAGGCTCGCGCGTGTCGAAGCTGACCAGGTGCGCGCCCGCGGTGGCGATGAGGTCGAAGCCCGCAACAAGATGCACGACTGGTTCCCTCAGTTCCACTGGGCCCTGCGCTTCGGCGCGGTACCCGCTGGCCGGATCCTGTCGAATGCGGGCGCGGAAGCACACAAGCCCAAGACCAGCACAATCAACTGCACCGTCTCCGGCACCATTGGCGACTCGATGCAGGACATCCTGCAAAAAGTGATGGAGGCCGGTCTTACGCTCAAGGCGGGTTGTGGGGTCGGCTATGAGCTGTCCACGTTGCGTCCGAAAGGCGCGAGCGTGAGCGGCGCGGGGTCGAGCACCAGTGGCCCGCTGTCCTTCATGGAGATCTTCGATCGCACCTGTGCGACCGTGGCCAGTGCGGGAGGTCGTCGTGGTGCCCAGATGGGAACCTTCGATGTCGGGCACCCGGACGTGCTGGAATTCGTCCGCGCCAAGCGCGAGGACGGCCGCTTCCGGCAGTTCAATCTCTCGCTCCTGATCACGCGCGACTTCCTCGATGCTGTGGAAGCCGATACCGACTGGCCGCTGGCCTTCCCGGTGCTCGCGTGTGAAAGGGACAAGGTCGATCTCAACGACAGCACCGCAGTCGTCTGGCGCGAGTGGGCCGATCATGACGCCGGCTACGTCATCCGCGAGGATGGCCTGGTGGCGTGTCGGGTCTACAAGCGCATCAAGGCCAAGGCGTTGTGGAACATCATCATGACGTCGACGTACGACTTCGCCGAACCGGGGTTCATCCTGATCGACGAAGTAAATCGCCTCAACAACAACTGGTTCTGCGAGTACATCCGAGCCACCAACCCGTGAATACGCGGCCAGGGGAATCCCCCTGGAAAACCCCCTCTGATCGACTTGGAAGCGCAGGCGTGCGCGACAGGGCGGAAGGCACCGGCATGGCCGGCGCCGCCGTGAACGACTGAGTGAGGGGGCAGGGCATCCGTGTCCTGATGCGACAGTCTGGACTCCCCCACGACGTGCAGTGCACTTAGGTGCGCTGGGAAAGGGGAGAGGAGCACCGAAGCGTGCTCCCGCCGGCGCAGGCCGGTCAGTAGGCCCTCGGGCTGAAAGTAACAGACGGTGGTGAGCAACCGTTGCCTCCCTACGGGGCGTGCAACCTCGGATCGATCAACCTGACCCGGTTCGTCATCAACCCCTTCACCGACGATGCTCGGTTCGATTGGGATACGTACGCCAAAGTGGTCGGCGTCTTCACCCGCATGCTGGACAACGTGGTGGAGATCAACGGCCTTCCGCTGCCTCAGCAGCGCGAAGAGATCGAGAGCAAGCGTCGCCACGGTATGGGCTTCTTCGGCCTGGGCTCGGCGATGGCCATGCTCGGTTACGCCTACGGCGACGAGCCGAGTCTGGCGTTCACCTCGAAGGTCGCGCAGGTCATGGCGGTCGAAGGGTGGAAGCAGGCTCTGGCCCTTGCAATCGAGAAGGGCCCGGCCCCGGTACTTGCCGCGCCGGTGATCCTCATGGCCGAACACCTCCGGTGCCAGCCTCAACTGGCTGCCGATGGCTATTCGGTAGGCGACATCGTGCCGGCGTCGCTGCTCCACGCCAAGTATTCGGCGTACATGCAGCGCGTCGCGGAGCTCGAGCCGGAGCTGGTCGAACGACTGGCCGAGGTGGGCGCACGATTCACCCATCACACGTCCGTGGCTCCCACGGGCACCATCGCGCTCTCTCTGGGCAACAACGCCAGCAATGGCATCGAGCCCAGCTTCGCCCACCTCTATTCGCGCAATGTGATTCGGGAGGGCAAGAAGACCAAGGAAAAGGTCGACGTGTGCAGCTATGAGCTGCTGGCCTACCGGGCCATGGTGAATCCGAACGCATCACCCGATGCCACGGATCCCGCCAACCGGTTGCCGGCCAGCTTCATCGCGGCCGACAGCGTCACCCCGAAGGCACACGTGGACGTGCAGGTGGCTGCCCAGTACTGGGTGGACTCCAGCATCAGCAAGACCGTCAACGTGCCGACGGACATTCCCTTCGGTGAGTTCCAGGACCTCTACCTCTACGCCGCTTCGAAAGGGCTCAAGGGGTGCACGACCTTCCGGTTCAACCCCGCAGCGTTCCAGGGCGTGCTCGTTCGCGAGCAAGACCTGGCGAACACGACGTACGTGTTCACGCTGGAGGACGGATCGGAGGTGCGTGTCCAGGGCAACGAGGAGATCGAGTACGACGGTGAGCTGCATACCGCCGCGAACCTCTTCGATGCGCTGAAAGAAGGCTATTACGGCCGGTTCTGATTCCCCTCTCAACCACCACCAACACCGGGATGCGCCTCGCTCTGCGAGGCCTTCCCGAAGGAGGCTTTATGGCTCGCGCCATCACCCAGAAGATCAAGTCCTATTCCGTAGTGACACCCGAAGAAGCATCCCGGAAGCCGAGCGTGTTCGTCGACGATCCGGATCGCCACCTGAAGCTGGGAACCGTACCCAAGCCTGTCGCAGCCAGTCTGCGCTGGGCCAAGCGTCCCGACCTGGTCGAAGGCAACGACAGCCGCACGTACGTGATCCGTGGCCCGGAACACCGGTTCGCGATCGACATCGGTCACGTGCAGAACGGCCATGCCGAACCTTTCGAGGTTTGGGTCAAGGGCGACACCGCGCCGCGGGGGCTCGCTCCCCTGGCCAAGTCGTTGAGCATGGACATGCGATCGCGTGACCGTGGCTTCCTCCAAGCGAAGCTCGAGTCACTCGCCAAGACGCCAGGCAAGGCGTTCGAGTTCACGCTGCCCGACCATAGGGTGGTGGAAGCGCCGAGCGAAGTGGCGGCGTTTGCGATGGTCGTGGATTACCGCTGTCGCGAACTGAAGGTGTACGACCTCGAAGGCCCGACGCCGGTGCTGGATGCACTGATGTCGCGCAAGGAACCGAAGACCACCGCACGCGGCTCCGACTGCTGGTTCGTGGACTTCGCCAACCCGAACTCGGGCGACAACATCTCCATGTTCGTGAAGGAGCTGGTGCTGCCCGATGGAACGGTGCGGCCGTACAGCGTCTGGCTGGGCGGCAAGTACCCCAAGTCCCTGGACGGCCTGTGCAAGTCCCTCAGCTTCGATCTCCGCGTCATCGAGGTCGAATGGGCCTTGCTCAAGCTCCGCCAATTGCTCTCCGTCGCGGAGGTCAATGGCGAGTTCCGCGCCCAGGTTCCTGGCAAGGAGAAGACCGCGTTCTATCCATCGACGGTGGCCTACATGGCGTCGCTGATCATCGACCGGCTCGCTTACCGCGGGCTCTGCGAGGCCGATGGCAGTCCGAAAGGATCGTCGGGTGTTGTCGCGTTCGACAAGGCCAAGGTGCGCGCCGCGGTCGCAGCAGGGACGTCCCCCAAGGGCATGCCCTGCAGCGCCTGCGGTAATCCCTCCTCCGTGAAGATGGATGGGGGCTGCGCGACCTGCCAGGAATGTGGCCACAGCCACTGTGGTTAGCGGTTTGAAGTGTTCCTGATCCCACCCCCCGGCACGCCGGCTCGACAGAACATCGTCGTGCCGGTTGCCGGATCCACTCGACCTCGCTTGCGAGGTCTTCCTCATGGCGTTGCCCATCGCCGGCGACGCCAGCAGGAAGACTTCGTTTTCCACCTGCACTTGCAGGTAAGCCTACGCCGAAGGTCACAGTCGGCCCCACCCTTGTCCGCGGCAAGTCCGCGGCTTCCACCAGACCACCGCCGCTCGAGGAGAGAAGCGATGACAACCACCAAAGCAGGTTACTGCTGCACGAACTACACGATGGGCTGTCGGGACATCGACAGCGGCAAGACAGGCTGCTTCCTGTTCGACATCGATCGGTACCGTCGTTACGGAGACTTCCGTGCGATTTCCGAAGTGTTTCCGGACGTGCTCCGACTGTTCGAGTGGAGCCGCGCCAATGGTGATCCCTGCAAGGGGATGGCCATCGACCGGATTTCGCCGATGAAGGCCAGTGAGGTATTGCGCCAACTGGAACAGCAGTCGGCGATCCTCGCTTCGGAGTACCGTCCGCGCACAGAACCGGAGGCCTTCTGGTCTTTGCTGGCGCAGGATCTCTACACCACGAGGTTTCCGAACGCTCGGTTTCGCATGGACGGCGGCATGCTCGTTATCGTACCCGGCAGTTCGCGCAGCCCGTGGTACTTCGACGAAGATGCCAGCGAACAACTTGTCGTCGATGGCGACCTGTTGATTGCCCATGACCAGCAAGGATTCCCCATGGAGTTCTTGCGTTGCCAAGCGCCAGGCGTACCTGCGGCCGCGGCATAACCCCAACGCGCGTGTCACCCACGCGTTTCACCTACCCGGACGGGCGCATGGCCCCTCCTGGGGTCAGGCCTCGCCGTGATCCCGGAGTACTCTCATGCGCAAGAGAAGCAACGATGGACAGGACAGCCTGTTCAACGACCGCCACATCGCGAGCCAGTTGCTGAAGGCACTTGGCTACGTGATTCTCGGCGAAGAACCGGAGCAGAAGATCGGCGTGCAGATGATGATCGACTGCGTCAAATCCGACTACATGTGCGCGAAACGCCTGCTGAAGGTGATCGACGGCACACAGGGTATGGCGAAGAGGTATCCCGAGCTTCGGGAACTCTGTCTCCAGCAGACGAAAGGGCGCGTTTAGGCCCGGCCACCTGAAGTCAGCGCTCGCGCCGACACCAGGAGGTCTTGGATGAAGGCTTCGGCCAGGTCACCGAGATCGCCACTTTGGCGCAATCGGTCCTGGCCCTGCTCCAGGAAGCGCTCCAGGTCGATCGGAGTAGTGTACTGGGGGCAGTCACAGCCCAGCGCGTCCCGGACGAACTGCTGTTCTCCGTCCGACAGTTTCACGATTCCGTAGCCAGCGAGTTCCACATCGACTCCTTTCGGGGGCGCCGATGCTACCTCCACGGCGCCGGATACTTCAACGTCAACACCATCCACCTTGCCTTTGGGTGCGCTCGACGCCCCCAGGGCGCCGCTGCGCGTTCATGGCCTAACCACAAGGGCACGACCATGAAGCACATCGTTCAATTCTCACTGGCCTACAACCGCAACATCCGTGTCGGCATCGAGGCCTCCGGAACACTGGAAGCGCTATCGATGGCCCGTGTACTGTTCCAGGACGGCGCCACACCGGAGCTTCCGCCGGGGACACCTCTGCTTGCCGACGAGTACAACCTCGACGACGGCCACTCGGCTGTCTACGAGGTGCTCCACCACGGCATGGTCGAGTGGCCCCCGGCCGACGTCTCGGTGCGCCACCTGTCGCAGCCTGTCAACGGGAACCCCGTCGACATCGGTGCGACGCTGGAGCAGGCCATACGTCGCGTCGAGATCGCCAACGCCGAAGGAAACCCAATCCTCTCGGCCTGGTTGCCCGACGCGCGCGCCGCGGTACGGTGCCTGGAACTGCGCCAACTGCAGCAGGCGGACGCCGCCGAGGTTGCCGCCATGTTCTTGGACGCCTACCGCGCCGGTCAGCGGAACGGTGGCTCCATCGAATGGAGCGACCTGGACGCGGCATTCACCTACGCGGTCAACGCAGGGCTGGTCGAGCCCGCGTAGACCGCGACCTCACCCACCGCGATCCGGAACTGGATATCGCGGCACACAAACAACCCGTCGGGGTCAACCATGCGCCCCCGACAGGGCGCTGGCTGGCTCCATCTGCTATCACGAGGAGTCTCACCATGTGCAATGCAATTGTTGCCGCCATCGACATCAAGATCGACGCTGCTAAGCAGCAGATCCTCCAAGCTGCCATCCGCGCCAAGAGGTCGCACAAGTTGAATGTGGATTCGGACGTCGCCAGGCTCAAGAGCTGGCGCTACGAAGGTCCTACCCTGGTCGCGACCGCGAGCCTGAAGGGGTGGGTGGATCGCGACATGTACGACGAGCACCCGGGCCTTGCGTATTTCCGGACGACCACCGGAATGGACGTCGAGCTTGGTCTGCTGACGCTGGATCAGGCCAAGGCCGCCATGACGGTAGCCTTTCTGGAACGCGCGTGGCACGGCGAGTGGTTCGATCGTGCGCGTCGGAGTGACGACGATGGTCTCGCGACCGACGTGTCGGGATTGCTGCTGAAGGACAATCTTGGTCATGTCGTGGCAGAAGCACGCGTCGACTGCGATTGTTCCGATCCACAAGAAGCCGTGGTCTGGCTGGCGTCCACCGCCATGACGGACCGGGAAAGCGATTGCGAGCTGGCCAAGGCCAAGGAGCTCGAGTCCGACGCAAGCGAGGAGGCACGCTGGGACAACTTCGATTCGGCGAATAGCCTTCGAGGCCAAGCAGCGTCTCTTCGTCGCCGAGTGGAAATCGCCGCCAACGTGAATCGGCTCGCGGCCTAGCCAGGCTCAGAGATTGCGGTCGGCCGCGTCCACAAGTGCGCCATCAGCGGTTGGCCAGCGCGCTGCCGACGATCGCTGGGCCCAGTGCTCGCTCAAATCCACCTCAACCCCACGTCCAGCCCCTCGGCTGGCGTGGGGTTTTTCTTGGGTGCAACCGGTTGCACGTGAGCGTTGGACGCGGTATAAAAACACCGTCCGCATCGCGCTCCTCTGGCCGGTGCCGACCCAGTTTCACCTGCCTCGCAGGTAAAGCCCACGCTGAGGGTCACAGTCAGCTCGCAGAGACCATTCTCTGCTTCCCAACACCCGTCCGGGACAAACTCCCGAGTCGGGGGTTCGTCTGGCGGGTTTTCTTGCACCCCAGAGGAACCTTCCCATGATTACCCATGCTCTACGCGTGATCTCACGCGTCCGTGTGCCGTGCGTCGTTCACGCAAAACGAGTTGCTTCCGCGTGTCGCAAGACCGCGGCTACTACCCCGGCACCCACCGCCGCTGAAGAGGTCGCTCTCGGTTCCGTCCAGCAGCTGCTGCTGTTCGCGGAGGAGGGCGGCAAGGCGAAGCGTCAACGCGTCAAGCGACCCAAGGTGCGGATCAAGGGGCTGCAGTACCGCCTCCACATTCCGACCCGGCTGACGCCGCGCAAGATTGCCCTCCGCAGCCACGCTGCGAAGGAGGACGGCAGCAACGACTACACCTGGTCCACTGACGCAATCGCCGGGCTCCACTCCGTGTTGTTGAAGGAGAGCCTGGAGACGCTCAAGGATCTGTGCGAGAAGCGCTCTGTCCGTGCCGCGGAAATCGTGGCCTGGATCGAGCGTACGGCTCCTCAGGAACCGTTCTCGTTCGAAACGTGCTGCAGGTACTTCAGTCTGGAGGTCGATGGCGAAAGCATCGGCGCCCAGGATCCCGAAGTGCTCCGTACGATGACGCGCAAATGGATCAAGAAGGCATACGGCGCTGAATTGCCGCATGCACAGGTGCTCCGCCAAGGTCTCATCGAGGCCGAAACGGGCGACGAAGAGGCCATCCAGTGGGTGCTCTCCGACGTCGTGGCGCCGTTGTCGTTCGTGACGTGTTGTGACTCCTTGGGGTTCGATCCCGAGGATGCGCGTGAGCAGCTCAGGCTGCCCATGCCGGTCGTTCAGTTCGCAAGCGATCCGCTGTCGAAAGCGATCGACGAGATCATCGACCGTGTCTTTCCTTCCAACCAGGCTGCATTCGCCGCCTGACCACCCATGCGGGAGTCGTTCTCTCCCGCCAGGGGGAGACGCTCCCGTCATTTCTCATCTGACGGAGATTCTCCATGTCCTACAACGAAGCACTGAACGGCCTCACTTACGACCAGGCCGCCCACGATGACTTGCCGGCTGTCCAGGCGGCAAACGTCGATGGCCGTCGCTATCAGGTCACCAAGGCCGATCTTTCCACGCTCAACATCGCCCCGCATTTCCGCGGCGTCTCCATGGCCTACATCGGCACGGAAGACCACCCGCACCTTGCGGCGATCAATCCGAAGTTCCACTTCGACGACCTCGACCTCGATCGCCTGATCAACGTCACGATCGCGCGCGAGTGGAGCAGGGCCGAAGGTGATCCGCGCCGTGGCATCCTCATCATGGGTGACAAGGGTGTCGGCAAAACCCAGTACCTGCGTCAGCGTCTCGCCCGCCAGGGCATTCCGTGCGCCGTCATCTCGTGGCGCCCGGAAATGGATGCGGTCGACTTGATCTACAGCAAGACCCTGATCGGCGGCGACGTGTCCATCGAAAAGGGCGTGCTGTGGCTGGCGGCGGAAGGTGGTTACCCGGTGGTGATCGAAGAGATCGATGTGGCGCGTCCGGCTCAGCTGGTCGCCCTCAATGAGATCATCGACACCGGCACGATCACGATCCCGGAAACGGGTGAGGTGATCCATGCACGCCGTGGCTTCTGCGTGTTCGCTAACTGCAACAGCAGCTTCACCGAAGACCGCCATGGGGGTTTTGCCGGTACGCGCTCCCAGAACATCTCGGTGCTGGATCGCTTTTTCAAGTACACGATGGAAGCGCCCTCCGACGAAGCCCAAGCGAAGTTCGTGAAGGCGTTGTACCCCGACGTGTCCGACGAAGATGCCGGCCGCTACGGTGCCTTCATGGGCATGCTGCGCAAGGCGGCGTCCTCGGACGGGTCGGGCGTGTCGGTACAAGGAAGTGTCCACCGCGTGAGCCTCGGCTTCTCGCGGCGTAACCTGATCGACTGGATGGACATGACCGGTTCGTTCGCCTACCTCGCGGATCAGCACATCAGTGTCCCGAAGTACGCGCTCGGCCCGATCTACACCAACGTCCTGCCTGCCAACGAAAAGGCCACCGTCGAACATCTGTTCGATCTGGCGTTCGGCGTGACGCAGTGAGGGCGCGGCCATGATCACGATGGAGATGTCCGTACCAGGTGGTACCAGGGTGGTCACGATCACCGAGACGGCAGATGCCATCGTCGTCGAGAGTGGTCTGTCCACGGCAAAGAAGAAAAAGCGCCAGGAGACACCGAAGGCCAACCTGACCGGGTCCGTCGAGGATTTCATCCAGGACTCGGTTCAGAGCCACGCCGTGGCCGGCTATGAAATGGTGACCGCGACACCCGACACGGGTGAACCGTTGATCCACATGGCTGGTACGTCAGCGCCTTTCGATCCGGCGAAGCTTGCCAAGCTCGAGGAGGCCTTCGGCCTGTCGCCCGCCAAGCCGGGGGTGGCCGACCGCATGCGTTGGGCCATCGGCCACGTCACGGTGTCGGCGTCCAAGGCGACCAACGGCGACCGCACGTTGAGCTTCAGCTCGACACGTTCCCGCGGCTACCAAGCCGCAGCGTTCGTCCTGTTGTGGTCACCGGCCACGAAGGTGTTCGCCGGGAACGATGAAGTTCAGGTGCACGACTACCTCAACGAGGGAGTCAGGGCGAAGGCGTTCAAGGAGGAGGTCGTCGATCTTCTCTACGAGCACCGGATCCTGCGCCGTCCGTTCAACATCTCGAGCCTGCCCACCTCAGGACATGGCCTTGCCCTGGCGATGTAACGTCGCATCCCCATCACGTAGGCCCTCACGGGCCTCGTGATGGGACTTTCCTCTGCTCCTTGTTCCAAGGAGCTTTTCAGTGGACATGCGTTCAAGCCGCGTGCCCACCGCCAAGCCCCTTGCGCCACGGCGCCAACGAGTTTTCGCAAGCGTCTGCTTGCACAACCCACCCAGGGGGTCACAGCCTGGTATCACCTAAGCGCCTCACTTGAGGCCATTCCCACCGTTACACCCACCCTCGCCAGTCCACGAAGCGTGCCGATCTTCGGCTCACGTCACGTGCTGGCACCGTCCGATTTTGCGTATCCGGGCGATTACCACCTCTCAAGGGCCACGCACCCTTCAAGGAAATCACCATGAGCAGCAACACGATCCAAGGCACCATCCCGGCCGAGCAGCTGGTCGTCATGTCGAACCGCATCCGCGTCTGGAGCGGCACGGTCAAGATCTCTCGCGAGAGCGATCTGGCGGCCATCAAGGATGAGCTTCCCCCGAAGACCCTGGCGTCCGATGGGCGCTGGACTCTGATCGAAAGCAAGCACCTCGCAGGTTTGGAGAGTGTGCGCAAGTCGATCGAACGGGATCTCAAGGATGAAGGCTTCTCGTACGTCGGCTGCGGTATCGCCGTTACCTCCGAGAAGTGCCGTCGCTTCCTCTCGCAGCTGCCGAAGTACGAGCAGGACTTCAACACGGCCCTCGACGACATCTGCCGCAACCTGGACACGTTCTACCAGGAGATGGCGGACAAGGCGGGGATCTGGAAGCAGGCCCTGGTCGATGCCCGCCTGACGCCGCAGCAGGTCAAAGAGCGGTGCCAGTTCGGAATGAACGTGTTCCGGATGGCCTCGCCCGACAACGACCCCAACTCGATCGCGTCGAGGCAGTACCGCAGTACGGTGTCCGAAGCGTTTCCGGCTCTGCTGGATTCCGTCGCCAAGGATGCCGGTCGGTTGCTGGAAACCTACCGTGGCAAGAGCCGCATGCTGCAGCCACAACTCCAGAACATCCGGAAGCTGGTGGCCAAGCTCAAGGCCTTTGCTTTCCTCGATCCGCGTGTCGGTCCTGCTACGGCAGGCATGCAGGCGGTTCTGGCGAACATGCCCGTCACGGGCGTGCTCAACGAAGTCAACGCGTCGATGTGCGTGGCGGTCCTCGAACAGCTCGTTCGTCCGGAGACCATCATCCAACACGGCGTCGGTGTCATCGCGGACGTTTCCTCCCAACGCCAGTCCCCGGTTTCCAACCAGGCTGCGCTTTCCTTTGCAGACGATTCGGCCACCCCGACGCCTGCCTCCACCCCGGTCCCGTCAGTCAAGCCAGTCATGGCCGGCCTCTCGATGGGCATGTAAGGAGCTCCCATGAAAGACATCACCGAAATAAAGGCATACCTGCGCGACAAGTTCGTGGGCAAGGCGGTTTCGCCGAGCGACATGATCAAGAGTTGCAAGGCTGTGCTGGGCTCGCTTCCCATCATCGCCAACGCTCTGGCCGCGGCAACCGGAAAAACGGTTGCTGTGCGACATGGCCACGAGCTGGGCGCCACGGATGGTAAGACGCTCTTCCTGATGGACATGCCCATTCCGAAGGACGGTACCGACCTCGACACGTTCGTGTTGATGCTGGCGTTGTCCTACGGTCTGGTTCACCACGAAATGGGCCACGTCAACCACACGACTTTCGGCGATCGCGAGATCCAGGAAAGTCGCGCGTCGTCGGCGTTGGTCGACAACCTGTACGGGATCATCGAGGACGTGCGCCAGGAGAACGTGCACATCGCACGCTATCCGGGCTCCAAGCTCTACCTCGATGGACTGGCGGCGGCAATGCAGGTCACGGGCCACTACCAGGCCGTGACACCGCAGGCGCAACCGTTGGAGATCCTGACCGGCTACCTGCTGTACCGGCTCTACTGGGAATACCGCGGGGATTACACCGTGGAGAACATGCTGGCCCAAGCCGAGGACGCCGTTCGTCATGCGTTTCCGGAGGGCCTGGTGGCGCGGTTGGAAACCGTGTTGCCGCGCATGGATGACCTCGAGAGCACGGCCGACGCCATTGATCTGGCCCGCGACATTGCGGACATGCTCCAGGAGGAGGCCGACAAAGCGCAGCAGGAAGCAGCCAATCCGCCCCAGGGCGGCCAAAGCAACCCGCAAGGACAGGTTGCACCGTCGCAAGGCGGCCAGCCCGGCGACCCGTCACAAGGTGATCCGATCCAAGGCAGTGCGTCGCAAGGTGATTCGTCCCAGGACGATCCGTCGCAAGACGGTGACTCTCAGGGCGACCAACCGCAAGCCGCGTCGTCTCCGGACGACTCGGACCAAGGCGATACATTGCAGGACGAGAAGGATCGCCGAGTGGCAAACCTGCAGGCAGCGCTCAACGCCGACAAGGACCAGCATGGCTATGGTGATCGGAGCCGCGACATCGCCGCGGCGCTGAATGCCATCGTCCAGCAGGTCGAGGACGACGGCAGCACCGACTGTGTCGAAATGTCCGGGGAACACCTGGATGCCGAGGTTGCAGACGCAACGTCGGACATTCCGCTGGTGAACCCCGGGTACGACATGGCCGAGGCGCTGTCGGTCACCGCGCAGCTCCGCATGCGGCTCGCTCGCGAGATGCAGGCGGTCACTGACGGTGAGGTCACCGTGGGTACGCGTGGTCGCCGGCTGTCTGGTGGTCACCTGTCCCGTGTCGGTGTCTCAGATGGCCGTATCTTCAAGACGGTCGACGAAGAGATCGAAGTCAACACAGCGGTCTGCCTGCTGGAGGATGTCTCGGGTTCGATGAAAGGCAGTCCGATCGAGTTGGCTTCTCAGGCACTGTACGCAACCACCCGTGCCATGGAAGGCATCGACGGTGTGAATGTCGCAGCCGCGACGTTCCCTGGGTTCCATGTGGTGAAGCCGTTTGGCGTGAAGTCGAGTTTGGTCCGGGATCGTTTCAACCTGGGTCAGCACGGCTCCACTCCGATGGCGGAAGGGATCACGCTCGCTCGGCGCATGCTGAGTGCCACCCCGGAGCGTCGGAAGATGCTGATCGTGATCACCGATGGCCAACCGGATTCTCGACCGGCCACGGAGGTAGCCATCCTCGCAGCGCAAGCTGCCGGGATCGAGGTGTACGGTCTTGGCATCAAGACCAACGCCGGCGTGGGGTTGTTTTCCACGTGGCTCACGATCCACAGCGTTACCGAGTTGCCCTACACGATGATCGGTCTGCTGCGCGAACGCCTGTTCGCAAAAGCAGCCTAACTACGATGGTGGTGCACCCCTTGGCGAACATCGCCTTGGGGTCACCACCCCTTTTTTCCTCGCTGTGGAGAACGCATCGGGAATGCCAGCGCATTCCTCATGGGTTTTCTCGTGCAGTCGCACGAACAGGTACCCGAGACCTCAAGCTCGGAACACAGCGTCAACCACCCAACAGGGGAGTCCTCCCCATGGGGTGGCTCCACCTTTCCCAGGAGCCACACCATGAATCTTTCTTCCACTGAAGCCGGTCTGCTTCGTGCTGTCCTCGCCCAGCATGGCGTCATCGCCCATGTGTTCGACGGGATCCAGTTGCACCAGGGTCTCGCTCGGCCACGGGTTGTCGTTGTCCGCGGGCACCTGGATCAGCGCATGTTGGTCGAACGCCTTCTGGCGCGCGGCGAACGCTCGCTGGCCACGTGGATCCTGACCGAATGCCCGGCGATCGTCATCAACGGCCACGGCTCGGTCGTCGTGCAGTACGACTGGCAACAGCGGCACGCCGCAGACGTCGTCGTCAAGCTCATCGACCTGGCTGCCGGCACACTGGCTTTTGCCGAGCACGCCGCCGGCGCGTGGCTGCTCGAACAGGGTCACACTCGCATGGAGGCCACCATCTTCTCGCTCGTCGAGCTGGTGCGGTTGGCTGAAGCGAATGACGGCCTGATCCCTGCCTCGATTTCTGCATCGCTCGTCTCACGGGCGCGGACGGAACATCGGCGCGCCAGAGGTCGCACTCGCCTTGCCACATTTACCGGCCTTGTAGCCGTTTCCACTGCGATGTCCACCAGGACGTCCATCTACCCACCACGGGTCTTCGCACCCGACCGGGTGAATGACCGCGTTTCTTGAAGGACATCATCATGCCCACAATCAGCCAAGACAAAACGGGATGGCCTCCCCAGCTGCACGAGGCCACGGCGGATGAAGGTTCTACCGACATCCATTACCGGGCGCACGCCCATCGAAGCGGCCGCCAGCCGCGAGTTCAGGAGGTTCTATGAACGAGCAACTGTCGCCCCTCGATCGGGAGCGGGCCATCACGAAAGAGCTCTGCGACAACCTGAAAGGACAGTGGGCCAGAGTCTTGGCGCACGTGATTCCTGAGCTGGCCGATGCCATTGCAGCCGGCCCGCGCAAGCATGTCGACTGCCCCTTCCATGGCGGCAAGAACGACTTCCGGATTCATCAGAACTTCGATGAATCCGGCGGGTGTATCTGCACATGCAACAGAGAGATGACCGACGGCTTTAAGGTCATCATGTATGCCAGAAACTGCTCGTTCATGGACGCGAAGCAGTACCTCATCGACGCGCTGGGTGGACGGATTACCACCGACCACCTGCCGCCGCCCGTGAGGCGCCGCGAACCGAACCTGAAGGAAATCGCAGCCAAGGACGCGAAGATCCGGCAACGGGTCGAGCGTACATGGGCCGACTCGCACAGCTTGTCGGATTCACGAAGCCGTCCAGCCCGCAACTGGCTGGAGTCCCGTGGTGTGGGTAGCAACCTCAACCTCCCGTCCGTCCAGTGCCACCCGGCGCTGGCGTATTGGAACCACGACGACGAGAAGGGACGGTTCGTTCGGCTGGGCAACTGGCCGGCGATCGTGTCACTGGTGCAGTGTCCGGATGGCCGGGCCGCGACGATCCATCGTGCATGGCTCACCGCGGACGGACGTTCCAAGGCACCGGTACCTGAACAGCGTAAGCAGGAGCAGTGCCCGTCGACCGTCGACCTGGCCGGAGCTGCGATCCGTCTGGATCGTTTTGAGCATCCGGTCTTGTCGTTGGCTGAAGGGCTCGAATCTGCTCTGAGCGCTCGTCTCCTGACCAGCAACCTTGGCTTGCCGGCGTGGTCGACCTTGAACTCCGTGCTGTTGGAGAAGGTCGTCGTGCCGGAGTACGTCCAGGTGGTGGTGATTTGGGCAGACCGCGATCGCGGTCAGGCCGGTCAACACGCCGCGGTCGCACTGTGCAAACGCCTGCGTAGCGAGGGGAAGCGTGCGGTGGTGATGTTGCCGCCCTACGCCATTCCTGAAGGCAAACGGTCGCTCGACTGGAACGATGTCGTCATGCTCGAAGGTGTCGAGCGGGCCAGGGCTCATCCTGCGTTCCGCGCCTGGCGCCTACGCCTCGCAGAGGTCTTGCGGGAACTCAACCACAACGAACTCGCAGAGAGGTTCCGTCATGCTGCGTGATTTCTCCCGAGTCGATACGACGCCTGGTGCTACTGGGATGTACGCCACCTTCGCACCGCCAGTGTCAGCGGCGGGAAGCAGGGAGGAGTACTTGGCCTGGCTGAAGACAAAGATCCGCGACCTTCGGGTCATGACCTGGTTCCACACCGGACAGCTTCGTTGCGCCAAGCTGGAAATCGTTGGCCCGTTCGCGGAGGACTTCAAGTTCGCCTTCGACCGGGTTCTCGCCACCATGGGCAAGGGTTCCGACCCACGCTCATAACCATTCCCATGCTTCGGCATGGACCCACCCCCCACGGGAATCGCCTTCCCGTCAGGGGTGGTGGATTCCCGTGGGTTTCGCATGCCGGTTCGCCGGCCAGGAGCTCACCATGGAATTCACTACCATCTCGGCCCTGGTGATCATCGTTCTCACGGTGATCCCGGGCTACATTTTTACGAAGACTAAGCGACGGTTTTGTGTGTTCGCGGAGGAGCATGACTGGCAGCACTCGCTGCTGTCGTACGTGCTGCACTCGCTGATCATCCTCGCGATCGCGTGGGGTGCCCAGAGCTACATCGGGCAGCATCCGTCGACGATCCTCAACAACAAGACGGCTCAGGACCTGATCCGGCAGTTGGTCGCGTCGCCGGTCGCGTGGGGACTCACGATCTTCGTCGTGCCGATCGTGGGCGGCTACCTCGCAGCGCTCGCCGTGCGGTTCAATATCGTCGCGTGGCCGTACATCATCGTGTCGACGACCGCTCGTCGGCTCGGTGGTCGCAAGGTCGTCCGCCAGTTGCTCGCGCCGTTGCCTTCGATCGTTGAGGGCTGGGACGCTCTGTACCTGGAGCTGACGACCGGTGGCCCGCATGTAGTCGTCGTCGAGAAGAAGTCCGGCTCAACGGTCATCGGGATCTTCAAGTCGGGATCGGCGACATCGCGTCACGGTACATACCCCGATTTGTTTCTGGGACAATCCTGTGATATCACCAAGGACGGACGGGCCATTCCGAACCCTGATTCACGCGGCATTTTCATCAGGGGGAGCGAGGTGGCCACGATCGCGTTGTGGAACGGAACACAGGAGCGGGTACACGATGGCCAGTCGACTGCACGGTCTATGGAAGGAGGTGCGAGCCATGATCAAAACTGACGCGCATTACTCTGCTGCACTGTCGTTTACCGGTGCCTGGAAGCCGCCGTCAGCAGTGGCGCAGCTTCCGGCCGTTCCGCTCAAGGTCAGTTGCGCCGCGATGGGGATCGACCCCACCAAGGTGACTTCCGAACCGCTCTTCCAAGCGGCGAAGGTGGTCAGCAGCTTCAGCCTCGCGGTCGCAACCACCGATTAGATCGTCACGTCCACCACAAACCACGGGAAGCCTCGCGCTCCCGTGGTTTTTTTGCGTGCGCGCCAAGCATGCTTCGTTGCCGTTGCCTACGCTTTCCGCTGGCGGCGAACGCGCTTCGCCGGCGCCTTTCCGCGCTTTAATGACTTCGCCGCGTCGGCGGGCTTCCTGATTGCTCCGGACGACATGCGTAGGGTCGCTTCGGTCACGCCAGGTCGCTTTAGGGCCGCGACGAACCAAGCCGGCTTCTTCCCGAATCCCGTCCAGGTCTGCGAAGGGTCGAGCGGATTCCGGAATTTGGGCACGCCGGCGCCGGCACGTCTGGCGATACCGCGTGTAGAGCGCGGAAAGACGTCCTCGAGCTTCAGGTCGGCCGCTTTCAGCAGAGCCTCGATCTTCTTGCGCGTCGCATCGATGTGCTGTGCGTGGGACACGGCGAGCCGAGCCTCGGCCTGCTTGATGAGCGCGGCGAGCTCACGGGGTGACATGCCATCCAGGTTTCGCGACATGGGTGTTCCTCGGTTGAAGTCAGGGTCGCCGGCAGCGCAGACGTCGCACCGCCGGACGGGACACAGTATAGGGATCCTCCACGCCTCGTTTCATCGCAACGAGGGGCAACTCCGACCGCCTGTACGCACGCCTGAAGACCTCCAGACCGGATCGGTTCCGATCAAGGGCTCCAATCATGTGTGGGAATTGTCGAGGTGCTCGGGCATGCTGCCGATGATCACCTTTTGCAAGTCGTCGGACCATGTGTAGTAAAGCCGGAAGCCTCGCCGGCGATCGCGCGAGCTGGAGCCGCTAACGTGCATGTCTAGCGTGTACCGGCGGCCCTGGTAGACGGTCTGGTACTGCCCGCGTAGTTTCGCGTTGTTGATCGCGTCTCCTACAGGACTGATCTCGACCCGCAGGCGCTCTTGCTCACTGACCAGTGCGGCGCGTGCATCCTGCGCCCCCGTCGTTCGAACGATCCAGTAGTGCTGGCCCATTAGAGCGATGATCTCAGCGACGAACGGAATGTTGTCGAACACCGAAGCGCGCGCTGCACGTAGTGCACCCGATGTGATCGCTACACGGTCGCCGAAGTGCATTAAGGTCCAGCGTGCGAGGGTATCCCACGTCGCGGGCAAGGGCTCACCAGCCACCTGCAGCGAGCGTACGTCGTCCTGCAGTTGTTTGATGCGATCCTCGGCGATCATCAGCCGCGCTAAGGTATTGCGAAGTTCTTCCTCCTTGTCTTCAGCGCGGTGTTGCTGTTCGATCGCGAGTCCCTCGGCCGCCACGGCGTCCTGCTCGGCTTGCGCCAGTGCCGCACGTAGGCCCGCGAGCTCGTCCACAACATGGTCATTGGCGCTGGCGAGTCGCGCCAGGTCATGGCGGCGTCGCTCGCGCGCGATCAGTTGACGAATCTGGGCGAAGGACGGTAGGTCAATCTCCGCGTCTTGAACAGACACCGTGGCCGCGACACAGGCGCCCGCGAGTTCGGTTACCGTCTCTCGCGCAGGCCAGAGGCTTCCACCGGGGACTACCGGGCAGCGGACGCTTGCGAGATCTGGATCGAACTGGCGGCCGTACAGCCGAACGCCTCCGCGCGGTACCTCGCCGGCGGGCCCAAGCTCGGCCTCAAGCCTGAGTAACCCAGTGGTACCAATCATTACGACATGCGCGGCGCCGACGACCCTTGTGGCGAGCTCGCCGGCAGCAAGCGCTTGGGGTGAATCTGCAGAGTCGGTGTGAATCACGACGACGGCGATCGTCCGGTGCCGATCACGAATCAGCGCGGCGAGGCGCGCGACGTCGTGGTCGACCTCGAGTAGCGCGGTCGCCGAGACGACCGCCGTGGCATCCGCGACGAGCGTGAGCGTGTGGTTCAGGCGGCGCACCAGTCCGGGGATCGTGGGGTGGACGGTGGTTTCGATGCCACGGTGAACCAGCACGCTCAAGCGTGTGCCGACCAGGACGTTGCCTTCGCTAGTGGCCAGCACGAACTCTACGCGCCAGTGGCGGCCGGCCAATTCGGCGCACGGCTCATCGAACCGCATGGCCACATGATTGCCATCGGTCTCCCACCACACTTGCTGGGCGCCTGTGTCGGTGCCCACCTCCCAAGAGGAGCGGTCGCGCCAGTCGACCGGCACGGCAACGCGCTTTTTCTCGCGCAACCACTCGACCACGGCCGCGATGGCCAAGTCGTGTATTTCCTCGACACCCTTTCGCGGCGCGACCAGGATGCCTTGAACCTGGGAAACGGGTACGTAGCGCGCTGACGTTGCCTCTACGGTCGTATCGCGTCGATCGAGCACTCGCGGAGGCGGCAGCGGCGGCCACGCCGGTGCTGGTGGTGGGATTTGCGTTGACCGGCGGACGCCGGCCGGCGTCCGCGGGGCCGATTGTTCGGCCGCGACTGCGCCGGCGACGACCCGTGCTGAGCTCGCCCGGCGTCCTCGGGTGTATGCGCGAGCAGGCGGAGCGGTTGCAATGGATGGGTGGTCTGCGTCCAGCGCGGCTGGCGCGACGTCGCCTTCAGCAGCGGGCATAGCTTGGGTCGGTAATGCCTGAGGCCGAACGAAGTCGGAAACAGCCAGCTCCATTGCGAGGAGAACCAGCTCAACCCGTGCGTCGGTCGCCTCCTTGATCCGCTTGTTTGCATCTGCACCGGGTTTCCAGATGACTTGCTCAAACCATTCCAACCGCGGTCCAGGGGGACCAACCGGCGCGCCTACTTGCCATAGGCACGCCGAGACCAGGGGATGGATCGGCTCTGCTATGTTCGGTAGCGCCTCCGAAACTCCGAGCCATAGTCGGGAAGGGGGGACGCTAGAAGGGCGCGCCACCCGTAAGTGGTGTCCTACCGGAAGCCATTGCAGCGCACCGTCGTTGTAGAGCGAGGCCATGACCGCTCCGCTGACTTCCTGCAAGGCGGCCGCGAAGCCGTCTTTGGACGCATAGTTGTGGAAGAAGTAGGCACTGTAGGGGATCACGTCCATGGCATGATTCGTCCTTTGGTTCTCTGGCGGCCTCGCCCGAACGCGGAGGGCCTCCCGCCTCGGCACGTTGTCGAGGCGCGTACGGGTTTCGTTATCGTAGAGGCGGCGCTCGCCCCGTCCTAATGAGTTCCTGGGCATCCCGGATCGCTCCGGACAGGGACTCGTTCGTAATGACCACGTCGCGGCTCGGCAGCTGCAGTTCGAAGGGCCCGTCTTCGCCTCTCGCGATGTCCGCATCCTCCGTCACGACGAAGGCGATGGCGTCGACCAACTCGTCGCCCTCTGCACAGAGGTAGAGCCAGTCCCCCAGGACGTGCTCCGTTCGTTGGTGCCGGTCGCACCAGTCGGCCAATGACGGTACGGCCGCCAGGAGTCCTTCCTTGATCTGCGCAACGACGTCGGTGGTCGACGCGTAGTCGAGCTCTTCCATGGCGCGCTCATACGCCTGCTCGTCGACCACGTCCTGCGCGCCGGCCAAGAAGGCGGTCTCGAGCTCGAACCAGATGCCAAAGCGACCCAGGATCTCGCTCTGGGCGGGTCGTTCGGCTGCGTCCGTCAGCATCCAGCGACATCCCAGTGCGCGTGCGCGCACCGAGACGGCCTCCATCGCCGCCGCTCCGGCGGATGGGTCGGTGGCCAGGCGCTCGCATACCTGGGGTTTGGGGAGCAATGGAACGAAAAACCGGGATAAGGCAAAAAAAGACATATAAAACAATGGCATGACAAGATGGCCCTTGTCCCACTCATTCGGATTACCGCCGCTTCCTAGGAACTGGTGATGCCTTCGCCAGCTGGGATTCCGCGGCCGTCACCCGTGCTTCGGCCGACTGGATCGCCACGGTCATCCCCGTCAGCTGCCCGCGTATCGCGGCCAGTTCAAGGACCAACTGATCGCGTTCGGTTTGCATATCGGCCAAGGTCGAGGGTCGGCAGGGATTCACCCAAAAACCGGCAATCTCGACTGCAACCCTTTGATAGGCTTGAATCCGGTCGCCTTTGCTATGGCGTCTCACCTGCCGGTTCCTGCGGCTTGAGCTGGCCAAGGAACGTCTCGATCGCCGTCAATCGGGCCTCCCGTCGCCGCTGATCTTCGATATCGGCCAAGCGCGCCTGACGCTCGGCAGCCAGCTCGATCACGTAGCGATCGACGTCCACACGGAGTTGGTCGCGTTCGGCGGTCAGCTGCACCCGTTGCTGCCCGAGCGAGTCGACCTCCTTCTGCAGGCGTGGCACGTCTTTGGCGACCTTCGTGACCTGGTCATGTTCGCGGCGCAAGGTTCGTAGGGCATTCTCGCTTTGGCCGTGCAGTTCGGTGAGGCGTGCGTTATCGCGATTGAGCTGCATGACCTCGTGGTTCTTGCCGGTCACCAGTTCCTGGGCTTGGCGAAGTTCCACCTGCAAGGTTTGCACCTGGTGTTCATGCCGGCGCGACTCAGCCTCGCGCTGCTCTTTAGCCGATTGGCGGAAGTGCTCGAGCGCTTCGCGGGCCTGACGGTGTTTGTCTTCCAGCGATTGGACGTGGGCGGCCTGTTCGGCAAGTCGCGCTTCCAGCCCGGCGGCGCGTTCCTCCAGGGTCCGCACCTCGATGGCACGATCGTGCAACTGCGCCAATGCTGCTTCGTGGGCTCGCTTTTCGTCCTCCAGCGCCGTCTCGGTTCGCTGCAGGCGATCGCTCAGCGCCCGACCCTCGCGCTCTTGATGGGCCAGGGCTTCGGCGGCTTTTTGCTTGGCGGCATCGAACTGGGCCTTCATCTCGGCGATGCGAACGTCAGCCTCCTCCGCAAGCCTCGCGGCAAGCTGTGCGACCAAGGTTCGCAGCGCGTCGCTGATCACTACTTCAGACGACAGCGCGGCCGAGGATTCCGCTTCCAGTTCCTTCAGATAGCGATGGATGGTGCTTTTCGAGCCGGTATTCCCGAGGGCCACCCGGACGGCATCCACCGACGGGTGCTTGCCTTGTGCGATAAGGCTGTCGCGTGCCTTCTGGACCTCGGTCTTGTACAAGCCAGCACGCGCCATCACCCGCCCTCCGATGTTTAACGTAATGTATTACATACCATGTAATTACGTAATGAGCAACAGCAAATGTTCATCTTTAAGGCGACAAAAAGTAACGCGGGATAATGTTGAATTATCCCGCCTTAGGGACTCACCCCCGCTGTCTGCACCCTCGGGACGGTACGAAAACGCTTCTCTCTCGCCGCTGCGCAAGCGACCCCTCAGGCCCGTGGCGAGGCGTGCTCGCCGCCGCATCCGACCGGTGCCCGTTGCGCAGGCTTAAGTCGATGAAGCCGTACGTTTGCGAGGGCGGACCGCCAGGTCGGCGGCCTTGGCTTCGGCGGCCGGCGCGCACGTGCGACCTGTCGCTGCGCAACAGTTGTCTGTGAGGTAGCTCATCAACAGGTTCATGGTGCCCATGGCAGCGGCGTAATAGATGAAGCGCCCCTCTTGCCGGCTGGTGATCAGACCGGCATGCACCAGCTCTTTTAGATGGAAGGAGAGCGTGGCATTGGCCAGCCCCAGGCGCTCGGCAATGGCACTCGCGGCCAGGCCATCGGGGGCGTGCTCGACGAGCAGTCGATAGACCGCCAGGCGCGACTCCTGCGCGAGGGCGGAAAGCACCGTGATGGCTTGTTTGGTCTGCATGGGCATGTTCATAGTGCCTGAGCTCGGGTACGAAAGCGCCCGATTCAGTCGGGAACGGATGGGGTGGCCGATCCCAGCGCATCCAAGCGGCTACCGAGTGCCAGGCGATCGAGTGCATCGACGCGCAGGTTCATCAACAGGCCAATGCGGTGTTGCAGGAGATTACGCGCTAACAGAAACGCCTTGTACACGGTCTCTCGGTCGCCCGTGGCCTTGGCAGGGTCGGGAATATTCCAGTGCGCGGTAATCGGCGCGCCTGGCCACGCCGGACAGGCCTCGCCCGCCACCTGATCGCACACGGTGATGACGAAATCCATGACCGGTGCGCCCGGTTCCAGGAAGGTGCTCCAGCTCTTGCTGTGCAATCCCTCAGTCGGCAGGTCGACGATGCGCAATACCTCCAGTGTCTGGGGGTAGATGAACCCTTTCGGGGCGCTGCCGGCACTGTAGCCGCGGAAGCGCTCCTGGCCGCGATGGTTGGTGATGGCCTCGGCGAGAATGCTGCGCGCCGAGTTTCCCGTGCACACAAACAGGACGTTGTAGTGACCTTGCATGGCGCGCTCCGTCAGACCGTTTGGGTTTCGTACCAGCGCTTGCTGACCGTCACGATGCGGACGACCGAGAGCATGACCGGGACTTCGATCAACACGCCCACCACGGTCGCCAGCGCCGCCCCCGAGTGCACGCCAAACAGCCCCACGGCCGTGGCGACCGCCAGCTCGAAGAAGTTGCTCGCGCCGATCAGGGCCGAGGGTGCCGCCACGCAATGGGGCACACCAAAGGCACGGTTGAGCAGGTACGCCAGGGCCGAGTTGCCGTAGACCTGGATCAGGATGGGCACGGCGAGCATCGCGATGACCAGCGGTTGGGCGAGGATCTGCTGTCCCTGGAAGCCGAACAGCAGCACCAGGGTCAGCAGCAAGGCGCTCAGGGACAGCGGCCCCAGCCGGGCCAGCAAACGCTCCAACGCTTGCGGGCCGCCGCGGGTAAGCACCACCCGGCGCAGCACGGCGCTCAACAGCACCGGCACCACAATGTAGAGCACCACCGACAGGAGCAAGGTGTTCCACGGCACGGTGATCGCCGAGATACCCAGCAGCAGGCCTACGATGGGTGCGAAAGCCACCACCATGATCGCGTCGTTCAAGGCGACCTGGCTCAGGGTGAAGTTGGGCTCGCCGTTGCACAGGTTGCTCCACACGAACACCATGGCCGTGCAGGGGGCCGCCGCCAGCAGGATCAGGCCCGCCACGTACGAATCGAGCTGGTCAGCCGGCAACCAGGCGGCAAACACGTGGCGGATGAAGATCCAGCCCAGCAAGGCCATCGAGAAGGGTTTCACCGCCCAGTTGATGAAGAGCGTGACGCCGATGCCTTTCCATTGCCGGCGCACGCCGCCGAGCGCGCCAAAGTCGATCTTCAACAGCATGGGGATGATCATCAGCCAGATCAGCACCGCCACCGGCAGGTTGACCTGCGCCACTTCCATGCCACCTAAGGCCGCGAAGGTGCCCGGAAGCAGGTGCCCCAGCAAGGTGCCGGCAACAATGCACAGCAGCACCCAGACCGTCAGGTAGCGCTCAAAGAAGCCAATGCGGCCGCCCACCGGGGAGGTGGCGCAGGCCTCGCCCGCAGGCAGGGAGGCGTCGCTCATGCCGCATCCTCGTCTTCGTCGGTAATCGTGCCGATATGGTCCAGCGCCTGCTGCAAGGCCGAGCGGTCCATCGTCTCCACCGGCAGGTCGACCAAGGCGGCAATCCGGTACAGGATGAGCGTGTGGGCGCGGCGGAACGCCTCCAGCAAGGCGCCGTGACCGTGCGCGGCCGCGGGATCGGGCAGGCCCCAGTGGCTCTTGACGAAATCGCCGAACAGCACCGGGCAAACCTCGTTGGCCGCGTTGTCGCACACGGTAATGACGATATCCAGCGGCGGCGCGCCCGCTTCGGTGAAGCGGTCCCAGGACTTGCTGCTCAGGCCCTCGATGGAGATGCCAGCCGCCTGGAGCTCCTCCAGCGCATAGGGGTTGACCCGACCGGTGGGTTGGCTGCCGGCGCTGTAGGCCTCGAATCGGCCCTTGCCCAGATGGTTGAGCGTGGCTTCGGACAGGATGCTGCGGGCAGAGTTGCCGGTGCAGATGAATAAGACGCGGCACGGGTTCATGGCGCTTTTCTCTTGGGTGAGCGGTCAAGGCAGGGCAACGGCAACCTCCGAGCGGCGCGATCGAGCCCGGTGGTTGCTGTCTTGTTTCTACAGTTCTATATTCGTGGAACTATCTAAGCAATGCAACACCAGCCCATGACCGAAGATCTGCCCCACGTCGATCCCACCCTGCTGGACACGCCCGACCTGACTAAGCTCGCGTTGCCGGCGGGCGCCGACCACCCGCCACGCATCCTGATCCTGTACGGCTCGCTGCGACCGCAATCCTTCAGTCGCAAGCTCGCCCTGGAAGCGGAGCGCATCCTGCAGCGATTCGGCGCCGAGACCTGTGTATTCGATCCCCACGAGCTGCCAATCCTCGACAGCGTGCCGGCCAGTCACCCCAAGGTGCAGGAACTGCGGTCGCTATCGCTGTGGTCCGAAGGCCAGGTCTGGGTGAGCCCCGAGCGCCACGGCACCCTCACGGGCGTGTTCAAGAACCAGATCGACTGGCTGCCGCTCGAAGAGGGCAGCGTGCGGCCCACGCAGGGGCGCACGCTGGCGGTCATGCAGGTCTGTGGTGGCTCCCAGTGGGGTTCAGCCGAGATACGTGCAAAAGCAGGACATAACCCTGAATTAAACTAGGTTTGTCAACGGTTTAGTGTGACATTTGGAATGCCTCCTTTCTCCTTTTTCCGTGGACAATGTTGGACCTATTCCAACAGGAGTTCGGTCACAAAGGGATCGGGCACGGCTTCCACGTCGATCAGGTAGTCACCGAAGCGCTTGATGTGCCCGGTCATATATGGGCTCATTGTCGCGACGTCTTGGCGACTTGGCTTCATCCCTTCGCTGACCAAGTCACGCAGAATCCGCGTGAGGTCGACCGCGTTACTGAAAATGATCGCGTTGGTGACCAGGTCGTTGTACTTGACCGTCTTTTCCTGCTCCTCCGGATCGTTGTCGGCGATCACCCCCTCGCCACCGAAGAAGTTCCATTTGGCGAAGCCATTGTAGGCCTCGACCTTGTTGGTCGAGGCGGTGATTTTCTCGCGCAGCTCCAGATCCGAAATATACCGGAGCAGGAAGATGGTACGAACGACGCGCCCCAGTTCACGGAAGGCCTGATAAAGCCGATTCTTACGGCTGTCGTTGCCCAGTTTTCGCAAGAGCGTCACGGACGAAATCTTTCCGGTGGAAATCGAAAGCACCACGCGCATCAGGTCTTTCCAATGAACCTCGATGAGCGACCAGTCGATGGTGTCCTTGAACAGCGTATCGATATGCTCATAGCGCGTATCCGGTGCCGGCCGGAAAAACTTCAAATCCTGCCAGTTGCGTATGCGAGGCATCAGCTTGATGCCCAGCAGGTACGACAAGGCGAATACGGGTGCTGATTGGCCTTGGGTGTCGGCATGGATAGTGTCTGGCTGGATGTCTGACTTGTTCTTCAACAACCCGTCAATGATATAAATCGCCTCCCACACCCCGCATGGAATGAAGTGCGAGAACAGCGCGACGTAGGTATCGGAAACATGGTGATAGGCGATGCCGCCATAGCCGCCGTAGCGTATGTGGTACTCGGCCATGAGGTTCTGGTCATACATGTCGTATTTAGTGCCATCGGCGGCGGCACTCTTTCCATTGCCCCACACCTTGGGCAGATGCAGCGTGTTGTAGGCATTGACGATGTCCTTGATCGCCAGATCGAGTTTCGTCGGGTTGATGTGGCGGCGATTCACGAAGGAAAGCATGTGCGGGGTCACGGCGCCGCGAAAGTGGCGAGCTGCCTGCACCGGGCCCAGATTGCAGCCGTAGGTAAAAGACGTGAGGATGTATCGCTCAGTCGCACGGTCAATCTTGGGGTCGGAGCCTGAAAGCGGGCCGAAATGCCGCGGAAAACCCACCCAGTGCGCCACGTTGCACAAGATGTCCAACACATTGCGCTCCGGCATGCGCGCAAGGATGGTGGCTTCCAAGGTCTTGGCCGCTTCGGTGGGTTCCGTGGCGGTGACGCGCTTGAGTACTGGTAAGCCATTGGCATCAATGACTACCTGGTTGTTCTCCGGGTAGGCGGCATCGATCTCTTCGGCGACGCGTGTCAGCTCGTCACGCAACCGGGTGACGAATGCCGTGGCATCCGTGGGTAGGTCGAGTTGGCTGCAATAGTCAATCAGGTGTGCTTGGCAGTCTTCCCAGCCCAGCAGCTGATCTCGGTAGTCGGCGTATTCCTCGGAGCCGGCGATGGCTACGTCGCCGGTCTTCAGTTCGTTGGCCAGGCAGGAGAAGACGCAGGCCTCCAAATGCCGACGATGCAGGCGTGGGTTTCCGGTCTCGTCGCGCTGGGTCACCGCGCGGCGCCATCGCTCGTTCGCGAAGGACAGGTCGATCGACTCCTCCAGCCAATCGCCACGCCGCGATTCATGTTCAAGAACAAGATCCAGCGCCTCCATCAAGCTGCGATCTTCGCTGGTCGACGCCAAATCGAGCAGCCGAACCATCCTGAAAATGGTGGGACGATGGCTTTTGTAGAACTTCCAGACCAATGGGTAATAGTTGTCACCGCTGTACGCATTGATGGCGGCACAGTCTTCCTGCAGGGTCTCCATACCACCGCGCTTACGCAAGAGCTGGCGTATTTCTCGACCAGCATCCGTGTCGCTGGCGTGCGTATCCAAGACTTGGATGACATCGGCGAGCGTGGCGACGATCGCCTCGGTCTTCTCGCGGTGACGAACCCGCAAACGCTCCATCTCCTCCTTGGCGCGGCGGTGAAGATTGTTCATCCGCTTGATGTACATCGCGGCCAGATCATCGCGAGCCTGGATGCGTGCACGGTGAATCAGGCTCAGCAACAGCATGTGTCGTTTGGGGGCGCCAAAATCTCGCAGCTCGGCCGCATCAAGGGCTTTCGCTTCGGCGGCAAAGTGCTTGATCTTCACCTCCGGCACATCGGCCAACAGATGCATGTCGCCCATCAGATTGGAGAGGCGCGCGATGTGCTCGATCAACCGCTGGAAGTGCTGTAGCGAGGAGCGCTTGGGTAACTGCTTGATCAGCTGCAGCGGACTCTGGCGGCGCCCGGTATCCACATCGAGCAACGTGTCCAGTTGCGCGGCTTCCTCGGTGGTCAATCGTTGCTGGACTAGGCTGAATAGGCGTTGGTTGACCAGTGCCCGTACCCGTCGTGCCAAGCGATCCAGCGTACTGAAGGCCGGTAGCTCGATCTTGTCCTTAATTAGTTGCTCGATCGCCGCATTGATCAAATCCGCTGGGTTGTCCATTACGCCCGCTGCTATCCCCACCGCGCGCGTTGCCGCGTGCATGCCACGTTCCCGGAAAGCCGAGACGTCCAGCCGTTGCCGAATGGTGGCGTGATAGCGATAGAGCGTGCGCGCCCCCAATGTCGCTGGTCGGGCATGCCCGCTGAGCCGCAAGGTATCCCGGACCTGACGCATGATGGCGATTGGCACTGCCTCCAGCGCGGGAAAGTACCCGAGGCGTTGAAAGCCTTTCAGCAGCAGTAGGAAACTGAGGCGGCGCGCCGGCTCACGCACTTGCCGTATGGCCCATGCAATTTCGTCATCGGTCGGCGTATAGATTTGGGCCAGTTCACTCGCAGATGGATTGCGCTTGAAGAAGGGATAAGCGGTCCGTTCGATCGATGCCATAGTGAAGACAGTGATCTAGCCAGCCCGTAGGATAGACCGTGAAGTGTGTGTTTCGGTCCCTTACTTGGAGCTTTGTTGCTTTCGCGTAGACGCTGGCGGTGCAGACTGGGAGCGCATTAGTATGTATGCGCAATGTACGGCCCCATTCGCCCCGTGGCCAGGACGCGGCCACTCCCGCGCCGTCTCGATGGCAGCACCGAATGGCGGTGGCAACGACCAGTCGTCGCGTCGGTTCTTTGCACGTGCGCTTTATACGGGCAGCTCGACGTGTGCCGTGCGACGCGGCACCCCTACCATCGACTCCGGGGGCCGACCTGCAAGTGTTCTATGCCGAGGGCTTGTTTACGGGTTCAATCTCCTTCAGAAGCCGCTCTTGCTCGGTAGCATCCAGTGCACTGAAAGCCCGAATCATTCGAGCAAGTCGTTCGTTGTCGGCGTAGAGATACGCCAATGGCACGCCGAGCGCTTTCGCCAGGCGCTTCGCCGTCGCTTGATCTGTGGCGTGGACGTCCTGCTCGTATCGGTTGATGCGTGTGCTAGCCACGAAGGGATCCAGTCCGGCGAGGATGCCCAGCTCCTTCTGGGATAGACCGGCATCCTGACGCGCTTGCTTCAAGCGCTTGCTGAAGATGGACGACGGTTCACGTGGGCGAGGCATGGAATTCTCGAGGAGGAAGACCTCTACGAGATTCGTTGCTTTACCGTGCTGGCGATACTACGATATTCGTAGTTTTGTTGATAGCCTCAAGTGTTTGGCCACCCTACGACCGATAGGAAGCCAGCCCCATGCTTCTGCAACTGGTGTTCGAAGATCAGTGGTCCATTCCCGTACCGATGGACGATCGGCTGGAGGAGGCGCTTGGCGTGCAGCGCGAGCGCGCCTCCCGCGACGAGTTCGACCTCGCGTTTCTCGAGCGTCTATCAGAATGCTTAGCGAATTCGCTCGCGGCGTGCCTTGACACCGACTTGCAGCTGCCGACGGACAGCCAGGTGAAGTACGCCATGGACATCGCTCGGGAACTGGGTGTGTCGTTACCTGCCGATGCCCTACGTTTCCGCGGCGCAGCTCACGAGTTCATTGACCGCTTCAAAGATTCCTTCCGCGTCAGCCGTGAACGACGCCGGCGTATGACGAGTCCCACCGGGGGGTAGCTCATCCGGATGACCTGCCGAGGCCGCCGCCAAGACAAACCTTGGCGTGTTGGCCGCACGTATCACTAAATATCAGTCGATCATGACCCTACCTTACGAGCGCACTTGGGCAGTCGTCGAAACACGGCGTTTCCTGACAGAGGTGCTGGCCAATCGACGCGTTCCCGCCGCCGTTCGCGAGCAGGCGCGCACTCTGCTGCGTCACTACCCAGGCCCCAGCGACGTATTCAATGCGGCGTGGCAAGCGCTTGCCGATCCCCGCCTCGTCCTGGAACCAGTCTTTGACATGAGCACTGACGGATCGCCTTCACCCAACTGGCCGAAACCACGAGTGCTTCGTACTTCGAAATGACGGCATAGAGCCAATGCGTGACAGGCGTGCTTGTTGTAGCACGGCTCCTCAGCCACGCCCCCGCTGCCTACAGAATCGATCGAGCAAATGGCCAAGATGACAAAGGAAAAGCTTGCGCAACTACTGGCTTCTGCAAGGGCCACGCCATCTGGAGAGAATCCCGAAGACGCCCAAGAGGCGGTCTTCAGGGCACTCCTTGATGCGACGGTCTATGCACATGTGCCGTTGGAAAGCCCACCGGAAGGCGTGATGCGCTTCATCCAGTTCGTGCGTCCCGACAACGGTCAGACCGTGCTGCCCTTTTTCAGCGACAGGGAACAATCCGACGCGGCCGCCGGCGGGAACGTTCTCAGCATGGCGATGTCCGGACGAAGCCTGTTCGAACTGACGCGCGGTGCCACGTTGATGCTCAATCCGAACCTGGATGCGGTCGCTCTCTATCCGCCAGAGATCACCGCACTGCTGGAGGGGAGGGCGCTAGGTTTTTTCAGAAAGGACGAAGTGGCTGAGGATGCGAAGGTACTAACTGGTCAGCCATCCATATCGACAGCTGGGCTGAATACTATGCTGCGCAGCTTGTTCGAACGGGAGGCGACGGTCAGGGCAGCCTTCTTGTCCGAGGTGCACCATCAAGACGATCGCGCGGAGGTTTTCCTGCTCCTTACCGTCGTGGTGTCATTGGCCCACCAGGAGCGCATCCTCCAACTGGCCACGCTGGCTTTCAAGACGGAGGCTCTGCAACTCGACCTACCACTCAACATGAGGTTCTTGGCGCCTGATGCGCTGCTTGATGATCTCTGCAACTGCGGAGTGCAGATCTACGGTACTTGATGGAAGCCGGATGGCTTTACAAATGGGCGCTGCCGAAACCGCTTGCACGCGGCGGTGGTACCGCCTACCGCACGTCGCAACGCGTGGTGATGGAGGAGACGATCTGTCGAGTGCGCCGGGGCGACCCCCTTGTCGACTGCCTGATCATTAACGCTGTGTCCAGTGCTGTACTACTACCTCCAACCAAACCCAAAGATTCAGGAACTACATAACCATGAGCCACGAGCCTTAGGTGGAGACTTGGTAGTCAGAACCAATCGCAATACATGCAGCGTTGCATGTTAGCCTCTGCGAGTAGCCATGTACGAAATCCTGCCAGCGCGGGGTCCTGCGCTCGGGCCGGGCGGTACGCCAGGTACCAGTTCTCGTAGTTCTTTCCTGTGGACTGGAACGGGGCGACCAGCCGACCCGATTTGAGCGCATCGCTGACGTAGGGAAGCTGGGCCACGGCGACACCCACGCCGTCCAGCACGGCCTGCATGGCCATGGCCGAGCTCTCGAAGATCACTTCCGCTTTTGGCTTGAGCGGTGCGCGCAATCCCGCAGCCTTGAACCACCAGGCCCACTGTTCACGCAGGTGTGCGACCACGATCAGCGAGGCCTGGCGCAGGTCGCGAGGTTGGCGCAAACCCTTCGCCAGGGCGGGGATGCAGACCGGCACCAGGGTCGAAGGAAACAACTCCTCGGCAAGGTAGCCGGGCCAATCGCCGGAGCCACGGCGCACCGTGCAGGTCCAGTCGTCGCGCAAGGGATTCATGAGGCCACCGGTTGCCACGCGAACCTCGATCTGCGGGTGATCGTGACTGAAGCCGGCCAGCCGGGGGATCAGCCAATGTAACGCGAAGGCGGGAGCGACACCGATCGTGAGCACCGGGCCGGCGCGCATGGCCGACACCTGCGCGACCAGGCGCGTGATCGCCTCGAAAGCGTCGGTCAACCCGGGCTGCAGTGCGCGTCCCTGCAGCGTGAGCTCGAGCCCGTTGGCGTGGCGATGGAACAGCGCGAAGCCGAGGCGGCGTTCCAGCAGGCGCACGCTCTGGCTCACTGCGGCCTGGGTGACATGCAGCTCGCTGGCGGCCGCCGTGAAGCTGCCGCAGCGGGCCGCCGTCTCGAAAGCACGCAGCCCATTCAGGAGGGGAAGGGATCCTGTCATGGCGGGTAGCCCAAGGAAAACTTTTGGTGGCGGCAAGAAATAGTCGTTGGCAATGAGCGATGCCTACGCCTGAAGATAGCCGCTGACAACGCTTCACGGCGCAACACTACCCTTCTTCGCATGGATCGTCGAATGACGTACCCCAAGGTTGGCTTTTCCCGGGTTTCTCGTGACTCCGTCTGGATCGCCGAAACCGGGAGCGGATGCGGGGGCAGGGATGCCTCACGCCTCGATCGCCCACCCGCGGCTGTTCCACGGCATGGATCGACCCCGTGAACTTGTCCGCGCCGTTCATCGCGCGGCCAGTCGCGACGGTACTGCTGATGGCGACGGTGGCCTTGGCAGGCATCGTCGCGTTTCCCTTGTTGCCCGTCGCCCCGCTGCCGCAGATCGACGCGCCGACCATCCAGGTCACGGCGACGCTGGCAGGGGCCAGCGCGCAAACCATGGCATCGTCGGTGGCCACGCCGCTGGAGCGTCAGCTGGGCCAGATCGCCGGGGTCAGCGACATGACCTCGTTCAGCGCGATGGGGGCGACGTCGGTCACCGTCCAGTTTGACCTGGATCGCAACATCGACGCGGCGGCGCAGGACGTGCAGGCAGCGATCACGGCAGCGGGCAACAACTTGCCGCGGGCGATGACCACGCCGCCAACCTACAAGAAGTTGAATCCGACCGATGCACCGATCCTGGTGCTGGCGGCGAGTTCCGATGCGCTTCCGCTGACCGCCGTCTCCGACGCCGTCGACAACTTCCTGGCGCGCAAGATCTCACAGATACCGGGCGTGGCCCAGGTTTCGCTGGGTGGCGCGCAGCAGCCTGCGATCCGGGTGCAGGCCGACCCCGGCCGGCTCGCGGCGGTCGGGTTGACGCTCGAACAGGTGCGCACGGCGCTGGTCGCGGCCACCACCGACGCCGCCAAAGGTGCGATCGATACCCCCACGACGAGCTTTGCGATCGCCGCGAACGATCAGATCATCCATCCGCAATCGTTCGAGGATGTCGTGCTTGCCTACAAGCGCGGCGCGCCCATCCGGGTGCGCGACATCGGGCGCGCCGTCGCCGCGGCCGCCGATCGCAACGCGGCGGCGTACTACAACGGTCGACCGGCCATCCTGCTCACGGTCTACAAGCAACCCGACGCCAACGTCATCGCCACGGTCGAGCGCATCAAGTCGGAACTTCCCCAGCTTGTCTCCGACATCCCCCGTGCCATCACCATCGATACGGTGCTCGACCGTACCGTCACCATCCGCGCCGCAGTACGTGACGTCGAATTCACCCTGGTGCTGGGGGTCATCCTGGCGGTGCTGGTGGTGGGGTTGTTCCTGCGCAACCTGTGGGCGACCCTGGTGCCGGGCATCACCATCGTGCTCTCGCTGCTCGGTGCATTCGCGGCGATGTGGCTGTTCGGATTCAGCCTCGACAACCTGTCCCTGATGGCCTTGACGCTGGGCATCGGCTTCGTGATCGACGACGCGATCGTGGTGGTCGAGAACATCCAGCGTCACGTCGAGAACGGCTTGCCGCCGATGCAGGCGGCGCTCGAAGGCTCACGCGAGATCGCCTTCACCGTGTTCTCGATCAGCCTGTCGATGCTCGCGGTGTTCGTTCCGCTGCTGTTGATGGGCGGCATCGTCGGCCGCCTGTTCCAGGAATTCTCGTTGACCATGATGGCGTCGATCATGGTGTCCATGCTGGTGTCGTTGACCCTGGCGCCGATGCTGTGCTCACGCTTCATGCGCCGCGGGGATGGCCGGCACGGCCGCTGGCATGAGCGGGTCGAAGCCGCGTTCGACGCGCTCCTGGTGGGTTATCGGCGCACGCTGGACGGCGTGCTGCGTCATCCGGCCATCACGATGGGGGTGTTTCTTGCCACGGTGGCATCGGCACTGGCCCTGGCCATCGGGATTCCCAAGGGCTTCTTTCCGATTCAGGACACCGGGTTGATCCAGGGCCTGGCCGAGGCGGCACAGGGCACCTCGCCGGAGGAGATGCGGCGTCTGGAGCGCCAGCTCGACGCGGTGCTGTTGCGCGACCCCGGCGTGGCCGGCGTGGCCTCCTGGACCGGCACGACGGGCGGCAGCGGCTATGCGCAGACCGCCAACACGGCGCGCTACCTGATCGTGCTCAAGCCGCTCGAACAGCGCGAGCTGCCCGCCACGGAAATCATTCGCCGGCTGAAGCCGCACGTCGGCGCCGTCGCCGGTGTCGACTTGAAGCTGTCGCCGACGCAGGACATCACGACCGGTGGCCGCACGGCACGCGGCAGCTTCCAGTACACGCTGCGCGGCGCGGACGTCGATGAGCTCGATGGATGGTCACAGAGAATGCTGGCGAAGATGCGCACGTTGCCACAATTGACCGATGTGGCGAGCGACCTGCAGTCCAGCGCGCCGCAACTTGCGATCCATATCGACCGCACGGTGGCCGCGCACTTCGGCATTTCACCGCAGACGATCGACGACACGCTGAATGACGCCTACGGCCAACGCCAGATCACCCAGTACTCCACCCAGGTCAGCACCTATCCCCTGATTCTCGAGGTCACGCCCGACTTGCAGGGCAAGCTTGCGTCGCTCGATCGGCTGTATGTCCAATCGCCCCTCACGGGTACCGTGGTGCCGCTGTCGGTGATGACGCGGGTGGATTCCACGAAGGTGGGCCCGCTCTCGGTGATCCATCAGGGATCGTTCCCCGCCGTCACGCTGTCGTTCAACCTGCCGCCTGGCGTGGCGCTCGGCGAAGCGGTCACCGCGATCCAGCAGGCCGCGGCAGCGATCGGCATGCCCGATGGGGTGCGAGGGGCCTTCGAAGGCAACGCCAAGGCGTTCCAGTCCTCCTTGTCGAACATGCCGTGGCTGGTGCTGGGTGCGTTGGTACTGGTCTATATCGTGCTGGGAATCCTGTACGAAAGTTTCATTCACCCGCTGACGATTCTGTCGACCTTGCCCTCTGCCGGTGTCGGCGCGCTGGCGATACTCTGGATCATGCACATGGGCCTGACCGTCATCGGCATCGTCGGCATCATCCTGTTGATCGGCATCGTCAAGAAGAACGGCATCATGCTGGTCGACTTTGCCGTGGCAGCCATGCGCGAGCGCGGTCTTTCGGCGGTGGAGGCCGCGCGGGAAGCGTGCCTGCTTCGCTTCAGGCCGATCCTGATGACGACCGCGGCGGCCATGCTGGTCGCCCTGCCGCTGGCGTTTGGCCATGGCGTCGGATCCGAACTGCGCCAGCCACTCGGTTACGCGATGCTGGGTGGACTGGTGCTGAGCCAGTTGCTGACGCTGTACACCACGCCGGTCATCTTCGTTTACATGGAGCGCTCGCGAAGCTGGTTGGCGTACAGGAGGCAGTCGGCGCTGCAAGCGCCATCGTGACGAACCGGGATGGTGGCTTGGCACCTCTCAAACCCTCGAGCGGGCTTGGCCATGTGCAGCGGGGCGAATGGCGGCGGCGATGGCGCCCGGCGCGACCCGGTGGGTCCCCAAGCTCGAGCGGCCCCTTTCCCGGGGGAGAGGGGCCGTGACAGGCCGAGGTTGGGGGATGGACGTCAGGCCACCGCCGGGAAATCGATGGTGGTGTCGTTGATGCGGTTGAATACGTTGGTGAATACGATCACCGCCATCGCCAAGGCGATGTCCACCAGCTGTGCGTCGGTGTAGCCGGCCGCCCGGATCGCCGAGAGCTCGGCGAGGTCGAGCGTGCCGCGCGTCGTGGCGAGCGTGCGGACGAAGCGGATCAACGCGTCGCGCTTGGCATCGCCGGTGGGTTCGCCGGCGCGGATCCGCTTCAGGGTTTCCGGCGACAGGCCGGCCATCTTGCCCATCATGCTGTGCGCCGCCACGCAGTAGTCGCAACCGGCGGCCACGCTGACGGCCAGCTTGACGGTCTCGCGATCCTGCTTGTCCAGGCTACCCGCGGCGAGCACGCCATCGGCCTGCAGGATGGCACCCAGCGCAGCCGGGCCATGGGCACCGATGGCGGCGTAGGCGTTGGGCACCCTGCCGGCAGCCTTCTTGACCTGGGCATAGACCTCGGCCGTGGCGCCGGTGGCGGTTTCGAGGGCGGGGGTGACGATACGGGACATGGCGGTTACTCCGGTTGGGGAAGGGTGGAACACGTCGCTACTTTACGGACCCGAGTTGAGATTGTTAATGCCATAAAATCTCAGTAACATGCTTCATCGTCTCAAATCAGGAGGCCGATATGTCACCGCCTCTGGATTGGTTGAGCCGCCTGCTCAACCTCATTCCCGTCCGTGGGCAGCTCGATGTCCGCTGCCACTACGGCGCGCCCTGGCGCATCGATCAGGAGCCCATGCCGCCGGGGGAGATGCCGTACCACGTGGTGCTCGCGGGTTCGGCCGTACTTGAGGACCCGGTCAGTGGACAAACGGAAGTCCTCACGAAAGGCGACATCCTGCTGCTGGGAGAGGGCGGTGCACACGTCCTCCACGACGGCAGCGGCGCGCCTTCCGCGCCGACGCGCGTGCGCATGGGGTTCAACGTGTCGATCAGCGAGAACGCGGGGCAGGGCGAACCACTCGACTTGCTGTGCGGTCGCTTCGTCGTCGCCGCACCGCACGATCGCCTGTTGCGCGACTATCTGCCGCCGCGGCTGGTGGTGCATGCGGCGGGTGACGCCGCCGCGTCGGATACCGACACGGCGCTGCAACTCGAGCACCTGTTGGCGCTGATGCGCAGCGAGTCCTCCGGCGATCACCTTGGCGGCCGCGCCATGCTCAACGGCTTGTCGACAGCCCTGTTTGCCTTGACGTTGCGCCTGGCCAGCCAGCTTTCGCAGCCACCTTCCGGACTGCTCGCCCTGGCCGGCCATCCGCGCCTCGCCCCCGCCCTCACCGCGATGTTCAACGAACCCGCACGGGCGTGGACGCTCCCGGAGCTGGCGCAGCTGTGCAGCATGTCGCGTGCGACGTTTGTCCGCCATTTCCAGGATGCCACGGGCCGAACCGCCGGCGACCTGTTGGTCGACATCCGCATGACCTTGGCCGCACGCGAGTTGCGCAAGCCCTCGGTGTCCATCGGTACCGTCGCCGATAGCGTGGGCTACCGGTCCGAGGCCGCCTTCCAGCGCGCCTTCAAGCACTACATGGGAACGACACCCGCACGCTGGCGCCGCCAGGCGTAGGGCCAGTGAACCGCCGCTTGCAACCGTCGCACGCGAAGCACGCCGGGGTGCCGTGATCTGACGGCCTGGCCTGGGTAAGACGCACCCGATCAACCGGCGGCGTTCATGGGCCAGTCCGTGCAGCCTTCGTCACCGGCCGCAGAACGCGTGGACACCTGTCGACGCTGTCGTGGTCCGTGGCTCGCCACGGCATCCTGCTGCAAGCGGTTCCCCGCTGGCCTCTTGGGTCGACGGCGACTGCCGGACTAAGGAGCGACCGGTGGGGCTCGATCCCGCATTCTGCTCTGGTCGAATTCCGCGCGACTGCTGCTGTCGCCGCGCGGGCGCGGCACGTAACCTCGTGGCGGTCGGCAAGGGGCATTCGCATCGCCGCTGCGACGGCGGCAGCTGCCGGCGCGCGGCCGCATGCATGCACCCGGCGCAATGCCAGGGCAGACCGAGGAGACCGCGATGGCCAAACCGAACTTGCTTCGATTGCAGGATCACGACCAGATCACCAAGGAACTCAGCTTCAACATCTACGATATCTGCTACGCCGTGTCCGAAGACCAGCGCCGGCGTTACATCGAGTACATCGACGAGCAGTACGACGCCGACCGCCTGACCCGGATCCTCAGCGACGTGGCCGAGATCATCGGTGCCAACATCCTCAACATCGCGCGCCAGGATTACGATCCGCAGGGCGCCTCGGTTGCGCTGCTGATGAGCGAGCGCATGCTCGGCCGCAGCAGCACTGCCACGCATGTGGACAAGAGCCATATCACGGTGCACACCTACCCCGAGACGCATCCGCACACCGGCCTGGCCAGCTTCCGCGCCGACATCGACGTGGCCACCTGCGGCGTGATCTCGCCGCTGAAGGCGCTGAACTACCTGATCGAGCGCTTCGAGTCCGACATCGTCGTGTGCGACTATCGCGTGCGCGGCTTTACACGCGACATCAAGGGGCGCAAGCACTTCCTCGATCACCGCATCAATTCGATCCAGGAGTTCCTGTCGCGATCGATCCGGCAGAAGTACGAGTGCTTCGACGTCAATGTGTACCAGGAGAATCTGTTCCACACCAAGATGCACATCAAGAACTTCCAGCTCGACGACTACCTGTTCGAGGCGAAGGCGGACGACCTGTCGTTCAAGGAACGCGAGCGCATCAAAGCCCTGCTCAGCCACGAGATCCAGGAGCTGTTCCAGGGGCGCAACATCGCCTGAGTTCAGGTGCCAGCGAGGCGCCCGAGCGTCGCCAGCGCCGCTTCGGTGCGCGCATCCCAGGCATAGCCGTAGTTCAGGCGCAGGCAATTCGCGTAGGCCTGGCTGGCCGAGAACATCGGTCCCGGCGCCACGCTGATGCCATGCGATAGCGCGTGCTGGTGGATCGCCGGCGCGTCGGCCGGGGCCGGCAGTTCGACCCATAGGAAATAGCCGCCGGCCGGTCGCGTCGCGCGCGTGCCCGGCGGAAAGTGCTTCGCGATCGCCTCGATGAAGGCGCCCTGCCGGCTCGCCAGCGCTTGGCGCATCCGGCGCAGATGGCGGTCGTAGCCGGCTTTCTCCAGGTATGTGGCCAGCGCTGCCTGCATCGGCGCGGCGGTGGTCAGCGTGGTCGACAGCTTGTGGCGCGCGACCGCTTGCGCATAGCGCCCTGGCGCGACCCAGCCGATGCGAAAGCCCGGCGCCAGGCATTTCGAGAACGAAGAGCAGTGCAGCACCAGGCCTTTGCGGTCGAACGCTTTCGCGGGCGCTGGCCGCTGGTTGCCGAAGTAGAGCTCGCCATAGACATCGTCCTCGATCAGTGGCACCTCGTGGCGCGCCAGCAGCTCGACCAGTTCGCGCTTCTTCGCCTCCGGCATCAGGCTGCCGAGCGGGTTCTGGAAGTTCGTCATCAGCCAGCAGGCTTTCGGCGCGTGGCGCGCGAGCACGCGTTCGAGCGCGCCGAGATCGATGCCCTCGCGCGGGCTGGTCGGCACCTCGATCGCGCGCAGGCCGTTGCGCTCCAGCGATTGCAGTGCGGCGTAGAAGGTGGGCGATTCGACCACTACCGCATCGCCCGGCCGCGTCACCGTGGCGAGGCAGAGATTGAGTGCTTCGAGCGCGCCGTTGGTGATCACGATCTCGTCCGGGTGCACCTGCAGGCCGTCTACCAGGTAGCGCAGCGCGATCTGCCGGCGCAGCGGCGCGTGGCCGGGCGTGAGACTGTCGACCGTGCTCCAGGGATCGAGCCGCTGCACGCTGGCGGCGACCAGCCGCGCGAGGCGTTCGAGCGGAAACAGCAGCGGATCCGGGAACGCCGAGCCGAAGGGAACGACCTCGCGGTCCATGGTCGAGCCGAGCAGGTCGAACACGCGATCGCTCATGTCGAGCAGGACCGTGTCCTCGTTCGGCTGCGAAGCCGCATCCGGCTCCGGCGGCAACCGCGCCACGCGGGCGGCGACGTAGTAGCCGGAACGCTCGCGCGCGCGGATCAGGCCCCGTGCTTCGAGCAGGTAATAGGCCTGGAATACGGTCGACGGGCTGACGCCCCGGCTGGCACTGGTCTGGCGTACCGAGGGCAGGCGATCGCCGGGTCGCAGCAGGCCGGTGCGGATCGACTCGGCGAGATCAGCGGCGAGGCTTTCGTAGCGATTCATCGGCGGCATCAGCGACGGTGGTGAAGACTGGCATTGTGCGCCACGGCGCGCCGATCTGATCCGTACAGGATGCCGAATTATCCGGGTGCGTCAGTACGCCGCGCGTGCGACGAATACGGCCGATCTTTACAAACTGCTGGCTGCCAAGCGCTTTTCCCGTGCCACGTATCTGATACGGTTTTTTCCGATTCATCTGCTTCTGTTTGATCTGCTTCTGTCGACGCATCGTGCGGCCATTTTCCAAGCCGCCATGGGCGGCCCGTCCCCGAGAAGCCGTTGATGAACCCGACCGCCATCCTGCTTGCCACCTTCCTGCTCTCGATCGCCGGCTTATTCGCCTTCATCTGGTCGCTGCGCAAGGGCCTGTTCGACGCCGATGCTGGCGGTGCGCGCACGATCTTCGCGCAAGGCGAGATTGGCCATGTCGAAGATCCTGCCGCCGATGCAGGGCAGGCGCACACGCTGCAACGCGATGCGCGCGTGCTCGGACCGACCACGGCCGCCGAGCTGGCCGCGCGCGAAGCCGCCGATCGGTCGAGCGCGCAGCCGGCCTTCGCGCTGTTCACCTACGCGATCGTGTGGCTGATCGTCGCCTCGCTAGCCGGCCTCGTCAGCTCGCTCAAGTTGCACTGGCCGGAGCTGCTCGACCAATACGGCTGGCTCACGTTCGGCCGCCTGCGCACCCTGCATCTGAACGCCGTCGCCTACGGCTGGGCGCCTCAGGCGCTGCTCGGACTGGCGATATGGATGCTGCCGCGCCTGCTGCGCACGCCGCTGATCGGCGCTCGCTTCGTCCTTGTCGGCGCACTGATCTGGAACGCGGGCCTTGTCGCCGGCCTCATCGCCATCGCGTTCGGCCTCAGCGCCGGGCTGGAGTGGCTGGAGATTCCCTGGCAGGTCGGCGGGTTGTTCGCCTTCGGCGGCATGCTGATCGGCCTGCCGATGGTGTTCACCCTGCGGCGCAAGCGCGTGCATCACCTTTATGTATCGGTCTGGTACATCGGCGCGGCGCTGTTCTGGTTTCCGGTGCTTTATCTGGTCGCCAAGGTGCCTGGGGTGCATTTCGGCATCGAGATGGCGACGATGAACTGGTGGTTCGGACACAACGTGCTCGGCCTGTTCTACACGCCATTGTCGATTGCCGCGGTGTACTACTTCCTGCCGAAGATCATCGGCCGGCCGGTGCAGTCGTACAATCTCTCGCTGCTCGGCTTCTGGACGCTGGCGTTCTTCTACGGCCAGGTCGGCGCCCATCACCTGATCGGCGGGCCGGTGCCGGAGTGGTTGATCACGCTGTCGATCGTACAGAGCGTGATGATGGTAATTCCGGTCATCGCGTTCTCGCTCAACATGCACCTGACCCTGAGAGGGAATTTCGACGCGCTGCGCCATTCCTATTCGCTGCGTTTCATCTTCTTCGGCGCGGTGATGTACACGCTGGCGTCGCTGCAGGGCACATTCGAGGCGCTGCGCTCGGTCAACGCGGTCACCCACTTCACCCATTTCACCGTCGCGCATGCGCACCTGGGCATGTACGGCTTCGTTTCGATGGTCGCGTTCGGCGGCATCTATTTCGCGCTGCCGCGCGTGCTCGATTTGCGCTGGCCGCGACCGCACCTGATCGCGCTTCACTTCTGGCTCGTCGTGGCGGGCTTCCTCTTCTATCTCGTGACGCTGAGCGTCGGCGGCGTGTTGCAGGGCCTGGCCCTGCTCGATCCGGCGCGGCCGTTCATGGATTCGGTCGCGGTGACCTTGCCATGGCTGCAAGGCCGCTCGCTCGGCGGTGCGCTGATGACGGCGGGTCATCTGGTGTTCGCCTGGCATTTCTTCCTCGCGGTGCGCGCAACGGCATGGCGCACGCGCGTCCAATCTTTGCCGCTTAACGTCACGGGCTGATGACGATGGAAAACGAACTCAAACTGATCGGCGGCGCATTGGTCACGCTCGCACTCGCGACCGCGGCGATGATCCTGGTGCCGTTCCTGCAGCTCAAGCATGTCGCCGCACCGGAAGGTCTTGCGCCGTACAGCGCCGCCGAGGCGCGCGGGCGCGAGATCTACATCGGCAACGGCTGCATAGCCTGCCATTCGCAGCAGCCGAGCAGCACCGGAGCCGGCCGTGCCGATGCACGCCGCGGCTGGGGTCGGCCGTCGGTCGCGGCCGACTATACCTACGACGATCCGCCGCTGCTCGGCACGATGCGCACCGGGCCGGACCTGTTCAACATCGGCGTGCGCCAGCCCAGCGTCGACTGGCACCTGGGTCATCTCTACCAGCCGCGTGCCTACGTCAAGGGCAGCATCATGCCGGCGTTTCCGTTCCTGTTCGCGCTGCGCGAGTTCGACGAAGTGGGCCGCGACGATCGCGTCGTGGCGCTGCCGCCTGGCGTCGAGCCCCCCGGCAAGAAGGTGATCGCGACGCAGGACGCGCTGGATCTCGTCGCTTACCTGGTCGCGCTCAAGCACACCTACCCAGTACTCGCGCCCGATGCGAGCGCCGCAGCTGAACCGAAGAAGGCCGCACCATGAACGAGCCGATCCGCCAAGGCGAGAACGCCGATCCGAACGAGTCCAACAATCCGGTGCCGCGCGTCGTGCTCGCGCTGGTGGTCGGCCTGGTGATCTGGGCCGGCAGCTATATCGTGATGCAGAGCGCGAACGCGCCGGCCGAACTCGGCGACGGCCGCGATCCGGTTGCGCTCGCGGCCGTGCAGGCCGGCCCGGCCAATGGCGCCGAGATCTACACGCGTTGCCAGGGTTGCCATCAGGCCAATGGCCAGGGGTTGCCCGGCGTGTTCCCGCCGCTCGCCGGTTCGCCGTGGGTGATCGACGATGCGGTGCTGGCGACACAGATCGTGCTGCACGGCCTCACCGGCCCGATCAAGGTGCTTGGCACGACATACGATGGTGCGATGCCGGCGTTCGGCGAGCAACTGAGCGATGCCGAGATCGCCGCCGTGCTCACGCATATCCGCGCGGATTGGGGCAATGGCGCCGGCGCGGTCGACGAGGCCGCGGTCGCCGCCGCGCGCAAGCAATCGGCCGCGCGCACGACACCGTGGCATGGCGTCGACGAGTTGAAAGGCTTCCTTGCCGCGAAGGATGTGGCAACGCCGTGAACACAACCGCGCTGCGCACAGGGCTCGCCCTCGCCGCGCTGGCGTCCTTCGCGCTCGTCGCGTTCGCCGATGTGACCTGCGGTTTCGCCGCGATCACCAGCGAAGGCGCGCGCCGCGTTGCCATCGAGCGTGCACCGCGCGCGGTGCCGGACATCGAACTGGTCGACAGCCACGCGCAGCGCGTGCGCTTCGCCGACCTACGCGACGCGGCGGGCAGGGTGCTGCTGGTCAGCCTCGTCTACACGCAGTGCGAAACGATCTGCCGCACCACGGCGTCCGGCCAGGCCTGGCTACAGCGCGAGCTGCGCCACCGCGGCCTCGGCGAGCGCGTGCATCTGGTCACGTTGAGCTTCGACCCCGCGCGCGACACGCCAGCCGCGCTACGCGCCTACGCGCGTGGCCAGCGCGCCGACGCGAGCCTGTGGACGTTCGCGACCGTGGCCGATCCGGCGCAGCTCGATGCGTTGCTGCGCACGTTCGGCATCGTCGTGCTGCGCGATGAGTTCGGCGGCTACACGCACAACGCGGCGTTGTTCCGCCTCGACGCGCAGGGCCGCATCGATCGTGTCTACGACGTCGATCGGCCGAATCTCGCGCTCGCCGACCTGCTGCGCGACTGACGATGCCGCGCCTCTCGTCCGGTGTCGCGCCCGGCCTCGCACTCGCCGCCTGCGCGTTCGCGCGGCCCGTGCTCGAGGCGACGATGGCGCTGCACATGGCGCTCGAATTGCCGCTGCTGTTCGCGATCGGCCTCACTGCGGCGCACGCGGCCGGCCCGCGCCTGTCGCACTCGCTGGCGCGCTGGGACCCGAACGGACTGGTCGCGCTGCTCGCCGCCAGCCTGGTCGGCGCGTACTGGATGCTGCCGGTCGCTCTCGATCGCGCGGTACTGGAGCCGGCCCTCGGTTTCGCCAAGGCCGCCAGCCTCGTCGGCGCCGGCCTGCTTCTCGGCGCGAGCTGGCGCCGCGTGTCGCTGGTGTTGCAGGTGTCCTTCGTGCTCAACGCGGTCGGCATGCTGTTCGTGGCGGGCATGCTTTATCACGAGGCGCCCGAGCAACTGTGCAGCGTCTACCTCGCCGGTGAGCAGGCGCTGGCCGGCGCGGCGATGGTGGTGTGGGCGAGCATGCTGCTGGTCGGCGGCTTCGTCGCCTTGCTGCGCCATCCGGCGCTGCGTGACCGCGACGACTCTCATGAACTGAACCGGCCATGCCACGTTGGCGGGGTCACGGCTGCAACGCTCGCCTGCGCGGCGGCGCGATCAGCGCGTCATGCCGGCCATGCTCATCACCACCCGGAAGATCAGGGCTATAACCGCAAGTGCGGCGATGCTTGCGGCCCAGATGGCGATCAGCCAGCCGATGCGGCGCAGCCACAGGCCGCGCGGTCGCGGCTCCACGGCCATCAGTGATATCCCTCGCCGGCCTTCACCTTGCCGCGAAAAACGTAATAAGACCATGCGGTGTAGATGAGGATGAAGGGGATGATGAACAGCGCCCCGACCAGCGTGAATCCCATGCTCTGGGGAGGTGCGGCAGCCTCCCAGATGGAGATCGCAGGCGGGATGATGTTCGGCCACAGGCTAATCGCCAGTCCTGTATAACCGAGGAACAGCAACCCAAGGGACAACAGGAACGGAGCCGCATGGCCCTCGGTGCCCAGCGACTTCAGCAGCCCCCATGTGGCCAGCAGCACCAGCAAGGGCACTGGCGCGAAGTAGAACAGGTTCGGCAGAGCGAACCAGCGTGTTGCGATGTCAGGATGCGCGAACGGCGTCCAGAGACTGACGATGACGATCGTCGCCAGCACAACCAGCGTGATGGGCCGGCCGAGTCGTCGCATGCGCTGCCGCAGATGGCCCTCGGTTTTCATCACCAGCCAGGTGGCGCCCAGGAGGGCATAGGCCACCACCAACCCGACGCCCGTGAACAGGCTGAATGGCGTCAACCAGTCGAGCAGCCCGCCGGCATAGGCGCCGCCCTCGACCTTGAAGCCGCTGATGAAGGCGCCGAGCACAAGCCCTTGCGAGAAGGTGGCGATGTAGGAGCCCCAGATGAAAGCCTTGTCCCAGAAAGTCTTGTGGCTTTCGTCGGCCTTGAAGCGGAACTCGAAGGCGACGCCCCGCCAGATCAGGCCCGCCAGCATCAACATCAAGGGTAGGTAGAGCGCGCTCAGGATGACGGCGTAGGCGAGCGGAAAGACCGCCAGCAGGGCGGCGCCACCCAGGACGAGCCACGTCTCGTTGCCGTCCCATACCGGCGCCACGCTGTTGATCATCACGTCGCGATCCTCGCGACCGTACACGAAGGGAAACAGGATGCCGATGCCCAGGTCGAAGCCGTCCATGATGACGTACATCATCAGGCCGAAGCCGATGATGATGATCCATACGAGAGGAAGGTCGATGCCCATGGTCAGCCTCCTTGGTTCAACGCGGGATCGATATCGTCGGGGGCCGCCGACAGGGGGCGGGCAGGCCGACGCGCCTGACCGGGATCATCGGAAGGGGAGGCGTCCCCGCTCTCGCCCGGGCCCTTGGCGACGAGCTTGAGCATGTAGCTGACGCCGGTTCCGAACACGGCGAAATACATGACGATGAACACGATGAGAGTCGTCGACAGCGCGAGCGCGGAATGGTTCGAGACGCCATCCGCGGTGCGCATCACGCCATAGACCAGCCAGGGTTGCCGGCCGATTTCCGTCGTGAACCAGCCGGCCAGGAGGGCGACTAGGCCGGACGGCCCCATCCAGGTCGCAAAGCGCAGGAAGCCGGATGGCGCGAACAGGTTTCTGCGCCAGCGCAGCCAGACGCTCCAGACGCCGAGAAGCAGCATGAGCATGCCGAGCCCGACCATGATGCGGAACGACCAGAAGACGATCGTGGCATCAGGGCGATCCTCGCGCGGGAACTCGCTCAGACCCTGATACTGGCCGTCCAGGCTGTGGGTCAGGATGAGGCTTCCCAGCCGGGGAATCTCGACCTTGTAGCGCGTCTTTTCGGCTTCCATGTCCGGCCAGCCGAACAGGATCAGCGGCGCGCCGGCCCCCGGCTCGTTGCGCCAGTGGCCTTCCATCGCCGCGATCTTGGCCGGCTGGTACTTCAGCGTATTCAGGCCGTGGAGATCGCCGATGAAGATCTGGATCGGCGAGACGATCAGCACCATCCACATCGCCATCGAGAACATCTTCCTGACGCAGGGATTGTCATTGCCGCGCAGGAGATGCCATGCGCCGGATGCGCCCACGAAAAGGGCGGTGGCAAGGAAGGCGGCGACCGTCATGTGCGCCAGGCGGTAGGGGAAGGAGGGATTGAAGATCACCTCGAACCAGTTGACCGGCACGACGACGTTGTTGACGACCTCGAAGCCCTGCGGCGTCTGCATCCAGCTGTTGGAGGCGAGAATCCACGTCGCCGAAATCAGCGTGCCGATGGCCACCATGAGGGTGGCGAAGAAGTGCAGGCCTGGTCCCACCCGGTTCCACCCGAACAGCATGACCCCGAGGAAGCCCGCCTCGAGGAAAAAGGCAGTCAATACCTCATAGGCGAGCAGCGGGCCGGTGATCGAGCCGGCGAAGGACGAGAAATAGCTCCAGTTGGTGCCGAACTGGTACGCCATGACGAGGCCGGAGACGACGCCCATGGCGAAGTTCACCGCGAAGATCTTCGACCAGAACTGGTAGAGGTCGCGATAGACCGTATCCTTCTTCCGGAGCCACAGGCCTTCCAGCACGGCCAGATAGCTGGCCAGGCCGATGGTGATCGCCGGGAAGATGATATGGAAGGAGATGGTGAAACCGAACTGGATGCGCGCCAGTTCGAGTGCGGTCAGGCCGAACATCACGAGCCCTCCTGGGTTTGCCCGGCGTCGATGGTATCCGAGCCGGGAGGCGGAAGACGGGGGCTGTCGAAGGTAACGGCCGACTTCGACCGCGTGTCGACGAAGAGCTGGAAGACGTCGGGCCTTGCGTAATGGCCCACGACGTCGAGATCGTACTTGCCGCGCGCGATCATCCGCCGGTCGATCTCGGCGACCTTGATCGTCTCGCCGGTGAAATCGGGCTCGACCAGCACGTTGCCGAGCGGATCGACGATGCAAGAGCCACCCCGGATCAGCACCGTTGCCGGGTCATCACCCTGGATCGGGGCGTAGTCCGCCGGGCCGTCGCCGCGCGTCAGGTACTGGCAGGCCGAGATCACGAAGCAGCGCCCTTCGAGCGCGATGGTGCGCATCGTCGGCAGCCAGGTATCGCGATCGTCCACGGTCGGCGCGCAGTAGAGCTCGACACCCTGTGCGTACATGGCCGCGCGCAGCAGCGGCATGTAGTTCTCCCAGCAGATGACGCTGCCGATCCGCCCGATGTCCGAGTCGACGACGCCGATGGTCGAACCGTCGCCGAACCCCCAGACCAGGCGTTCCAGGGCCGTCGGCATCAGTTTGCGGTGTTTGTGGAGGAGCTTGCCCGACGGTGCATAGGTGAGCGTCGAGCAATAGAGCGTGCCGCCGTCCCGTTCGATGATGCCGACGACGAGATGGACGCCATTGTCGCGCGCGATGTCGCCGATGCGGACGGCTTCGGCGCCGGGAACGGTCATGGCGCCCTCGTAGTAACGCCGGAATTCCTCGCGCCCCTCCGCGCTTCGGCTGCCGAGCCGCGCTCCGAAGTCGAGTCCCTTGGGGTAGCCGCCGACGAAGGCTTCCGGAAAGACCACGAGGTTCGCACCCCTGGCGGCCGCATCGCGGGTCAGCTCGGCGAGCTTTTCCACGGTTCTCTTCGTATCGAACAGTCCCGGGGCGGCTTGAACGACGGCGGCTTTGATGAGGGACATGACGAAGGATCCTTTGAATCACACCGCGGCTGGCGCCGAGTGCCGGTTGAGAGACCCCGCTTGCAGGCGGGGCCAGACCGCCTTCGGGATCGCCGCGATCAGCATGCTCGGAAAGCGCCGGCCCGACAACGGATGGCTTGTCCAGATACCGCGTTCCTGGCTGATTCCCGTTCCTCGATGCCGCGGCGCCGCGGGCCGTTCGGTGCCACTCGATGCATCCTCGTCGCCCCGGCAAGCCCGGGCCTTGCGGGACCGGGGAACGCTGCCTCTCCCGGTCGTTCTCCGGGAAAGGCTATCGTCGGGGGTCGGCCATCGCCGCGTTCAAGGCGGCGGTGAATTCCTCCAGGGTCGATCCGGTCGCCGGCAACGGCACGATGCGATCATCCTGGATGTAGAGCACCGTGGGGTAACTCGCCACACCGAGTTCGCGCGCGCGCCGGAAGTCCGCCGCGGCCATCCGGGACGCCTCGCCGGAACTCAGCAGCGAGGCCACCCGACGGTCGTCGAGGCCGGCCTTCCGTGCAAGCTCCACAAAGGTTTGCGGGTCGGAAAAGTTCTTGCCGTGCAGGTAGAACGCCTCCTGGACCAGGTGCACGAGTTCGATGGCGCGATCCGGCGCCTGCTCACGGAGCGCCGCGTAGCCGGCGGCGACGTCGGCCGAGTTCATCATGAGACGGCCGTCCTTCAACACGTCGAGATACGGAGCGCCAAACGTCACGCCGGACAGGCTCGCAATGCGCGCATTCGCCCCGGGGATGTGCGGGTAAGCGCCTATGGGGAGAGCACGCTCGCCCACGAACAGGCCGCCGCTGATCGCGTCGAATCGAACCCGGTGGCGATGGGCCGCTTCATACTCGGCCATTTTCTGCGAGAAGCCGTAGCACCAGCCGCAGTAGGCGTCGAAGACGTACAACACCAGCGGAGTGGTTTCGACAGACGTGTTCATGCCGATTCCTCAGTAAGCCACGGTGAAACGCGCTCGCGGATGGCGAGGGTTCTCGACCTCGTCGATGAACGCCATCGCGAAGTCCTGGGTCGAGATGTCGCTCGGACCGTTGGCTCCGAACAGCACATTGTCCTTGCCGACCCGGTATTGGCCCGTGCGCTCGCCCGGTTGGATCGCCGGCGGCGGGGCGAGTACCGTCCAGTTGATGTCGCTGTCTTCCCGCAGCAAGGCAAGCGCATCCCGCGCGCCTTCGGCCGTGGGGCGCCAGTCGGCGGGGAAGGTCGGCGAGTCGATCAGCAACTGGCCCGGCTCGATCTCCAGGCTGCCGGCGCCGCCGACGAGCATCAGGCGCGGCACGCCTGCGCGCTTGGCCGCCGCGATGATCGAGCGGATGCCGCGCATGTAGTAGCCATACACGTCTTCACTGGCGTGTCCGCTGAAGGCACTGATCACGACGTCGTTTCCGGCCAGTTGCGCTGCCAGCGCCGGCGTATCGAACGCGTCCGATTTGAGCACGGTCAGGCCAGAGGCGGCCGCAAGGCGATCCGGATGGTGGACAAGACCGGTGACCTGATGGCCACGGGCGAGGGCTTCGTCGCGGATTGCCGACCCAAGGAAGCCGCTGGCACCGATAAGGGCAATTTTCATTACACCATCTCCAATTCGGGGAAATCCCGTGGACAAATAGTGGGCTCTACAATAGATGGGAAAAAGCCTACAATTCATACATCTTTGGTATGTGATTGTTACCAATGCCGCCACCCGTCCCGGACCTTAATCTCCTCCGCACCTTCGTCGCAGTGGCCGCCGTCGGCAGCTTCACAGCCGCTGCGGAACGACTGGGGGTGACCCGGCCACAGGTGAGTCAGCAGATTCGAAAACTCGAGTCGGCCCTGGCTACCCAGCTGCTACGACGCACCACGCGACGGGTGGGCCTGACGCAAGAGGGACGTTTTCTCTACGAACGATGCGCGCCTTTACTGGGCGACATCGACAGCAGCCTGGAGCGGCTGGGGAACACGCAACCCGAGCTGTCGGGGACGCTGCGCATCGGCGCACCGATCGACCATGCCGCGCAGGTCATCGCCCCCGTGGCTGCCGAGTTCTCGCGCGCACATCCCTTGCTGAAGATCGACCTGCGCGCCTCCGACCACATCCAGGACCTGATCGCCGAGGGCATCGACGTGTCGATCCGCATCGGCTGGCTGCCGGATTCCAGCATGCGGGTGACCAAGCTCGCCGACTTCCATCAGGTCGTGCTGGCGTCAGCCGGCTATCTCGCGCGCAGCCGTCCGATCGTCGCGCCGAGCGACCTCGCCAATCAGCAATGGATCGAGTTGTCCTTGCTCCGCGCCCCCTTGACGTGGACATTCGAACGCGATGGGGAAAAGGTTCCGGTGCGCATGTCGGCGCGCCTCAAAACCGATTCCCCGACCGTGCTTCGTTCATGGCTGATGGCGGGCGCAGGCATTTCCGTCGCGAGTCTTCACGCCTTTTCTCGCGAACTGTCGGAAGGAGTGCTGGTTCGCGTCCTGCCGGATTGGCAGCTACCCTCCGGCGGCATCTTTGCCGTGTATCCGCCCGGCACCCACATATCGTCCTCAAGCCGAACGTTCGTCGAGTTCCTGCGCACCCGGATGCACGCAGCGCGCTGAATAGCGGTCGTCACTGCGGATGATGGCCTAGCGGCAATGGTAGCTACATACCGCTAGGCGAAGCGGATCTCATGTAGGGCGTCATGCTGGCCCAATCCAACCCAATGACGCCCCGACATACCCGCAATGATGAAAATCATGGGAACCGGTGCTCTTGAACGGTAGATCGCCTGCCACGCCTCCTGATCAATTCGCGACGGACGCGGCATGTCTTCGGGATGGGTGTGCCATTCCCCGACATAGTCGACTGTGCCGCCACTTCGATGCCATCGCGCGGTGGCGATCTCTTGATGGGCCGCCGGCGATCGGTCGAAATGGGTGCGTCCGCGGCGATCCTTCGGTGCTGGCTCTGTTGCTTCGACCACGTGCAAGTGGATGCCCCGGCGTTGCCCGAGCAAAATGCCTCCGGCCTCGGCTTTTCGTGGTGCGTCTTGGCGATGGCGACTGATGGTGATCAGCACCCGTGCCTCGATCAGCACTTGACCACCCCAGGCACATGGATTGTCGCCAATCAGCGAGGCGAGCATGCCGGGCACCCCGTCAGCGGCGTCAGATTTTGTGGTTTGAGCTTCCTGATGTCGGCGCTTTCAGTGGTGCGAGTGCGAAAGCGAGGGGAGGGATCGCCACGCATCCAGTCGATCACCAGGTCACTCGCCAAGGCAGCGGCCGACATGGGGGCGGACACCGCAAAGGGTGTGAAGGCGTGACATCCCAAGTTGCGCTGTTCCACCGGGTGATTCATCACCGGGAATCGGGGCGTGCGCGCACCGTCATTGCAGCGTAGGCACCGATAGCAGGCGAATTTCGGGGTATCAACCCACAACGCCTGGGCGCAGTCGCCGTTACCTACGATCCACACATGCAACAGAGGAGGGCGCACTGCAGAATCGACCTGCAAGCGATGGCAGTTCAGCGCTTCGCTAAGCGCCTCTTCGCCGGTGGCGTCGATGATCAAGTCCCCACACAGGTCATCGTGCCAATTCGCTTCCCGCGGACAGGCCATCACATTGATGGTGGGGAACTCCTGCTGAAGGCGCCGCTGCACCGCCTCGGCTTTGGGCAGAAAGAGACTGTCGTACCCCAGCCAGTGTCGACCGAGGTTCTCGGCCCGAAGTCGATCCGGATCGATCAGCGTCAACTGGCCAGCGCCGGTGCCGGCGCCCAGCCGTGCCAAGGCCTGCGCGAGGTAGCCGCCAATCGCGCCGCAGCCGATCACGGTAATGCGTCGGTCCTGGAGGGAGTGGTAGGTGAGGTTGCGGCTATGAACAAAGCTCGGACCAATCTCCTGGACAGCCACGCGACTGATGGAGCGGGAGCTGCCTCGGCCGTGCAAGCTCTGGCGCATATAGGATGGCTTGCGCCGGAAGACCTGTCGTTTGCTGGCATCCAAGGTCATATCAAAGCCGAACCAGCCGGCCCGGCATTGCAGCAGAAACATGACATGCGGCCGGGCAAGGTAATCCGGCCGGCCCAAGATGCGCTGGATCGCTGCATACGCGCGCGTGTCCCAGGCCTTGATCCACGCGAACATTTCGCCGATGGTTCCCGGCAGGGCGTTCTGTGGCAATGTTGGCGCCTGATCGCTGCGCACGATCCAGCATGTCAGCGCTGCCTCGACGGGCGCCGGCCAACCCCGCACGGCGCACCATCGCGCGATCTCCTCCGGAAGACTGCTGATCGCCAACATGCGCTCATCGGGCGGCCCCACCAGCAACGCGCTGGCGAGATCGGAGTCCGGGTGAATCGAGCCGAGGAGCACCGTCCAAGGCAACGGTCGCTGACCGATGTTCCAGTTGGCCCCGAACTCCGATTGAAATTCGTTCTGTCGATAGACCGGTCCTGTGAGTAACCGGTCGAGCTCCAGACGGGCCAAGTCCAAGCATTGAACGATGGCGTGTTCCGGGTGGAAACGGTCCAAGACCACACTGCCGCTCGCGAGGTAGCACAGTCCCCGATCGGCGTCGATGTGCGGGAGCAAGCCACTGAGGCCAGATGGCGCCTCCAGCACCTGAACGGTCGGGTAGTGCACGAAGTCCCAATCGCGTATCGTCAGGCGAATTCGCACAAGCCCACGTTGGCAGGCGAGTGTGCCTTCGAAACGCCGCGCGTATCCCGCGCGCGGCAGCTGGGCGAAGCCGCGATCGTGCAATGCCCGCAGGGCTGCAGCGAGTTCGCCGTGTGCGACGAGCGGGGCGTCAGGCATTAGCCGGCCTTCGTGGCACCCACCACCGGAGGCACCACTTGGGCGGCCGGCACGCGGCGCACGTCGGTGCCATCGTCGGCTGCCACCAGTTCGCAGTTATCGGCGATGCGCGGGCCAAACTGCGCGCGCACGTTATCGACAGCCGTCTGCCTGAGGCCCGGCCCGAAGTGGCGGCTAAGGGACATCTGACGGGCCAGCGACTCCGCCCGCTGCACCGCGATCAGGCGCTCGCCGGATGACATGCGGTTAAAATCCTCCTCGCCGCCGTCAATGCCGCGCTCGTACACCCCGTCGCCCAACGCCCGGGCGAGTGTCATGGCGGCCCGCTCGACGGCCAGATCATCGCGTCGCGGGGTGGCGTCAAACGCTTGAGTAACCACGATCATGATCAATACCGAACTCGGACCGCCGCCATCGCGCCAGTGATAGTCGCGCCATGCCTTGAGGTAGCAGCACACACGCCGCAGCTGCTCGCCATGCACCAGCACTTGATCATCGAACCACTTCGCCACGGCCTCCGGATCGGACGGCAGCCAGCGGCCGTCACGCGTTGCTACATGGATCTCGTCCAGCAGCTCCCAGAAGGGCTCCGGCGCTTCGTCCAGCGCCGCGCTTTCGCGTAGGTGAAGGTAGGCATGGTGGGCACTATTCAACGCCACGGCTTTTTCCATTACCTGGTGAAACTTGGCCTCGGGGGCGGCATACAGGGGCACATCGATGTGAGCCCAATCGGCAATTCGGATCCGAACGCAGCGTGTGTTGCCACGCTCCAGTCGCCAGCCCTCGCGTTCGCACAATTGGCCCAGCGAACGTTCCACCAGCTCAAAATACAACTTGGCCATGCGGGCCGGCGGGGCATGCTCGTCCCACACGGTCACCGGCAGATAGACGCCGAAATCCCAGTCCATCTCCTGCGGTGGGCGGTGGGCGGCTTGCACGCAGGTCTTGTAGGCCCACGAACCCTGAGTGCGAAAGCGCGGCGTCACCATGCGATCCATGCCAAGCACGGTAGTTGTAGCTGCCCGAATGTCCGCGCGAAGATGCTCGCGAATGGCATTTTTGGCGGCCATCAGCGTCCGACGCTGACTATCCGTCGGCGCAATCACCTCATCGAAGCTGTCGGGCGCGCCCGCGTTCAAAAACAACTTATGCAGTGACAGCATCGCGAGCGACTCCTTCTTCGTGGTGGGCATGGATACCGTGGTAGAAGCGGGGGGCGATGGGGGAGTGTTGGAGGACGGTCCGAAAAGCTGGGTCACCAAGACACCATTTCGCGCGTTCGGCGCCCACACCAAGCAGCACTTCGCGTGCGGCCGCGTTGGCCTTGTCGAGTGCCACCGCGCGAGCACGTGCATCGGTCAGGTCGTCATCCACGTGGAAGTATTGGCCAGGAGCCAGCTGATGGCCCAGCAGGTGATGGACCAGCGATTCCTGCGCGGAGATGGCGACGCCAAACAACCGCTTGGGCGTTTCCGCCGGGTGCCAGCCGCCCCAGTCGTAGGTGCCACCACTCCGATTGCGCCGTGGGTCAACGGTGAATCGCGCGGACATGGTGCCGATGGCGACTAGGCAGATGTCTTCCCGGGGGCGGCCGAGGAAATGTTGGGCCTCATGCAGGGCGAGCAAACCCGGGGCGTTGGCAAAGAGTCCGCCATCGATGTACTGACGATGATCGAAGACGTGGCGCGGAAAGTATGCGGGGGCTGCACTGGTGGCCAAGGCCACATCAATCAGCTGGTAGCGGAAATCGCGGGAGAAATTCGGGTGATGCGGTGTCTTGAAGAGCACCGGGAGGCCAGTGCTGTAGTTGATGGTGGGTACCAGCACCGGGTGAAGGCACGCCTCCAAACGGCGATCACCGAACAGGTCATCCTGCGCCAGCAACGCGGCCAGCGGTGCCTGCGAGTAAGGGGCGCGGACGATGCCGCGCAACGACCACCGACGCCGAAAGATCGCTTCCCCGTGCCGCTCGAAAAGCGTCACCATACGCTCCGCGGGAATTTCCAGCGCCACCGCCAAGGCCAGGATGCCCCCGATGGATGTGCCGGCGATGAGATCGAAATGGCGGCCAATGGGCGCCCCGATATGTTGTTCGAGGTCGGCCAAAATCTTCGCGGTATATAACCCGCGGTAACCCCCGCCGGAGAGGGCAAGAATCTGGAATCGCTGGTTAGGTGGGCGTTCCGAACCCTGCCCGATAGCCACTGCGGACGTGCTCATGTTGTCTTTCCCCATCAGGTGACGCGCTGCCCGGAGTCTCTGGTCGCGGCATCTCACCGGTTGCGACGACCCCTTTGGATTAGGCACATCCACGCATCACACATTGGGGTGCTGTTCACGTTTTCAACATCGTATTTTCTCGGGCTCTTCACACGCCACGACGGTGGGGCGGCCGACCGATCCTTCATCGGCGTCGGGAGCATCCATCAAGCGGGCTGCCGGATTCTGGTCTGCCGATCCGGCATGGAAATAACCCATCACACTACTGACCGACCGATGCTCGGTCATCGCCATCAACGCGGGCAAGGCGACACCTTGGCGCGCGCCCTCGGTGACGAAGCCCGAGCGCAGGCTGTGGCCCCCGAAATCCCCCGTGAGCCCCGCGAGTGCCGCGCGCCGTTGCACGATGGCCCCGACCGCCGCCGGCGACAACGATCCGCCGATCCGCTGCTTCCAGAGGCGCCTAAAGATCGCGCCTTCGGTGAGCCCACTCGCATCGAGCCAAGCACGCAGGGCAATCGCCGCATTGCCTAGGAGCGGCTTGTCCGGCGTGTCGGTGGCGGTTGGACCCGCCTGGCGGGTCTTGCTACAAGGCAGGTGATAAACATAGCCTTGGTCGATGCCCTTCAAGTCGGCCAAGTCGGCCGCGGCCACCTCGCTACGCCGCCGGCCACCGCTGGCGAACGCGAAGCAGAGCAGGGCTCGGTCTCGCCGGCCCTCCAGCGAGTCGTCGCAGGTGGCCAGCATGGTTTCGAGCTCCTGACGAGTGATGGCTGTCTTCTTGGTCGGCCGCTCGCCGCGCTTGGTCGCCGCCCGGCGAGCGCGGGCCAGCAGGTGGCGCACGCTCGGGCTCGCGCAAGGATTGGTCACGCGCCGCAGTTGATGTGCCTTGGACAGCACGGCGACCCGATGTGTCAGTGTGGCCAGCTTGAACGGCCCGGTTTTTTGCTTGAAGCCGCCAGCGATCAAGGCCGCATCCAAGGCCGGTGGCAGTTCCCAGACCAAACCGTGCTTGCCGCGGCGCGCCGTGTGGTCAACCAGGAACTGCACGACCACAGCCTCCGACAACGGCAACACCAGCGTCTGCCCGTAGCGGCCGGTGAACCAGGCCGCCCAGTAGCGCAAGGCGCTGGCGTAGCTGCGGGTGGTGTTCGCCGCGACCGCTTCCGCCAGGAGTTCACGGACCGCGTCCGCCGCGCGCGCATCCAGCGTCGCCGGATCCAGCATGGGTAAGGCGTTCGCCAGCGGCAACAGGTCATGTTTTTTCATATGTACTATGTATCATAATAAACGAAATAAACCATGTACCGACGATAACTATCTATTATCGCGAGTACGAAGCCAAGCGGGCAGGGCGCCGATCGAGGAGATCATCCGATGCGCACAGGGATCACCCAAGACCAAGTCAACGCCGCCGCCGACGCGTTGGTCGCCGCCGGCGACAAACCGACCGTGGAAAAAATCCGGGCCGCCTTGGGCACGGGCTCGCCGAACACCGTGACGCGCATGCTGGAGGTGTGGCGCAATCACTTGGCCGAACGCCTGCAGCAGGTGCTACAGCTGCCGGAGCTGCCGCCCGAAGCCGGGCAGGCGATGACCGAGTTGTGGCGCTTGGCGGTGGCGCATGCGGATCGCCTCCTCCAGGCCCGTGTGACCGAGACGCGCGACGCGTTGGCCACCGAGGCAGCTCACTTGGCCGAGGAACGGGCCCGCTGGGCGGCCACTCTGGCGGACGCTGAGGCCGCTGTGACCCAGGCCCAAACCCAACGCGAATTGTCCGAAAAGACCTGCACAAACTTGGACAGCCAGCTACGTGACAGCCACGCCTTGCGGGACGACTTGGTGCAGCAGCGGGATCGCCTGCAGGCGCTCTGCGATCGACAAGTCGCCGACATCGAGGCGCTGCAACGGGAAAAGAACGCGTCGACAACGGCGGCCGTCAATGAGCGAGAGCGTGTGGAGGAGCATGTCCGTGCGGTGGAAGATCGCGCGCACCAGGAAGTGGACCGCGCGCGCCAGGAGCTCCAATCCTTTCGGCAGCAACTGGAGGTACAGCGCCGCGAACATACCAAAGAGCGGGCGCAGACTCAGCGACAGCACAAGGCGCTCCAGCATGCGTTGCGAGAGGCCGAGAAAGCGGCAGCGCGTCATGCGGGGCGCGCGGATGCGTTGGAAGTGGCACGAGCCAAGGACAAGTCCGTGGCGGCAGCGAGCAAGCGTGGAAAACGGGTTCCTGCCAAGAAGCCACGCGGTGCGGGCCGCGCCTAACGAAAGTCGACGTATCGCTTCGCCGCTGATCAGCCGTCGAAACCCGCCAGAATCAGATCTTCCGTTGGGCCGCATTTCAGTGCACTACTGGCCGAATCGGTTTACGCTGTTCGAGCCAGAGCCGATCAGGATTAACCTTTGGCGTTCGACTGGTCGCTTTAGCAGACCAGGATCGGCGCGAGAAATCTTGCGCTAACTCGTTGGACTGAAATTGTTTTTCAGCCCGAGTGTCCTATTTTTACACGTATCTCGGCCGGACCCCCCAGTCGTTCAATGTGGTCAACGCATTGCGCGTGCTTGGCCGCTGGATGCGCATGGTGACCATCCCGAACCAGTCGTCGGTGGCCAAGGCCTGGCAGGAGTTCGACGAGCACGGCCGGATGAAGCCCTCGGCGTTCTACGACCGGGTGGTGGACGTCATGGAAGAGCTGTTCAAGTTCACCCTGCTGGTGCGCGATCGCAGCGACTACCTGGTGGACCGCTACAGCGAGCGCAAGGGGGCTGCCCAGGCGCGGGCCGTGTCGGCGGCAGCGGCGGTGACCGAGCCGGCCGCCATCCCCGCCACGCTCCCTCCAACCCAGCCGGCCAACGAGGCCGTTCGGCCGCGTAGCGCCTGTTGCGCCAGTGGGAGCTGCTGACCGATGCACGGGGCGCACGCGACGATCTACCACAACCCGGCCTGCGGCACGTCCCGTAATACGCTGGCGCTGATTCGGCATGCCGGTATCGAACCGACGGTCATCGAGTACCTCGCCCATCCGCCCGATCGCGCCCAGTTGATGGCGCTGATCGCCGCGGCCGGCCTCACGCCCCGCGAGGCCATCCGGGAGAAGGGCACGCCCTTTCACGCGCTCGGGTTGGACGCGGCGGGCGTGAGTGACGCGGCCCTGCTCGACGCGATGCTGGCCCATCCCAGCCTGATCAATCGGCCCTTCGTGGTCACCGCACGCGGGACGCGCCTGTGTCGTCCGTCCGAGGTGGTGCTCGATCTCCTGCCACCGGTGACCTCGCCTTTCACCAAGGAAGACGGCGAGGTGGTGATCGACGCGCACGGCCGGCGCGTGCGCTAACGGCGAGCCGCGGACGTCAATCCTTCAGGTAGGCGTCGCACTCGATCACCAGCCGCTGCACGTCGGGGTCAGCGGCATCCGGGCGTTCGGGCAGAAGGGCCCGCACCTGGGCGATCTGCGTGTTGCTGGGAATCAGCTCGCTGGGGCTTTCCCACAGTCAGTCGATCAGCAGCGTATGAAGCGTGTCAGCCGGCATGCTGGCGATCTCGTGGTAAGCCGGCACATCCATCCCCAAGCGTAGCACAGTATTGTCGGTGCCGTGGCTATCCGCGGCAGCCAGGAACGCGTTCTCGGGCAGGCCGAAGCGATCATCAGTGCTTGCCATCGCAGCTCCGTCATTGCGCTGACCGTCCCCAGGTGTTTTCCTTGGGCCAGTCCATCGGGTGCAGTGAGCATAACGCACGGCACCTCGGTGCATGGGCGTCCTGCGAGCGTCCGAGCTTACGTCGCCTCATTGAGACCATGCCGCCCTCACATTCGCTTGAAACCTATCTGCAGGCGGCCCAGCGGGAAAACACCCAGCGCAGCTATGCCTCGGCGATTCGCCACTATGAAGTGAGCTGGGGCGGCTTGCTGCCGGCGACGACCGACGCGGTGGCGCAGTACTTGGCAGCGCATGCAACCGCCCTGTCGACCAATACGCTTCGGCAACGGTTGGCCGCGCTTTCGCATTGGCACCAAGCGCATGGCTTTGCCGATCCGACCACGGCGGCGCGGGTCAAACAGACACTCAAGGGCATCCAGGCGCTTCATCCTGCCCGCGAGAAGCGTGCGGCCCCCTTGCAGCTGACCGCCGTCGCCCGGGTCGCCGATTGGGTCGATGCCGCTCTCGCCGCCGCGCAGCAGCGAGGCGACCATGCCGCGGCGCTGCGTTGCCGCCGCGACCGCGCCATGCTCCTGTTGGGCTTCTGGCGGGGTTTCCGGGTGGATGAATTGGTCGGTCTGCAGACCGAGCATGTAACTGCCGTGCCCGGGCAAGGCATGACGTGCTTCCTGGGGCGCAGCAAAACCGATCGGCAGCTTGCCGGGACCACCTACCGAGTGCCGGCGCTCAGTCGGTGGTGTCCGGTGGCCGCCACGCTCGATTGGATCGACGCGGCCGGGACCACCGAGGGACCTCTGTTTCGCGGCATCACCCGCACCGGCGGGCTCCGGAGGGGCCCCCTGCATGCCAACAGCGTGGTGCCGTTGCTGCGCCGGCTATTCACCCGTGCGGGTCTGGCCGCGCCCGAAATCTACAGTGGACACTCACTGCGCCGTGGGTTTGCCGGTTGGGCCAGCGCCAACGGCTGGGATGTGCGCGCCCTGATGGAGTACGTCGGCTGGAAAGACGTGCACTCGGCGCTGCGTTACATCGACGCGCCAGACGCCTTCGGGCAGCAGCGGATCGAGGCGGCACTCGCGGCGGTGCCTGGCCCTCCCATGACGGCGCTGCCGGCCCCGCCATCGCCGCCGGACCCGTTGCCGATCACGGTCACACTGACCCTCGTGCTACGCCTGACACCACGGCGCAAGGGGCGCAGTGTCGCCAAGGCGCGACAGACGATCGAAAGCCTCTGCCTGTCCCCCCACCAGGGTGTGCCGATCAACCCCGAGCGCACCCGGTACCGACTCCAGGTCAGTGTGGCCGATGACCTGGATCTGGACGAAGTGGCGTCCGCGCTGATCGAAGATCTCTACCGCATCGCCGACAACCACGACCTGCAGGTGGACGCATCGCTTTACGACGAACCAGGTGAGCGCCACTGGCACTAAACGCTCGATCCCGATCGGAGATGCACGACGCATGACCGCGCCCCACGAGACCGCTTAACCGTAACGACCAGTTAGCTAATGACGATTTGCCACAATACGTCGCCACTCTGACTCGGGACAAGAAATCACCCAGTTAAGGCGTGAATTTGCGGCGATCGAGAATCCGAGTGCTCCCTTCATGGTCGGTCGCGCCTCCGGCCTAACTTACCGAGCGCAGGTTGCTCCAGTACGGGCGAAGGGAGCTCTGAACGGAATAATTGGAGCGAGCACAGCGCAGCCGCGAGCTCGACCGCAGCAAACGTTCCGAGCGCGGGCCCGAAGCCAAAACGGAGCATTTCGCCGAAGATCACACTGCCCACGCCAAAGCCAATGAAGAGCGTAAGCACGTTCAGCCCCATGGCTTGTCCGGGCCGTTTGCCCCCCAGCGACGTGACAATGCCGGCGAAAAGCGGTTGCGTCATGTCATAACCCAACGACAGCACCATCGCCACGACCGGCGCGAAGATCACGGGGAAGCCGACGAACAACGCAGCGGCCGCCAGAGTGCTTAGTGCGAGGCCAATCGGAAGCAATCGCGCACGGCCCCATCGGTCCGCCATGCGACCGATCAGCGGTCCGAGCAGGAAACCGGGCACGCCGTAACCGAGCAACGCGAGTCCGACACCGACCGGCCCCATACCGTAGCGCCGCTCGAAATACACACCAAGCCAGGTAAAGACACCGGAGTGGAACATCGAATTGACCAATACATAGCTATAAGTGCGCCGCCCTCGTGGCGTGCCGATCAGACTCATATAGCCGCGAAACAGATCGCCCAGCGTGCCGGCCACTGGCGCGATGGCAGCGGCGATGAGGCGTCGATAGGGCAGAAAGAGAAGCAGGACGCCGGCTCCCGCGACTCCGACTGCGAGGAACAAGCCTCGCCAGCCGACGAAGGGCACCAGCATTGCGCCCAACGGCGAACCGAAGGCCATTCCCCCTGCCATGGCACCGAACAACCAGCCAAGCGGACGCCCACGCTGCTCATAGGGAAACAGTCTGCCCACGAGTGTGAGGCCGAGTGGCACGACGCCACCGGCACCGAGCCCCGTCAATATCCGCCATAACGCGATCTGTTCAATGGAGGCGGCGGTCGCCGTCAAGGCCGTGAGCGCCGCAAACGCGGCCAGCGAGACAAATATGATGCGATGAATGCCCAGGCGATCCGCCAGCAGCCCGTAGATCAGCGTCGCGATCCCGTATGGGATGAGATAGGCCGGAACAATCAGACCGACCGTCCGCTCCGACGCATGGAAGATGCCGGACAGCGCCGGTATGATCGGCGCGACCATATAGGCCTGAAAAAAAATGATGAACGTGGCAGCCGCGAGCATGCGAAGCAAACGCTCGCGCTCGCTCGGGGCCTGTGCGCCGGCGGCATCATGGGCCAAGTCAATTCTCCGTTCGAATGATGTTGGGAGGTGCAGCCACTAGGCCGCCAATTGCGGAATCACGAAGAAGTACGCATTCAGCATGTAAAGGCCCGCCAGAACAAGCACCACTGCGCCGGCGATCTCAAACGCCTTTTGGTAGCGCTGAAGCGCGGATAAACCTTCCAGCCAGCCCACCGCGAAGGCACCCAGGATAATGGGCACCGCACGCCCCAGGGCAAAGGCCAGCAACAGGGTGCCGCCGAACAGTGGTGACCCGATCCCCGCGGCAATGCTTAGCAGCACGACCAGAGCGGGCGTGCAAAACGGACAGACGGCGACGGCGAACGCGACGCCAAGTGCGAATGCGCCCCAGCCGCTACTTGCCCGCTTTGCACGAATGGAAATGGTGGGCAGTGGCAGCTTGATCCATCCGGGCCACATGAGCCCGAGCAGAATCAACACAGGTCCGAGCACAAGGCCCCATTTCCGGCCGATCAGCTGGGCCACCCAGTGACCGCCAAAACCGGCGACCACGCCCAATACGGTCTGCACGATCACCATGCCCAGAATAAACAGGCCGCCGTACAGGATGGCGGTTCTGAGTTCACGCGCCTTGGTGACGTAGGCGAGCGACACGGGAATAGACGCCAGCGCGACGGGGTTAAACGTGAATACAAATCCGAGCAGGAAGCCGACCCCGACGGATGCCAGGCTAGCTTGCTGCAAGATGGTGCGTAACGCTTCAATGTCCATGGGGTGCTTCCAGAGGCCGTTGTCGTTTTGATGCGGCGCACGGGCGTGTGCCGTGTAGCAAGCGATCACCCATTCAGGTCCCCTCCTGCTCAAGCCGTCGCGCCAGTTCCTGTTGAAGCTGCAAGGCGCTCGGCAGCCTCGCGAAGACCAGTTCGCCATCGATCGCGATCGACGGTGGCGTCAGTACCCCGAGTTCCACGGCGTAATCCAGTTCGTCCAGTACGTTGATGTCGCGCCACATGACTTTGTGCACGCCGAAGCCTCGCGCGACCTCTTTCAGGCTCTCCCGCGCGCGCGCGCAGTGGCTGCAACCTGGCGTGGAGAAAACTTCCACCTTGATGCTCATGCCAGTGATCCAGATTCACGCCGTGAATGGATCTTTCTGTTTCGACACGCTCGACTCCAGTGCCGCCAGAATGGGACACGCATCCAACGGCTGATCCTCCGCCGTACAGATCGCGATAAGCTCGCTCAGTGCCCGCGACATCGCCTTCATCGCCTTGATTTTGCGTTCGAGCTCCAGCTTCTTGTGTATCGCCAGACCGCGGACATCGCTGCAGCACGAGCGGTCATCGGCCCGTAGCTCAAGCAACTGGCGGATCTCCGCGAGCGTCATGCCGCAGTGTTGGGCATGCTTGATGAATTCGAGCCGGCGCACTGCATCCCTGCCGTAAAGCCGGTATCCCGCTTCGGTCTTGCTCGCCGGCATCAACAGGCGCTCATCCTCGTAAAACCGGATCGTGTCGGCACTGACCTCGGTGAGCTTGGCGAGCTTCCCGATCGTCAACGAGCTGCCGCGTTGGGTGGCCTCATCAAGTGAGTCGGTGGGCTTCTGACGCTGTAGCGCACGACTTTTCTGTTGGGCAGCCAGCACCGCGCTGCGCAATGCCTTGCCGGGTTTGCCTGGTGGTTGCACGAGCTGACCTCCAATGAGTATCGAGCGGGGAGAATCGGTGCGGCACAAGAGCACGGTCAGTCAACGACATGGGTGTCGTAACCGGCTTCCCGCAAGCACGCTGCGATCGCGTTCTCATCGAGCAGCGCCGTATCGAACAACACGTCAATGCGCTGGTTCAGCGCCTGCGCGCGAACCTGTCTCGCACCATGCAGGTCTCCCAAGAGGCGCATGACACGCTGTTCGCACTTCTCGCAGTTCAGGCGCTGTTCGCCGGCGACCTCGAATGTGACGGACTTGAACATAGATCAAACCTTCAAAATGACTGGGTGTGGAAGGAACGGGACGCTTCGTTGGAATGCACTTGCAGAAGTTCATCCTCCCTATGCATTCGCTCGCGCCAGCGTCTGAGGCGACCGCCCGACCGTCCGAATGGCCTCGAAGAAATAGCCGCCGCGCCCCCACAGCGAGTTGATGAAAATGATCGTCACGCTGGCCGCCATGGCCACCATGCCCCATACCGGATAGATCAATCCCGTCGCGGCGGCCGGAATGCCGATGCCATTGAACAGGAAGGCGAGCGACACGTTCTGGACGATCTTTCGGTAACTGTGACGGCTGACCGCATGGGCATCGAGGACCGCGCCAAGCCGTTGATTGAGGATGATCACGTCGGCCGATTCAATCGCGATGTCGGCGCCGCTGCCAAAGGCGATGCCCACCTCCGCCTGCATCAGTGCCGGCGCATCGTTGATGCCGTCGCCGACCATCGCCACGCGGGCACGCTTCTGCAGCTGCCGGATCAGCGCGGCTTTTTCGGCTGGCAAGATGCGCGCATGGACCTCGTCGATCCCGGCCGCTCGCGCGAAATGGCGGGCCGCCTGCTCGTTATCGCCGGTCACGAGGCTCGTTCGAATGCCCAGGGCGTGGAGGTGACGCACCGTCTCTTGCGCGTCGGGCCGCAGTGCATCGCCCAGGGCCAGCAGACCGAGCAGGACGCCGTCCCGCGCCACGCCGATGACCGTCAGACCGTTCGCTTCGAGTTCGTCGATGCGTTCGCCATAGGTCGCGAGGTCCACGGCTTCGGTCGCCAGAAACGCCGGACTGCCGGCGATCAGCCGCGCCTCACCCAGGCGTGCCGTGACCCCTTGCCCCGGGACGGCCTCAAATCCCTGCACCTCGGGTAGCGCAATCCCCCGTTTGAACGCCTCTTCCACCACGGCGCGGGCCAGCGGGTGCTCCGAAAAGACCTCTACGGCGGCAGCGAGCGCGAGCAGTCCCGGTTCGGAGTCCGTGACGGTCACGACCTGCCGCAACGCGGGGCGGCCCTCGGTCAGCGTACCGGTCTTGTCGAACACCACGCAGCTCACGCGCCGCAACGCCTGGAAGGCCTCGCCGGTGCGCATCAGCACGCCGCGTTCGGCGGCCTCGCCCGCTCCGCGGACGATGGACAGGGGCGCGGAGATCCCCACTGCGCACGGATAACCCATGACCAGCACGCTCAGGCCGGCAAAGACCGCCCGCTGCAGATCGGGGGGAGAGCCCAACACGAGCGGACCGAGCAGCCAGAAGAGGGTCGCACCGGCCGCCGTGAACAGCACGAGCGGCGTATAGACGCGCAGCACACGATCCACCAGGTGCAACAGCCCCGGCTTGAGCGCACGCGCGTCCTCCACGCTGCGCACGACCTGCCTGAGAAACGTCTCTTCGCCTACGACGCTGACACACACGAGGAGCGTGCCGTGACCGTTCAGCGCACCGCTCACCACGCGGTCACCGGGCTGTTTCTGGACGGGCAGCGGCTCGCCGCTAACGAGCGACTCGTCCACGTCCGATTCGCCGGACTCCACTTGACCGTCGACCGGCACCCGTGCGCCCGGACGGATGCGCACGAGGTCGCCCACGCGCACCTGTTCAAGCGGGACCTCTTGTTCCTTGCCATCCCTGACCACATGCGCGACATCCGGCTCCAGGTCCAGCAGTTTCTTGACGGCTTGCGAACTGCGCGTTTTGACGATCAGCGACAGCCACTCGGAAAAGATGTGGTAGGTCAGCACCATCACCGTGACCGCAAAAAACGCTTCGGTCGGATAGTTGGGCGGACGCATGGCTAGTCCGATTGACCCGCCCGTGAGCCCGGCGAAGGCCCCGAACTCGACCAGCACGTGCTGGTTGAGAATGCCGCGCCGCAGGGCCATTGCGGCCATGTAGACGATATGGAAACCCACGCCGAAAAGGAGGATCAGGGCCAGCGCGCCGGCAAGCCAGGGGACGCTCGCGCCGAAGCGGCCACTCAACTTGAGGGCGTAGACGGCGGCGCCCAGTGCAGCCAGTAGGGCCGTGCCGGCCAGCGCGCACGGCAGGCCGTAGCTGCGCAAGACGACAAACGCGAACGCCACCAGGCTGACCAACGAGAACACGCACAGCGGGAACCACACGCTGTCGACCGGAAAGCCGACAAGCCCCATCGCGGCGATGCTCGCGGCCAGCGCGGTGAGGAAGCGCCCCCGCTCGCGTGTGAGCGCGCGTTCCTCCTCCTCGTAGGGTCGCAGCTTGCGCGGATCGGAGACCGTGTAGCCGATGTCCTTGAGTGTCTGAAGCAAGTCCTCTGCGCGCGCGACGTTTGGGTCGTACTCGATCAGCGCCTGCTCATGTGTCAGGCTCACTGCGACCTTGTCGACGCCCGGCCGCTTGCCCAGCGCCTTTTCGATCGTGCCGGTGCACAAGGAGCAGTGCAGCCCCCCGATGCGCGCGCGGATGCGCCGGCGCCCGGCCACATTGGAGGGCTCTTCGCTCCAGAGCTGCGAAGCAGATTCAACAGCGCTATTCATGACGACACCTCGACCTCGAAGCCGATTTCTTCCAACCGCTGACGCACCTGATGGACACTGACCTGGGCCGGATCAAACTGGACCGCAACGCACTGCGTGCGGAAGTCCGGCACCATATGCTGGACGCCGGTCAGGCGTTGCAGCGCAAACTGGATACGCGTTTCGCAGCCGACGCAATGAAGTTGCTCGGCACCGGTCACGATGAAATTGATCTGTTCTGGCATATAGACACCTTTCTCGGCCCCGTCGGTCGGAAACGACGCTGGACCTTGGCCTGTTCCGCGGCAAATCGCAGAAAAGGAGGAGCGCTGTATGCATGTTAGACCTTGGGGTGCACTCCAAGGTCAAGCGGGTCGCGACAGCCGTAGGCAAGATGATGATGCAGGCCCGCCGCGCGGCCGACGCCAACAGATCTGATGGAGCGTCTGCTCCTCGGCGAGGTTGCCATTGACGCGTCATAGGACGTCAGACCAGGCATTTATTCCCGGCTGACCGGCCAGCGGGCCGGATCTATGATATCTGGCCTTCGTGGCGTGACGGAAACGAGCGCTCGACCCAGAGGCCGGCACCCGTTGCCGGCTGCTAAGCCTCTTCCACGCGCCGACGCATTCTGTAATGACCGAGGCATGGCATTCCGTGCAGGTCGCGCCTATGCTGATTGGGCACTCGCTCACTCAATGAGACCCGCGCCGGCTAAGCTCTAGCAGGCTGTCGAGAAACCTCCGCGCATCGCCGCGGTCATAGACGCACTCAATCACTGACCGCCTGATCCGATGCGCAGCCCCGACGTCCAACAGCTTGGCATGTTTTCGTATGTATCGGTCGAGGATCGGGTGCCGCCCGACCATCCGATCCGCAAGCTTCGGATTCTGGTGGACGCGATCCTGGGCGAGCTCGATGAACTGCTGGCGGCGCGCTACGCCGCAGGCGGTCGCCCGTCGATCCCGCCCGAACGCATCCTGCGCGCCTCGCTGCTGCAGGTGGTTTACAGCGTGCGCAGCGAGCGGCTGCTGATGGAGCAGCTCAACTACAACCTGCTGTTCCGCTGGTTCGTCGGCCTGAACATCGACGACCCGGTGTGGGATCACTCGACGTTCTCCTTCAACCGCCAGCGGCTGTTCGACGAGGCGATCGCCCAGCACTTCTTCGAGCACACCGTGCTGCTGGCGCGGTTGCGTGATCTGGTCAGCGACGAGCACTTCTCGGTGGACGGCACGCTGCTGGAGGCGTGGGCTTCGCACAAGAGCTTCCGGCCCAAGGACGATCAGGACGGGGGCGATGGCGACAATTTTCGCGGCCAGTCGCGCAGCAACGAGACGCACGCGTCCACCACCGATCCGGATGCCCGGCTGATCCGCAAGGGCCAAGGCAAGGAAGCGAAGCTGAGCTACCTGGCCAACAGCCTGATGGAGAACCGTCATGGTCTGGTGGTCGGCGTGGACATCCGCCATGCCACTGGCACCGGCGAGCGAGACGGCGCTTTGGACCTGCTCACCGCGGCTGGCGTCCGGCGAGGGGCCACGCTGGGTGCGGACAAGGGCTACGACACGCAGGACTTCGTTGCGGCACTGAGGGCGCGCGGGATCGTGCCGCACGTCGCACGCAACACGGGCAATGGGCGACGCAGTGCCGTGCCGCGTGCGGTGGCGCGCACGCGCGGCTACGGCATCAGCCAGAAGGTACGCAAACGCATCGAACAGGGCTTTGGCTGGATCAAGACCATCGGCGGGCTACGCAAGCTGCCGATGGTCGGCCTCGCCGCGGTGCGCGGCTGGGTGACCTGGACGTTCGCCGCCTACAACCTGATCCGCCTCGGCGGCATCGGCGAATGGTGGGAGCCCTCACCAACGTGAGCGGCGACAGGAGACGTGCGTCCGCAGGGCGGAAAATTGCACTCCATCGCTATCGCAGTGGCCGCCATACCATAGATCGTGTCTATCAAAACCAGGGCGAAACCCTGCTTCTCAACAGCCTGCTAGGCAGTGGAGCGGCAGGTATGGTTGGAGTTACCGTGAGGCACGCGGATTTTCATATTGGCTTGGAGTTCGTGGGGAGTGCTGGCTTCCGATGGCGATGCACGGATGTCGACACCGCCAATGCCGGCTATCCCGCCACCGTCCAGCACTAGGAAACCCCGAGCATGACGCTGAAAGCCATCGATCCCGCGCTCGACCTGATGGGCGACTTCGCCAAAGTGACCCACGGGGTGACCCGGCATATCCAGAAGATGCAACAAGCCGCGATCTTCACGGATGGCGTGCTGCCCGCACGTTAGAAGGCACTCGCGGCGACGCTGTGGTCGATCTCGGCGCGTTGCGAGCCGTGCATTGTCTACTACGTGCAACAAGCGGTGACGCGCGGCGCAACGGAAGTGGAGCTGGGTGAAATGCTGGCCATTGCCTCGACGATGGGCGGATGTGTGGGCGAGATGTGGGCGTTGAAGGCGTATAAGGCCTACAAGGAGTTTGTCTCGGACCAGGCTTTGGCCCAGAGCGAGCCGACTTGTTGCTCGTAAGGGAATGAGATATTGCGCATGGATGAGCATCCGCACGAGACACACGGATACGTGTTGCCAGGCAAACACCGGGTACACCGCGCAGCCGAGTCCGAACGCCCGCTATATGGATCCTGTGCGCATGTCTCGAATCGTTACCTTCTCCTCGACTATTTGGACAGCACTCCTCGCGGCGTTGCTCTTTGGTGCCAGCACGCCGTTCGCAAAGCAACTCTTGCACGATCTGTCGCCGATCCTGTTGGCCGGGCTGCTTTACCTCGGTAGCGGCATCGGTCTTGGGCTGATCCGGCTGATACGCGATCGCGGCTGGCATACTCCGTCCCTGTCCAGGCGCGAGTGGCTCTGGCTGCTGCTCGCGATCGGTTTTGGCGGGGTGCTCGGTCCGTTGGCGCTGATGCTTGGACTCACGACGACGTCGGCGGCATCGGCATCATTGTTGCTGAATCTGGAAGCGGTGCTGACTGCCTTACTAGCGTGGATCGTGTTCCGCGAGAACACGGATCGGCGCGTCGTGCTAGGAATGGCGCTGATTGTCGCGGGCGCCGTGCTCTTGGCTTGGCCTGGCTCTTCTCATGGGACAAGCGGTCTGGGTTGGGACGCGTGGTGGATCGCGGGAGCCGGTCTATGTTGGGCGCTGGACAACAATTTCACCCGCAAGGTGTCGGCCTCCGACGCCCTGTTCTTGGCCGGACTCAAGGGAACCGTGGCCGGCGTGGTCAACACCGGAGTCGCGCTCATGCTCGGCGCGCGCGTACCTGCGGCTCCTGCGATCGGCGCGGCGATGGCGGTCGGGCTGTTCGGGTACGGCATCAGCCTGGTGTTGTTCGTGCTTGCCCTACGCGGTCTGGGCTCAGCGCGCACCGGCGCGTATTTTTCGACGGCACCGTTCATGGGAGCAGCGATCGCGATACTGGCCTTCGGCGACCATGCCTCGCCGACGTTCTGGATGGCGACGGTGTTGATGGGCGCGGGCGTATGGCTCCACCTGACCGAGCACCACGAGCACCTGCACACCCATGACGCGATATCCCACACGCATCGCCATGTGCACGATGCGCATCACCAGCATGCGCACGATTTCGAATGGGATGGCCACGAGCCGCATACGCACCCGCACACCCACGAACCGATCACGCACAGTCAGCCACATTATCCGGACATCCACCATCAGCATTCGCATGAGTGACGGTCTCCACAACCCAGTTCAATGAAGGAGATCCCGCATGGCTGACGCTGATTCTGTATGAGCGCAGCTGAAGCTTGCCACGGGCCTGCCAATCAGCCATCTGAACCCACCTCCAGAGTTGAGGGGGTGGAATCGCCCGAGTAAGCTCGCACCATGATGTTCTCGTTACGTCAGCTTGCCCGTTCCCGTCGCCTCCGGGCGATGGGCCTGTTGGCGTGGCTGATGCTCGTGATCCAATCCGTGGTGGCCGCTCCCATGAGCATGCCGATGGAGCCCCATGCTCAGCCCGCCCATGCACGGGTCGCCGTGACCGTGGGGCACGGCATGCATTGCTATCACGCGGCGGCGTCCAGCGCAGCGGATTCCTGTTGCCATCACTCGGCGAACTGCTGCGGCGGTGTGGTGGGCCAATGTGCATGTGCCGCGATGTGTGCCACGGCGCTCCTGTCGAGGGCGACGTTGACCCTGGCTTCGACAAGACTGACGACAACCTACGCGATGCCATCGCGCATGGCAGCCCCTTCGGGGACGACCGCGCCCCCACTCCGACCACCGGCGGTCTGACTCTCCCATCGTTTCGATGAGCTTGGCCTATGACGGTCGCACGCCGGCCCTCGTGGCCATCGGCTGTGATCGGTATCGCCATGACGATACCGCCTGCCTTGGAGAGGTCCATGAAAATCATTTCCCCGTCGGCGATGGACTTGTCGCGGCGTCGTTTCGTCCAGGGTGTCGCCTTCGGTGGCGCTGTCGCTGCGCTGGGTCTGCTGCGCCCCTCGAAAACCTGGGCGCTGACCAGTGCGGGCCAACCCGCCACCCTCAGTGGCACCGACTTTGTGCTCGACATCGCCGAGACGCCGGTGAACTACACCGGAAGGGTTTGCCTGGCCACCACTGTCAATGGCGGCGTACCGGGCCCGACCCTGCGCTGGAAGGAAGGCACCACCGTCACGCTGCGAGTCACCAACCGCCTGCGCACACCTACCTCGATTCACTGGCACGGCATCCTGGTGCCATTCCAGGAGGATGGCGTCCCCGGCATCAGCTTTCCCGGCATCGCACCGGGTGAGACGTTCACCTACCGCTTCCCGGTGCGCCAGAGTGGCACCTACTGGTACCACTCGCACTCGGGGTTCCAGGAGCAGACCGGTCTGTACGGCGCATTGGTGATCGAACCGGCTGCACCGGCGCGCCACCCGAGCGACCGCGACTACGTGGTGATGCTAAACGACTGGAGCGACGCCGATCCCGAGCATATCTTCGCCACGCTGAAACGCCAGAGCGATTACTACAACTTCGCGCAGCCCACCGCGCCCGAGTTCTTCCGCGACGTGCGCGAACAGGGGCTGCGTCAGGCGCTGGCCGAACGCAAGATGTGGAATCAGATGCGCATGAACGCCACCGATCTCAGCGACGTCTCGGGCTACACCTATACCTACCTGATGAACGGTGCCGCGCCGGCCGGCAACTGGACCGGCCTGTTCAAGCCCGGCGAGAAGGTCCGCCTGCGCTTCATCAATGGGTCGTCGATGACGATCTTCGACGTGCGCATTCCGGGCCTGAAGATGACGGTGGTTTCCGCCGATGGTCAGGATGTCGAACCGGTGTCGGTCGACGAATTCCGCATCGCGGTAGCCGAGACCTACGACGTGATCGTCGAGCCGCAGGAGGATCGGGCGTTCACGATCTTCGCCCAGTCGATCGACCGCACCGGCTACGCGCGCGGCACACTGGCGCCACGACCCGGCATGCATGCGGTGGTGCCGGCGATAGATCCGCGCATGCCCGTGAGCATGGCGGACATGATGGGCGCGATGGCGCAGGGAGGCGCCGGGCACGGCAGCATGCACGGGATGCCGGGCATGGCCGGGATGCCGGGTATGGCCGGCATGAACATGAGCGGCATGGCTACGCCGGCCGCGTCCGTGGTACGTCACGCCCGCACCGAATATCACAACCCCGGCGTCGACATGCACGTGGACATGCCGCGCACGAATCTCGACGACCCGGGCACGGGCCTGCGCGACAATGGCCGCCGCGTCCTCACCTACGCCGACCTGCACACGATCGGCGGCTCCATCGACCCGCGCGAACCGAGCCGCGAGATCGAGCTGCACCTCACCGGCAACATGGAGCGCTACATGTGGTCGTTCGACGGCGTGAAGTTCTCCGACGCCAAGCCGATCCATTTCCGTAGCGGCGAACGGCTGCGCCTGGTGCTGGTCAACGACACCATGATGAACCACCCGATCCACTTGCACGGCATGTGGAGCGAGCTGGAAAGCCCGGACGGGCAGTTCCAGGTGCGCAAGCACACCATCAACGTGCAGCCCGCGCAGCGCATCGCCTACGGGGTGAGCGCCGACAACCTCGGCCGCTGGGCTTACCACTGCCACATGCTGTATCACATGGAAGCGGGCATGTTCCGCGAGGTGGTGGTGTCATGAACCCGACGTCGCCAACCACTCGATTGAATCGTTCCGTGCTGTTCGCGGCGCTGTGTCTGGCGCTACCGCTGGCGGTCAGCGCGCAAAGTGTTCCCGCGTCGAGTAGCACCGCACCCATGGACATGAGCAGCATGCCCGGCATGAGCATGCCGGCGGCCTCGTCCAGTACGTCTATGCCCGCGATGCCGTCGAGGGTGAAGAAGCCGCTCAAGAAGCATTCACCAGCGCTGCCCGTGCCTCCAGCGCACGACATGGAGGGCATGCCCGGCATGGATCACCACGCCATGCCCGCCATGTCGATGCCACCCAAACCCGCCGCAGCCGACCCCGGCATGAACGAGATGGATCACGGCGCGACGCCGGGCATGCAACCATCGGCGATGCACGGGATGGATCACGGTACGACGCCGACGACGGAGCACGGAAGCATGGCGGGCATGGCGGGCATGGGCACGATGTCGGGGATGACGATGGGCCCGATGCAAGGCGGTAACCCGCCGCCCGACGCGCGTAGCCCCGACTATTCGGACGGGGTGGACTATGGCGCCATGCAGGGCATGGACATGGCCGACAACGCGCCGCTGGGTATGCTGCTGATCGACCAGTTGGAAGCCTTCCACGGTCGCGATGCGAACGGCCAGACTTGGGAAGCCGAGGGCTGGTACGGCAACGACACGAACAAACTGTGGATTCGCACGGAAGGCGAACGCAGCCGCGGCAAGCTCGACGATGGCGATCTGGAAGCCTTCTGGAACCACGCCGTCGCCACCTACTGGGGCAGCCAGCTCGGCGTGCGCCAGGACATCGGTGAGGGGCCGAAGCGGACCTGGGCCGCGTTCGGTGTGCAAGGCCTGGCGCCGTACTGGTTCGAGCTGGAAGCGACCGGCTATATCGGCGCCAACGGCCGCACCGCAGCGCGCCTGCGCGGCGACTACGAGCTGCTGTTCACCCAGCGGCTGATCCTGCAGCCCGAGGCCGAGGTCAACCTGTACGGCAAGGACGATCCGCAGCGGCGCATCGGCAGCGGCGTGTCCGACGTGCAGTTCGGTCTGCGGTTGCGCTACGAGTTCCACCGCCAGTTCGCGCCCTACATCGGTGTGAACTGGGTACGCCGCCTCGGCACCACAGCCGACTACGCGCGGCAGGATCGTTACCCCGTACTCGACCGGCAGATCGTCGCCGGCGTCCGCATCTGGTTCTGAGGGACACCATGAAAAAACACACCGTCCATGTCATCACCGTTGCCGTCACGCTGGGCGTACTCGCCGTCGGCGCCGGCGCCTTCGTCTATTCCGGCCTCTACAACATCGGCGCCGACGATCATCACACCCGGCCGGTGTTCGCCGTCCTGCAAACCCTGCGTGATCGCTCGATCCACCTGCGCTCGAACGATCTGACCGTGCCGAACCTCGACGATCCGCAGCTGATCCTGAAAGGCGCCGGCCAGTACGCGGCGATGTGCACCGGTTGCCACCTTTCGCCGGGGGTGAACGATTCCGAACTGCGGGCCGGCATGTACCCGCAGCCGCCCAATCTCTCCAAGGTGCACGTCGATCCGAAGGATGCCTTCTGGGTGATCAAGCACGGCATCAAGATGAGCGCGATGCCCGCCTGGGGCAAGGCGGGCCACGACGATCCCACCATCTGGAGCATGGTCGCCTTCCTGGAGAAACTGCCCGGCATGACGCCGGCCGAATACAAGGCCATCGTGGCGAAGGCCCCGCCGGACGAGGACATGGACATGGATGAAGGTGGCGGCCATAGCCACGGGGACAGCGATGCGCAGGCCCACGATGTCGCAGCCATGAAAGGCATGGACATGAAGGGCATGGATATGCCCAGCCAAGGTGCCACTTCCGCATCACCACCGGCGACGGCCAGCTCGGTCGGTACGAAGCCGACCGATGACGGACGCGCGCATCCGTAACGGACTTCGCATGGCACACGCCCGATTCATGCCACGCAGACCGCGCCAATGGCGATTGCGCGGACTTCGTCGCGCACGCCTGACGCGCGGGCTGCTGCTGGTCGGTGCGCTGTTCATGCTGGGCCTGCAGACGGCCCTCGCGGCCTACGCCTGCACCATGCCGCCGGCCATGATGGGGCCGGTCATGGCGATGGACGCGGATGCGGGGGACGCCGCCATGCACGACACCTGCCCGGAGATGCGGCACGCCGCACCCGACCGCATCCTGTGTGCCCAGCATTGCGCCGCGCAAGCGTCCGCACCCAGCGACGCCCGCCCCATGACGGTGCCGCCCAACCTGCTCGCGGCGTTGCCGCCCGTCCTTCCGCTCGTCGCTCCGCACATGCCGGCGGCCACGATTCCCGAACGCTACTACCGGCTGCGTGCGCCACCGCCACCGGCCACCCTGTTGTTCTGCTCCCTGCTGATCTAGCGCACTTCGGCCATCGCCGAGGTGCCGTCGTGCCTGCGTGGCGCGACGCCTGTTCGATCACGGGAGTGAATCCTCATGCTGTTTTCCAGTTTGGCCCGGCGCCGATGTGCGCGAGCCCTGTTCATCGTTCTGGGCGGATCGGTGACGATCGCAGCCCAAGCCGTCGGCGCGCTGCCCCTGACGCTTGATGCCGCTGTTCGGCAGGGTGTGGCCGGCGCACCGCTGCTTGCTGCGCGGAACGCCGACCTCGTTGCCATGCGCGACGAGGCGGTGCGCGCGGGGCGCCTACCCGACCCGTCGCTGACCTTCGGCGTTTCCAACTACCCGATTACCGCCCCGGGCGCCTTCAGCCTGCGCTCGGACACGATGACCATGCGCACGATCGGCGTGATGCAGGCGATTCCTTCGCATGCGGCGCGCGCGGCCGAGCGTTCGTTGGCCGCCGCGCAGGTCGACGCGGCCGAGGCCGACCGCACCGCCACGGTGCAGAGCGTGCGCGTGCGCGTCGCCGATGCCTGGATCGGCGTGTGGGCGACCACCCAGCAACGCGCCTTGCTGGAGGCCTTGCGCGACGAAAGTGGCCTTGCCGTGGAAGTCGCCAAGGCCCGGCTGCGCGGTGGCACCGGCAGTGCCGCCGACGTACTGGCGGCGCAGGCCGAGGCGCTCCAGCTAGCCAACCGGATCGAGGCGGCCGACGCCGACCTGCAGGCGGCGCGGGCGTCCTTGCAGCGTTGGCTGGGCAATATACCGCTCACGCTGGCCCAGGCGCCGGACTTTGACCATCTGCCGGTCGCGCCGGACCAACTGGCGCGCCATACCGACCAGCAGGCGCCGATGCAGGCGTGGCCGGCGCGCGAACAGGTGGCCGATGCGGCCTTGGCACAGGCGCGCGCTTCGAAGCACCCGGATTGGAGCGTGGACGTCACCTACGGTCACCGCGCGCCGTATCTCTCGGACATGCTGATGGTGCAGGTCGGGGTGAGCCTGCCGCTGTTCACGCGCAACCGGCAGGACCGCGCCATCAGCGCGAAGCAGGCCGAACGCGATGCGGTCGAGTCGGCACACGAGGATGCCCGCCGTGCGCAACGCGAGACCGTCGCACGTGACGTCGCCGCCTGGCAGGGTTGGGGCCGGCAGATCGCACGCGATCACGACGAGCTGCTACCGCTGGCGCGCGACCGCGCCCGCGTGGCGCTGGCCGGTTATCGCGGCGGTGGCGCGCTGCAACCGTGGCTGGACGCCCGTCGCGACGAAATCGCCTTGCGCCTCGATTACACCGACGCGCTGGCCGGCCGCGCCCGCACCTGGGCGGCGCTCGCCTACTTGCTGCCTGAGTCCACACCCTCTTCGGAGAACCTGCCATGAAACGGATCGGTATCGTGATCGGCACGCTGGCGGGTGCCGCCGCCCTGTTGGCGTTGGGGTATGTCGGTGGCCGTCATGTCGGCTCCACGTCAGTGCCAGCCAATATGTCCTCCGGCGCGCAAGGCACACAACGCAAGGTGCTGTACTGGTACGACACGATGGTGCCCGACCAGCACTTCGATCACCCCGGCCTGTCGCCGATGGGCATGCAGATGGTGCCCAAGTACGCGGATGAAGGAAGCTCCGACAAGAACGTGGTGCGCATCGACTCGGCTACCGTGCAGAACCTGGGTGTGCGCACCATGCCCGTGGTGCGCCGGGCGCTGGCGGCCCAATTCGAAGTCCCCGGTACTGTGAGCTGGAACCTGCGCGACGCCGTCACCGTGAGCGCGCGCGTCGACGCGACGGTGGAACGGCTCGACGTGCGCGCGCCGTACACCACCGTCAAGGCCGGACAACCGCTGGCCGAGCTGCTTGCGCCGCAGTGGAACAGTGCGATCGCCGAGTACCGCGCCTTGCAGCACGCGCAGTCCGCCGATGCCCAGGCGCTACGCGCCGCGGCACGGCAGCGGCTGCAGGTGCTGGGCCTGACGGCGCCGGACATCGCCTCGGCGCGGGACGGTCGCATCACCTTGCATGCGCCGCAGGACGGCGTGATTACGGCACTGGATGTGCGCGAAGGCCAGCAGGTCGGTGCCGGCCAGACGCTGATGACGCTCAACGGCCTGTCCACCGTGTGGGTGGAGGCGGCGCTGCCGCAGGCCGCGGCGGGCGCGGTGCATACAGGCACGCCCGTGACCGTGCGTGCGACGGCCTTGCCCGGCCAGGTGTTCCGCGGCCAGGTGGAAACTCTGCTGCCGGACATCGACGCCACGACGCGCACCCAGCGCGCGCGCATCGTGCTGGCCAATCCGGATCACGCGCTGAGCCCGGGCATGTTCGTCGACGTGGCACTGCGCCCGTCGTCGGGTCCGCCGGAACCGGTGGTGCCCGACGGCGCAGTGATCGCCACCGGCAGCGCCGCGCCGCGGGTGATCGTGGCGGAAGGTAACGGCCGTTTCCGGCCGGTCGCGGTGCGCCTGGGCCGTTCGGCCGATGGCTACACCGCCATCCTTGCCGGCCTGGCTGGCGGTGAGCGCGTGGTGGTGTCCGGCCAGTTCCTGATCGACTCCGAAGCGAGCCTGTCCGGCGCGCTGCAACGGCTGCAGACGGACGATCCGGCGCCCGCGTCGAGCGCCGCAATGCCGGCCATGCCGATGCCGGAGCCGCGGCCATGATCGGCGCGCTGATCCGCGCCGCGATCCGGTACCGCGTCTTCGTGTTGCTGGTCGCGCTGGCGCTGGCGGCGGTCGGTGTGTTCTCCGCCTGGCATACCTCCATCGACGCGCTGCCGGATCTCTCGGACACCCAGGTCATCATCCGCACCCCTTATCCGGGCCAGTCGCCGCAGGTGGTGGAGGACCAGGTGACCTATCCGCTGGCCACCACCATGCTGTCGGTGCCCGGCGCGACCACGGTGCGTGCGTATTCGTTCTTCGGTGACTCCTACGTGGACGTGTTGTTCAACGACCACACGGATCTCTACTGGGCGCGCTCACGCGTGCTGGAGTACCTGAGCCAGGCGCGCAGCCAACTGCCGGCGGGCGTCGATCCCGCGCTCGGCCCGGACGCCACCGGCCTGGGCTGGATCTACGAATACGCCCTGGTCGACCGCACGGGCCGGCACGACGTCGGCCAGCTCACCGCGCTGCAGAACTGGACCCTGCGCTTCCAGCTGAAAACCGTACCCGGCGTGGCCGAGGTGGCGACCCTGGGTGGGATGGATCGCGCGTGGCAGATCGTGCCCGATCCGCAGGCGTTGGCCGCGCGTGGCCTCACCGTGGCGCAGTTGGTCGATGCCGTGCGTGCCGCCAACGGCGCCAATGGCGGCTCGGTGATCGAACAGGGCGAGGCCGAGTTGATGGTGCGCAGCGAGGGCTATCTCAAGACCCGCGAGGACTTCGAGAACGTGCCCCTCAGTACCAACGCGAACGGCGTACCGGTGCGCCTGCGCGACGTGGCCACCGTGCGCCGCGGCCCGATCTTCCGGCGCGGCATTGCCGAGCTGGACGGCCAGGGTGAAGTGGTCGGCGGCATCATCGTGATGCGCTCGGGCGCGAACGCCAAGGCCACCATCGCGGCGGTGAAGGCGCGCCTGGCGCAGCTGCAACGCAGCCTGCCGCCGGGGGTGGAGATCGTGCCCACCTACGACCGCGCGCAGCTGATCGACGCCGCGGTGGAGAACCTGTGGGGCAAGTTGCTGGAGGAGTTCCTGATCGTCGCGCTGGTCTGCGCGCTGGTCCTCGGCCACCTGCGCTCGGCACTGGTCGCCGTCATCACCCTGCCGCTGGGCGTGCTGGCGGCCTTCGTCGTGATGAACCTGCAGGGTGTCACGGCGAACCTGATGTCGCTGGGCGGCATCGCCATCGCCATCGGCGCGATGGTGGACGCGGCGATCGTGATGATCGAGAACACCCACAAGCATTTGGAGCACTGGCGCGACGCGCACGACGGTGCGGAGCCGCAAGGCGCGGCCCGCTGGGCACTGATCGCCGAGGCCACCGTGGAAGTGGGGCCGGCGCTGTTCGTGAGCCTGCTGGTGATCGCGCTGTCGTTCGTGCCGGTGTTCGCGCTGCAGGGCCAGGAGGGCAAACTGTTCAAGCCGCTGGCCTTCACCAAGACCTACGCGATGGCCGCCGCCGCGGGGCTGGCGGTGACCCTGGTGCCGGTGCTGATGGGCTACCTGGTGCGCGGGCGCATCCGCGCCGAGCGCGACAACCCGCTCAACCGGGGTCTCACCCGGCTGTATGCACCGATCCTCGATGCCGTGCTGCGCTGGCCCAAGGCGACGTTGGCGCTGGCCGGCCTGCTGCTGCTCACCGCGCTGGTACCGCTCAGCCGGCTCGGCAGCGAATTCATGCCCGCGATGGACGAAGGGACACTGCTGTACATGCCCACTGCGTTGCCGGGCCTGTCGGCCGGCAAGGCATCGCAGCTGCTGCAGCTGACGGATCGCATGCTCAAGACCGTGCCCGAGGTAGCCCACGTGTTCGGCAAGGCGGGACGGGCGGACACCGCCACCGACCCGGCGCCACTGGAGATGTTCGAGACCACGATCACCTTCAAGCCCAAGGATCAGTGGCGCCCCGGTATGACGATGGACACGATCAAGGAGGCGCTGAATCGCGCCGTGCACGTGCCCGGTCTCACGAACCTGTTTGTACCCCCGATCCGCAACCGCATCGACATGCTCTCCACCGGCATCAAGAGCCCCATCGGCATCAAGGTGCTGGGCACCGACCTGACCGCGCTGCAAACGGTGGCCGACCGCATCGAGGCGGTCGCACGCACGGTGCCCGGCGTGCGATCGGCGGTCGCCGAACGTCCGGCCAGCGGCCGCTACGTCGACGTGCACATCCGCCGCGACGAGGCCGCACGCTACGGACTGACGCAGGCGCAGGTGCAGCAATTGATCGCCACCGTAGTCGGCGGCGACGCCATCGGCCAGAGCATCGAGGGACGCGAGCGCTTTCCCATCGTGGTGCGCTACCCGCGCGCGGATCGCGACTCGGTGCAGGCGTTGCGGCAACTGCCCATCGTGTCCGCCAACGGCGCCCAGCTCACCCTGAGCCAGATCGCCGATATCACGGTCGCGGCGGGGCCCTCGATGCTGAAGAGCGAGGACGGTCAGTTGGCGACCTACGTCTATGTCGACACCGACAGCGGCAACCTCGGTGGCGTGGTCGCCCGGTTGCAGCGCGCGGTGGCGCGGCAGGTTCCGTTGCCCACGGGCGTCACGCTGGACTGGTCGGGCCAGTTCCAGTACCTGGCCAGCGCCGCGCAGCGACTCCGGCTGGTGGTGCCGGTGGCGCTGCTCATCATCTTCGCGCTGATCTACGCCGTGTTCCGGCGTGCGAGCGAGGCGGCGCTGATCATGGCCAGCGTGCCGCTGGCGCTGGTCGGCGGCCTGTGGCTGGTCTGGCTGCTCGGCCAGGCGGTGTCGGTGGCCACGGTCATCGGCTTCATCGCCTTGGCCGGTGTCGCTGCAGAGTTCGGCGTGGTGATGCTGCTGTACCTGCGCCAAGCCTGGGACCGGCAGCTCGCGCATGACCCGCAGGCCGGCGTCGAGGCGCTGGACGAGGCGATCCGCCAAGGCGCCGCACAACGCGTGCGACCGCTGGCGATGACCGTGGCAGTCATCATCGCCGGTCTGCTACCGATCCTGCTCGGCCACGGCGCCGGCTCCGAAGTCATGCAGCGCATCGCCGCGCCGATGATCGGCGGCATGGTCACCGCGACGCTGCCCACCATGCTCGCATTGCCGGCGGCGTTCCGTCTGCTGATGCGGTACCGACTGCGCAAACCAGGGCAGTCAATCCCGACGTTTCACCCACCCCAGGAGATCCAACCATGAAGCAGCCCGTTTTCACCCTTGCGTGCGCCAGTGTGCTGGCCTTGGCCTCGACAGCCTCCTTGGCGCAACAGATGGACCCGAACATGCGCGATATGGCCGGTATGCCAACGACGAAACCCACCCAGGCGCAGGGCGTGGGGATCGTCAAGGCCATCGATACCGCCAAGGGCACCATCACGCTGCAACATCAGGCCATCGCCGCCATCGGCTGGCCGGCGATGACCATGACCTTCAAGGCCGATCCACCGACATTACTGGCGAAGGTGAAGGTGGGCGAGAAAGTGCAATTCACCTTGCACCCGGCTGGTATGGCCAGCACGGTGACGGCCATTGCGCCACTGCAACCCTGAGGCACGGCTCGCGAACAGAGCGGCGAGGGTATGTCGCTCTGTTTGGGCCGGGTCGCTCTGTTTGGGCCGGAAGGTCCGTGACGGGATACCCGAACCACCCCTCTGCAGAAGGAAGCCTTCATGCCGGTCAGCTACGTCACCGAGGAGCAGCGCGACAGCTACGGTCGATTCAACGGCGATCCATCCAGCGACGAACTCGCGCGCTACTTTCACCTTGACGATGCCGATCGCACCTACATCGCCCGCAAGCGTGGCCATGCGAACCGCTTAGGCATCGCCGTGCAACTGACGACCCTCCGGTACCTTGGCACGTTCCTGGACGATCCGCTGGATCTGCCGCCGTTGGTGTTATCCACCCTTGCCAGGCAATTGGGCATCACGGACACTCATCCCACGCTCGACGGTTATCGAACGGGAGAGCTGCGATGGGATCACCAGCGCGATATCTGCCGTCAGTACGGTTTTGCCGCGATCACCGATACCTCCATCGGCTTTCGGTTGGGGCGCTGGCTGTACGCGCTGTGCTGGACGGGAACGGAGCGGCCCAGCGTGCTGTTCGAGCGAGCCACCACCTGGCTCCTGACGCACAAGGTATTGCTCCCCGGCCGCAGCACGCTCGAACGATTTGTCGCCAGTGTAAAAAGCCGCGTCGAAGAGCGCCTCTGGCGTCGACTGGGTACCCGGCTCTCGCCTGCGCAGCACGAGCGCCTGGAGCAGCTATTGAGCGTGCCGACCGGCAGCCGCTATTCGCTGCTGGATCGATTGCGCTCGGGCCCGACGCGAGTCAGCGGTCCGGCGCTCATTCAAACGCTGATGCGACTTCGGGAGGTTCGGGAGCTCGGCATCGACCTACCCACCGTGTCGCATCTTCCGGCCAGTCGCGTCACGGCGCTGGCTCGTTTTGCGGGGGCGGCCAAAGCCAGCGCGGTGAGCCGCTTGCCCGACGTTCGTCGCCTCGCCACTCTCGTAGCGTTTGTACACTGCCTGGAAGCCACCGCGCATGATGACGCCGTCGAAGTCCTTGAAATGCTGCTGCGGGATGTTTTTGCCACGGCACGCAAGGAGGATCGGAAAACACGCTTGCGCACGTTGAAAGACCTGGATCGTGCGGCCACGCTGCTGGCCGATGCGTGCCAAGTGGTGCTGGATACCACGCTTCCCGACAAGAAGTTGCGCAACGCCTTGTTCGCCAAGGTACCTCGCGACGTCCTCGCCCAGGCGCTCCAGGAGGTGAGCAACCTGGTGCGACCACCCGACGATGTCTTTTACAGCGAGCTGAGCGAGCGCTATCGACGCATCCGTCGTTTTCTTCCCTTTGTCCTGGAGAATCTGCGCTTCGGGGCGAGTCCCGCGGGGGAGGCCGTGGTCGCCGCCTATGAATGGCTTCGATCGCATCCCGGACGATTCAAGGCCGACGATGACGTCCCGCGCGATGTCATCCGAAAACGGTGGCAACGCTACGCGATTCGCGATGACGACAGCATCGATCACCGGGCCTACACGTTTTGCGTGCTCGACGAATTGCATACCTCACTGCGCCGGCGTGACGTGTTCGTCGCCCCCAGTTGGAAGTACGCCGATCCGCGTGCAGGGTTGTTGAGCGGCCACGAATGGGAGACGGCTCGCCCCATCATCTGCCGTACGCTCGGCTTGTCGCCCACCCGAGGTTCGGCCGGGATTCTGGAAATTTTCGCAGAAATGCAGCTAAGCGACTGTATTAACCTTAGTAATAGCAGTTTCTGCGGAGCTGGTGGCTTACGCTGAACAACTCCCGGGACGCTGAAGCTCGGCATTGAAAATGCCTCTTCGTCACTGTCCCTTGGAGTCCACACGTTTCTTCCGCTGGGCAGGTTTGCGGGTTTCGCCGATGCTTTTCTTTGTATCTGAGGCCTTGGTAGCCAGCAACTGCAAAGCCAGTTCCATTCCATCGATTTGCCCCCGGTTCGATAGCACCTGCCGCGTCAACGTCTGCCGCTCGGTCGCGAGGGTTTCGATCTGTACGCGCTGCTGTTCGAGCTTTTGAAGCTGTTCGCGGTATCGCAAACGTAATTCGGTAAGCTCCGTTTGCTGCTCCTCATGTCGCCGCTGAGCCTTGGCCAGCGCCCTTTCAGCATGACGCTGCCCTTCGCGTGCTTCATCGATCTGTCGGAGCATATGGTCCTGCGCCGCTTCCAGTCGCTGGGTGGCGGTACCGAGTTCGGTCTGAAAGGCCAGATCACGCTCGGCAAGACGAGCCTGAAATTCGGTGGATTGCTTCTCCTGGGCCGCGACCGCGGCTTCTTGTTGACGCATGGATTCGGTACGTAGGCTGGCGATTTCCTGCTGCAAAGCGTGGACTTGGCCAAGCGCATCGTTTTTGGTTGCACTCTCACTGACCAGCCGCTGCTGCAGGTCGGCCAGTTGCTCGCCCAGTTGTGTCGCCTGCTGCGCTCGCTGCTGTCCATCGGCGATCGTGGCATCGCGCGATGCCCTGGCTTCGTCGCGTTCCCGTTGGATCGAGCTCAGTTCGGCTTCCATTGCCTCACGCTGTTCGGTAAAGGTCAGTTCCCCTTGTTCTACGGCGACGACCCACAGCGAGCGCATGGCGTCGGCCACCGCCGGTGGCAAATCGGCGCCGAGCGCGTCGACCTTCGTTCGCTCGTCTTTCCACAGCTTCAACTCATCATTGATGGTGGTTCGGCTGCCCTGCTGGATGACGGCATAGATCTGGTCGACGGTGATTTCGTGCGGTCGCTTTGCGCCGGCAACGAGCTGGGCGGCGGCTTCACGGGTGCGTTGGCGGGTATCGCTGACACGGCTCATGGGCAGTTCCAGTTGCTCGGAGGGTCGATTTTGAAGAACGTAATTCTGTATATTACAGTATTACGTTATAAGTATAACGATTAATCCAAGTAATTTACGATAACTCCTATAATCGAAAGTCCTTTAGCAGTACGCTGCTTTTCCCGCAGTGCCAGACATCGGAAAGCATGACTGAGCTGATAGCGAGTCCTTTGGTGCTGTCCCAAGCCCTGCCGCCTGCCCTATCAGGGTGCACCGGAACCAACCGTGCATCGTCCAGCGTGGCGCGACAGATTGCGGCCGACGATGATGTGGCGGCGATCGGGCTGTGGCTGGCGGAATATCACGATTCGCCCCATACCTTTCGCAGCTATCGCAAGGAGGCCGAGCGGCTGTTGCTCTGGGCCACGCAAGTACGCGGCAAGGCGGTATCCAGCTTGACGCGGGAGGATGTGATCGCCTACGAAGCCTTCCTCGCCCAGCCGCCTGCGGCCTGGTGCGACGCCAGCCTGTCCCGTCGCGGCGAACACCGGCGATTGTTCGTCAGTCCGTTGGCCGAGCGCAGTCGCCGCCAGGCCCTCGGCATCCTCGCGGGATTGTTCAATTACCTCGTACGCGCGGGGTATCTCGCGGGCAGCCCGTTTGTGCTGCAGCGACGACGAGCACGTCGCGGGACGCGACGCACGATCGAACGGTACCTTGATCGTGCCCTTTGGGAGGATGTACTGCGTGTCGTCGATGGCTGGTCACAGGAAACTGGCCGAGACAGGCAGCGTTACGAACGGGTCCGCTGGACACTGCGTTTCCTCTATGAAACCGCGCTGCGGGCCGCCGAAGCGGCGGCCGCCGGCGAAAGTGATTTCCAACAACTCCGTGGACGATGGTGGCTGCACACCGTGGGCAAAGGCGGCGTCGAGGGCACGATTCCCCTGAGCGATGGTCTCATGGGGGATTTCGCACGCTACCGGCGCTTTTATGGACTGCCAGCGGTGCCCACAGTGGACGGCAAGGCATCAGCCATTCTCGGTATCGCCGGAAGGCTTTCTCCATTGACGCCTACAGCGGTCTACCAGATCGTCAAGGACGCCTTCCGACGCGTGGCCGATACGCTTCAAGAGGAGGATGGTGCCAAAGCCGCGCGTATGCGGCGGGCATCGACGCACTGGCTGCGGCATACGGCCGCCACGCATCAGGCCGAAGATGGCACACCCATTCACCACATCCAGCAGAACCTCCGCCACAGCTCCATTGGCACAACGTCGATCTACATTCATGCGGAAGAGGATGCGCGACATGCCAGCACCACAAAAACACGCACCGAGGCATCGGTGCTCCAAGGAGTCGTGCCATGACTGATCCCGACGATCGCTTTGGCATGCCGGAGAGTGCGTTCAAGGCCGCCCGGGAAAGCCATGGCTTGAATAGCCCGGTTTTCCGTGCGGGCATGTATGTCCCGACCCGGCATGAAGTAGCCACTCTTTCTGCCGCCAAACTTCTCCCCATCGTGGTCGACTGGATGTGGGAAAGCCCGTCGGAGTTGATCCCCAATAACGATCAGATTTCGCAGCTTCGCGCCATACTTCTGGCCCGTACCGATGCCGACGCGCCCGAGGTACGCGAACTCATTGTGGCCTGTGAGGATTATTTGACGGTGTAAGCAGATTGTCCGAAGCAGAGTGAACTGTCGGCAGGAATTTCAACTTCCGTTAACACGAATGGGCACACGATCGCACCGTTGCATCTGGCAACTCATCGTTGGGACAGCGATATGACGATTTCACGCAAATCACTACTGTCGACGTTTGGCTCTCTGGCCCTCGCTTTCGCCCTCAGTGGTATCGCCGTGGCCCAGGACAGCACGCCCGCAAGCGGCATGGACAGAATGGGTGCCATGCACTCGGACATGAAGGGTATGCACGGCAACATGATGGGTATGCACAAGATGCCAGCGACCGTGACGGCGGCGGATGCAAAGACCGGTGTGGTCGATGTGACGACCGAAGGTATGGCTTTGAAGGTGCATTTCCCACCGTCCGCCATGGCCAGCCTGAAAGCCGGAGACAAGATCACGTTGCATATGGGCTTCAGCAAGCCGTGAATCATCTGAACCCACCTCCAGAGTTGAGGGTGCCAGGTCGCACGGGTATGCTCGCCATATGACCTTCTCGCTGCGTCAGCTCGCCCGTTCACGTCGCCTCCGGGCGATGGGCATGCTGGCGTGGCTGATGCTGGTCATCAACTCATTGGCCGCTGCACCGATGGGCATGACGGGAATGCCTCATTCCCATCCCATGCACACAACGGTTGCGGCGGTCAGTGAACACTGTCATCACCACGTAGCCGCCAACAAGGCAGCCCGATCCTGTTGCGACGATCAGGCCGGTTGCTGCGGCGGCATGACCGATCACACCTGTAATTGTGCAGCGATGTGCAGCACCACCATGCCACCCGAGCCGGCTGTGGCTTTGGTCTCGGCCGCGATCACCGCCCGTTACGCCATGCCGCTGCCCCGTAGCGCGCCCTCGTTGAATACCGCCCCTCCGTTGCGACCACCGGCGGTCTGACTCTCCCTCGTTTCTGATGAGCTTTGCTGGCGGTGGCCGCGTGTCGACCATCGTGGCAATCGGCTGTGATCGGTATCGGCATGATCGATACCGCCTGCCCTGGAGAGAGTCCATGAACCTGTTTCCCCCGCCCCCTGCAGATTTGTCGCGGCGACGCTTCGTCCAAGGTGTCGCCATCGGCGGCGCCGTGGCCGGCTTGGGCCTGCTGCGTCCCTCGAACGTCTGGGCGTTGACCAACCCCGGTCACCCCACGGTGTTGAGCGGCACCGACTTCGCCCTCGATATCGCCGAAACCCCGGTTAACTACACCGGTGCCACACGCCTGGCCACCACCGTCAACGGCGGCATTCCCGGCCCGATCCTGCGCTGGAAGGAAGGCACCACGGTAAACCTGCGCGTGACCAACCGACTGCGCGTGCCGACCTCGATCCACTGGCACGGCATCATCCTGCCGTTTCAGGAAGACGGTGTGCCAGGCATCAGTTTCGACGGCATTGCGCCCGGCGAAACCTTCCTCTACCAGTTCAAGGTGCGCCAGAGCGGCACTTACTGGTACCACTCGCACTCGGGTTTTCAGGAACAGACGGGGTTGTACGGCCCGCTGGTGATCGAACCGGCCGGTCCGGATCGCCATCCGACCGATCGCGACTACGTGGTGATGCTCAACGACTGGACCGACGAAAACCCCGAGCGCATCTACGCCAAGCTCAAGAAACAGAGCGACTACTACAACTTCGCCCAGCCCACCGTGCCGGATTTCTTCCGCGACGTGCGCGAGAAAGGCCTGAGCCAGGCCCTGGCCATGCGCAAGATGTGGAACGAGATGCGCATGAACCCGACCGATTACGGCGACGTCTCCGGCTACACCTACACCTACCTGATGAACGGTGCGGCACCTGCCGGCAACTGGACCGGCATCTTCAAACCCGGCGAGAAGATCCGCCTGCGTTTCATCAACGGCTCAGCGCAAACGATCTTCGACGTGCGCATTCCGGGCCTGAAAATGACGGTGATCTCGGCCGACGGTCAGGGCGTCGAGCCGGTGTCGGTCGACGAGTTCCGCATCTCGGTGGCCGAAACCTACGACGTGATCGTCGAGCCGCAGGACGAGCGTGCCTACACACTGTTCGCCCAGTCGATCGACCGTACGGGTTACGCCCGCGGCACCCTAGCGCCTCGCGCGGGTATGGAAGCAGAAGTGCCCAAGCCCGATCCCATCCCGTGGCTCGCCATGCAGGACATGATGGGTGCGATGGCGATGGGGGGTTCCGATCACGGCGGCATGCAAGGCATGTCGAGCATGAGCGGCATGCAGGGCATGGCCGGCATGGATCATGGTGCGATGCCGGGCATGACCGCCTCTGCCGCCCCCGTGGTGCGCCACGCACGCACCGAATATGGCCCCGGCGTGGACATGCATGTCGACATGCCACGCACCAACCTCGACGATCCGGGCATAGGCCTGCGCGACAACGGCCGTCGCGTGCTGACCTACGCCGACCTGCACACGATCGGCGGCCCGATCGATGCACGTGAACCCAGCCGCGAGATCGAGTTGCACCTGACCGGCAACATGGAGCGCTTCATCTGGTCGTTCGACGGCGTGAAGTTCTCCGATGCCAAGCCGGTGCATTTCAACAGCGGTGAGCGCCTGCGCATCGTGCTGGTCAACGACACCATGATGAATCATCCGATTCACCTGCACGGCATGTGGAGCGAGATGGAGAATCCCGAAGGCCGGTTCCAGGTGCGCAAGCACACCATCAACGTGCAACCCGCGCAGCGCATCACCTATGCGGTGTCGGCCGACAACCCCGGCCGCTGGGCCTACCACTGCCATCTGCTCTACCACATGGAGGCGGGCATGTTCCGCGAGGTGGTGGTGTCATGAAAGTGAATCGTCGAAACACCTCAACCGCTCCGCACCGCTCGGTATGGCTGGCTGCAATGCTGCTGGCGTTGCCGCTGGCCGCTACGGCGCAGAGTGCGCCCGCGTCCAGCAGCACCTCGTCGATGGACATGAGTTCGATGCCGGGCATGGATCACGGCAGCATGGCCGGTATGACGATGCCGGCTCCCGCCAGTAGCGCCGCGAAACCGGCCACGAAAGCGCCCGCCAAGAAAGCCAAGAAGAAACCCGTCTCTGCTGCCCCGACACCGGCTTCCCACGCTATGGACGGCATGAAGGGCATGGATCACAGCACCATGCCAAACATGGACCACAGCACGATGTCGGACATGCCGATGCCGGCCAAGCCCGCCGCATCGGCAGCCCCCGTCGGCGACATGCCCGGGATGGATCATTCATCGATGCCCGGCATGAGTCCGGGAGCGATGCAAGGGATGGATCACAGCGCGACGCCCCCAAAGGGACAAGGCGACATGACTGGCATGGCCGCGATGCCTGGCATGACGATGGGCCCCATGCAGGGCGGCAGTCCGCCGCCTAACGCACGGAGCCCCGATTACTCCGATGGCGTCGGCTACGGTTCCATGAAGGGCATGGACATGGCTGACAACGCGTCGTTGGGCATGCTGTTGATCGATCAGCTCGAAGCGTTCCACGGTCGCGATGCCAATGGCCAGAGCTGGGAAGCCGAAGGCTGGTATGGCAACGACGAGAATAAGTTGTGGGTACGTACCGAAGGCGAGCGTAGCCGCGGCAAGCTGGAAGACGGCGACCTTGAAGCGTTCTGGAACCACAACATCGCTACCTACTGGAGCACCCAGCTGGGTGCCAGGCAGGATCTGGGTGAAGGCCCCAAACGCACGTGGGCGGCCTTCGGCGTACAGGGCCTGGCACCGTACTGGTTCGAGGTGGAGGCGACGGGCTACGTCGGGGCTTCCGGTCGAACGGCGGCACGCTTGCGTGCCGACTACGAAATGCTCTTCACCCAGCGCTTGATCCTGCAGCCGGAAGCGGAAATCAACCTCTACGGCAAGAACGATCCGCAGCGCCGGATCGGTAGCGGCGTGTCCGACGTCCAGTTCGGCTTGCGGCTGCGCTATGAGATTCGCCGGCAGTTCGCGCCCTATATCGGCGTGAACTGGGTGCGTCGCATCGGCACCACGGCCGACTACGCACGGCAGGATCACCAACCCATTCTCGACCGGCAGATCGTGGCCGGCGTTCGCATCTGGTTTTGAGGGGAAACATCATGAAACAACACATCAAGCATCACAGCATCACCGTTGCCGTTGTCCTGGGCGTGCTTGCCATCGGCGCAGGCGCGTTCGTGTACTCCGGCATCTACAACATCGGTGCCGACGATCACCACACCAAGCCGGTCTTCGCGGTCTTGCAGACCCTGCGCGAGCGCTCCATCCATGTCCGCTCGGAAGACCTCACGATGCCTGACCTCAACGACCCGCAACTGATCCTGAAAGGGGCCGGTCAGTACGCCGCGATGTGCACCCAGTGTCATCTCAAGCCCGGCATGAAGGACTCGGAGCTTCGCCCCGGTCTGTATCCGCAGCCACCGAATCTGTCGCAGACGCGAGTCGATCCGAAGGACGCGTTCTGGATCATCAAGCACGGCATCAAGATGAGCGCGATGCCGGCATGGGGTGCCAGCCACGACGACCCCACCATCTGGAGCATGGTCGCGTTCCTGCAGAAGCTGCCGGGCATGACGCCAGCGCAATACAAGGACATGGTGGCGAAGGCACCGCCGGACGAGGACATGGATATGGACGAAGGCGGCGGTCACAGCCACGGCGGAGCTTCTGAGGAAGACGCCCACGGTGCTGTCGACATGAAAGACATGGTCATGTCCGGTGAAGCCGGTCACAGCCATGACGCGGCTGCGGAAGATGGCCACGATCATGCGGCGGCGGCCGCTGCGCCCGCCGCCGAAGCACCACTGTCGCTGGATGGCATCAAGCCGAAGGCAGTCCCGGAAGCCGAGGCCGTGGCGCAGGCGTTCCACACGGCTTTGCACCACGGCGATCGAACAGCGGTGCTCGCCTTGTTGGCATCCAACGTCACGATCAGCGAAGGTGGCCATACCCAGACGCGCGACGACTATGCGAACGGTCACCTGGGCGAAGACATCGCGTTTCTGAAGAGTGCCCAGATCACGCCGGTTTCGCTGGGTTCGATGCCGATGGGCGACACCGTGATGGTCGGCAGCGAAAGCGACATCAAAGCCACGGTCAAAGGCAAGCCCACCACGCTGCGCAGCCGTGAACTGCTCAATCTCAAACAGGACGGCAAGAACTGGAAAATCGTGTCCATCCAGTGGCAATCCGTACCGGTATCGGGAGAATGACCATGAGGCGATGGCTTTCTCGCTTGGGCAGCATCGCTCTGTTTGCCGCAGCTTTCTCACCGGTGGCGATGGCAGCCAATGCGATCGATGTCTACCGCGATCCCTCGTGCGGCTGTTGCGGCGCATGGATTTCCTATCTGCGCACGCAGGGCTATACCGTCACCGTGCACGAGGATCAGTCGATGGCGGTGGTCAAGGCGCGATTGGGTGTGCCTGCCAATGCCACGTCCTGCCATACCGCGCTGATTGATGGCTATGTGATCGAAGGGCACGTGCCGGTCGTGGACATCCGCCGTTTGCTCGCTGAGCATCCGGACGCCCGGGGCCTGGCGGCACCGGGTATGCCGATGGGCTCGCCTGGCATGGAGATGGGTGCGCCGGAACGCTATGACGTGGTGTTGATCGGCCGGGATGGATCGTCCCGCGTCTTTGCCAGCCACGGTCCGAAGGCGTGATCGCCGTGGCCAGTGGACGAACCACTTGTTCGTGTACCGGCCACGCTCGCACAGCATGTGCCCCTGACATCCCCGCATGGTTTGGAGAGTGACGATGCTCCTGCAGCCGATCGATATTTTTGTCTACGCGTGGCTTGCCATTGCGGTGCTCTCGGCGATCTATGTGGCGTGGGATCAGTTCCGCGGCAATCCCGAACCCACCGTGATGAAGTGGGGCTTCGTCCTGATCACGCTGTACATGGGGCCGATCGGCTTGCTGCTCTACGTGATGGCGGACAAGGAGCCGGCACCGGGCACGCATGAAGCGTTCGTGCAGCCGCTGTGGAAACAGGGCGTCGGCTCGGCCGTGCACTGTGTCGCTGGTGATGCGACCGGCATCATTCTCGCCGCGGTGGTGGTTTCGCTGATCGGCCTGCCGATGTGGGCCGATCTGATCGTCGAGTACGCCGCCGGCTTCCTGTTTGGCCTGCTGATTTTCCAGTCGCTGTTCATGCGCAAGATGATGGGCGGGTCGTATCTGGAAAATGTACGCAAGTCGTTCATGCCCGAATTCATCTCGATGAACGCGATGATGGCCGGTATGGCGCCGGTCATGGTGCTGTTGATGATGGGGCGCGACATGCGCGCGATGTGGCCGGGCGAGCCGTTGTTCTGGTTCGTGATGTCGCTGGGCGTCACGGCCGGTTATGCGGTGACCTATCCAGTCAACGTGTGGCTGGTGTCGCGTGGGATGAAGCACGGGCTGATGACGGTGCGCGGCGATACCGCCGCTCAGCACGATGCACCACCGCAGACGGCGAAGAACGCGTCACACGATCATGGCGCGATGGCGTCGATGCCCACCGGTCACGTAATGCCGGCGGTCACGGGAAAGGATGACGGCAAGCACGACGCGTCCTCCGGCCACGGCATGCACGGTAGCGGCAAGACGCCGACGCGCGCGCAACTCGTGGCGGTCACCGGCTTCACCAGCCTGATGCTGATCGCCGGCATGACGCTACCCTCCGCCTTCGTCAACATGCGGTTGTCCGCGCACGAGGTCGGCAAGCTGATCATGCCGCCGGGCATGATCACCACCCAGGAAACCCCGGCCGCGACCATGCGCGACATGGCGGGCATTGATCCACGCGAAAGCGTATATACCGCACCCGTCGGCGCCCGGGGCGACCAACTGCTGCAGCCGCAGATCGTCGACGGGGTGAAGGTGTTTCACTTCGATCTCGAAGTGATCCAGTGGAGCATCCTCGCCGATCGACCGGTGAACGCCTATGCGGTCAATCGCCAGGTGCCCGGCCCGCGCATCGAACTGGAGCAAGGCGATCACGTGCGCTTCGTGGTCACCAACCATCTGCCGGAATCGACCACGCTGCACTGGCATGGATTGATCGTACCCAATGCAATGGACGGCCCGGCCTTCGTTACGCAAAAGCCCATTGCGCCCGGCGCCACGTTCACCTACGACTATGTAGTGCCGCAGGTGGGGACTTACTTCTATCACTCGCACGATCACCCGGATCGGCAACAAAGCTTGGGTCTCTACGGCGCACTCATCGTGCGTCCCACGCACAACCCGGACAATCTCAAGCGCCTCGGCGCGTTGCATCTGCCACCGGAAGAGGTAACGGCGACGGCCGATCCGGCGAAAGAAGTGAAAGCCGACCACGAGTACACCCTCCTACTGCAGGAATGGCTGGCCCGTGACGGCATCACCTATCCGGCGATGAACATGGAAGGCGGGCTGCCCAACTACTTCACGATCAACGGCAAGGCCTACCCGTCGACCGACACGGTGAAGATGCGCGTGGGCGAGACCATCAAGATCCGCTTCATCGGCAGCAACACCAACTTCGTGCATCCCATGCATATCCACGGCGGTCCGTTTACCGTGGTGGCCCGCGATGGCGTGGACCTGCCCAAGGATGCACAGTTCCAGGCGGACACCGTGAACGTCGGCCCCGGGCAGCGCTACGACGTGATCTGGACGGCGCGCAAACCGGGACGCTGGCTGGTGCACTGCCATATTCCACACCATACGACCAACAACAACCAGGAGCAGCAAGGCGGTGGCGGATTGATGATGGTGCTCGACGTGCTCGACGCCAACGGACATTCGCTGCCGATGCCGGCGCAGTAAGATCATCACCCTCATGACCCGCATCGCTCATCCGACACTGATGCCACGCCGCTGGCGCTTGCGTGACATCCGTCGCGCACGCCTGACGCGCTGGCTGCTGCTCGGCAGTGTGTTGTTCATGATGGGTTTGCAATCGGCTCTGGCGGCCTACGCGTGCACGATGCCGTCGGGCATGATGGGTCCGGCCATGGCCATGAGCACATCGGCGATGGATGCCTCCATGGCCACGACCTGTCCGGAAATGCAGCATGCACCGGTCAATCGACTCTTGTGTGCCAAGCACTGCGCTTCCGATGCCTCTGCCCCGACCGATGCTCGCCCGCTGTCGGTACCGCCGAATCTGCTGACGGCACTCCCGCCGGTCTTGCCGGTGGTCGTCATGCATGCACACATGGCGGTTGAGCCTGAGCGGCTCTATCGACTACGTGCGCCTCCACCACCGGCCAGCCTGTTGTTCTGCTCTCTTCTGATCTAGCCCACCACGGATTCTGACCGCGGTGTCGTCGTGCCCATCCGGGCCGATGCAAGCTAGATCATGGGAGCATCAGGTTATGTTGGTTGTCCATTCCGCCGCACGCGTTATCGCGTGGGGCCTGGTTATCGCCTTGGGTTCGGCGGTCGTCATCACAGCGTCTGCCACCGAGCCAGTACTCACGCTGGACGCCGCCGTTCAGCGCGGTATGGCGCAGGCACCATTGCTGACCGCTAGCGATGCTGATGTCGATGCGATGCGCGAAGAAGCGGCACGTGCCGGGCGACTGCCCGATCCGTCGCTGACGTTCGGCGTGTCCAACTATCCCGTCACCGATCCGGGCGCCTTCAGTCTGCGGTCGGACACGATGACCATGCGCACCATCGGGGTGATGCAGACGATTCCTTCGCGGGCGGCTCGCGATGCGGAGCGTGGGCTGGCCGCTGCGCAGATCAATGCGGCCGAGGCCAATCGTGTTGACACGACGCAAACGGTCCAAGAGCGCATCGCCGATGCATGGATTGGTCTATGGGCGGTCCAACAGAAGCACGGCTTGCTGACGGAATTGCGCAGCGAGACCGGACTGGCTGTACAGATCACGCAGGCGCGGTTGCGCGGCGGCGAAGGCAACGCGACCGATGCGCTGGCTGCCCGTGCCGAGGCCGCCACACTCGATAACCGTCTGGAAGCGATTGACGCGGACCTCGCCGCCGCCCAAGCGGGCTTGCAGCGCTGGCTTGGCCCGAGCGTTTCCGACGTAGCCGAGGCGCCGGATTTTGGTCAACTGCCGGTCACGGCGGATCACCTGGAGCAGCACATCGACGAGCAGGCACCGATGCAGGCGTGGCAGGCGCGCGAACAGGTCGCGCAAGCCGCGCTGGACCAGGCGCGTGCGGCCAAACATCCCGACTGGAGCGTCAGCATCATGTACGGGAAACGTGCGCCCTACCTGTCGGACATGGTGACTTTGCAGGTGGGCGTGAGCCTGCCGTTGTTCACCCGCAACCGGCAGGACCGTGGCATCAGCGCCAAGCAGGCGCAATGGGACGCCGTGCAGGCCGCGCATGAAGACGCCCGTCGCGCGCAGGTTGAAGCAGTGACACGCGCACTAGCGACATGGCAGGGATGGAACCGACAAATTCAGCGCTACCAGGACACCTTGCTCCCACTGGATCGGGATCGCGCCACCACGGCGCTGGCCGGCTACCGCGGTGGCGGCATGCTCCAGCCGTGGCTGGATGCCCGTCGCGACGAGATTGAGTTGCGTCTGAGTTATGCCGATGCGCTGGCCGCCCGCGCCCGGTTATGGGCCTCGCTGGCTTATCTGTTGCCGACCTCGGGGACGACGCCATGAAGCGTGCATTGATGATACTGGCCGGTTTATTGCTGGCAGCTCTTTTGCTTTTGGTCGGCTACTTCAGCGGGCGTCGACATCCGTCAACGTCGTCCGCTCAGACAGGGTCCGCCATGCCTTCTGCACATGGCGGCGACAAAAAAGTTCTGTATTGGTACGACACGATGGTGCCCCAGCAGCATTTCGACAAACCGGGTCTGTCGCCAATGGGCATGCAGATGGTGCCCAAGTATGCCGACGATGGTGTGACCAAGGATGTCGTCCGGATTGACCCGGCGACGGTGCAGAATCTGGGGGTGCGCACGGCCCCGGTAGCGCGCCGCGTCTTGGCATCGGCGATCCGGGTGCCGGGCACCATCACCTGGGATCTGCGCCAGGCCATCACCATCAGTGCACGCGTCGATGCGGTGGTGAGCAAGCTGGATGTGCGTGCGCCGTATACCGTGGTCAATGCCGGTGAGCCACTGGCCCAGCTGCTGGCTCCGCAATGGAGCAGTGCACTGGCCGAACATGCTGCGCTTCAGCAGGCGCAGTCGACCGACGCGAAAGACCTTCGCGCGGCTTCGCGGGAACGCCTGCAGGTGCTGGGCCTGACGCCGGCGGATATTCAGTCGTCGCGTCATGGCGCGGGTGCGGCGATCACGCTGCATGCCCCACAAACGGGCGTCGTCACCACACTGGATGTGCGCGAAGGTCAGCGTGTCAGTGCGGGCCAGACCCTGATGACCGTGAATGGCCTGTCCACCGTGTGGATCGAGGCCGCTCTGCCGCAGGCGGCGGCAGGCACGGTGCGCGGCGGCACGCCAGTCACCGTCACAATCGATGCGCTGCCGGGTCGATCGTTCCATGGCAGCGTGGAAACGGTGCTGCCGGATGTGGATGCGATGACGCGCACCCAGCGCGCCCGCATCGTGCTCGACAATCCCGATGGCGCCTTGAGTCCGGGCATGTTCGCTACCGTGCAACTTAACCCGACTCCCGACGCGGCGGTGCCGGTGGTGCCGGACGACGCGCTGATCGCGACGGGTACCCACACGCGAGTCATTCTCGCCGAGGGGGATGGCCACTTCCGTGCCGTGTCGGTGTGTACGGGACGCGCAGCCGGCGGCTATACGGAAATTCTCGATGGCCTCAGCGGTGGCGAGAAGGTAGTGGTCTCCGGCCAGTTCCTGATCGATTCGGAGGCAAGCCTGTCCGGTGCGCTGGAACGCCTGAATGACAGCACTGCCCGACCGACACCAGCGGCGAGTGCGTCGATGCCGGGCATGCCGATGGGAGGCAAACCATGATCGCCGCCCTGATCCGTGCCGCCATCGCGCATCGCGTATTCGTGCTGCTGGCCGCCTTGGCGCTGGCGGCGCTCGGCGTGTTCTCGGCGCTGCATACCTCGATTGACGCGCTGCCCGATTTGTCCGACACCCAGGTGATCATTCGCACCAGCTATCCGGGGCAGTCGCCGCAGGTAGTCGAGGATCAAGTCACCTATCCGCTGGCCACCACCATGCTGTCGGTGCCGGGCGCGACGACCGTACGTGCGTTTTCGTTTTTCGGTGACTCCTACGTCGACGTGCTGTTCGATGACAGCACCGACCTGTACTGGGCGCGCTCACGGGTACTGGAGTACCTGAGCCAGGCACGCGATCGCCTGCCGGCGGGCGTTACGCCCGCCCTCGGCCCCGATGCCACGGGACTGGGCTGGATCTACGAATACGCCCTGATCGACCGCACCGGCCAGCACGACCTCGGCCAGCTACGCGCGCTGCAGGATTGGTTTTTGCGCTATCAGCTCAAGACCGTGCCGAATGTCGCCGAGGTGGCCACCCTGGGTGGCATGGAGCGCGCGTGGCAGATCGTGCCCGATCCGCAAGCGCTGGCGGCGCGCGGGATCACGGTGGCGCAGCTGGTCGATGCGGTGCGCAGCGCGAACGGTGCCAACGGCGGCTCGGTGATCGAACAGGGCGAAGCGGAACTGATGGTGCGCAGCGAAGGCTATCTGAAGAGCCGCGCGGACTTCGAAAACGTGCCGATCATCACCAACGCCAGCGGCATTCCCGTGCTGCTGCGCGACGTGGCGACGGTGCGGCGTGGCCCGACGTTTCGCCGCGGTATCGCCGAACTGGACGGTCAAGGGGAAGTGGTCGGCGGCATCATCGTGATGCGCACGGGCAAGAACGCGAAGACCACCATTGCCGCCGTGAAAGCACGACTGGCGGAACTGCAGCGCAGCCTGCCGCCCGGCGTCGAGATCGTGCCCACCTACGATCGCTCCCGGCTGATCGATGCGGCCGTGGAGAACCTGTGGGGCAAGCTGCTGGAAGAATTCCTGATCGTGGCGCTGGTCTGCGTGCTGTTCCTCGGTCATCTGCGTTCCGCGTTGGTCGCCGTGATCACGCTGCCGCTGGGCGTACTGACCGCGTTCATCGTGATGAACCTGCAGGGGGTGTCGGCGAACCTGATGTCGCTCGGGGGCATCGCGATCGCGATCGGTGCGATGGTCGATGCGGCGATCGTGATGATCGAGAACACCCACAAGCACCTTGAACATTGGCGCGAGTCGCACGGCGGTGAGGATCCGCAAGGGGCCGCACGCTGGTCGCTGATCGCCGAGTCCACCGCCGAGGTGGGGCCGGCGCTGTTCGTGAGTCTCTTGGTGATCGCGCTGTCGTTTGTGCCGGTGTTCGCACTGCAAGGCCAGGAAGGCAAGCTGTTCAAACCGCTGGCGTTCACCAAGACCTACGCGATGGCGGCGGCCGCCGGGCTCGCCGTGACCCTGGTGCCGGTGCTGATGGGCTACCTGGTGCGTGGGCGTATCCGTGCCGAGCACGCCAACCCGCTCAATCGCGGCTTGATGCGTGGCTATCGACCGATCCTTGAAACGGTGCTGCGGTATCCGAAGGCGACGCTGGTGCTGGCCGGTATCCTGTTGCTCACCGCCCTCGTGCCACTGAGCCGACTCGGGAGCGAGTTCATGCCGCCGATGGACGAAGGCACGCTGCTGTACATGCCCACCGCCTTGCCGGGTTTATCGGCGGGCAAGGCATCGCAATTGCTGCAACTGACCGATCGCATGATCAAGACCGTGCCGGAGGTTGATCACGTGTTCGGCAAGGCGGGACGCGCCGACACCGCCACCGACCCGGCACCGCTGGAAATGTTCGAGACCACGATCACGTTCAAGCCGAAGGATCAGTGGCGGCCGGGCATGACGATGGACAAGATCAAGGCGGAGTTGAACCAGGCAGTGCAGGTGCCGGGACTGACAAACCTGTTCGTGCCGCCGATTCGCAATCGCATCGACATGCTCTCCACCGGCATCAAGAGTCCCATCGGCATCAAGGTCCTGGGTACCGACCTGGCCACGTTGCAAACGGTGGCCGACCGCATCGAAACCGTCGCGAAAACCGTACCCGGGGTCAGTTCGGCGATTGCCGAGCGTCCGACCAGCGGCCGTTATGTCGACGTGCATATCCGTCGTGATGCCGCGGCCCGTTATGGGCTGTCCCAGCAGCAGCTGCAGCAGTGGATCGCGACCGTGGTTGGCGGTGATCCGATCGACCAGACGGTCGAAGGACGCGAGCGCTATCCGATCGTGGTGCGCTACCCGCGCGCCGAGCGTGACTCGGTCGAAGCCTTGCGCCAGCTACCCATCGTCGCTGCCAACGGCGCCCAGCTCACGCTGAGTCAGGTGGCCGACATCGCCGTGGAGGCGGGGCCGTCGATGCTGAAGAGCGAGGACGGTCAGTTGGCCACGTACGTCTACGTGGATACCGCCGGCAGCGATCTGGGTACGGTGGTCGCGGCCTTGCAACGCGCGGTGGCGCAACAGGTCAGCTTGCCACCGGGCACGACCGTGGCCTGGTCCGGCCAGTTCGAGTACCTGGCCAGTGCCATGCAACGCCTCAAGCTGGTGGTGCCGATCGCGCTGGTGATCATCTTTCTGCTGATCTACGCCGTGTTCCGGCGCGTGAGCGAGGCGGCGCTGATCATGGCCAGTGTGCCGCTGGCACTCGTTGGCGGCCTGTGGCTGATCTGGTGGCTCGGTCATGCCGTGTCGGTGGCCACGATCATCGGCTTCATCGCGCTGGCCGGCGTCGCCGCCGAGTTCGGCGTGGTGATGCTGTTGTATCTGCGTCATGCCTGGGATCGGCAGCTCGCGCGCGATCCGCAGGCCGGGTTCGACGCACTGGATGAAGCCATTCGCGAAGGTGCCGTGCAGCGTGTGCGGCCGCTGGCGATGACCGTCGCGGTGATCCTCGCCGGCCTGTTCCCGATCCTGCTCGGTCACGGCGCGGGATCGGAAGTCATGCAGCGCATCGCCGCGCCGATGATCGGCGGCATGCTCACCGCACCGTTGTTGACCATGCTCGCCCTGCCTGCCGCGTTCCGCCTGCTGGTTCGTTATCGATTGCGCAAAGCCCGCGAGACAGACGCTTCACTTCACTCCAACCCACAAGGACACTGACGTATGAAAAAGCACCTTCTTACCTTCGCACTCACCGGTGCGTTGCTTACCGCGTCCAGCGTGGTCGCGGCCCAGCAGATGGATCCGAACATGCCGGGCATGGCCGGCATGCATGACACCAAGCCCACTGACGCGCAGGGCACGGGCGTGGTCAAGGCGATCGATGCGACCAAAGGCACCCTCACGTTGCAGCATGAAGCGATTGCCTCGATTGGCTGGCCTGCGATGACCATGCCGTTCAAGGTGGCGTCGCCCGAGCTGCTGAAGCAGGTGAAAGTCGGCGACAAGGTGCAATTCACCCTGCATCCGGCGGGCATGGCCAGCACGGTGACGTCGATCAAGCCGGTGCAGTAGTAAGCAGATGCGCGTGCGCCTGTGCGAGCAGGCGCACGGCTATGCCTGCCGAAGGAAATCCAGTGTCGGGCAGTGACCGCCGCGAGCAGCCTGCGCGCAGTCGGCGGCGAGCTGCACGAGTTCCGCCTCCAGCCGTCGCAGGTCCTCCAGCTTGCAGCGCACATCGAAAAGCTTGTGCTCGGTCAGTCGGCGTGTCTGCGCGCAGGCCCGCTTGCCCTTGAGCTGAAGCAGTCCGGCGATCTCATCCAGCGTGAAGCCCATGGTCTTGGCGCGACGGATGAACTGCAGGCGCGTCACGTCCGTCTGCCCGTAGCGGCGCACGCCGCCCAGAGGTCGCTCAGGCTCATGCAACAGGCCCACACGTTGGTAATAGCGCACAGTCTCGACGTGCACGTCAGCGGCCAAAGCCAACCGGCCGATAGTAAGAGCAGAAGTCATGCTTGACTCCGTAGTTGGGTACGGAAGTTAGTATGCGCCCATGAGCGCGATGCCCGCCAAGTCCTCATTGCTCGCCGTGATCGTTGCGCTGCTCGCCGCGATCGGCGCGTCGGTGTGCTGCGTCGTGCCGTTGGCGTTGGTGCTGCTGGGCATCAGTGGCGCGTGGATCGCTCATCTCACGGCGCTCGATCCGTGGCGTCCATGGTTTATCGCGGCCACCTTGCTTTGCCTGGCGCTCGCGTTCTGGACGTTGTACGGGCCATCGTCGCGCTGCCGTACGGATGGCGTTTGCGTTGATCCGCTGGTCTTACGTCGACGCCGGCGCTGGCTATGGCTGGCTACGGCGTTGATCGTGCTTTTGTTGCTGTTTCCCTATGCCGTGGGCTGGTTTCTGTAGGAGATGATTGATGCGTCACTTGACAGCTGGAATGGTGGCAACCCTTTGGCTCGGCTTGGCGCATGCGGCGACGCCCACGACGGCGGTGCTGCATGCAGCTAACATGACCTGTCCCGCCTGCAACGTGACGATCGAGAAGGCATTGAGTCGTGTCCCCGGAGTGACGAGCACGAAGGTCGATCTGAAAGCCGAGACAGTCACGGTGACGTTCGATGCGGATCGCACCACGGTGCCGGTACTGGCGCGTACGGTCACCGATGCCGGTTTCCCGGCCACGGCGAAAGCCCATGGCGGTTGAGCCAATTCTGCAGAGCACGCTGACCTGTCCGCATTGCGGTCATCAGGTCACCGAGACCATGCCGACTGATGCCTGTCAGTTCTTTTACGACTGCACAGGTTGCGGCAAGCTGCTTCGGCCGAAAGCGGGTCACTGCTGCGTGTTCTGCTCTTACGGCGAAGTGCCATGTCCGCCGGTGCAGCAGCAGGCGCGCTGCTGCGGATAGTCAGGCGTGGTTCGGCGATCAGCCCGGCGAGGATGCCGACCACGAACATCGTGGCATTGAGTCCCAGGTGAGACGCAGGATCCGACGCTCCGCTTCATTGGACGCTTCTGTGTGGCAACCACACTCACTCATGCCGCACTGCCTTCAGTCCGCATCGGGGAGCACTTCCCTGGTCGTGGTGGGTGACGGCAGCGGTTGGCGGCCGCGACGGATATTGAACCCGAACCCGAAAGCCAGCAGCACCAGAATCGCCAGCTGGGCCAGCAAGGATTGCCAGGTCGGATAGATGCCCAGCAGTTCGATATGCGGCATCGGCGCGACGCTCACCGCCACCCAGCCAGCCTCCTGCAGGGCGGCGACGCCCTTGCCGGTCAACACGATGGCGAGCACGGCTATCAGCGCCGAACTCGCAGAGAAGAACGTGCCGATCGGCAGCCGACGACTGGTGCGCAACAGTACCCAGGCGATCAGCCCCAGCACCGCCGCCCCGGCGGCGATGCCGCCGAGCAGCCACACTTCCTGACCGTCGTTCCACAGGGCGGCATAGAACAGGATGCTCTCGAAGACTTCGCGATATACCGAAATGAAGGCCAGTCCGAACAGGAACCATGCCGAACGCCGGTTGAGTGCGGCGGCCATCTTTTCCTTCAGGTACGCCTGCCAGCGACCGCCGATACTTTTCTGGTGCATCCACAGACCGACCCCAAGCAGCACGAACGCCGCAAACAGCGACGACAGTCCCTCGGTCAACTCCCGGCCGGCACCACTGATGGAAATCGCATAGCTGGCGATCGCCCAGGTAATGCCTCCCGCGACCAATGCGAGGCTCCAGCCGGCATGCACGTAGCGCAGTGCTTCGGGTCGCGCGGCCTTGCGCAGGAAAGCGAGCAAGGCGACCACGACCAGCAGGGCTTCCAGACCTTCACGCACCAGGATCGTGAAAGCACCCAGGAAGGTGGCGGCCGCATCGCCTGCGGCATCGGTGGTGACTTCTTGCGCGCGCACCAGCAGACCATCGACCTCATCGGCCTGTTTCGACACCGATTCCACTGAGGCGCTGCTCGTCAGTGCGGTGCGATAGGCACCCATCGCCGTTTCAAGCTTGGCGCGCAGTGCGCCGTCACGTGCATTGAGTTGCGGTTCGACCGGCTCCACGCCATCGAGATAGGCGGACAGCGCCAGTTGGGCGGCTTGCGCCTTGGCACCGCCTCGGTAAGCCGTCAGGCTCGCCGCCAGTCGCGCTCGTGCCAGCGGAATACCGGCCAAGGCCTGCTGCTGGATGGTCTCAGGGTGGGCTCGCAGGTAGCCAAGGATCGTCCGTGCGCGCTCCGCACCGAGCGTGGGCGTCAACTGCGCCACACGAGCACGCGACAGCTCCTTCAAGTCCGCGATCTGCGCCTGTGCCTCACTGTCGTGTTGCCAGGTGTCCGCACCGGCGGAGGCTTCCTGGGTATAAGCCAGCGAGCCCACGTAGTACGCCAGCGCCCAACGATCATCAGAGGAGAGTTGCTGTGCGTAGCTCGCCATCGGCGTGCCTTCCACACCTTGGCTGATCACCTCGTACAACGACAGCGCACTGCGCTGATCGGCTCGTGTCTGGTCGGTGAAGTTCACCGGATGGGGCGACAGCTTCAGACCCGCTGGGCCGTCACCATGACCGGTCGCCCCATGACAAGCCGCGCACTGGTTCTGATAGAGCGCTGCTCCACGTGCCAGATCGGGAGCCTGTTCCGGCGCGGTCGGCACCGGGTAGGCCTGCAGCAATGCATCGGCCAACGCATGCGCCTGTGTCGCCACCAGAGCGGGTGCGGCTTTGGCCTCCACGGAGGCCACCAAGGCATTGGCCTGCTGTACGAGTGCCGGTGTGGCGGCGGTCGGTTTCAATGCGCTGATGCGCGATCGGGCGGTCGCCGTGAATTCCCGCATCTCGGCGTACTCGGACGCGCTGATCACCGCGCCATCCTTCACCGCACCAGCGTAGTCGGTCGCCAGGTAATCCAGCATCTGCCACGTTTGTGGAACGGTCGTAGTGGCATCCTGAGCCATCACCGTAAAGGTCGTCACACCGCACAGGAGTAGCGCCGCTATGGACAGTCTGCGCAAAGCACTGCGAATAAGAGTCGTTATCATTAATGCATGGTACTCGCCCTTCGATCGTTCGTCAGCAGCTGCTCGCCAGACAATGTTCTCGTTACCAAACGTGCCTCTCGCGTCGGAACACTCAAAAGGTCGAACTCAACCCTGATGGTTAATTCGTTGCTTTCCGGCTCGTCCCCGCCAAATCTTCCAGAATTGGACACTCCGGATGATTATCGCCATGGCAGCGCCGGGCCAGATCCGTGAGCGTGGCGCGCATGGATTCCATTTCGCGGATCTTCTGTTCCAGTGCCTTGGCGTGTTGCAGCGCCAATTGCTTCACCTCGCTGCTCGCCCGCTGTCGATCGTCCCACAGACTTAGCAGTTGCTCGATTTCTTTGATCGAGAACCCCAGGGTTCGCGCACGCTTGATGAAGCGCAGGCGATGCAGATCGCTCTCGGCGTACAGGCGATAGCCGGCGAACGTGCGGCCTGCGGTCGGCATGAGTCCGATTGATTCGTAGTGACGAATCATCTTGGCGGTGACCGCGCTGGCGAGCGCGGCTTCGCCAATGGTGTGCAGTCCTTGGGCGCGTGCATCGGCGGCTTCGGGGCGTAGCGTAGGGCGTGGCATCGGTGTCTCCGGTCATTCCTTGTGGGCGTGGGGACGCCAGCGGCGCAGCAGCAAGGTGTTGCCCACCACACTGACGCTGGACAGTGCCATCGCGGCCCCAGCGATCATCGGATTGAGCATGCCCAGGGCAGCCAGCGGTATGCCGATCGCGTTATAGATGAAGGCCCAGAACAGATTCTGACGGATCTTGCGCGTGGTACGCCTCGAAATCTCGATTGCATCAGCAATCAGGCGCGGGTCGCTGCGCATCAGGGTCACCCCGGCGGTTTCCATCGCCACATCGGTGCCGGACCCCATCGCAAAGCCGACGGCGGCTGCGGCAAGCGCCGGCGCATCGTTGATGCCATCACCGACCATCGCGACATGGTTGCCGGCCGCGGTAAGTGCCGTGACAGCCTGCGCCTTCTGTTCGGGTAGCGTATCGGCGATCACGGTGTCGATACCCAGTTCAGTGGCGATGGCCTCGGCGGCGGCGCGGCGGTCACCGGAGATCATGACCGTGCGCAAGCCGAGTGCATGCAGCTGGTCGACGGCCTCGCGCGCTGTCGTGCGCGGCGCATCGCGAAAGGTGAGAACGCCGCGCACCACGGTGCCTGTCGCACTGCGCTCGGCCAGCCACGCGGTAGTTTGCGCGCTGGCGTCTAGCCCAAGGCCGATGCGTTCCATCACGCTGCGATCCACACCCAACTCGTCCATCCAGCGTTCGCTACCCAGAACGAGTTCGCGGCCTGCCACATGACCACGCACACCACGACCGACCACGGCCGCCACCTTCGTCGCTGGCACGATGCGGCGCTGACCGCCAGTCGCTGCCTGCAGCACGGCCTTTGCCAGCGGATGCTCGCTGCCGGCCTGCAAACTGGCGGCATCGTCCAGCAACGCGTTGTCGTCGCCACTGACCGCAAGGCGCTGCACCAGCGTCGGGCGACCTTCAGTCAGAGTGCCGGTCTTGTCGAAGGCGACCACGGTGACCGACCGCGCGACCTCAAGCACCTCGGCGTCCTTGATCAGGATGCCTGCGCGGGCGGCCACCCCGGTGCCGGTCATGATCGCGGTGGGCGTGGCCAAACCCAGGGCACAAGGACAGGCGATGACCAGCACGGCCACCGCGTTGAGAATCGCGCGACTCCAATCGCCGGTACTCACACCCCATGCGAGCAGAGTGATGAGTGCCAAGACGATGACGACGGGTACGAAGACCGCGCTCACCCGATCCACGATTCGTTGAATTGGCGCCTTCTTGGCTTGGGCGTCCTCCACGGCACGAATGATCCGCGCCAGTCGGCTCTGTGCACCAACTGCCTCCGTGGCCAACACGAGTCGGCCTTCACCGTTGATCGCACCACCGATGACGGCATCGCCTGTGTGTTTGGCCACCGGCACGCTTTCCCCGGTGATGAGGGACTCGTCGACTTGGGAGATGCCTTCGAGCACAAGACCGTCGACCGGGATGCTTTCACCGGGAAGCACGACGACCACATCGTCCACGCGAATCTTCTCCAACGGGACCCAGATTTCCTGATCGCCCTCGCGCCGACGCGCCTGCTCGGGGCGCAAGGCCTGCAGGGCGCGAATCGCTTCGGTGGTCTGTCGCTTGGCGCGTGCCTCCAGCCATTTGCCCAGCAGGATCAGGGTAATCAGTACGGCGGAGGCCTCGAAATACAGCGGCGCGTGACTGACGCCGACACCATCGCGCAGCAAATGAAAGACGCTAAGACCATAGGCAGCTGACGTGCCCAAGGCCACCAGCAGGTCCATGTTGCCGGTGCGTGCCCGCACTGCCTTGTACGCCGCCCGGTAAAACCGGGCACCCAACCAGAATTGCACGGGCGTGGCCAACAGCCATTCCAGCCAGCCGGGCAGCGTCAGGTGGATGCCCAGTGGCATGACCAGCATCGGTGCCATCAATGGCAGCGATAGCACCGCGGCCCACATCAGATGACGACGCTCCTTGGCGGCGCCGGCGGCCTTCGCCGGAGTCGGTACGGAAGATGACTCCGCATCCGCGATACTGGCCTGGTAACCGGCGTCCACGACCGCCTTGATCAACAAGGCGGCATCGGTCCCCGCGTTGATCGTGACGGCAGCCCGCTCGGTGGCCAGGTTGACGCTGCTCGCGATGACCCCCTGCACTGCGCGCAGGGCGCGTTCGACGTGTCCCACACAGGACGCGCAAGTCATGCCTTCAATCCGCAGCGCCACCGTGTCGATGGCAACCTCGTAGCCGGCGGCTGCCACGGCTGCGTGGAGGGCCGGCAACGCCTGCAGCGTCGATGTCCGCACCGTCGCCTGCTCGGTGGAGAGGTTTACCGTTGCATCGACCGTCCCGGCCACCGCCATCAGGGCACGCTCGACGCGCCCGACGCAAGAGGCGCAGGTCATTCCGACAATACCGAAGCGGACAACGGATGGCGTGTCTGGAGAGGAAAGTGTTGTGGCGTGAGTGTTCATGAGGAGGAACTCCCGAAAGGGAGCGCCATCATGATGTCTTCCATCATGGGAAGGTCAAGCATGCCGGCTGAAAGCGCTAAGGCTTGACCCTCCCACCATGGCAAGCCTCATTCTTTTCCTCACTGGCAGCCTGCCTGACGATGGAGAGATCACCATGCAATTTTCAGTCGACAACATGACCTGCGGACACTGTGTCCGAGCCATCACCGCCGCCTTGCAAGACCTCGATGCCCACGCAAAGGTCGATGTTGACCTGCTTAGTGGAAGGGTTCAGGCAGAAGGCAGTTTTACTTCGGCGGACGCCGTCGCGGCGATGGAAGCGGCGGGATATCACGCAACCTCTGAGATCAGCAGTCAGGCTCCGTCGACCTCCGAATCGTGCTGCGGGCACTGTCACACATGACCATGGAAGCAAGCTGATGTTGGATGGGGCGATATCAGCTGACGGGCTCCGCAGCCTTTGCCTGATAGACCCGCTCCCGCTTAAATGCCTTTCGCGTTGCGGCGTATCATATTGAAATTGACGACTTCGAGGGAGCGCCGCTATGGAGTCGATGCGTCTTGTCATTGTGGAAGACGATATCGCCATCAGCACACTCCTCGGCGATGTATTCACCCAACGAGATGATGCGATCGTCAGTACCGAGACAGCGCGTACGCTTGGTTTCAGTTATCCGCCAACCCCCAACACCGAGCCGACGATTTTGCCGACGCCAGCGGTAACGCCCATCGCAAGCATCCCCCAAAAACTAATGCGCCATGCACCCCGGACTATATTCGCCCCACCGGCATACGCTGCCAAACCGCCTAGTAGCGTAAGCAAGATCAGCGAAGTAGCCGCCACCAGTACGATCAACATTTCCGTGGGCGCGAGGGCGACCACAAGCAACGGCAATGCAGCGCCCGCAAAGAAGCTGAGCCCCGAGGCCAACGCGGCCTGCAATGGGCGTGCCTTGAGCGTCTCGGTGATACCCAACTCATCGCGCGCATGGGCATCCAACGCGTTGTGACTCATCAATTGAGCTGCGACTTGGCTGGCCAAGTTGGGATCAAGTCCACGCTTGGCATAGATCGCTGCCAGCTCCCTGTGCTCACCATCATCGTCATTACGCAGATGTTGACGTTCGCGGTTCAATTCAGCCTTTTCCGTATCGGCTTGTGAGTGAACGGAGACGTATTCACCGGCGGCCATGGACATCGAGCCGGCCACCAAA